>JACLAC010024672.1_pt1 | contig 79372 bp, 82 predicted proteins | sample 8027881 | NCBI WGS metagenome assembly JACLAC01 (sample SAMN15725517, study PRJNA655200) | protist metagenome | isolation source: fluorescence activated cell sorting (FACS) single amplified genomes of... | place: Spain: Blaines Bay Microbial Observatory, Mediterranean Sea | collected 2016-01-19
CGACCTATGTTTCCTGGCAGGAAGGTCATTTGACCGAAGAGAATTATCAACGCATCCGTGACTTTCTGTTGCCTCTACTTCCCGAAGTTACCCTACCACAGCTGGATGCTACAGCATTCCGAGCCTTGTTACTTCACGACAAGAAAGCTGAGAACCAGGCTGTCAATTTCATCCTGTTACGCAATTTGGGGGAATGTTTTATTCAGCGCCAAATGCCTGTTGAAACGCTCTGGGAGCACTTCGGCCGCTTCCTGAAAACCTTTCCTCAGGCCTGCCGATTTGCGGCTTGAGTTGGCCACTTAACATTGACAAGAGATTCTGCATGGAGCTGCTCGCAAGCCGCATCTACACCTTCGTTGATTCGACCAAACGCTTCGCCTTTTATTTCCTGGAAGGACAGCAACTGGTCCAGGAACTGGCATTGATCCATCCTCTACAAGGGGGTGGCTTTGCTTACTTCCGGGATGTTGTGCTAAGTTTCATGCCCATGCTGGCCTTGCTCAAGCATGGAGAGCAGCTTGGCCTATACCTAGATGCTGAAGATCCGTATCTTCGGGTGAAACTCGAAATTACAGCAGGAGGACATGTTCGTTGCTTGCTGATGCCAGAAGACCTCAAAGAGTTTCCAGAACGCATCACTGGTATTATCCGAGTGCGCAAGAGTTTCCAGAACGCCAAGGAGCCCTACAATTCAATCATTGAAGTCAACGGAGTTCCTCTACGCAACATCATCAATCAGGTATTAGAGCGTTCCTACCAGTTCAATAGCCTGGTACGGGTTTCCCAAAATAGTGATCAGAGCTATCTGGTTCTACAGTTGCCTGGGCTGCCAGAAGATACCGAGATTGATCATTCCACCGAAGCCTTATTGCAATGCGATGAACTCTACGGACCACGACTAGCCGACCTGATGAATCGTGGACTACAGCAACCAGAAGAACTCGCCATCTACTTTCAGGAATTACAGTTCCAGCCAATGGGAGCCCGAACAGTTCAGTATCACTGTAATTGCTCCCAAGAACGCATGCTGGCAAACCTCCAATCGCTTTACATCAACGAAGGAGAAGCCCTCTTTGAACCAGGTCAGGCATACCTGGAAGTTACATGCGAATACTGCAAGAGCCGCTTTGAAATTGACCGGACAGAGATTGAGGCCATTTCACTGCTCTACAACTGAGCCTCCATGCTACTCGCTTCGATCGAACGCTGGCAGAAAAATCCGATCTACCAGGCCCTGGCCCAGCATCCCTACCGTGAATATGTACTCAGTAACATCCCCAACCTGCTAGGACTCTGGATACAACGTACTACGGTTGGCTGGCTCACCTGGGAGATGACACATTCTGGTTTCTGGCTGGGAGCGATTTCAATGGCTGAACTGGCGCCCTCCCTGCTGCTGACTCCTGTAGCAGGAGTCTTTGCAGACCGTTATAGTCGCATCAAGCTACTTCGAATTACTCAGGGACTGATTTTCCTCCAGGCCTTGCTCTTCTGCATACTGTTGCTCAATGATTTGCTAACCCTACCTGTTTTAATTGGTCTGGTCGTGATACAGGGGTTGGTCACGAGCTTTGCTCAGCCTTCACGGATGGCGCTGATCTCTTCAATGGTACCTCGCCAGCACCTGACATCCGCTATTTCACTCAACGCAATCATCTTCAACCTGGCAAGATTTCTTGGGCCCATACTGGCAGGAGCGGGGCTCGTATGGCTGAATCCAACCATTCTATTGGGCTGTAGCGCTACTGGCTACTGCTGGTTCTGGGGAATACTGTGGTGTCTCAAGATTCAGGAAAAGCACGTGGAGCAGGTACGTCAAACTGCACCAACAAGCCTGATTCAAAGCATTCGCGCAGGTTTGCACTACGCTCGCCAACATCCGTTGCTCGGCCCTTGGTTAGCAGTTTTTGTCGTACTCTGCCTTGGTGTTCGGCAACTTGCAGAACTATTACCAGGCGTCTCAGATCTACTGTTTTACCAAGGGGTAGAGGGACTAGCAATGCTCTCTTCTGGGTTGGGACTTGGTGCCGTTACTGGTAGTATCTGGATGAGTCAGCAACCTTACGAAGCGCTACCAAGGATTTTCCGATTTTCTACGTGGGGATTGTGTTTGCTACTAGCCATTCTCTCGTGGAGTCCATCGTTTGTGCTTGCTGTGGTCGTCGTAGCAGGATGCGGTTTGTTGCTGATGGTAAGTGGCATCTCAACTCAGACCATGCTGCAGTTGGAGGTAGAATCACAGTTCCGGGGACGTCTGCTGGGTCTTTATGGTTTAGTCCTTCGGGGAGGGCCCGCTATCGGTGCTTTGTTAGTCGGGACCACAGCCGACTGGATCGGGTTGGAATGGTCCCTGACGATTGCTGCAGCCTTAACTAGCTTGGTACTCTGGCGTATGTTTGCTCAGATTCCAAATAATACTGCTCAGCCTCCTGGAAAAGTGCCTTTTGTAACAGTACCACCATCATCCACCTGATCCTTCGTTCTGATCCTGCGTTGGGGCTTAAGGGTTGTTTAGCTTCTGGATGAGCAGTTTCAAAGAAACTTCCCACATCGTTTTGGATTTGCTATAGCAAAGTTTTTTACGATGGAGCCTGGCTAGATAATGCCTCAGTCAGCAGTTGAGTGATTCGATTTGTGTGGTGAAGGTCTTTCCCGCGTAATGCTTGGCGTGTGGGATAAAATTCTCGTAGGCCTTCAGCATGTCTGTATAAATTACTGAATTTATTATTTTAAAATCTGAAAATTTTTTATGACCCTACAGCGTTTATATCACCCCCTGTTTCCTCTGAAGTATGGCTGTAATCCACATCAGCAACCAGCAGCCCTGCTATCAACGAGGCAATCTCCATTACCGTTTGAGATACTTAATAGCCGACCAGGCTACATCAACCTCCTGGATGCTCTGAACGCCTGGCAGTTGGTTTGGGAGTTGGATCAGTCCCTGAACCTGCCTGCCGCAGCTTCCTTCAAGCACGTTAGCCCAGCAGGAGTCGCTGTCGGCACTCCGCTTAGTGAAGTTCTGGAGGAGGTCTATGACTGCCAGGGTAAGGACTTGAGCGAGTTGGCTATGGCCTATGTACGGGCACGGGGTGCCGATCCCTTATCGTCCTTTGGTGACTTCATCGCACTGAGTCGCAAGGTCGACCTTTCGACGGCAAAGATCATTCGTACCCAGGTTTCTGATGGACTGATTGCTCCAGCGTTCGAACCAGAGGCCTTAGAAATCCTGAAAGCCAAAAAGGGTGGTAGTTACGTGGTCTTACAGGCTGATCCCGAATATACAGCCCCGGATGAGGAATTTCGTGAAATCTATGGCGTGGTCTTTCAACAACAGCGAAATAATCTACTGCTGAACGCTGAGAACCTACTGGGGGAGTTCGTTACTGAAAACAAGAATCTACCCAACAACGCTCAAAGTGATCTGGTGCTCGCTGCGATCACGCTGAAGTACGCGCAGTCCAATTCGGTTGGTTATGCACTGGATGGACAGATGATTGGCATTGGAGCAGGCCAGCAGAGCCGTATTGACTGTACGAAGCTCGCTGGACGCAAGGCTGATCTCTGGTTCCTGCGGCAACATCCCAATGTGCGGTCCCTACCCTTTGCGGATGGAGTGAAAGCAGTGGACCGTACAAATGCACGGGTAGCCTATATTGAAGGGGAAATGACGCCACCAGAAAAACAAGCGTGGCTCCAACTCTTCCATCAACCTCCCCCCTTGCTGGATTCTAAGCAAAAACAGGAATGGCTCGTTCAGCTCCAGGGTGTGGCTCTCGCTTCTGATGCTTTCTTCCCTTTCCGAGACAACCTGGATCAAGCCTCTCGGCATGGTGTGAAGTATGTGGTACAGCCAGGAGGAAGCAACCGGGACGAGCAGGTTATTACAGCCGCTAATGAGTATGGCATGACCATGGCCTTCTCCAAGATTCGGCTCTTCCATCATTGAGTTTTAGCGAATTCAGCAGATATCCAGAAAGTTCTGGAGGCGAGAATTGGGCTGCAAACGATCGATTGCTCGGGTAGCTGCCACATAGATCATATTGACCTCTTCGGTGGCGAGTTCTTCCCGTGGCAAGGGACGTCCTTCACGTACCAGAACCGGGAAATCATCTGCTAGAAACACTTGGGCAAACTCCAACCCTTTTGCCTTGTGCACTGTAGAGAAGAGGACTTCGGCCTCCTCCTGGACAACTGACTGTTCCAGCATTTCTTCAACCAACTCTGGAATCATCCTCTGATGTTTTTCTACCAACCGACAGCGTCCAAGCCACTCAAAGTCCTCCACTTGAGTTGCGTAATCCCTTAGCGCCTCATAGGAACCAAAGGTCTTCAGATAAGAGTCTCGCACTTCTTTCTTCCGTCCTTCGAACAATTTCCAGGTTTCAGTGATCACAGGCAGCTGATAGCCCTGTACTCCACCGACAAAGCCAAATTTGCGTAGTCCCAAGTATTGGGTGGCCTGGTCGAAAAGAGCTGCATTCGTGCGTGCCAGATAGGCAAAAAGGCTGCCTTGCACCCTACCAAGTTGATCAGTTTTCTCTGCACCTCGGATAGCATTAGATTCTGCTTTGAACTGACGTAGTACGCTTGTCGCAGCCCGTGCGATGGTAGGGCCGAAGCGAAAGGACTGGGTCAGGTAACGCGTGGCATTCACCGGTACTTTAGAGAGCACATCGATAGCCCCCCGAAACTGATAGATGGCCTGATGCGGATCTCCCACCATGATCTTGGCACAAGTCTGTTGAAACAGTAGTTGGGCTGTTACGGGGTTTGTATCCTGGGCCTCATCCAGCAGAATGATGTGATAGGGTAGTTCGGGTTTCGACAGCTGATAGAGCTTGAGGTAACCATCATGCAGCATCGGCATTTCATGCTGTGGATCACTCATCCGTACCCACAACTCACGTGCTTGTTGTACAAAATCTGGCAACTGCTTGGGACCAACATGAGTCCGAGCGATGGTTGGCACATGGGCGCTATGGAGTCGAGGATCAGCCGAGACAAGAAAATTCTGCAAAGTATCAATCACAAAGCGAGCAACCTCATGCTGGTCCAGATTCAACCAGTCCATCACTTGATTGGCTCGTATCTGATTAACGAGCTTGTGCCGAAATCGAAGCCCTTCACTACGCCAGGCCAACGAGTGGATTGTGCGACAGTGTACGTTTGTAGGAAAACGCTGCTCAGCCTCCTGCTGGACAGACTTGTTAAAGGCCACGTAAAGTAGCCTGAGGCTGGGGCGGGCTCGGGCGAATTGTTCAAGGACAGTAGTTTTGCCGGTTCCCGCAAAGGCGACCACTTTCAGGATCTCTCCGTGGCGTAAGGGAAAATCGACAATGTCCCGCTGTTCGGCGGTGAGTTCCATGCAGATTGAGCTTAGGAAGGCGTGATTGGCAGAGGAAACTTTGAAAAGCCTTATAAGCTAGCAGAAGAGAGCGGAGGTGCGAGTGAAAAAAGACAGGAGCAGATTAGACGGGGTTTACTCCTCGACCGGCAGGATGATCAATTCTACTCGATTGTTGAGAACACGCTGAATTTCAGAGTCGTTGCGGAAGCGCGGACGATTAGCCCCATAGGCCTTAGCCGTCACCTTATCGGCTTCCAAGCCCGTTTCGATCAGAAATCTTGCAACTCGAGCCGCGCGGGCACCGGACAGTTCCCATCCTGAAGACCATTTTGTCAGAGGGGTATTGTCGGTGTGGCCTTCAATCTGGATGGGATTGGGCAGTAGGAAAAGCAATTGGGCAAAGCGCTGAAGTTCTTTACGAGCATCTGCTGTCAATTTGCTGGATTCTGGCTCGAAGAAAGCCTGGGCACTGAAGGAAACAACTACTCCACGAGCTTCTGCCGTTACATTGGTGCTATCGCCCAACTCGGTATTCTCAACATTCTTGGAGATTTGCTCCACCATGGAGTCATTGCCCTCCTCCATGAATGGAGTACCCGCTGGCAAGGGCTTGAAACTCTCAGCAACACTTTTAAATTTCTCAATCTCATACTTGCACATTGAGAAGAGCAGAATGAAGAAACACAGCAGTAAGGTAACCAGATCTCCATACGTAAAGATCCAGCCATCTTTGAACTCCTCACAGACCGGACAATCTTCTTCATCAATTGGAATACCCATGCAGTTCGTATCCGTTGGTTTGGGGAATCAGCGCTGCATGTCTTCAGGCATCAGCAGGATCTCAACGCGACGGTTGAGAGAACGCTTGTAAGCTGTGTCACCGAAGAAGCGTGGGCGGGAATCACCAAAGCCAGCTACTTGAATCCGCTTAGTTGGAATTCCCTTCGATTCCAAATAGGTCGCAATCGCACTGGCTCGGCCTATTGACATTTCCCAGTTGGATGGGAAGCGATCATTGACATCAGTAGGATCTGTGTGTCCTGAAATCAGTATATCGTTAGGCAACGGTCCAATCGTTGGTAGCATCTTATCAATAGTCTCCTTGACCTCCCGGCTCAACTCGATCGACCCCTGAGTAAAAGCAACATTTCGGCTGAAGGAAACCTCAACTCCTTCTTTTCCTGCACTTACGTTCACGCTGTCGGGCATATCCATCTTCTCCAACTCCTGAGCTGCGTGCTCCAAGTTAGAAGAACGCCCACTGAAAAGAAACGGACTCCCTGGAGGAAGCGAACGAAAACTATCAGAGATTTGCTTGAGCTTGTGATCGTCGATCTTGCAGAGTGAGAAGAGCAAAATGAAGAAGCACAGCAATAGGGTGACCAGATCTCCGTACGTAAAAATCCAGCCATCCTTGAATTCTTCACATATCGGGCAATCGTCAGAATCGATGATTTGTCCCATGCATTCTCCAACTTGGGGTAGTCAGTGAGATCAGCCTTCGCCGCCACCGCCTTGGTTTTCAAACTTCAGCGCTTCGTACATTGCCTTCTTGTCAGGTGGAAGATAGTTCATCAAGTCAGATTCGATGAAATCTGGTCGCTCACCGCGCTCAATGTACAGCACACCGTCCTTGATCATCTCCATCAACGTCTTGTACTCAGCATTGTAGATATCGAGTTTCCCTTTGGCTGGGTTAAAAATGACGTTGGCGAAGAGTGACCCGTAGAACGTTGTTATCAAAGCAACAGCCATCGCAGGGCCAATCGCAGAGGGATCGTCCAGATTTTGGAGCAGAAGCACCAATCCAACGAGTGTCCCCAACATCCCCCAGGCAGGACAGAGTGAGCCCATCGTTCCAATCACAGCTGACTCACTGTCTTTGCCTGCCATAGTGAATTTCATTTCGTGGGACAGCATGTCGACAATTGCCTGCCGGTCGACTCGATCCACTACTAGTCGCAACCCACTACGTAGAAACAGGTTTTCAATACTGGGCAGAGCGTCTTCGATCGCAAGAATATTTTTTCTAGCAATTTTGGCAACATCGACAATCAAGGTTAGAGTCTCGACCAACTGCACGTCATTAGGCTTCCAAGTTTTCCCAATACTCTTACCGAAAGTCTTTGCTTCATCCATCGGATGTAAGATAAAGGTAGAGGCAATCGTTCCTCCAAAAACGATCATCAAAGAGGGTACATCGACAAAGTAGCCTAGTTTGCCGATGTCCATGCTGAAATTGACAAAGTCAAAGCTCATTGCAACAACTAGCAACAACCAAGCGAGGATGTTACCGATTAGGGTTCCCTGTTCCATGAAGCGATACTCCTACGAGTCAAGGAAGATTGGGTGTGCGGCAGCCCTGAGGGCTTCCAACTCAGTCTCAAAGTTTCCCGAAAGGATCGGGAAGCGACACCATGTTTTCGGATCTAGGTTTTCTTCATCCAAATGAAAGGACGGTGCCAGACGCTCTCGTTTCCATTGGTTCCGACACCAGAGACGGAAAAAGCGTTCTGTATAATGTGCTAGTTGAACCGGCAGCAAATCTGGGAAATGATCCTGCAGATCATGCCAAATTTCTAGCGGCCAGCGATGTTCTCGAATTGCAGCACGCTCGATTGCATCCAACACATGATAGGGCATCAGATCATCTTCGTCGGACTGTGCTGCGGCAAGTGGTCGTAATTCCGCTGTCGGCTCCTGCTCGTTCACACAATGCAAAAAAGGTAGCGGGCCGATCATTGGCAATCCTTCTTTTTCTAGCCAACGCAACCATTCGCGCAGGTAGGCTTTATCTATGCCCCCAAGCGGACTAAGTCCTCCTGCGGTATCCCCATCCATGGTTGCGTAACCCACAGCAGCTTCACTCCGGTTACTAGTGGATAGCAGTAGTGCACTGTGAAGATTCGTCAGGAACCAAGCCCCTGGAGCCCGGACCCGAGCCTGAATGTTCTGCAAGGCCAAATCATCTTGCTGCCAGTCCAGCGGTCGTTCCAGTTGCTGCTCCATCCAGCCACAGTGTTGATCCAGCAAGGGTTGGATATCGTATTCGAAGTGTCGGGCACCAACCGATTCACAAACTGTGCGTGCAGCAGACCGAGTAGTTGCTGAAGAATTCTCACTTGACTGGTAGATGGTTAGCAATAAGCGTGACATCAACTCCGTGAGTGAAATATCGGCCGGTAGGTCCATTGACCAGAGCCTTGTCAGGTATTCGACCAGCTTGGCACGACCCATTTCCTCATCAGCGAGACGCAACATCAAGTAAACCAGTACCACCAGACTGGAGGAATCCGCACCACCGCTGGCTGAAACCACAAAACTACGACTGTGGCTCTTGCGCAGGTAGTCCCACAGTCCAAGGCTCACTGCGTGAGTAAATTCCTCATGCTTACTCAGAGGTGGAGCCAATGATTTCGCTGTAGATTTCAGAGAAATGGGTAAAGATTTCCAGGAAAACGGGCAGAAAATGCAGTGAAGTGAGGATTCTGATGTAGTTCGAGCTGGTAGCTTGCTACGATCCAGACGTGTCAGGCGCAGATCCACAATTGCCGTCGTCATCTGGAATTCTGTAAAGGAAAAGCAACGCCCGGATGCTACAATTCCCTGCCGACCATGAGAAATCAAAGTGCTGCCTTCGTAGATGATTCTGCCAGCTTCATTTCCTAGCAGATTGGCATAGAGATAAGTCGTAGCCGTTGAACGGGCAGACTCTGTAACCAGCTGTTGCCGCAACTGGGTCTTGCCAAAACTGAATGGACTGGCGCTTGGATTGAGGATCAGATCCACATCCTGAAAAGCCAAACTTTGAGCCGGACGGGAGGTACCCCAAGCATCTTCGCAGATCTCCATCCCAACTCGCACACCCCCTAGATCAAAGCAGATATCTCCAAACGGAACTTGAAGGCCATTCCGTTCCAGCAGCCCCTGCTTGCCCGGAATCCAAGGCTGGAACCAGCGTGGCTCATAAAACAGGTCGTGCTGAGGCAACGTCTGCTTGCAGACTAGTCCCACCAACTGCTGACGCACCAGCAGTGCTGCTGCATTGTAAGTCTGCTTGCGAACACGTAACGGCACCCCAAGGACAACTACCATCTCATTGGTGAGCGGTAGCAGTGACAACAGTTGCTCCCAAGCATAATCATGTAGTTGTTCCGCGTGAAAAACATCTTCGCAGCCATATCCTGTCAAACAAAGCTCTGGCATCAGTAGCAGTTGCACTTCCTGCTGACGTGCCTGTTCAATTGCCTGACGAATACGGCGAAGATTACCAGACCAGTCTAGTGGAGTTTGATTTAGTGTTGCAGCAGCAACTCGGAGTTTCATGACTGCTTCCAAGCGAGAAAATGATAGATGGAAAAAATTAGTAGATCAGATCTCGATTAAGTGAGCAAGTACCACTCTTTCCAAGGCACTGGATCAGACAGGTTGGGATTCAAAGATATCAAGGAGAAACTAGTGAGTTTGGCCATGTCTCACTACACCAGCGAAGCTCTACCGTAGCTTCATCCAATAAGGATTTTACAGGAACTGAGGGCTTGTGCAAACAAACTCGGATGTACTCAAGCTTTGGGAATTCTGCACGGAGACGTTCAACAATCGCATCGGCCAGTGATTCCAGCAACTTGAATCTACGCTGTTCACAAAGCTCACGGATTTGTTCGCAAAGCTCTGCATAAGATACCGTATGCGATAATTCATCAGACCAAGGTTCTAATGGCGGATGGAATGCACACTCCAAATCCAGTACAAAGCGTTGTCCCAAAGTGGCTTCTTCTGGCAATACCCCATGATAGGCATGGAAGCGTAATTGTTGAAGACGAATCCAGAAGCACTTGGCAGCGGTCGGAGATGGCATAGTTACAGGGACGATTCTGGTTGCAGATTTAGACAGGGACGGGTACATTTCATCGGTTTACAGACTACAATAATTCTCAGAAAGAAACAGGATGGCGTTACTGGAAGGTCGAAGAGTTGCCCTGGTTCACGATTGGTTGACCGGTATGCGTGGCGGAGAAAAATGCCTAGAAGTGTTCTGCGAACTTTTCCCTCAGGCAGACATCTACACGCTTGTGCATCAGGCAGGCAGTATCTCGCCTACAATTGCGGAGATGCCGATATACACATCTTTTCTGCAGCACATTCCTAGCGGCATCAAGCACTACCGCTACTTTTTGCCACTCTTTCCAACAGCGATTGAAGCTTTTGACCTCAGTGACTACGACATCATCATCAGTTCAAGCCATTGTGCTGCCAAGGGTGTTCGCGTGGGACCCAATACCTACCACTTATCCTATGTACACGCACCCATGCGCTACATGTGGGATTCTTTCGACCTCTACTTCCGGCGACTGCAAACCTCACGGCTACAGCGACTCGGGGGAGAAGCAATGCGGCCTTATCTGCGAGAATGGGACAAATCCAGCGCCAAGCGGGTACACACTTTTCTTTGCAACAGTCGTAACATTCGTCAAAAAATTCTGGAATATTACAACCGCGAGTCTCAAGTCGTCTATCCACCCGTTGATCTAGAAGCCTTTGTACCGCAAGGGCCAGTGAGCAAACAAGATTATTACCTGATGGTTGGGGCCTTCGCACCAAACAAGCGGGTTGACTTAGCAATCGAAGCCTTCAACCGTTTGGGACTACCCTTGAAAATTGTTGGTACGGGTCAGGATCAGGAGTACTGTCAATCGATTGCCGAACCAAATATTGAGTTCCTGGGAGACCGAACCTCTCACGAACTTCCAGCGCTTTATCAGCAGGCTCGGGCCTTTGTTTTTCCAGGAATTGACGACTTTGGCATCACACCTTTGGAAGCCCAGGCAGCCGGTACTCCGGTGCTGGCTTTTGCGGGTGGAGGTGCACTGGAGACCGTTAACGAACAGACTGGTATTTTTTTCAAGGAAACCCGTGTCGATGTCCTCTGTACCGCAATTGAGCAAATGGAGCAGACGTGGGAAGGCTTCGATCCAGTTCAGCTGCGCAAGCAGACCCAACGCTTTGGTCGTGACCGCTTCGCCCGCCAGATTGCCAATGCTGTGCAATATGGCTATCGTCAGTGGCGCATTGACTCTGGCTCTGAATCATCAGGTCCCGTAGACATTCCTGAAGACGAAAAGCTTCCATCAACAGCAGCCGTGCAGGAAGCTGCTTCCTGATTTCATCGCCGTTGTTTCTGAGTACAGGCAACGCTCATGTCCTTTTCAAAAGCTTCTTGGATGATCATCCTGATCCCTCTCGCCATCAGTGCTTGTCAACGGGCTCCTCGTTCCCTACTCTATCCCACCACTCAACAGCAGCAAATTGATTATCTCTGTCGAGTTGTATATGAAAGGGAGTTTCGACGCAATGCTGGCTGGGAAGAAAGTGCTCCAGAGTTTCTCTTCATTTCTGAAGAGCGAGTCACTTATCATTTTACAACAGGACAGTCGACAACCATTGTTCGGCATCCCGAATTGATTGTTCCTCCCGGCACCTATCCTTGCCCATAAAATCTAAATCAACCATGACTGATCCTGCCGCTTCTTCCGAGCTATCTCAACAGTACTATCATGAAGGATTCGAACTGCTGAAGTTAGAGCACTTTGTCGAATCTCTCGAGAGATTTGGTAAATCCGCCGAATTACGCAACAAGACCACACCCGATATGTATCGTAACCAGGGTTGGTGCCTATTTCGCTTAGCTGAACAGGACGCCTTTGTGCTGGAGTGGAAAAGTGCAGAAGAGAAATTTCAACAGGCAAAGCGCTTTTACGAGAGAGCTCTCGCAGGCTTTCTGCAGATGAAACAACAAGACCAGTCGGAATCCTTCAGTCAACGCCTTAAGCTACGCATGTCTGATTGTCGACGTCGGATTGCCCAGATCGGCGGCTATTTAGAATTTTTTACGCGCCGAAAAGCCTGGATTGCCGTCAATGGGGATATTTCTGTCAAGGAATCTTCCATTACGATTGAGGCCAAACAAACTTCGGATCGGCTGGTTGGACAGTCCATGGAGCAAGTCAAGCGAGTCCAAGACGCTATGAATAGCCTGATGGGACGCTTTCTTAAGGAACCAACTCCTAACAAAGCCGCTGCTGGAGAAACCTTGGAAACACCTGGAGAAGCCGACGAGTCAGTTGGAGCAACCGAATCTCAGCGTGCCTGAAATCCCAGACGCCTGGACAATTGAAGCTGTTTTGCATTGGACCACGGACTACTTTCGTGAAAAACAACTAGCTACCGCACGATTGGATGCAGAGTTGCTGCTCGCTCATGTACTAGGGTGCGAGCGCCTGCAACTGTATTTACAAGCCGATCGGCCTCTCACAGAATCAGAACGAGCGGACTATCGACAAATAGTTCGTAAGCGTGGCCAAGGATGCCCTGTCGCCTATATCTTGGGCTACCGAGATTTTTGGTCTCTTCGGCTGCGCGTTGCTCCAGGCATTCTCATCCCGCGTCCTGACACAGAAACGCTGATCGAAGCAGCGCTCAATTACCTTCCCAAACACCCTCTACGACTACTGGAACTTGGCATAGGTACCGGGGCCATCCCGTTGTCACTCTGTGCAGAACGCACACAACTAGATTGGCTCTGTCTGGAACAAAGCACAATCGCCCTCCAAGTGGCTCAGCAAAATTGTAAGGAGCACTCACTGCTCCTTGAACCACGTCAGAATCAGTTACAATTACTCCAGTCCAATGGTTTTGCAACTCTATCTGCGACCCATCAGTTTGATGCGCTCCTAAGTAACCCTCCCTACATTCGAACTACAGCGATTACGAGTTTAAGTCCCGAAGTCAGCCAATTTGAACCACATCTGGCACTAGATGGTGGTGAAGACGGTCTTTTCTGGTATCGGGAATTTTTCAAGCAAGGTCCTCGCCTACTACGATCTAGTGGTTGGCTGATTGTCGAGATTGGGTATGATCAACAACCAGCTTTGACCAGGCTTATTCAAGAAACTGAGGCATGGAGCTTTGTTGAATTTTGTAAGGACTTGCAAGGTCATCCACGGGTTCTCGTGGCACAACGGCGAGTGAAATGAGGGACAGGTAAAATGGAGCCGCATAGTCGCACAGCCCCTGGAGAGATAAAATCAGCGCTGGCTGATCTGTTGATAAGAACGTTGTGTTGGACCTGTATAGATCTGTCGAGGGCGCCCGATCTTGGCATCACTGTTGTGCATTTCGATCCAATGTGCGATCCAACCTGGCATTCGTCCCATCGCAAATAGGACAGTGAACATATCAATCGGGAAGCCAATCGCTTTGTAGATGATCCCGCTGTAGAAATCGACGTTCGGATAGAGTTTGCGCTCAACGAAGTATTCGTCTTGCAACGCGGCCTCCTCCAGCTGCTTGGCAATATCCAGCAAAGGATCCTGTACCCCAACAACTTTGAGGACCTCATCGGCATAGCGCTTGATGATCTTGGCCCGTGGATCAAAATTGCGATAGACTCGGTGGCCAAAGCCCATCAGGCGGAAATTTGAATTCTTGTCCTTGGCAAGATTCACAAACTTCTGCACATCACCACCATCATTCTGAATCTGCATCAGCATTTCCAGTACAGCCTGATTTGCCCCTCCATGCAGTGGTCCCCAGAGCGCCGCAATCCCTGATGAAATCGAAGCAAACAGGTTCGCTTGGCTACTACCCACCAGGCGTACTGTTGATGTGGAGCAGTTCTGTTCGTGATCGGCGTGTAAAATGAAGAGCACGTTGAGCGCCTTGACGAACACTTCAGGAACTTCATAAGGCCCAGCCGGTACGCTGAACATCATGTTCAGGAAGTTGGCACAGTAATCAAGGTGGTTCTTCGGATAAACAAAGGGCTGACCACTATTTTTCTTATAGGACCAAGCTGCAATCGTGGGCAGTTTGCCAACGAGTCGCCACACCGCGAGATCGACCGCACTCTGGTCGCGGTGGCTGAAGTCATCATAGAACGTGGAGAGAGCGCAAACAATGCACGAGAGAATCGCCATTGGATGGGCGTCCTTTGGAAATGCCTCATAGATGTGGCGCAAGTCCTCGTGGAGCATCGTGTGCATCGTGACGTTACAACGGAACTCTTCCAATTGTTCTACCGTTGGTAAATCACCATAAATTAGGAGGTAGCTCACTTCCAGAAAGTTGGAATGCTCTGCCAACTCCTCTATGGAATAACCTCGATAACGTAGAATTCCTTCTTCGCCGTCTAGAAAGGTAATCGCACTGGTGCACGCACCTGTGTTCACATAGCCTGGATCCAGCGTGATTGCCTTGGACTGCGCACGTAGTTTGCTGATGTTCAGTCCCAATTCACCCTCACTGCCTTCTACAATCGGCAGATCCACTGACTTACCTCTGATATCAATCCGTGCATTGTCACTCATGCGAATCCTTTCATTCGATGAATTCATGTTGAAAATAGGTTTGCAGCACAACCCCGTCAGGAATCGGTTTGTTTCTCGTCCCGCCAGTAGGGCAACCGATGACGCAGTCGATAGAGCAGCAGAAAATAGGCGCAAAGTAATCCAAGAAAGGACCAACCGCTATACCCTGTTGGAAAGATCACCTTAGCCAGTTCACCTAGCGCCAAAGTAGGTACGAATAATACAATCAGAGCGAAAAGCCCACGGTAGATTCCATCAACTAGTTCGTCCAACCAAGCTTTCATAATTATTTCTTGCAGAAAATAACAAGCAACTATTTGAAAAATAGAAAGGAACGTTAAGGAAGATGCCAACAACAGTCAATTCTTCCTCATCAAGCTGGTAGGGATTATTTCGATTTGTTAGAGGGAGACAAGCGACTTGAGAAGGCGAACTTGCGTTGAGAATGTGAAACTCTCCAAGCAGTCAGGAACAGGAAGTCGTGGGAACCATTGGGGCTTCCCTGCAGGACAAACTGACGGCTCACTACCTCAGCAACTTCGGTACTGCCTCTTTCGATGCCAAGCACCTTCAACTGTCGCTCCAACTTGGTCAGTCCAACTGTAGTTAGCCACTGCTTGAGAGCAAACAAATCCTCTGGCTGTACCGTAAAAGTCGCTTGCCCTGCTGAGAAAGGATCTGCCATCTTTCCACCCCAAAACGGAGTCACACACCCCCAGCCAGCCAGTGCTTCAATAGGCAGTTTCTTCAGTAGCCCCAAGTTGAGAAACGGTGAGGTAGGGGTGTCTGAGTTCACTGCTCAGTAGAGGCAGACAAAATGTTGACCCACCTTCCAGCCATGTTGCTGCAGATGCAGGATCAAAGGTCCCTGATCTTGTAGGACAGCCAAAAACATCCACTCATCCTGAGCCAAAATCGGCAGCGGTCGCTTGAGCAACTCATCAGGGCTTATGGAGGCAAACAATTCTAGTTTGGAAAGTGGCAGGCAAAGACGAATAATTTCTCGCAGATCTCCTTCACTGCACAAGTGAATGCGCTGACAACCTTGCCGCTCGAGTTTAGTGAAATGCTGAAGGATGAGTGTTTTAAGTTCATGAAACGAATTTATTGTCCGCCGCAGGTAATTCATCGTCAAGCGGCTTTTCTCTCGGAAGCCTTCTGGTGTCAGGAAGTAGGCCCAGCGCCGGGCACTGACCTGACGAGCACGGACCCAGCCCTTATGAAGCACTGTTTGTAGAAAGGCGTTGGTCAATCCCAAGGAAAGCCCAAGCTCTTGGGCCAATTGGCGCTGACTGATGCGCTCATTGCCATCAACGGCCTCGAAGAGCGAGAGTGTGCGTTGTTCTTCTTGATTCATTAATCCGTATTTTTATAGCTGGTTCAATCTCTGAACAACGCCGATGCAAGGGTTAGACTAGGGTGCGGGCAGTGTCTGCAAAGTTTCGAATGAATCACCCCGCTCAAGAGGCTCCCAGGTACCATCTCCCAACTGACGCACACAAGCTAGATAGGAGCCGTAAGGACAGGAGTTGCTCCACTCCTCCGGGCCAATCAGGCTGAGGACAAGGCTATTGGATTGGGTAGCTTTGTAGAGATGGTAGGGTTGCAGCAATACCGGTGTGAACCGATACTGCGCCTTGGCGATCTGTTCTGCAAGTTGCACACGTGCTTCAATCTCCTGGGCTTGCCGAAGCAATAATTGGGCTTGTTCCTGAAGTCGATCAATCTGTTCTTTTGCATGATGATTCATCGCTTCCAGTGTTTCACTGCGATCCACAGAAAGAGGATCTGGCCGGAAGGCGGGAGCGTTAGTTTCTGTCGGATGCTCTCGCAGGTTGCGATTCTCGACAAAAGAGAGTGGCTTATCGCTTTCAGATGCAGGCATGCTAGGGTTTTTCCTTCAGGTTGTGGGAGGCGATCATTTGTGCTTGTTGTTGCAGCCAGTCGCGATCTTGCAGTTCATCGCGATCCTGCCATTCCTCAAGCAAGGTACATAGAGCAGTCCAGTGATGTAGTGCCGGACGTTCGTGTAGCATTCTGTGAACATCTCGGATGGTTCCGGGGATGGAATCAAGGAAGTGCCACTTACCTTTGATGGCTGAAAGGTATCCATAAGTACCCAAGGAGCGCAATCGACGTAGCAGAACAAACTGCTCTAGTTCACTAGTAAAGTGCTTCGGATCAATTAGGCGATGCCGTGCACCAAGTTCCTGGTAGTCGTCTCGAAGTTGCTCACGTAGCGCTTCATTTAATCCGGCCTTCGAAGCGTGAAGTAGAGCAGCTAGGTCGTAATGTGGTGCTCCAATGCCACCCGACTGGTAATCAATCATATATAATTGATCATGATGCCACATCAGATTACGGGATTGGAAGTCCCGTGAGACAAACACTGTTCTTGGCAACCTACCCACCGTTTCGGCCAGCGTCAATAGTTCTTCGCTCAGAGCTGCAGTAACAGGACTATCGGGTACAAAAGCTTTCCAGAATCTTTGACGAAAGTATTGGAGATCTGCTTGAAAGAGTGCTGTATTCGATTCAGGAGCAGTGTGACACCAGCTGCGATCAAAACCAACTGTCCCCTTGGTTTGCATTTGGATTAGTACCTCAAGCGCCTCCTGGTAGACCTCTCGGATGCGCGCCGTAGTTTCGGGAACATCCAGATCCAGATCTGTCAGCCAGTCGGCTAGTGTCTGGTTACCCAGATCTTCAAGCAGGTAAACCAGTTGCTGTGGATCTTCCACATAAATTTCAGGAACAGGAATGCTCTGCTTTCGAAAGTGTCGGGACATTGCCAAAAAAGCTCGGTTTTCTTCCCGGACTGGGTTGGTAACACCAATCCATGAGAGGCCGCTTCCTGCAGAGAATCGATAAATCTGTCGATCTGAACCATCACCACGCAGTGCAACAGGTGGAGTAGATAATGCAGGTAAGTGATGGGTTGCCAATTGTTCTAAAAGAGGGAGCAAAGGATCAGTCATAGGGCTTGGTGTAACAAGTTCTGGCTGGTTTTTACTATTTTTCCGATGTTAGCCTTTTTGAATTAAAAGGTAAAATTGCGTCCAATTGACTCTTTCCCATCTTCAACAGAAACTTGATGCAAGCAACGCTTGGACGCTTGGTCCGCACGCTAATTCCCTCCAACACGCTCGATGAAAGTGGAGGCACTTCAACCGCTTCCGTACTGGACAGCAGCTGGGTGCACAACAAGTACCTCCTACTGGTCCATTACCTCCAACAGCACTGGGTTTCCTACACAATCGGTATCTTTGCCACTTTCCTCACCAATTGGCTGGCAGTCAGCATTCCAGAATATGTTCAACTCAGTATCGATCTGCTTTCAAGCGATCTAAGCGGGCAATACGATCTGCTCAATGAGTACCTCTGGATCATGCTCACACTTGCTGTCAGCATGGTTTTCATTCGCACACTGTCACGCCTACTCTTCTTCAATCCTGGGCGCGCCATTGAGTGTCAGGTGAAAAACGACATGTTCACCAAGCTGATGCAACTGCAACGGGACTACTACGACAAAAATCCCAGCGGTACGATCATTTCCCGAGTCAACAACGATATCCATGGCATTCGGATGATCTGCGGCTTCGGTTTCATGCAGGTCTTCAATATAGCCAGTGCACTCTCACTGACTCCCCTGATGATGTTCCAGCTTTCACCACGACTGACGTTCTACTGCGTCATTCCGATCCTGATTGTCTTTTCCATCGTCCGGATTGGTATGCGCTTTTTGGTCAACAACATGCGAACACGGCAAACAGATCTTCAGAATCTCTCTGGCTTCACAGTAGCTTCTTTGAATGGAATTGATGTGATCCGTAGCAATAATCTTGGAGCTTGGAGCCAGGAGCGCTTTGACAAAGATAATCGAAACCTGACGGAGCGCTCCTTGAACATCGCCTGGATTCGCTCTTTCATCATGCCCGCACTGCTGAACCTGGCCAATATTCTCAAAGTGATGGTTCTGCTCTTTGGGGGAATGATGGTGCTGGAAGAGGAATTCACAGTTGGTGAATTAACCGCATTCCTTGCCTACACCGCACTTCTGACATTGCCATTGCTGGGACTGGGTTGGGTTACCACCATGTTTCAGCAAGGAATGGTTGGACTCGCCAGTGTCCAATCTGTGCTTCAGCAGCCAGAACCTTTTGCAGGTCGCCAGTCTCTATCGGAAACTCAGCAAAAAAACCTATTTCAGGACGGACTCGCTGTACGCAATCTCCGATTCCACTATGCCGAGGATCGACCCTGGGTTTTACAGGATATCAACTTCCACCTGAAGCCTGGTCAAACACTTGGTATTCTAGGTCGGATAGGCTCTGGCAAATCAACTCTTATCAACTGCATTAATCGCTATCTAGTCGCTGAAGATGGACAAATTCGTCTCAATGGCATTGACATCAATCGCTTGACCTACCAAGACCTACGTCACAGTATCAGGACAGTGACTCAGGAGCCATTCCTCTTTTCCGATACATTAGAGAACAATATTGCGTTTGCGATTGAGGATCCGCCTGACGACTGGCAGGAACATTTCCCCAGCTTGCTTCAACAAGCCGCACTCCGTGAGGAAGTCGATAAATTCCCGCTGCAGGAGCAGACCATTGTCGGTGAGAAGGGCATCCTGCTCTCTGGTGGACAGAAACAACGAATTAGCTTGGCCCGCGCAATGGCCACACCCTGTGATCTACTGATTCTGGACAATGTCCTCTCGGCGGTGGACTACGAGACTGAGCGCTACCTACTTCAGCAAATCTTTGCTCGCAGGCAAGCAAAGAGTCTCCTGATTGTCTCCCATCGGGTCACTGCAGTGGAAAAAGCAGATTGGATCCTAGTTCTGGATGAGGGGCGGATTGTAGCTCAGGGAACCCATGAGGAATTACGTCAAAAACCTGGCTACTACCAAGAAATGTGGTCACTGCAGCATGAAATATCCTGAAAAATTAAGCACCCTATATCAATCTGAAATTCTTTCTTCAACCAACGACTTTGCCTAAAGTGCGGAGAATCTTGCAGTGCACGCTTGAAGGAAGTACAAAATCGCTGTAAACTTATTGTCTGATAGTCAAAAAATTTGCTTTGTTGTCAGAAATTGCCGCCCATCTACACTCAGATGCGGCACGCACTACCCTGATAAACAGGTTTCCCCCTAATAATGGAGGCATTTGAGCGACGACAAATTGGAACTGAAGGGCATCGTGGTGGACTCCTCCAACGGCATTTTTCGTGTGCAGTTGGAAAATGAGCATGTGGTGATCGGTCATCTCTCTGGCAAGATGAAGATGCACAAGATCCGAGTCTTGCCGGGGGACGAGGTTACCATTGAGCTGTCTGCCTATGACCTGAGCCGAGGACGTATTGTCCGTCGGGAAAAAATCGTACAAAAATCCAGCTAACCTTCCCTATCCACCTTTCCTGTCCCTGCTACTTCTGCCCCCGACGAGAACCGAATGTTTGGACGGAAAAAGCTCTCAAATTGGTTTGCAGAAGATCTGGCTATTGATCTTGGCACTGCCAATACCTTGGTTTTTTTGCGTGAAGCTGGGATTGTCATTCGTGAACCCTCGGTAGTTGCTGTCAAGCGAGATCAACGAGGGGCTCTCAAGGTATTAGCCGTTGGACGTGAAGCCAAGGAAATGGTTGGTAAGACGCCGGACACGATCATGGCGGTCCGGCCGCTAAAAGACGGGGTAATCTCCGACTTTGATGTGGCCGAGCAGATGCTGCGTCATTTCATTCAACATGTGCAGCAGCGTCAAGGATTCCTGCGCTTCAAACCACGCATTGTTATCGCAGTCCCTTCTGGCATCACCCAAGTCGAAAAACGGGCTGTGCGTGAATCTGCTCTCTCTGCAGGAGCCCGTGAAGTATTCCTAATCGAGGAGCCAATGGCAGCAGCTATCGGTGCCGGACTTCCAATTGCTGAGCCTAGCGGGAACTTCGTTGTTGACATTGGTGGTGGTACTACCGAAGTTGCCGTTCTCTCGATGGCTGGAATTGTTTACAGTAGTTCGCTACGCATGGCTGGCGACAAGATGGACGAGGCTATTGTTCAGTATCTGAAACAGAAGTATAATCTGCTGATTGGCGAACGAACCGCAGAAGAGCTCAAGCTCAACATTGGCTCTGCTGCCCCACGTCCCCAGCCACTACAATTGAAAGTCAAGGGACGGGATCAAGTTGGTGGCAACCCAAAGATTCTGCTGGTCAATGATGAAGAAATCCGCTTCTGTCTCAAAGAAGTCTACGATAGCATCGTCCACGCAATTCGAGTTGCGCTAGAGCAGACACCACCAGAATTGGCGGCCGACATCATCGAAAAAGGCATTGTGCTAGCTGGTGGAGGTTCACTGCTTCATGGCATGGATGTCCTACTCCGCGAACGAACAGGATTGCCCGTCTTCTATGCTGAGGATCCTTTGGATGCAGTGGTCAAGGGAACCGGTGCAATGCTTGATCAGATGGAACTGCTGGCCTCCATCGCTCTCGACTGAATGAATCCTGACGTTGTCCGCTCTTTCTGCAAGGAGATTTTGTGAGCGCACCCGATACCTCCATTTATATCGTCGGTACCAACCGAACCTGGCAGATTCGTGCAAAGACACTCAAGCTAATCCTCACCTCGACCGTCCTATTGCTGATCGGACTGGCGGCAGCTCTGCTCTACCAAAGCATCTGGCATTTGCAGGTCGTTGGAGGCTGGGAGGAACGTTACGCCGCAGAGAATGAGCGCAACGAAAAAATGCGGGGCGTGATTGAAGATCTGCGGGAGCGTGTGGTGGATCGTGGAACTCTGGAGATGAGACAAGCAATTTACAGCAATGGTCCTGATCCCGAAGAACTGCTCCAGAAAAACCAGCGACAGCAGGAAACCATCGAAGCTCAGCAATTTCGCATCGAGCAATTACAGTCAGAAACCAATGATCAGCAGGTCAAGCTGGTTGAGTTAGACATTCAACTAACAGATGAACTCTCCCGCTATGCTTCACTGCAAGAAAGTCATCATCAGCTGGAAATCCAGCGTGCTATTTCGCAAGATAATCTGACTTCCCTCACCGAAGAGCTAGTGCAGAAACAGGCACAGGGTACTGAACTGCAGAAGCAGATCCTCAGTTTACAAAAGCAATTGGCAGCCATTCCCAAGATTGTTGAAAAAACAACAACCCTGGCCTCAACTCCAGCTACTCGACCACCAGCACTTGCTGGCCCAAGTCCGGTGGCTGTAGAGAAAATACAACTCAACAACCGCAATGGAAAGCTTAGTGTACGTTTTCAACTGAGCAACCGTGATCGCAAGCGTCAGACCGGGTTCCTACAGACCTTCCTAGTTTCTGCTGATGATGCAGTTACTCCAGTGAAAATCACAGACCATTTTGCTGATCCTTTTGCCATCCAGAATTTCAAGAACGTTCAGGCAGAGTTTAAAAATTGGGACAAGAGTTCCTTACTGCGAGTAGTAGCTTGGAATGCAAAAAAGCAGAGAGTTTACGATAAAACCTTACCTCTAAACAAAGTCAACTGACACCTTCTTAACCAACGCCCCCAAAGTGGAGATGCTACCAGCAGACTTGAGAAATTCCCTTGAAACTCTGGAGCTACTCCAAAGTGGGCACGATTTCCAGGCTACACCATTGGCCGGTGGTGTTTCTTCAGACATCTGGCTCCTGGAAACGGAACAACGACGCTTCTGCGTCAAACGGGCCTTACCCAAACTGAAGGTAGCCCAAGACTGGTTTGCTCCGTTAGATCGCAATCGATACGAACACCACTGGTACCAACTAGCCCATCAGATCGTTCCTGGAAGTGTTCCTCAAGTTTTGGCAACCGACGATGCTGCTCTCCTGTTCGCAATGGAATATCTGGATCCTGAGCAGCACCCCCTTTGGAAAACTGAATTACTGGCAGGGCGTATCAAACCTACTTTTGCAGCCCGAGTAGGAGAAAGGCTTGGAAAAATTCATTCAGCCACAGCTCACCGTTCAGACCTTGCCGATGCTTTTGCAACGGGTTCCAATTTTGAACAACTCCGACTGGAACCCTACCTGCGTGCAACAGCCCTCCGTCATTCCGAATTCACCACGATTCTACAGAGCCTTGCAGACAAAACTACTCATCAAAAACTCGCACTTGTTCATGGAGATGTTAGCCCCAAAAATATTCTGGAGGGACCCCAAGGGCCTGTTTTTCTGGATGCAGAATGTGCTTGGTATGGCGATCCAGCTTTCGACTTGGCGTTCTGTCTGAATCACCTGCTGCTGAAAACCATTGTCCAGCCTGATCGTCTGTCGGTTCTGCAGGAAAGCTTTATGATGTTGCAACAAGCCTATCTAGAGCAAGTGGACTGGGAATCACCAGCAGAGCTTGAGGCCCGAACTGCAGCATTATTACCTGGTCTACTGCTGGCTCGGGTCGATGGTAAATCACCTGTCGAGTATCTACAAACAGAGGCACATCGAGAGCTGGTGCGCAGTGTTGCTTTTCCTCTCCTTCGAAAAGCCCCCAGAAATTTAGCTGACATTTCTAACGCTTGGAGAAACGTATGGGCCTAGACACCACTATCGCCAAATTACACGGTCGACAAGTGTGGGATTCCCGTGGCAGACCAACAGTCGAAGTAGATTTGTGGCTGTCAGACGGTTCTTTAGGTCGAGGTGTTGCTCCAGCTGGTGCATCCAGAGGTTCAGCTGAAGCTGTTGACTTACGTGATGGAGGTTCAGCACTAGGTGGCTTTGGTGTGCGTAGCACACTCAGTCTACTGAACGGGGAAATTGCCAAAAATCTGCAGGGTAAGTCCTTCGCCAACCAGACTGAACTGGATCAACAATTAATTACGCTTGATGGAACCTCCAACAAATCTCGACTTGGTGGAAATAGTCTCATTGCTACCTCCTTAGCATTCGCCCAAGCCCGAGCGGTCCATCAGCAGCAACCACTCTGGCAGTCACTCTGTACAACCACCCCAGCCTATCTACCTATACCTGAAATCCAGCTATTTGGTGGTGGAGCACATGCAGCTGGACGAATTGACATTCAGGATTTCATGCTGGTTGCGGTAGGTGCCCAAACTTTTGGTGAAGCACTGGAATGGACGGCCGAAGTATATCGTACCGCCGGTGAACTGTTGCGTGAAAGCGGACTCTTAGCTGGCGTAGCTGATGAAGGTGGTTGGTGGCCACAGTTCTCTAGCAATGAAGAAGCACTGGAGTGGAGCGTCAGGGCCATTGAGGCGGCAGGCTTCAAACCTTACCGAGACTTGGCAATTTCCCTGGATGTGGCTGCTTCTGAATTTGGACAATCAGGAAGCTATCGTCTCAGCCGAGATCAGCGTGTGCTGAATCGCACAGAGATGCTGGAACTCTTGAAGAACTGGCTGAAACACTACCCAATTATCTCCTTGGAAGATCCTCTCGCTGAAGATGATGACTGGAAAGCGTTACTTCCAGTTCTGGGAAGTTCTGTTCAGGTCATTGGTGATGACTTTCTAGTGACCAATGCCAGCCGAGTTCGGCAAGCAGCAACCCATCAATCCTGCAATGCCTTGCTGGTCAAGCCGAATCAAGCTGGGACCCTGACTGAAACCAAGGCTGCCTTGGACGCTGCACATGCTGCAGGATGGCAGACTATTGTTTCGGCTCGTTCTGGAGAGACCGAAGATGTAGCGATTGTACACTTGGCTGTAGGTTGGGGAGCCGCTCAATTGAAGGTTGGTTCCTTCTCACGCTCAGAACGGATGGCTAAGTGGAACGAGGCTTTGAGGATTGGGGAGGCTTTGGAATCTACTCAACTGCCACCAAAGCATTGGTTTCCTTGGTATCAGCAGAATTCTGAATCGAATGACAATGCGACACTTGGTGAAGCGAACGCACTATAAACTCATTGGGGAGAGGGCAGAAAATCTTCTTTCTTTTCAAGTTCAGTAATCAGCTTGCTCAGTGAAACGACTAATTCTCGCATAATCGCTGCTTGATCCTGATCGCTGCTGGGCGTTCCAGAGTTGGTGATCTGTCTGCTCAACTGTTGAATTTCCTCGTTTCTTTTACTCATCTCAGACTGTAGTTTCCTAACTTTTGACAAATAGTAGTTGTTCAGTTCCTTGTACTTGTCATTGTAGAGTTCGTAGGCATCCAGAGAGTTATCCAGATCCGCTCTCGTACGTTCTAACTCTTCTTCCCGATTTTGAATCTCTTCCTCGCGCTGCACCAGACGATTTTCCACCTCATGGATTTCATGCTGATGAGCATCCAGCTCTTGCTGCTGCTGCTGCAGCCGCTCCGCCCAGGTTCTCAGGTCTTCCATACTGAGTTTCAACAAGCTCTCAATTTGTCCCTTGCCTTCACAAACCTGGCATTCTCGATCATCCAATGTTGCGCCGTCACAGACGAAGCATTTAATCTGAACAACCATTTCTACCTCTCGTTGGTCCTGTTGTTTTGGAACGTCTCCTGATCTTTGATTCCATTTCTTTCATAGAAATCTCTCAACCAACTCAATCCCCGTTGCCTTGCATGGTGATATTGGATTACTTAGTTGCCACCATGAACAGCCGGCGGAAGTGCATGATAGTCGTTCCGTCAGAGCGCCTAGGGTAGTGGGGCCCAACTCGTTCTGCATATTCCCTGAGGAAGGCTTCAGCTTCCTTCGCGTTCAATATGTTGAGAATAGGACGCAAGAAGCTACCCTTTGTGAATTCAACTATGGGATTCTCACCTTCCATCACAAAATAGTACTGTGTCTCCCAGAGGTCCAAATTCTGAACCATTGGCTTTACAAGGTTGAAGTAGAAAGAAGGTGGCTGGATGGGTGTCTCACGGAGCAGTGTTAGCAGGCGATCTTTCCAGTCGCGGGCGCGGATGTTTTCGAATATAGTAGTGTGGGTCTTTTCACCAAAATTCTGAGGCATCTGCACTGCCAGCATGCCTCCCTGAGGTAGCATGTTAATGAGACGTGGGAATAAAGATGCGTGGTTGTCAAGCCAATGAAGAACCGCGTTAGAATATAGCACGTCCGGAGTTTCGCTTGGGATCCACGTTGTGAGGTCGGCAGCTTGCCATTTGATTTCAGAATGCTCCTGCTGGGCACGCTCAAGCATATCAGGCGGCCCATCGATCCCGACTACCTTGGCATTAGGCCATCTGGCCTTCAGATGAACAGTGGCAGAGCCTGGTCCGCAGCCTAGATCATATGCAACTTGCGGTTTGTCCGCAGGAATACTCCTCAAGAGGTCAATAGCGGGTCGGAGGCGCTGACTCCCGAAGTGCAGGTATTGTGTTGGGCTCCAGTTCCAGATGGTCATGTGTAAATCCTCTCAGAGAGGGTACTCGTGGCTACTTGGTCGCTCACGAGTGGTATTGCTCCGGCATAGAAGCTGCGCACCGTAAACCTGAGAAGACCGAGCGCAACATTAGACGTAAATACCAATTCTACACTGCTTTGTGACTGGATTGTTAGCATATGTTCGAGGCGCATTGAGTGCAACTTGCGTGAAGCATTTTCAGAGTAATATTTTTGTTTCAAAATACTTGTACGAACTCAATCTTGAAACATTGGGAAGCTACATCCTCTGCTTTGGTCACCAGGGAATTGCGAGACCCGAAACCTTTTCCCCTCGACGAGTTACAACATTTGGCAGTTTTCACATAAGCTGACTGCATTGGCCAGGAACAGCATTGCTCCCGACCAAAGCTAAAATCCACAAGGAGTTGGGCTCAGTACACCTCTGGTACATGGAATTGCTCTTCTCTCGGAGGACGATGATAGTCCTTCGGTAGCGGAGGTCGGTCCGGAACCTTGATCACAGATGGCAGGACATCTTTGTAATCAACTTTGCTGAGGACGTGGTGCATGCAGTTGAGTCGTGCACGGCGTTTATCATCACCCTCCACTCCAAACCAGGGTGCTTCTGGAATATTTGAGAAGTTGAGCATCGTATCCTTGGCCTTGGAGTACTCGACCCAGCGAGAGATTGACTCCATATCCATTGGGCTGAGTTTCCAGCGCTTGGCTGGATCTTTGGCACGATCATGAAATCGTCGTTCTTGTTCTTCATCGCTGACGGAGAACCAGTACTTGAGCAGAATAATTCCGGAGCGTACCAGCATTCTCTCAAATTCTGGACAGCTACGCTGGAATTCTTCGTACTGCTCATCAGTACAGAAACCCATCACTCGCTCAACACCAGCTCGGTTGTACCAACTGCGGTCGAAGATCACGATCTCTCCTGCAGCAGGTAGCTCGCTTACATAGCGCTGGAAATACCACTGTGTCTTTTCCTTTTCTGTCGGTGTTCCCAACGCTACTACTCGACAGCCTCTTGGATTCAGCGGCTCGGTAATGCGCTTGATCGAACCCCCTTTACCAGCGGCGTCGCGTCCCTCAAAGATCATAACGACTTTAAAACCTTTTTGCTTGATCCAGGTCTGCCACTTGACCAGTTCCAGTTGTAGACGTTCCAACTCTGATTCATAGAAAGACTTGTTCAATCTCTCATGCTTAATATGGATGTCTCCATGAGGAACTTCTTCTATCGGAGTCAACTTTTCTGCCTTTTTGGCCGTCTTCACAACTTCCTGTTGTACACGTTGCTCCTTTTTCTTGTCAGTTTTTCTGCCCATTGCTGATCTCCCTCAGTAAACAGGTTGTGGGTCATATGCTGGACGCTTGCGCCAACGACGATGCATCCAGAAGTACTGCTCTGGATGACGACAAATTGCCGCCTCCATTGCGGTAGTGAAGGCCTGCGACATATGCTGCAGATCTCTTTCTTTGTCACCGCTGTGCGGACATTCCAACGGTTGGAATTCCAACAAACAGCGATCGCCTTGATAAGTACAGGTCGTGAAAAGAACCGGACTTTGTTTGAGATAGTGGAAGCTTCCGAGCCCTTTACTCATCGAAGCTGCCTTACCAAAAAAATTAACAAATAGATCAGACTTATTGTCATTCTGGTCAACAATAATGGTGACAGCTCGATTTTTCTCCAGTGCACGGCGAATGCGCAATGGTGCCTGACGGCTACGACCAATTGTCTCCACTCCAAAGCTAGCTCGTAACGTGTTCTGGTTGTCATCAGAGCGTGGATTGGTTTGAGCACCAACATAAAGGGACATTGGGAATCCCACCTCAGCCAACCGCGGACAAATGATTTCCCAGTTTCCGAAGTGGCCTGACGCTAGAAGTACACCTCGTTCCTCTGTCAAAGCCTCGCGTAAGATCTCTGGATTGCGCACCTCACAGAGGCTGTTCGTTCTTCCAAACCAATCTGACATACGCAATAAGTCTAGTGTAAATCGCGCAAACCAGCGGTAATTATTGTAAGCAAGTTGAGTGCGATCCTCCTCACTCCAATTTGCAAAGGCAACGCTCAGATTTGGCTCAACCACCTTCCGATAAATCTTCAGTCTTTGGTAGGCTAGTTTCGCAAAACCGTGTTCCCACCATTCCAATTGAGGTTTTCGGGTCAGCACAGCCAGTCTTTGGGCAAGAACAAGGGCGCCATACTCTACGCGCTGTCGGATCTCCCGTTTAGAAGGCATCAACTCGCTCATTGGGTCCAGCCTACTCCAACAAGAACTTGGCTAACTCCTGGCGCTCATGAGGTGCATGAGTTGGATTCTTCAACAATAACAAACCACTATAAGGCGAGGTCAATTCTTGCTTACCTTGTCGAGTATATAGTGTAGCCAGTGACTCTCCTTGTTGGATGTATTCTCCAGCTCGCCGATGCCAGGTCAGTACACCCCCACTCGGTGACAGCCAGCGCTTGAGGTGTCCACGAATCGACCAGACTCGAGCTGCTGGAGCCTTGGGCAACATGCCAAAGTATCGCTGCAAGACCTGAATTCCACGCTCTACATCTTCACCAGTAATCACACGGCTTGCAGATAATTCCAAGGTGAGTGCAACTTTGCCAAGTTGCTGACAGGTATCACAGAAGCTGGTGGAATTTTGTTCCCAAGCCAAAACATGCGGCAATCCCAAGCACTGAGCTTGCTCGACCTGGCTTACATGAGCATAAACATGTGGCGCTGTCTCAGCACCCGCAGTGTGCAGATCCAGAATAGTGTCTGCTGGCTCAGTCAGGTTCAGCAACAGTTCTATCCATTCTCCTTCCTGGCTACCATCACCTCGTAATTGCCCAATTCGGTTCCAGTTCCAACAGTTTTGCTGGTTGGTATGCAGGTTATTATAACCTGTCTGTACTCCCATGATCTGGCTATCCAGTCCCATTGGATTCGACTGCGGTACACAGATGATCTGATGAGGCAACTGAGCCTCTTCAACCAGCTTCATGAACTCGTAAAGAACAGGGATACCCGTCAGTTCGATACCATGCAAGCCCCCTTGCAGATATACAGTCTCTGTAGAGTTGGGGGGCTCGTAGCGATATACATCGATTTCATAGCGTGCGCCACTTGCGGTTTGGTGAACCGGTAGGGTCTCCTTCTCAAAACGAACCATCACTTGCCTCCCAACAGCTTCGTACGTAATCCTTCCACCCGACGGCGGTTTGCTCCCAAATCAGAACTACCCAAGCGTGAAGCCGAACGTACATGAATCACCTGTTCCTCTGCAATTGAAAAGAACTCCACATCGTCAACAAATCTCATGATAAGGCTCGTGAATTCCGCATGCAGATAGTTTTCATGATCTGTTACGATTTCGACACTCTCCTCGTTCTGAAGCAGTTCTCGTAATTCCGCAAGCGAAACACCACGAAAGGGTTCGATTCGGTGTACTTCATCTTCATTAACCATGCTGTTGACGCAGTTCGGAGAGGAGGGGCACGGGCGTAGATAGCCATCTTTCAAACCTAAATCAACAGGCCGGTTCCCTGTACAACCAATGATCGAAAAACCTAGTAGCAAAGAGAAAGAAGCATACATAATTGGTCCTAAGAACCACATGGAGAATCCTGAAATTGGACAAGCTTTTCAGCAATCCGCTAGCTCCTGTCCAGAGAGTCCAAGGAAGTAGAGTAGTGCATCCAGATTGGGCTGATTGAGTTGGCCACTTGCACGTTCCTGCAATACTGGCTTAGCGTTGAAGGCAATTCCTAGACCGGCTATCGCCAACATCTGCACATCATTCGCACCGTCACCGATCGCTACAACCTGCTCAGGAACAATGCTTTCACGCGCAGCAATTTTCTGTAGCAACTGCGCCTTGCGCTGACCATCAACAATCTCCCCAAGCAGCTCTCCGGTCAACCGACTATCCTGCCACTCCAATGAGTTGGCGAAACCATAATCGAGGTCGAATTCCTCGCAAATATGGTCAACAAACAGTTGGAATCCTCCACTGAGCAGCGCTAGCTTATAGCCAAGTTGCTTCAGTACACGTACTAGGCGCCGTACGCCTGGGGTATAGGGCAGCTGGCGAAGCAAGGACTGTAGATCATCGCGGTGGAGTCCTTTCAGCAAGCGCACCCGAGCCCGCAAAGCCTCTTCAAAATCTAACTCACCACGCATGGCCGCCTCGGTCAGCACTTTGACTTCTGCCTCACAGCCAACTAGCTGACTCATCTCATTGATAATCTCACACTGGATGAACGTCATATCTGCATCAAATACGATCAGCCGCTTATGCCGCCGAAACAGGGATTCTGGTTGTAGGGCAAAGTCCACATGATGTTGCTGATGCAACGGCAGTAAATCCCGGAGCAAGCGTGGTCGGTCCAGTTGCTGATGTGTACGCAATTGTAGTTCCAAGACTCGCAGGTGCTGACTCTCCAGCGGCTGAAGCCCATGGACAAGCAACTCTTCCTGCTGAAGGCGTTGTAGCAGTTGCGCCAACAGGCTCGTACTCAGGTGATCACCAAGCAGAGTTAGGATGAATCTCTGTTCTCTTTTAGGCTGAGTCTTGCTGTGGCTGAGCTGGAACTGCATGTCAAATTCCTGCATCAGGGAGCACAAGCTCTTTTCCATCAATTGTGGATCCTGTTCACTGATCCACTCCAGTTGCCATAAGCCAGAGAAAATCTGATCCTGTTCCAGACCATGCAGATCCAGCAACCGCACAGGCCAGCTATCAAGCAGTGTACCCAGACGCGACAGAATTTTAGGGTGATGAGGTCCTTGAAAACTCAACAGTAGTTGTTGATTCATGCTTTTTCAGCTAACCGGGGTGTTTTGATCTTTGGGAAAATGTACAATCACATCAGCCAGACCAGCAAAATTGTGAGAAGTAGCAGTCACATCTGCTGACAGAAACAGTTCGTCGATAGCCGCTGAAGTCGATGGGCCGATGCAAGCAATTTTTGGACGTTGCGTCAACTTTAACCACTCGTTCGGGGGTAGCCGATCGAACCAGTGTTCTACTGCAGAAGGGCTGGTGAAGGTGATCCAATCAACACCCTTTTCAAGGGTCTCTCTCCAAGCTCGTACAACTGCAGAGGAAGCTGGCAGAATCTGATATGTTGGCGTTGCTAGTACCTTGCTACCAGCTGCTCGGAGAAGTACCCCGAGGGCTTCACGAGCCTGCAGTGCCTGCGGTAACCAACAGCAATGATCAGAGGTTATGCCTGTTTTCAGCATTGCTGCTCCCAGGGCTTCTGCGTGGAAAACCTCTGGAACCAACGGTGTCTGACCTCCCAAAGCTAACCAAACATCTGCTGTTGAGGGTCCTATACAAGCAATTCGGCAATGAGACAGCTCACCTAAATTCCCACCAAGTGTTGCCAAACGTTGATAAAACCCTCGAACAGCCCGCTGGCTGGTGAAACCAACCCAATCCACTTGCTGCCGCTGAAGCCAAGCAGCATCAAATGCTTGCCAAGAAGGAGGGGACCTTGTAACCAAGACTGGGTGATGGCAAACTCGAATTCCTACTGATTGCAGAGCCTGAGACAATGGGCCATCCACAGGTTCTTCGCGGGTAATCAGAGCTAGGGCTGATCGAAAATGAGACTCAGTTGTAGTGGATGCTATCAATCTTGGTGATCGTGGCAGGAGGACGTTCTGGCTGCTGGGCAGCTACTTCAGCTTCCCGCTGCCGTCGTCGCTTTAGGAGTATGGAGTAAACCACATAGAAAAGGAGCCCAACGACAAAGGGGGTGTAGATGATGACCAATAGTCGCACCAGGGCAACATGTACCCTCAAGATTTTAGCTACGTCTGCGCATACCCCAACAAACCAACGTTTGGGAATGTACTCTTTGTCTTCCGAGTCATTGCGCATTATTGCAAACACCCCGAGGAAACCAACGAAGAGTGAGAACCCTCCGATGATCACTAGAAGCAAATTCATGGGCACAGCGCTCTCCAACTCAAAATTTCAAACACCCTCCACCAACTGGCGATATGCTCTGCGAAAGCCATGACGAAGTAACTCCTCTTCAGTAGAATTCAACTGTTCCTGAAGTTCCTTAAGTAGGTAACGGAAATCACATTTCTCCAATGGTCGGCACTCAAATTCATTCGTCAACCAAGCCAGGATTTGGTCATAGTGTGGTCGTTTACCATCTCGTTTCAAGTAGCCTATTCTAGATTCAGCTTTCCAGCAGAACCTCAGCGATTTGAATTGCGTTCAAGGCTGCTCCTTTGTAGAGTTGGTCAGCCACACACCAGAAAGTCAACCCACGTGGATGTGACAGATCTTCTCGAACTCGGCCAACGTAAGTGTCAAATGTTTCGCTGGCTTCCCACGGCACAGGGTACCCCGCGGGCTTTCGTTCGTCTACTAACTGGATCCCTGGCGCTTGGACAAATAGTTCTCTTGCCCGTACCTCTGAAATCTTGGTCTCTGTCTCAACCCAAATGGCTTCGGAGTGAGCTCGCAGTACCGGAACCCGAACACAGGTCGCTGAAACCGGGAGCTCAGAGATTGACATGATCTTGCGTGTCTCCAATACCATCTTCATCTCTTCCCTGGTGTAACCATTTTCCTGGAAGATATCGATATGTGGGATCAAGTTGAAGAGGATTTGCTTGGGAAAGGCTTGGGGCGTAAGAGGTTTTCCTTGAGTATAGTCGCAGACTTGGTCCAACAGTTCCTGCATGCCGCTGGCACCGGCTCCAGAGACAGCTTGATAGGTGGAGACTACAACTCGCTGTAAAGGTGATTCCTGATGCAAGGGGTTCAAAGCTACCACCATCTGGATCGTCGAACAGTTTGGATTAGCAATCAACCCCTTGTGTCGCCGAGCTGCCTCCGCATTGATCTCTGGCACAACCAGAGGTACCCCTTCCTCCATACGAAAGGCACTGCTGTTATCAATGACCAGCGCCCCAGCTTCGACCGCTACTGGGGCAAATTCTTTGCTGCGGTCACCACCTGCTGAAAAGAATGCGACATCAACGTCTTGAAAAGCCTCTGGTCGCAGCTCTTCAACCGTCAGAGTCTGGCCCCGAAAGCGCAATTGCTTACCCACTGAGCGTGCTGATGCCAGCAATTTGAGTTTCTGAAGCGGATAATTGCGCTGTTCTAGCAGCTTTATGAACTCTGTACCTACGGCGCCGGTTGCACCAGCAATTGCCACGACCTGCGACATCGAACCTTTTCTGATATATTGGGGGAAAGCAACCCTGCTAACCTCGAAGCGAAGATCACAAAAACATTTAATACTATCAAAAAGAGGTCAGAAGCTCAAACCGAAAGCGAGGAAGAAATCAAGGGTAATCAGTTGGTATGTTGTAAAACGCAAAATTACCAGAGTGTTTTACGAACTGGACCCGTGGGTGATCCTTGCGTAGGCTATCCTCCATGCGGCGCTCTGTGATAATCGCCAGCTCTTTGGAATTGGGGAGATTGAGAATCTCCGGATCATTTGGAAATTTGTAGGTGTGCAACATCTCAATGGGTTTTCCTCCATAGAAAAGAGCAGCAAAGGAGACAACACGATATAGCACGACCTTGGCCTGCTGCTGATGGGCTTCCCGCACGAGTTCGACCAACGGAGTTTGGATATAACTCTGGATCATTGGTACCTGATAGCGCCAGAGACCTTGAACACAGAAGATCATACTTATTCCAACTACCCCGAGCCCATACCAGAAGCGTTGGCGACAGAGTAGTAGGGTCCCTAAGAACATGGTCAGCAGCATTCCACCACTGGTCCAATAAATACCGCCAGACCATTCCAGTTTAAACTCAGGGCTGACCTCAGCCAAGTATCTCTCTGCCAAAAAAGGCACCGCACAAAGACCCGCAGCCAGCAGCACTCCCCAGAGTCCAAGAACAAGGCAAGACCAGCGAGGCAATTCAAACTTGCGATCATGCAACTGCAGGGAAATTAAGAGCGTCAGAGGAAGATACATTGAGGCTGAGTAGTGAGGTAGCTTCGTGCTGACTAGAGAAAACAGCACTAGCACAAAGAGAATCCAGACCACGGAAAGACGTACTAGGGGTCGCACATGTACTTCTTCTGATTTCCACAAACGTTTTGGCTGCAGAAACAGGAAGGGCGTCCAGGGGAATAGTCCAATCAGAGCAACCAGCCAATGATAGAAGAATGGCCCCTCGTGGCCTTCCAACGGACGACTGAAGAGGCTGAACTGGAACCAAATGAAGCCCTGAAGGAACTCTGTTCCGTAAACGATCCAGTTGAGCAAATACCAGGAGAGAGCGACTCCCAGCGAGGTGATCCCACAACTGAAGAAATGTGTGAGTGGAACTGTCTGACGAGAAGCCACTAGAAGCTTGTAGCCTGCAAAAGCAATCAACGGAATGGCTCCCCCCAAAGGCCCCTTAGTCAGTACCGCAATCCCCATGCAGAGACTGGCAATCAATAGAGAAAGTCGATGCTGTGGAGTCCTTGTTCCAGACTGCTGACGCCACGCTTCATATTGACAGTCGTAGCGATAGAGAAAAAAGGCTGCGATTGCAATAAAGGCGTTGAAGGTATGGTCGATGACTGCACTACGAGCGAAGACTCCCGGGAGTAGTGACGTTAGATAGACCATTGACCAGATGGTCCCAAGATACTGATCCCGAATCCGTCGGCCCACTTCAAAGCAGAAAATCACCATCGCCAGACCAGCCAATACCGATGGGAAACGAGCCGCAAACTCGTTGATTCCCCAAAGATGATAGGAGGCCGCCTGCTCCCAGAAAAAGAAAGGAGGTTTTTCTGCGAAGGGATAGTCGTTGATGTAGATATTCAGATAGTTGTCTCGCTCCACCATCTGTCGGCTGGCTTCTGCGTAGATGTTCTCATCCCAGTCCACCAATGGAGTGTCACCGAGTCCGGGCAGGAGCAGGACAATCCCAAAATAGAGCAGGACCAGTTTGAGTCGGATCGGGTTTTGTAGAAAGCGCGGCAGGGCGTCCATGCCTCCATTCAAATGCGGGGGAAAGACCACACTCAGGTGGCCTTTTCAGGGATAAGTAAGTGATATTCTTCGAGGCACCTTCATTCAAGTCCTATACCCTCTACTAACTAGAGAGAAAAGGCGTTCACTAGTCACCATTGGGTAATTGGAAGTAGAGTTCGCGCACTTGGCGTAGGTGCTCACCCATGATAGCTTTCGCTAGCGGTGCGTCACACTACTCCAAGGCCGAAAGTAGACGACGATGATCATTTAGATTGGTTCGAGTCGTCAAAGTTTTGTATCGTGAGAAGCTGACTTGCCTGGCAAGAGGAGCTGGCTCCGGTCTTTCCAGAGGAGTTGTGCCTCAAAAATACACTGTAATCATCGAAATGGATCGGTTCAAAAAAATACACGACATCGACTATATCAACTGAACCATTACAGTAGGGCCAGGCGTAGTCAACCTGCGCATCTCTGAGAAGGTACGCCCAAACGGTTATCATTTTGTTCCAGATCCATTAGTCAATAACCTACCCGGAGTGAAACTCGTGCTATTAACGGAGTCCAGCTGGTATTGTGGTTCTGCAGGCATCTACAATTTACTCCAGCCTGAGTTGGTTGGAGATGTCGGTGACAACCATCAATAAGAGATCAGCCGTATTGAGGTAAGGAAAAACCACGGATGGCCGATTTTGGAGGGCGACCAGTGTTATCCTCCAGGGACAGAAAATTGTGACAAGGAAAGTACTGTGTTACCGATTGCTTCTTTCGAACACACCTTTATTCGTTCTGTAATTGGAGGTTATGTCTACCGAGGAGAAGACATTCCCTAGCTCCGTGGTCAGTATGTTTACGGTGACTACTTTCGTAGACTCTTTCAACTGGATCCTGCCGAACCAGGCATTCAGCATTTCCCTCAGGTCCTAGTCTACAAACCTAGAATCCAGCATGGTGAAGAACTAGGAGAGGTGACGTTCTTCTCGTCACTGACGGAAAATGCAGTTGGTGAGTTGTACGCAACTAGTCTGAGTGGTGCTGTCTACAAACTCCAGCGCTTGTCCCCCAGCAAAGAATTGAAGGGATTTTTCAGAGCTCTTGGAGACTTCTGTTAGCTCTGCCACGAGTAGTAATTGATGCTTATACTGATTGCAAAAGTGTGGTCTTGGGTAATTAGAGGTTCTTTCTTACTGACCTTGCTTTTGGGGGCGGGCCTGCTTTATATCAGGCTATTGGATGAAGACACGATCGGCAGGTACTAGATTGACACAACTGCAGGAGCTGCTCTCTATCTGCAATACAATTGTCAGACTTGTCATGGTACAGACGGTCTAAATTCCCCCGTGGAAGGCTACCCGCACCTTGCTAGCCAACCAGCCTCCTACTTGATCAATCAAATGCTCGACATCAAGTACAAACGTCGCAGCAACGGCATGACCACCATCATGTGGCCTACTATCAATCGGGTCAGTGATTCTGAAATTCATCAGATTGGACAATACTTGTCAAGGATTCAATAAAGATAAGAGAATAACACTGAGGGAAAATTTTTGGAATCAACAAGATAAAGAATAGACCTAGCGGCCACTTCGTACAGAGTTCTTAAACTGACTGATGATTTGATTTCGCTTGTGCAGCATCTGCTTGAGTTGGAGATTCTCTTGCTCCAGCATGACAACCCTTGACTTCAGTTGACCGACCTCACTCTCGTCATACCCCACTTCTGTAACTGGATTCTCATACTGACGATCTATCGGAAACAATTCGCCCTGCTCTTTCTCCTCAGGCTCCAACTGAAAAAAGGAAACCTCTTTGTCCAGATCATATATTTCTTGAGAATCATCATCTTTTTCAAGATCGTAATAGCGTAGATGATCGACAACCTGATCCTCCCTTCGATCCAACAGCAGCCAAATGAGCAGAGCAGGCATAGCTATGATCAAATAAAGCAGAAGCCCTGCGAAGATAGCGACAATTACATTAATTTCGAGGTCTTCTCCGCCAATCCCAGAAACAACCTTCTCCGACGATTCAGAAAACTCGGTAAAGCCGAAATAAACACCGATCAAACACAATATGGACCAAACGATCAGTAGCCATTTGGCGAAATTTCTCATGCCTTCGTTTCCAGATTTTTGAAGGAAGAGCGGTAGGGTTTTGAGAAATTTAACATATCAAGATGGAAGCATCGGTTCAAATGATTTCTATCTTGAACCAAACTTCTATTGAGTGGTTTTTAGTGAAAATCTTGGTGTGCGATAAAGAGATTTGCATTAGGAGAAACCTCCCCCTGTGGTTGGCCTCAGTTCAGGTTACGATTGGTTCCAAGCTCGGGCTCACTGTCATCAACGACTGTGCAGATGACCCACTCAAGAGTTGTGATTCGCTGTTCTAGCTGCTTGATCTTGTGGTCCTGCACTTCTAGCAATGCTTGCAGTTCCCGGTTAGTTTTACCTTCCATTTACTCCCTTAGTAGTCAGCGCTCTTATGAAGCACTATGGCACATCCATCTACATAAATTATGTTTTGTCTATCTTATATGCGGCACAATCTGGGCCACCAATCACTCAAAACAAAAGATTTAAAAAAATTTGAATCTCACAACGCCCTAACTAAGAAACTCCAAACTGTTTCTTTCCAGAAAAAACTCAACAACGCTGGCCTTCTTGAAATTTTTTTCTAGTTGTCTCTTCGCAAACTGAAGTTCATTCTGGAGAGTCATCTTTTCACAGCAGATTTCGCTACTCTTTCCGCAAAGTTCCAAATCATCTGAGCTAATAACAGTCTCGAAAACTCTGCAAACTATAACAACCCAACACCTCTTGCTCGCTCATGTTTTCTTGGTTTGAAGACCGCCTGAACCCATTTCCCAATGAAGATCCAACCCAACCACCCCAAGGACTGGTGGCTTTCTGTTGGCACTACGCTAAGCCTGCGGGTCCCTGGCTATTCCTAATGTCAGCCATCACCGCGCTGATTTCTATCGGAGAGGTATACCTATTTGGATTTCTGGGCAATATCGTGGATTGGCTGGCAGTAAGCGGACAGGAAGGATTTCTGGAACGTGAGGGAAGCAAGCTGATCTGGATGGGAGCTGTCCTGCTAATCGGCCTGCCAACGATCGTCCTGTTGCAATCTCTGCTTGTTCACCAGACGTTGCTCGGTAACTTCCCAATGATCGCCCGTTGGCAAATGCACCGCTACCTGCTCCGACAAAGTGTGGGCTTCTTCGCCAACGAATTTGCCGGTCGAGTCGCCACCAAGGTGATGCAGACCTCGCTTTCCGTTCGTGAAAGTGTAATGAAGTTGCTCGACGTCTTTGTCTATGTGAGTGTCAACTTCATCTCAATGATGGTGCTTATCGCTTTAGCAGACTGGGTACTAGCGCTACCGCTATTGCTGTGGGTGATTGTCTACATCATACTCATTCGCTATTTCGTACCTAGACTCAAGAAAGTCTCCAGTGACCAAGCTGATGCTCGTTCATCAATGACCGGACGGGTTGTTGATAGCTACACAAACATCACCACGGTCAAGCTGTTCTCCCATGCAGGCGGGGAAGCCGCTTATGCCAAAGAGAGTATGGAAGGTTTTCTAATGACCGTTCACCAACAGATGCGGATGTTCACCCAGTTCCAATTCGCAGTCTACTTCAATAACGTCTGCCTGGTGTTTGCCGTATCCGCATTGGCTATTTGGCTCTGGCTTGGATCGGTGGTGTCAGTCGGTTCAATCGCCATCTCGATTGCGCTGTGCCTACGCATCAACGGGATGTCACAGTGGATCATGTGGGAAGTCTCTAGCCTGTTTGAGAACATTGGGGTTGTGCATGACGGCATGACGATGATGGTCAAACCTCATGAAATCGTAGATCAGCCAAAGGCCCAACCGCTGGACGTGCCACAAGGGCAGATTGAGTTCGCACATATCGGCTTTCACTATGGGAAGGCCAGTGGTGTGATTGATGACTTATCTCTGAAGATCACAGCTGGCGAAAAAATTGGTCTGGTAGGACGCTCCGGAGCTGGCAAGACTACACTGATGAATCTACTCCTACGCTTCTATGACCTGGAACAAGGACGAGTTCTGATTGATGAACAAGACATCGCCCAAATGACGCAGGAGAGTCTCCGTAGCTGCATCGGTGTAGTCACCCAGGACACTTCGCTGCTGCACCGCTCCATTCGCGAAAATATCGCCTACTCCGCTCCAGAGGCAACTGACGAGCAAGTGATCGAGGCCGCTCGCAAGGCTAGTGCCTGGGACTTTATTCAGGAACTGGAAGATTCAGTAGGTCGGAAAGGTCTGGATGCCCATGTCGGTGAGAGAGGTGTGAAACTCTCCGGAGGACAGCGTCAACGGATTGCGATCGCTAGAGTCTTTCTAAAAGATGCCCCAATTCTTGTACTGGATGAAGCAACCTCTGCACTGGATTCAGAGGTAGAGGCAGCCATCCAGGAAAACTTATTTCAATTGATGGAGGGCAAGACCGTGATTGCCATCGCACATCGACTCTCCACGATCGCCCAGCTGGACCGTTTAGTTGTGATTGATGCAGGCAACCTGATCGAGTCCGGTAGCCATGACGAGCTGGTCCAGAACTCCCGTATATACGGTGATCTTTGGGCTCGTCAATCTGGTGGGTTTCTAGCTCCGGAAGAATACGAAGAGAAAACCCAGGCAGCTTGAGGCATTTTATCTGGCTCTTCCAGTTAGTTTATGGACCCACTCACTTGCTAATTCGTCACTTCTCCGTTGATATTGGTTGAATGTCTCCGTGCTGTAAATCGGGGATCTCAACAAGCTTAGCACATTCAATCCACAACGGCTTTCAAACGAGGTAGTGAGGAAATGACAGCAAAGAAACAAACCGATCTGTACGTCTCGTGGGACGAATACCACAAAAAAATCGAAGAGTTGGCCATCAAGGTCTATCAAGACGGATATGACTTCAGTCAGATCGTTTGTATTGCGAAGGGTGGATTGCGGGTAGGGGATATTTTCGCACGGTTATTCGACAAACCCCTCGCCATTCTTTCTGTGGAATCATATCGGGGAGATGGTGTGAAGAACGAGCAGGGCTCAATGACATTCTCCAGGGATCTGGCTCAAACCACTCCAAACCTTGGAAACAGGGTGATTCTTGTGGATGATCTGGCAGACTCTGGCATCACTCTGGAGAAAAGTCTGAAGTGGTTGAATCATTTCTACGGATTCTATCTAGACGAGGTCCGCACCGCTGTGCTCTGGATGAAAGGGGTTTCGCAGTACAAGCCGAATTATTATGTAGACTATCTTGAGGGTTCTCCCTGGATTCATCAGCCAATGGAAAAATATGAGTCGATGAGCGTGACAGATTTGATTTAAGTCTTCCATCTCATACACTGGTAGTTCTGATAGACTGAAGCAAGATTGATCGAAAGTGGCTGGAGCCCAATAGAACTGCTGATTAGTATCAAGTTTGCGGTTCCAGCCTCTCTACTGGGCAATGTTATACTGACTCTTAGCATTGCTGCCATTTAATCCCAAAGGCGCTTTATGTTGACAAAAAACATTCGATTACAGTATCAAAATCGTCTAATAAATAACAAATTTGTTACATTTTTAGGATTTGTAACGGGTATTTTCTTGCTGAGCATTGCCTCTGTTTTCGCAAACCAAGATTCACAAGACTTGAAATCCGACACATGCAGTCGGTTGGGGGGCTTTGCAAGGATGGTGATGCAGACGTATCAGACAGGAGGTTCATTAGATGAATTCAGGACTTCCTTGCAGGCAATGAAGGTAGCCAAGAGCGAGGAGGAGGCGCTTTGGGAGTCTCGCACAAAATCGGTGGGCAACTCCGTGGTTGATGCAGCTCCCAACTACTTTCGGAAATGGAAGGATCGCAAAAGAAACTCAGAGATTGCCATTGCCTTTGGACAGTTTATCCATCAAAGCTGCTTGGAGCGGTTTATGGAGTAGGCGTTTTGAAGTCCGGGATAGTTCGCAAACCACTAAGGATTTGGATCGTTGCGATCAATCTAGGCAATTGATTTCTTAGCCAATCACCCTCCTGTTCAGAGCCAAGAATACATCAAAAGAGCTTGCTTCGTTAGCTGGCTCCTCTGTTCTAGAGTAAAGCTTATGGAGGCATCACTGACAGAAGTCTTAATCATATTCATTGATTCACTCTTCAACGAAGATGGTGCTCGTGAAATCACTCTCGGAATTGTAACTGACCTCATTCTAATCATTTTTGCCTTTCGCACCTACACTCCTGCTACCTGGAGAGAGATACGTCAAAGAAAATCCTCGTGTGGTTGCTACACATACCATCTCTATGTCTACGCAGGAAAGATTCTCGGGATCAATATGATCAGTGAATCGTATATCTACAGGAAGTGGTTTGCACAATCTGACTGTACTGATGAAAGCCTTGAGATAACCGCAACTCACTGGAATAACGATGCAAGTATGAAGTTTTCTCTGCTTGGTGTTTTGTTGTGGGAGCAATACACCGTTAGATGGATTTGGAGTAGCCGAGAATCACTGAACTATTCACACTGGGATCATTATCACCAAAATGAGTTTCGATACCTAGCAATCAGAGACTAAATACGAAGGCGAGTATCATCCTCATAAAAACTCAGAATGTTGAGGCAGTGCACAGACTGTTAGAGCTTAAGTCAGTTGCCAATACCTCTTAACATCTTGGAGCAGAGAGTGAAGATACTTTGGAGTTAGCACTGGGAATTCGGATTTGATATTAAGGCCTGTATTCACTGATTGCCTAAAAACTGGTTTTCTCTCCAGAGTCCGCTTTCCACTCGTCCGTCTGGATAAGTCATTATTCCCCGGCCATTTATCTTGCCGTACTCGTATTCCCCAACATATTTCTGACCTGACGGATGGGTCAGAGTACCCTGACCGTGTTCTTTACCGTTCTTTACATCCCCAACGTACTTTACACCACTTGGCAAAGTGAACGTCCCTTTCCCATCTGGTTTGCCTTTTTTGAAACCACCTACGTATTTCAAGCCATCTGGCCGAGTTAATGTACCCTGACCATGCATCCAATCGTCTCGAAATTCCCCAACGTATTTCTGACCTGATGGATGGGTCAATGTACCCTGACCGTTCATCTCACCACTCTTGAATGTACCTGTGTAGACCTGACCGTTTGGAAAGGTCTTTGTACCCTGACCATTGAATTTACCCTTCTTGAAGGAACCCTCGTACTTCAAGCCACCTGGATAAGAATAGCTCCCCACTCCGTCAGGTAATCCGTTTTTGAAGGAGCCTACGTATTTTGCTCCACTTGGCAAAGTCAATGTTCCCTCTCCATGCTCTTTGCCATCTTTGAAAGAACCCTCGTACTTCAAGCCGTCCGGTAAGGTCGAGATTCCTTGGCCGCTAAATCTGCCATCTTTGAAAGAACCCTTGTGTTTCAAGCCACCTGGATGAGAATAACTCCCCACTCCGTTCGGCAATCCGTTACGTATTTCTCCAACATACTCATGATCACTTTCTGAATTTCTGCTTATCTTCCAACTGGCTGGGTCAGACTCCTGTGCATTCTTTGTACTTTCCTCACCAATATAGAGCGTTGCTGATGTGATTTTTGGCTGCTTTTGCTCCAATGGTTCTTTACCAATATACTTTCCATCTCGCCAGAAGCCACTGAACACCCGTCCTTCGGGTAAAGTCATGGTCCCCTGGCCATTCCTTTTGCCGTCCTTGAAAGAACCTATGTATTCAACTCCACTTGGAAATGTCTCGACTCCCTGGCCGCTTGGCAATCCGTTGCTGACTTCTCCAACATACTCATGATCACTCACTAGATTTCTGCTTGTCTTCCAACTGGCTGAATCAGACTCTTGCCCGCTCTTGCTATCATCATCACTGATGTAAAGAGTGACTGTTTCTACCTGAGACTGCGGAGTTGCTTCATTGAAAACCAGCAACACAAGAAGGATGGTCAACAGACTTTTTATTTTTATCATCACAATTCAGTGAAATGGCTTGTCCGCTTCATTCTACTATCATCTCCAATAATCCGAAAAGAATCTGTAACAAGACAATTTTTTATACAAAGGTAGATAATTTATCAGACTTTCTGAAGATCTGTCCCCATCAATCACAAAATAGCAGTGCCATAATGTGATTGTTCCATCACCTCAATCAGTGTTTTGGTCACTGCTGTTAGCCCTATCAGTCTTTTTCTCTCAACTGACCTACTACAGACAGAACTCTTCCAAAACCAAGGCTAGTGTCATCTTCGAGAAGACACAGAACATGAAAACTGTATGCCGGCTGCAGGGCCATCAGCCGGCTGCCAACACTTATAGATATTTGGGTATGGAGAGCGAAGATGCTTTGGAATCGGCGCAGATGATCAAGTTGTGATAATCATTGACAACCTCTTTACCAAACAGGACTATGCCAAGATTCTATGAGTACCTGGGAATCAATGTCTTCTTCTACTCCAATGAGTATCAGCCTGTCCATGTTCATGGGCGCTATCAGGGTAAAGAGAGCAAGTTTGAAATTCTGATCCAGAATGTTGAGATCATGGGGATTCGTACCAAGATAGTAGAGGGCGAAAGCTTCTTGATAGGGCTCAGCAGCAAATACTTCAGGAATTTGTTGAAACTTATCCTGACCAAATCGTCCAGCGTTGGATTGACTACTTTGTCTACAACAGAGAAATCGCTACAGAGATTATCAACCAGAGAATCAAATGAGTGAAGTTTTTGAACAAGTGATAGACCTGACAGAAGCCCAATATCATCAGGGCTACCAATTGAGGCTTCAGTTCTCGGATGGAACAGAGTGCTTTGTTGATATTTTGAGCCCTTTCTCAGAAGGCCCAAACATTCTCAGATTCAAAGCTATCTCCATCTAGAGCGGTTCCAGCAATTCCAGATTGTGGATAGAAACCCGGACTGGAACGATTTTGAACTTTGCTTTCCTCTGATGGGTTTATATGGGGGTGAGTTATAAATTCAAAACTTTTATAAGAATCTCTTCTAGCTCAGGCAACATCTACTCTGGAAGTACTTGACCTCGTGAAGAGGTGAAGCTTGTATTCTCTAATAATTTAGTCACGAGGTGGTCTAGTCTTTCAAGCTACAGCGTCTTCTTCCAACTCAGGAACATATTCCTCCTCATAATCGGCAACCAACACACCAACCACTTCCATCAATAAATAAACTATAATCAAGATTCTTTGGAGAATAGATTCTTTTGCTCAATTTATTTCGTTTAGATATTTAAATTTTCAAGAGAAGTTAAGCTCTGACACTCTAAGTATTAGATTTTCTCACTCTTGATCTAGTAGATGAAGAATCATATCTGGCAACTTTTTACGAAAGTTCTTAAGTACAGATTAATTTAAATAAATTCTTTCTGAGATATTCCGTAAATAATTTCAAAACTCTGAATTTTCTAGTGTTCAGTTACTACATCAGTATTTTCATATTTCTAATCTTTTCGATGGTATTACCGTTTGGATGTGCGATCCAGGATCATGATGGTAAACAAACTAAATCGAATTCAACATTTCAGATGACTCTATCTAATACAAATTTTCAGAGTTATCGTTTAGATAGATACGCTGGCAACTACGGCGATGTAGAAGGTGTGACCCTTTCATACAAGCGTACCGGCGCAGAAAACTATGACAATGCATCTATGGTAAGGCAAGAAGAACTTTGGATTGCAGAGATCACCGGTATCCAATTTGGAGCAAAATATGATTTCAAAGCAATTGCCTGGAAATTGGAGCAAAATGGAAATCAATTAGTACTTTTCAGCGGAGAACAAACAGCGTTGCCAGTCGACCACAGGAATAACTCACTTACAATTATGATGATCCCCGTTGATCTTTCTCCTGAAAATAAGATCATACTTCCTGCTATTTCGAAGGTCACCAAACCTTCTATCTATGAAATTAATGAAAATATAAATATTTCATATGAATTGTTAGTCGCTAGTAATGATGTAGTAAAATTTGAGTTAACTGCTGAAGATGATAATACGATATTAGATCGAATAAGTGGTTCGACTAGTGACTTAAATGGAGCACAGATTTTGGGTAAGACTCTTTACAAAATCGATTCATCCATCCAGATAGGTTATAAAGCACCAACTGAATTAGTGATTAGAATTACTGTGAAAAATTCTCTGAATTACACCTACCAACTGTCTTTTACAATTCCACTAGCAAATTCTGATTTATCAAAACCTGATCAAATTTCTTCATCAGAACATCACAGCTGTGCTTTGCGAGAAAACAAAACTGTTCAGTGTTGGGGGCGTAACCAAGTAGGACAACTTGGAGATAACACAACGAAAAGACGACTTTTGCCAGTAACTGTGACTGGGATCTCAAACGCCATTGCTATTAGTACCGGGGATCGACACAATTGTGCTCTGCTCGAAGATAAAAGCGTTAAATGTTGGGGGCGCAATCTGGATGGAGAAATTGGGGATGGGACAAATGAAAATCCCCGAAAAATCCCTGCGGATGTCTATGGAGTCTCAAATGCTGTTGCAGTCGATACAGGGAATCGTCATTCATGTGCACTTTTAGACAATCAAAGCATTGTATGCTGGGGACGTAATGACAATGGACAACTTGGAGATGGAACAACCAACAGTAGTTATGTTCCTGTAGTTGTTTCTGGAATCTCAACTGCGATCAAAATTGGTTTAGGTAGTTATCACACATGTGCGGTACTAGACAACAAAAGTGTGCAGTGTTGGGGAAGAAATAATTATGGACAACTCGGAAACGGGGAAGCAACAAGCGCACAAGATAATACATCTATTCCCGTGACTTTAGTCAAAACTCAAGATGTAAAAGATGTCGATGCAAAGGGAATAAGCACCTGCGCAGTATTGAACAACAAAAGTATAAGTTGTTGGGGAAGAAATGAATATGGGCAACTTGGAAATGGAATAACTGGTGGTAGCAATTCTGTTCCTGTGATTGTTTCTGGAATCTCAAATGCCACTGAGATTACTAACGGATACCGCCACGCTTGTGCAGTTCTCGACAATAAAAGTGCTCAGTGCTGGGGGAGAAATAACCAAGGGCAGCTCGGGGATGGGACATTTGTAGACAGAAACATTCCTGTAGCAGTAACAGGAGTGAAAAATGTTGTAGAGATCGCCCCTGGATACCGTCATACCTGCGCACTACTTGATAATGATACTGTTCAATGCTGGGGACAAAATAACCAAGGACAACTTGGAGACGGGACAACCAATAGTAGGACTACTCCAGCAGAAGTTCAGTTTTAATCCATACTTTATAAAATACTTAAATAACCTTCTTTCAATATTAAGATATGGCCACGAACGCTTTCTCTAACTATAATTGCTCGAAGCAAACAGTATATTTTTGTCTTTTAAAAGTTTTCAGAAAAGATTCGATCCAATATTTTTAAACATGAGCGCGACAAAGCACTGAAAAATCAAAAAACTAGTTTTAGACATGATTTCAAATATATCTTTAGACCATTTCAATTTCTAGCACTTACTATCCCTCATTTCTCTTCTTCTCATTGGCATAGTGTCAATCAACGAAAATACTTCCTCCAGTGAGACAGTACTTGTCCTCTTTTTGACTCCTCCATCCTTGCCAAGAAGTAGTAACTGGAATCCCTCACCTGAGACCAAGAACTCTTGACTCATCTCTTCGAATTCTGCCGAACCTTGAATCAAATCGATGTGCACCAAATCTCTGTCTCTGAATCCACAGCGATGTAAATCAATCTGCTCTTTGATGGAAAGGCGTTCGGGATGCTGTTCATCTGACGAGAATGTGATAATGACCCTGTTTTTCCAGAGATAATCTTTTACGGTCATTGACTGAGCAGGCATAGCACTCATTAGAAAAAAGATTACAAACAATCGTCTGGTCAACCATTGAGTTGAATTCATAGGTCACGTGTATTGAACTTGTTCTGCATCAAACGGACTTTAGGAAAACTTGATCGCACCTTCATCAATCCACCTCCAGAGTACCAGACAGGCAGTACTTCGATATGGTCTCCAAGGTTCAATGATTTCCTCAGTTCTCTTCTCGTTTAGATTCTGCTCTTCATACAAAAGTTTGATTGCTTTTTTGATACTCACATCTCCCCAGGCAAAGATGTCTGGATGATGCAAATAAAACAGTGCAAAGATACTCGCACTCCAAATTCCAATTCCTTTGAATTTCTGCAGAGTCTGCAAAATCTGCTCTGAATTCATACGGATCAAATCTTCGATGAGATTTGGTTGGTCTTTGAATTCTTGGGCAATTTGAAGAATGTATCTCACCTTGGGTTTGGATAATCCACATTCCAAAATCTCTGCACTGAAAGTGGTAATGATCATTTCTGGTGTGATAGTTTGACCGGTATACCTGCTTTTCAATCTCTGAAAGATTGTTGATGCAGCAGCACTAGAAAGTTGTTGTCCTGCAATGATTCTGATCAATGATTCAAAATTAGGTTCTCTCTGATCTGGTTTTTTTGGTCTGAGGTTACCAATGACTCTTCTAAGAATTTCATCTGACTCCGAAAGGTATTTGAGTCCCTCCTCAAAATTCAGTTCGCTCACTTAGAACCTCTAGTTTCTTCATCACAGACACAATTTATTCAAATTTTATAGTTGAATACATGGAGAGTAGAATAAAATTTACCAGATACCACGGATTAGATGCTTTCCGTTGTTTTGCAATGCTAATGGGACTAGTAATACACGCACCTTTGATTTTTGAGATACCTGAAATTGTTGGATTAGAAAACGCATATAAATACCCACCATCAGCAGGTATAATTCTATCTTGGATACATTCATGGCGAATGCCTGCATTTTTCATCTTATCTGGAATTTTTACTCAATTTATCATTACTAACTGGGGTGCTAAATATTTTTTATTTGATCGATTTATTAGAATTTTAATCCCAATGCTAATAGTTACTACTGTACTCAACTTTTTTTGGGATCAATCTTTTCATACCCTTTACCATCTCTGGTTTCTTTACTATCTTTTTATAATCAGTACAATTACAGCAATCTTATTCATTATTGCTGAAAAGACAAAAATCAAATTTTCCCAGATTATTACCTCTAATCATTATTTAATGAGTTTAGTGCTTTATCTATTTTTATTTGCCTTACTAGTTTTTCTGACAGACGGTGCAAGAGAAAATGGGTTGAAAACAGACATTCCAAAAGTTTATACAGACATTAACCTAGTTTCTTTTCTGTACCACTGGTTTTGGTTCTTCTCAGGTCAAATACTATACTATAATCGAAAAATACTGGATTTCAAACCTTCCAAGATAAAACTTCTTTTCTACTTCATCCTAGGTTTGATTACACATTTTTCATTGTTGATACTGGTCTTTGAAATATCATTCAGAAGTTTTTCAATTAATATCTTAAGTGTTATATCTACTCTGATATGGATCATCTTTTTTGTTGGATTTTTTAATAAATTTTTCCATAGAGAATCTAAAATACTTAATATTCTATTAGAATTTTCATACCCAATCTACCTCATACATATTGCACCTTCAATTATATTTGGATTCATTATGTACGAAAACGGTTTTGATTCCCTGACTATGATATTACCCAATATTATCTTAAGTGGTTTATCAAGTATTGTTTTCTATTATATTTTTATTAGATATACACCTTTGAATTGGTGCGTTAATGGATACAAAAACTCACGGTTTAAACCCTTCTAATTTCATACTCAAAAAATTCACTAAATATTTCATTCTTAGCAACTAAACTTCTTCGCCAAATTTTCAGTATTTTCCTCTTCAGCACTGAAGATTTTCTAGAACCTCAGTCCTCCACACTCCAAGATTCTCTTTTTCATTTTTTCTGAACGTGTCTTTTGAGATATTGCACATGCTTCACAGTATTTTGCTTTTGATTGATAGTCATGGGGATGAACTGGTGCAGACTATGCTTGGAGACAGTTTCAAATGGTACGGAGTACCAATTTTGAACTGTTCAATGCTATGGAGAGCACCATCATGATGTCACTGAATCAAGCAGCACAGATCCTCCAAATCGGGAAGCCCCGCCTCTACCGTTTGATAAGCGAGAATGAGATAACTCCTACCCCTGACGGAAATCGAAGGATTCTTACCGATGAGCAACTCAAGCAACTGAAGAAATCCCTTGTACGTAGTAAAAAGAAACTGGTTCAACCCCAATTTCCTGAACTGCAAAACCAAAAAGTTCGAACCAGTTCAAAAAATAGTTCGGCAAAGATTTCTCAATCGGTCCGTGAACTGCTCAACGCTAAAGATAGTCAAATTGAGCATCTACAAAAATTATTAGAATCTGAAAGAGCACGATTGGCAGCAGTGAGGGAGAATAAAGAGAACTATCAGGTAATTCTTATGGGCATACAAAAAGTTTTTGGGCAACTCTTGCAGGCATCAGAAGTAGTAAAGAACTTCCTGAACAATTCTGTTGAAAAATTCAGCAGGATATCAAATAGAAAATAAAGAATTGATTTCCTCAATTTCATTACGGATGAAATGTATTGAAAAATAATTTTATATTATCTGATTGCTGTTACTTAGAATAGCAATTTTAATCTATAGAGTCCGATGCTATTGATGGTTTTTCAATTTATCTAAAGACTGTTTTTTGTATACTTGTCCACAATTCGTCAAAAATTAAACTTTCTCGCCAAATCTGCTGTAGGACTTCCTCATCATTTCTCCCATAAAATTCTATGCCTAGCAGAGTCTCTGCTTCTGCTTCACAGTCTGAATCTTTACCACCCTGTTCTCCAGTAGATTCTCACTCCACTTCAGTCTGAGATTATGAATCATGACAAAATTCCTTCTCAGTTGCTTGTAGTCCACCGAATCCCGATGAAGTTCGATTTCCTTACTAGAAAAAATTGCCTCCAGAGTCTGATCAATCCTTGATTCGTACTCCTTCAGGTTCTGCCGCAGAGTACTCTTGAGATTCTCTTTTCTGGTGCGTTGATGCCTAAGACTCTCCTGAACTGAATCCTCAGAAAATTCATTTGTGCCCGGATGAACATGATGGGAGTGCAGAATGGATTTCCTGATTTCAATTCTTAGGATCTCCTTGATGTCTGCTATCGTCAGTGAAAGCATACCTGACCTGATTTCATTGAAAATATTTTCCAGAGTGTTGGAGAGACTTCGACAGAGTCTTTTTGATTGTGAAGGAATACCAGACTGCAGAGAAATTCTGAGCCAAGCAATCTGGTATCTACTGAGGTATCTGGCAAAGAGCTCTGTTTTAAAGACTCTCCCCTCAAACACACCAAAATCTTTATCGACTTCTGCGATCAGGTCAGCTTGGATGAACTCCCAGTCCGCTCGAAGTCTCTCAAGCAACGTAAGATCAACTGATGACTTGGAATCCAAGATGGATCTACTTTCCTAACAGGTTTCTGCTCTTGCTGCCTTGACTCTGGTAGGAATTTCTGCCGGAAAAGACGGGCTGTTATCGAAGGGAGGAATTCTCTCAGGATTATTCACTTAGAGCTTAGAGGAAGAGATGGAGTCAAAATTGACTACCACCTCCCCTACTAAATCTGCACCCAGAAATCCAATCTATAGGGATTCGAAGGAACCTGAGAACAATCTCACTCCCTTCAGGGATGCTTACGTGGAGAGTATTTGAAGGTTTAAATGAGGTTCCGTGTCTGACTTATCATCACAAGGATTACTCTTTTATCACCCAATTGCCCTCCTGTTTAATGCGAGGAACACATCGAAAGTCGTTGCTTCAACATGAACCTCTGCGTAAGGTCTGACTTTCACTACGGACACTTCAGTAGGGTTTGGGACTTTGGGTCTGAAACCCTTTTTTGCTGGATGTTGAGTAATGCTTGCCACTTCTACCTCCTTTCCATTATGTGGATTTCAAAATTAACGAAACTTCATTGATCATGCCTATTTTTATGCAAAATGAAACACTAATTTTACACCCACGTAAATAGTCCTGCCTGGTGCTGAATACCTCGGGATTATTACCCTTCTTTCCTCACTACTTCACCAATAATTCCTAGGTCTTCTTCACGAAAAGAGATTCTGCGTAAAAATTATCAAAAGATCCTATAAAATATATCTTTCTAGTATCTGATTTAATTGAATAAAATAATTTATTATCTTAGTGTGATTTTAAACAGAACTCAGTGATCTCACTTCTCTCTCTTCCAGTCCACTCTCAGACTCCCAAAGTCCACACTGGGATACTCTACCTTGGAAATCTCCTTCAGTAGTTGATCTGCATCATAGGGATTCCCACCATAGTGCTTCATCGTGAATTCCTTCTCATGACCGACCAGAGTCTTAATCACATTCTCATCTACTCCCTTGCGATAGAGATTGTGAATCAGAGTATGACGAGTGCAATAGAGAACCTTGACCGTCTGCTTCCAGACTCCAACTTCTTTCAAATACTTCTCATTGAAGAATCTTGAGACTTCTTTCCCATACTTGCCTCTGACCATCTTCAGTTCCCAGAAGAATCTCTCCTTCTTTTGATTCTTCAATCTTTGAATGTAGTCAAGGATTCCCAGTTCAATCAGTTTCGGATGAACAGGAACTTTACGAACACTGTTTCTGGTCTTCACTCTGGTTTCTTCTGTCTCCTGCACCTGAATCATCCAGACACCACCATCAACCTGCTGAAAGTCCTCCAGTCTCAGTTGAGTCATCTCGTTTGTTCTTAGACCAGTGAAGATGCCCAGTAAAAAGATCCAATAGTATGCTTCCCGATTGGAGATGGGTTTCTTGGTAACTGAGGAGATGCCTCGAATGGTTGAACTGAGATAGGTCTGAGAATTGAGGATTTTCTTCAGATCCTGATCATTGAAGTTTTCTCTTTCAACTGCTCCTGCCTTCTTTGCATCCAGTTTCATTCCACTGAAATGGTTCTGCTTAAGAAATCCATTCTTCTCACTCCAGTTGCCGAATGCCGTCAGAACTGTGAGTTTCTTGTTGATGTTATTAACCCCTTGCACCTCCACATCCTGCATCTCCAAAATTTGCGAAATCGTTTTGTCACGATACCTTGGGTTCTTTTTTCGATTTAGAGGGAGTTTAGACTGAACCGTGATGTAGTTCCTGATAACCTCCTTGGAAACCTGCTCCATCGAGTCTATTCCGGTGACTTCACAGAATTCCTCAAGGACTGCCTTCTTTTCTCCAATCGTTCTCTCTGCTGTTCTCTCCAGTCTCTTTCTCTCCAGATAACCCTCAATCGTTTCTAAAACCCCGTTTTCTCCAGACACCAATTGGAGTGATTTATTTGGGGTTGAATAAACCTTGTTCTCTCTCTCTCATAGAGATCCATCTCCACCAGAGTCTCTGCTTCTGCTTCCAAGTCTGAATCTTTCCTGCCCTTGTTCTCCAACAGGTCCTCAATCCATTTAAATCTGAGATTGTGAATCCTGACAAAATTCCTTCTCAGTTGCTTGTAATCTACAGAATTGCGATGAATCTCAATCTCCTTGCTGGAAAGAATTGCCTCCAGAGTCTGATCAATTCTGGATTCATACTCCTTCAGGTTCTGCTGCAGAGTACTCTTGAGATTCTCTTTTCTGGCGCGTTGGTGCTTAAGACTCTCCTGAACTGACTCCTCAGAAAATTCATTGGTACCCAGATGAACATGACGGGAGTGCAGAATGGATTTCCTGATTTCAATTCTGAGGATTTCCTTGATATCTGCTATCGTCAGTGAACGCATACCTGACCTGATTTCATTAAAAAGAGTGTCAACGGTTGCTGAGAGATTTCTACTCAATCTGCTTGAGTGTGCTTTGGTACCAGATTGAAGAGAGATACGGAAGGATTTGATGTCATCAAAGTGATGAGTCAGATCTTTAGGGATGTAGACTTGAAAGAAAAAAGAGGAACCAGAACGAGGATTCTGAACGAGTCGAGAAGGGGTTCGTAACCATGCCATGGAATGTCCTTCCTCAATCACCAACTGCTCATCATTCAGACGAGAATCAATTAGTAATGATTAGAGTAATGACTATTCCAGAATTGATTTGGGGAAATCAGAAAAGTTTAGCAAAAAATCAGTCTTGTTTAGTAGACTAAGTTATTGAAATCAGATGGGAAAATTTGAATTTTGGTGCCGACGAGAGGAATCGAAAAGTCTTTATGTATAGGGAATAAATTAATTTATATGGTTTACTAGCCAACAAACTAGCCAACAAATTGAGTTGGCTGGGACTTCTTTTCAACGATTGAATTCACTGAATTTTCTTATCCCAACCCTAATAAACTCTGGTTGTGCAGTCAATTGGAATCATCAGTTTGCTGAATCGTTATTATCAGAATGGCCCCCCTACATTAATTTAGAGTTCCCAGTGTGTATTAACTGGGTCGAAACGCCTTCGCTATGCTCCTCATACGCGTACTGTCACCCTTGGCTGGAAATTGTGTCCCACCACACATTGTCTTGCGTCTATTCAGTGGGTCAAGAACCTGAAGCAACCGGTTCAAACTGCTCCTCCTCCTTCCTAGCCTTCTCGTCCTTTTCAATCTGATGCTTCCGCTTTTCAACTATATTCTTCAGTGCTGCCAAGTGTTGATCCTGGATACTGCTCTGGTGATGCGTGATGTTGCCGATCAATTTCTCAGAGAGCAAGTTCGGGTGGAAGCGACTGGCAATCCACTTGCGTCCATCGATGGCGACTCTGGCAACGTCAGGACGCATTTCCTCATTCTCTACCTTCAGCACCAGTCGTTCGATCATATTGGCATGATGGAACCCTCGCTCTTGTAGCGCTGCCAAGTAAGCCTGTCGATGTTCCTCGTCCTTGTGCAGGAACTTCCAGATCACGTTGCGGCTTCGATTAAACTGAGCCCCAATTTGGGCCAGGCTGCAACCATCAGCAATCATCTCACAGACTTCATCGAGATCTAAAAGATCCAATGGATAACGTTTTGATACCCGCATAATATTTTATTTTACTGAAGATTCTGGCAAATTGTAGATAAAATCTTGGTCAGTAGCCTTTTTTGAGTGATCCACATTATGTTTTAATCATATTGGTTGCCTTACAAAAATCCATGTTGAGGAAATAAATTGGTTTTTTTTTAGTTTGTGATGTATGGTTCGTTCGCGCCCAGAGACATCCTGAAAGTCATTTTTGACAAGCAAAATTGGTAGTTGGTTCATTGATAAATTCGCTTAGTGTTCGTTGAAAATTAATAAAGAAATACTGTCTGAAAATTACAATCAGAACAAATGAGAATTCTCAAAGAATTAATATTTTTAATCCAGGGAGTATAACTTATGAAGAAAAGAAATGAAGCAATTGTTAAGATAGCATGCTGTCAAATGGAGCCAATTGTTGGCGAAAAAGAACGCAACATTAGAAGAAGCTCAGAAATGATTGAAGAGGCAGCAAAAGAAGGTGCAAATTTAATTGTTTTACCAGAATTGTGTAATTCAGGATATGTCTTTGACACGCGTAGAGAAGCATTTGACCTATCAGAATCTGTTCCAGAAGGAGAAACCTGTCAGGAATGGATGAAGCTCGCGAGTAAATTTGATATCCACATTGCAGCGGGTATAAATGAAAGGGCAGAGGACCTACTTTACAACAGTTCAGTAATTATTGGTCCCAAAGGGCACGTTGGTACCTTTCGCAAAGTTCATCTTTGGAACGAGGAAAATCTTTTCTTTGAGCCTGGTAATTTAGGTTTCCCAGTATTCAAAACACCAATAGGCAGAATATCTTCCCACATTTGCTACGATAGCTGGTTCCCAGAAAGCTACAGGTTAGCCACTCTACAAGGGGCTGACATAGTTTGTGTCTGCACTAATTGGGTCCCAATTCCTGGTCAGGACAAAACTAGGGAAGCAATGGCAAACATCTTAGTCATGGGAGCCGCTCATGTGAATTCAGTATTTATCGCCGCTGCAGACAGGGTAGGCACTGAGAGAGGACAACCATTTATAGGCCAAAGTCTAATAGCCAATTATACGGGTTGGCCAATAGGTGGCCCTGCAAGCAAAGATCGAGAGGAAATAATTTATGCAGACGCAAATTTGGCTGACGCACGTAGGAAAAGAAATTGGAATGAATATAATCAACCCCTAAGAGATAGAAGAAAGGATGTATACGGGGAAATGTTAGGAAGTGACATGAATGTTGGTTGGTATTAATTTTAGAACAATGCAAGTGCTATCTAAATGTTCTAATCCAAATTCTAAACTCTAATTAAATTGGGAGATAACTGATAATTTTTAATTGGATATATATTTTTAATTCTTTTGTGAATGAAAAAGGTAAGTATGCAAAACGAAAACAAAATATCTAAAATCAGTAGAAGACAATTAATTAAAACAGCAGCAGCATCTGCGGTAATTATGGGATCACCTGCATTTATTAGAAATCTTCATGCAGATGACCCGATTAAAATAGGTGTCCTCTCACCAGTAACTGGAGCTTGGACTGTTTACGGGAAAGCACACTCGCGGGGGTTTGAATTAGCAGTTGAGGAAATAAACGCTGCCGGAGGAGTTTTGGGCAGACCTATAGAAATGGTTTTAGCAGATTACCAAACTGATAGAAGACTAGTTGTTGAACAAGCAAATCGACTTTTGCGGCAAGAAAGGGTTGATTTGCTTGCCGGTACTTTTTCAAGTGCTGATAGAAATGCGGCAGGTCCAATTGTAAAAGCAGCGGATAAACTATTACTCTATCCGACATGGTATGAAGGTCAAATTGAGGAATATTATCCTGGAGTCTGCAATGAAAATATTTTCATGTTCGGCCCAGAACCGACTCAGCAAGTCTGGCCCTTCATGGAATATATGTGTAATAAATTTGGGAAAAAATTCTTCATGATAGGTTCTGATTACGCTTGGCCTCAAGTAACAAATATGTTTACCAAGGAGAAGCTCAAAGAACTAGGCGGTGAAACAGTTGGAGAAGTCTATATTCCATTCAATACGCCTCAATACGAGTCGGTATTGAGACAAATACGCCAAGCCAAACCTGACATAATCTTCCACTCATTAACAGGTAGCGACACAGTCAACTTTAGGAAACAGCTTGTGGCGGCAGGAATGAAGAATGATTTCACTCTGTGGACTGTGGATGATGAGGAGGTCGTAACTTCAGGACTGGGTCATGAGGTGTCTTCAGGAACATATGTAAGCTTTGATTACTTCATGACCATCAAGCACCAAAACAACAAAGATTTCTTGGATAGGTACCAAAAAAGATATGGTTCGGATGCACTAATGAATACCGTTGGAGTCGGTATGTATAACGCTGCGCACATGGGAGCAATGGCAATTGAAAAAGCTGGAAAAGTTGATACAAGTTCCATCCGAGAGGCGTTGAAAGGTATCAAGTTTGACAAAGCACCACAAGGCACTGTTGAGATGAGGGCTCTAGACCATCAAGCTGTATTGCCATCATACTTGATGAGAGTTAGAGAGGGCTGGTCTAGTGTCAACGACATGTTCGAACAGGTGCAAACAATAGCAAGAGCGGTCCCTCAAGATGCACGATGTAATCTACCACTGTAAATTGTACTTGGATTGAGATGGAATTAGCTGCCAGTGTGTTACTAGATACAACCCTGATAACTCTAACGTTAGCATTGGCGGCTTTTGGCCTAGCAATCATCTACGGTCTAATTGGCGTAATCAATATGGGTCATGGAGCCATGTTGACTTTGGGCGCGTATTTCACCTGGGCAGGTCTCCAGTTAGAAATCCCGTTTGTGCTGAGTGTAATTTTAAGTGGATTCATTGTTGGTTTCATTGGACTGCTGTTTGAGCATTGGATAATAAAACGTTTTTACAACAGTCCTTATGAAACACTCTTACTGACTTGGGCTTTCTTCCTAGTTACAACTGAATTGATAAAGATTGTATTTGGCTCAGATTTCAGAACAGTTGTAAATCCATATCCAGGTTCAATTGACTTAGGTTTTTATAAGATTCCTACCTACAGAACTTTAATTTGTTTATTTACAGCCTTCGTAATTCTATCGACTGGTTTTGTTTTCTTTAAAACATCAACTGGAATAAAAATTCGAGCTATGATTCAAAACCGAGAGATGGCAAGTTTATTGGGATTAAACATTTCATTGACATATAAAATCATATTTGGTTTCGGATGTTTCATGGCAGGTTTGGCAGGAGGGTTAGTAGCACCAATGCTTTCAGTAAGTCCTTACATGGGGGACATGTATCTTGTTAGATCCTTTTTCGTTGTTATAGTCGGAGGTATAGGCCAGATTCTAAGTGGAACAATAATAGGTAGTTTTGTGATTGGGGGTTTGGAAACGATAGTAGCCTTATTTTCAGATCAAGTTATTGCTCAAGTAGCTGTATTCTTCTTTGCAATTATTATCTTAAGAATAAGACCACAAGGTATATTCTCAGAAAAATGATATGCAAAATGTTTTAACAAAAATATCTGGAGAAACAAAATTTGAGTTTTTAATATTTCTTGCATTAGCGTTGATACCACTAGTTTTTTCTGGATACATATTATTCATTCTACCCCAATACATGCTGTTTGGCTTGCTTGCAGTATCCCTATCTATTTTGTGGGGGCTTACTGGTATAGTAAGTTTCGGCCAAGCTGGTTTTTTTGCAGTAGGTGCTTATGCAATAGGTATCGTTGTCAAAAGCACTTTTTTAATGAATTCGGCTGTACTGGGGATTTTACTAGGAATCATAGTTTCAGTAGTGATAGCTGGTGTTGTTGGATATTTTTTGTTCAGTGCGAAAGTTAGGGCAACCTACTTCGTATTAGCTACTTTAGCCTTATCAATCATAATTGAGCAGTTAGCAAAATCACAAAAAGAAATAACTGGTGGCTGGAACGGTTTATTTGTAGATAGGATTTCAATTAGCTTTGGGAATCTATTTGAATATTCATTGTTCAATGATATTCCAATGTACTATTTTACACTTTCATTAACAATTATAGCATATGCACTGATAAAATTTCTAACAACATCCAATTTTGGGAAAATCCTTAGAGGTATAAGAGAAAATGAAGATAGAATTTTGGCTCTTGGTTACAATACTTCCATATACAAGACACTAATATTTTGCGTATCAGGAGCACTAGCTGGATTTGCTGGTTCAATTTATGGAACTCATGCTGGATTCGTCGACCCTTCGCTAGCAAGAGTACTCTTTTCAACAGAAGTAATTGTTTGGGTTGCTATAGGTGGTAGAAACTCCATCATTGGCTCCTTTCTTGGTGGGATATTAGTTGCTTCTCTTGCTAATTATTTGAACTCTATAACTCCAGAATACTGGCAACTAATCATCGGTATTGTATTTATGGCTGTTGTCATTCTTTTTAAAGGTGGTTTGGCTGGGGGTTTGGAAGAAATTTACCATAGAGTGAAAAGTAAAAATTATGTCTCTGCTAGAAATCCGTAATTTATCGAAAAGTTTCAAGGGTCTCCTGGCTAATGACAAAATATGTATGGAGCTAAAGTTAGGTGAGGCTCGGTGCATAATTGGACCTAATGGTGCTGGAAAAACAACACTTATATCAATGATCTCTGGCCATCTTTTCCAGTCTAGTGGGATCATCTCTTTTGATGGGAAAAATATCAGCAATTATGATTTAGTTAAAAGAGTAAGGCTTGGGATCGGAAGGAAGTTTCAAACCCCAACTCTCTTTGACAATCTTACGGTTTATGAAAATATAGAATTATCAGTAATTAGAAATAACTATAGTAATTTTCAAAAAAGTGTCAAAATAGATGAAACGTTGAAATTGATTAGACTATTTGATGAGAAAGATGTTCTTGCAAATACGTTATCTCATGGCCAAAGGCAGTGGTTGGAGATTGGCTTATTGATTGGCAATAACGTAAAATTATTACTTCTCGATGAGCCAACAGCAGGCATGACTACAGAGGAAACTATAGCGACTACTAAGTTAATAAATAATTTGTCAGGAGAAAAGAATTTATCGATAATTGTTATCGAACACGATATTAATTTTGTACGGGAACTTGGTGCCCAAATCACAGTTTTACATATGGGAAAAATTTTTGCTGAGGGTAACTATAGTACAATTGAGAATAATAGGTTTGTGAGAGAAATTTACCTGGGTGCTCCTGATGTTGTCAGTTGAAAATGTGTTTGCTGGTTACGGTAAGATTAATGTTCTTTCGGAAATAAGCATTAGACTAGAAAGTAATTCTATTCTTGGGGTTCTTGGTCGCAATGGAATGGGAAAGTCTACTTTGATTAAGGTTTTGTCAGGTTTGTTAACGTGTCATAGTGGAAAAATTTTTCTCGATAACGAAGATATTACTAACTACCCACCGCATCTAAGGGCCCAAAAAAAAATTGCGACTATTGTTCAAGGTCGCGGGATTTTCCCGCGACTAAAGGTTATAGAAAATTTGATGCTTGGTAAGTTACTCCAAACAACTGTAAAGAAAGATAGACTTGATGAAGTTTATGGTTACTTTCCGATTTTGTCTGAAAGAACTAATCAAGTTGCTGGTACACTCAGTGGAGGTGAACAGCAAATGCTTGCAATTGGCAGAGCAATAATGTCTGATCCGAAAATAATGTTACTAGATGAACCATCTGATGGAATCATGCCATCTCTGGTTAAAGAAATAGGTACTACGCTTAAGAGTATGTCACAAAAAAATAATATCAGCTTAGTAGTTGTTGAGCAGAACGTACCGCTTATTTTCTCTCTTACTGACCAATGTATCATACTAGAGAAGGGTAAAATAGTTGTAGAAGGAAAAAAATCAGAAATTCAAGATTCGAATATTATGAAGCAGTACTTAGCAATTTAGTCAAAAATCATACTTACTATTCCCCATTTAAACCCTATGCTCTGTTGATTATCTTACCCTAGATTTCTTGCTATCCCGCTGCTAAACACCCATATTTTAATATTACAAACTATTCCTCATTGAACTGAAATCTCAACCATTGAATAAGTCCCCGCGTCCGTCACTTTTTCGCCCAACTCCTGCCCACCACCGCTTCTGCAGTAATCGGCACAGCACTAACAAAAGTCTGCATCCCTTCGATCATGGCATGCTCTACCATACCTCGCACCTTATATGCCAGGGCTGGGGGGGTCTGCACGATCACTTCATCATGGATCACGACCACGCAATCAGTAGCTTTTTCTCCAGGCGCTTTTGCAGGATCACTAGCTAGTGCTGCCCTTGCCTACCCTTTACAGGTTAAGAGTCTGAGTTGGCATTGTGGACCCTCTGAGATCTATATTCTCAGCAGTGTTATTCTTGAGCTTTGGCCAGCCACCTGAGACACTCTGATCAAACCAGCGTCTTCAAGCTTCTTCAGTGCTCTCTGTTTGACCCCTTTAGAAATCCCAAACTTAGCCAAGAAATTCTTTGGCAAAGTCACCGACTCTTTTTGGCTCAGCAAGAACCGGAACTGTAAAAGAATACCAACCACCAGCGCCTGTGTCCCAAACTGTGCTGCCATCTCGACCCAGGCAAGTTGTACTTGTGGATGTAAGAAGAAGCCTGACTCCTGTTTTGCTTTGAGTTCAAGAAGTTGAGGATGCCTGTAGGCTACTCTCTTCTCTCTGATGACTACCATAGTATTTTAAATAGATATTCTAATAGAGGACCCGGGTGCACACTGGTGTGCAGGTAGGTGTACACCAGTGTGCAGGTAATACTAACTTCAAGTAACATCAGGATCTGGCAGTAGGCTCATTACCTTATCCCAGAATGCACCGCCACGCTCTTCATCCCGATACCGCTCCGGATAACGGTAAGTGTCTGCATCCGTCGTCAACTCAAAGTCCCCCAACACCTGCCGAGAAGCTGCTCGCATCAGCTCCTGGGCTTGGCTGATTCTTTCATCAAGCTCATCTAGTGGGGCTTCAATCAGCACAGCGTCATGTACTGGTGCACAGACTCGGATTCCAGCTTCTGTCATCAGGATACAAGCAATTCTCAGCATCTCTGCCCCATTGGCCTGCATCAAAAAATTGGCCAGGCTTCGAGCATTGATAGGCCCAGATACTTGGATCTGCCAACCAAAGACTGTCCAGAGACGCTTGTGTAGAAGCGCATAATCGACATTGCCATCGGACCAATTCCAGAAAGTCCTGAAGGTCTGACGGTGCTTGCGCAGCAAGTCTTTGGCAACGATCACCGGCTGCTGGATTCTATCTGCCAGCGACTCTGCACCCATCCCGTAGTTTACAGCCAGCACAGTTTCTTTATAAAGCGCTCTTTCCTTGGGGTGGGACTTCTTCGTGGCATCAGGGGGTACTGCACCAGCTAGTTTCACAAACTCCAGGTAGGGATCGCCCGAAGCATAAGCCTGCTTCATTGCATCATCCCCAGAGAGTGCTGCAGCAACAGCAAATTCCTGTTGTGACCAGTCGGCATAACAAAGCCCCCAACCCTCTGCTGGCTTAATTAGGCCGCGCAACCAAACAGAAGAGCCGAAGATGAATTTGTTGGTACTTGGCTGGTTCCGTCCAGTTTTACCGCCAAAGGGGCTGAGTAGTGTACGATTCCGCGCATCTTCCCCAACCCTGAACTTATTGAGGCGCATCTGTCCCAAAGAATGTCTTAGTTCCCTAAGTGAGGAAATCTGGGGGTGGGCCTTTGCCATTGACCGAAAGGTCTTATCCTGGAGATCCAGATTCCCGCTGGGCAGTCTGGGCCAGGCCATCTGGTGTCGGCGAAGGTATTCCGAGAATAAGTCTTTTTTGAAGACCCTATCCTCAAACACACCGTAGTCTTTATCAACATCCTCGATCAGGTCGTCCTGGATCGACTCCCAGTTGGCTCGTAGTCGCTCCAGTAGCGGCAAGTCAACAGGTACCCCAACCAACTCCATTCGGGCTACTGCCTGCATGTAGCGGCCGCGAATCAGGGCGTGATCGATCGAAATCTCCGAGCTCATTTTCGGCAGCAGAGCAACTAGTGCATCTACGTCCGACTGGCAGTAATCTAGAAGGGCTACTTGCTCTGCAGCATTGTATGGCCCGCCACGAAGGGCTAGTTGACGCAGTTCTTCCTTTTCAACGAGAGGAATACGCTCTAGGCCATAAGCGCTGAGAGCACCCAACAACCCATTACCCGCAGGCAAGGAAAGACCGTTTGTCAGGCAACGGAATTCACAGAAGAGGTCTAGGAGCTGTTTAGGTAAGGACCAATCGAGTACGAGATGGCAACCCATCTCAGCAGAGGCGTAGTAAGCCACGTAGAGGCTGTTTTCTCCCATCGGGAGTGGGCACACCGGCTTAGCTACACCGTCCAGCCAGAGACGCTCCAGTCGCCCGCTATAGCACTCACGGGCAACTAGACATCTCACGGCTGGTGTGAGGTTTGAGCTTTGACCAAACTCAAAATCTGCACACCAGATCTGCTGGAATTGTTTCCCTTGCAGGAAGTTCAGGCCAACCCTCGCAATTGGAGCAGGACCAGATGGTCAGGCTCGTTGATGATTTTGTTCTTGAATGCGATATCCAAGAGCTCATCCATCGATAATTCAGGCCATTCAGGGTCTTCCAGGGTCCCTTCTGCAACTAGGATCTCGTAGGCTCCTATCCGCATGTTGGACTGTACTCGGGTCCATTCGAGTTCTGCATTCTCGGCAGCTTCCAGTGCAGAAAGATGCCAATTTAGGGGTCGACTCTCATCAGGAAGAGCGATGGGCCAGAAGAAAGGGTCGCCTTGTCGATCAATGGCCAGCACCAATCGATAGGCTCTGGCCAGTTGCTCCACCTCAGCTTGGAGCTCTGGTTCAACCAAGTAGAGATCTTCGCCACTTTCAGGGTATGGCAGGAGCATAGTGTCCATCTTTTTCTCAGGATGAACCCGCACCCACTGAGTTTTGCCAGGCTTGCGAACTGGCACCGTGGTCAACTTCTTCCTGACCCCACTGACATTGCCAAAGTTTTGCGAAAGCCTGAACCGGTTAAAGTCAGTCGAGGTTTCGTTCGCAGGATTTTGCTCAGTCATGATTATCTCCTTCCAATAGAGGTGTGTGTTTGCGCCAGTTGTCTTGCTCCTTCTGACGAAGAGGAGAGGGAAATAGGCTCGTTCATACAACCTCCTTGGTCAGATCGACTGCTCGACCTCTTTGAATCGTCTCGTGAATCCAGTCACTGATATCACCCGAGGGCCATCGGCTCGACCGCCCTATCTTGATGGGTTTTGGGAAATCACCTGCCTCAATAAATGAGTACACAGAAGACTTCTTAAATCCTGTCAGTTGCTCGACGTCTCTTATCGTCAATAATCTCTCCATTCTTCTCCTTTTAGCTAGATTGGATGACAGAACGTTCCGAAATGGAACTTTGGAAAGACTAACTCACAAAAATCCCGGCGGGATTCCCGGGGATCCCGCGCGGGCACCTTTTTCACTCCTCTGAGTTTTAAAAAACCAAGGTTTTTTGCTGGAGTTCACTCGCTCGTAATGTCTCGCAAACAGTCCTAGACTCACACAAATTCGTCTATACCTCACAGTTCGGGGAAATGCCGGCGTATATCAGAAATTCTATTTCGCAGAGTTTTCATAGTACACTTTTGTTCTAATCCCCCTTTCTTCCATCGAAAACCTCGCTCTCGATTTCCTAGCTTCTGAAGCAGAATTCCCTGTTTATCAAAATTCCGCTGCTTAGAGTTCATTTCTCTGACGATGATCCTGTAAACTCTTTCCCCAGAATTTACACCGCTCTTCATGATCTCGAGCAGCAGCTCATCTAATCCATCCTTAAGTGCTTTTCGCTCCCCCTTCTCTGGAGATACTTCTGGAGCCGTTTCGTTTGGCTCTGCATAGTCTTCTAAAAATTCTTCAAGGACTTCTTCGGGGACGAGGATTTTTGGAGTCGGTATCGGTGGGCAAGTCCCATTGCTGAGGGAACATACAACTAGAATTCCTGTTTTGGTTTCCACGGCCAGATCTCTAACCAACGCAAACCCCATTGACTGTGAGGGGCTCATAGTACGACTAGCAATTGTGCGTTGACTATCTTCTGTGAGCGGATAGATTCCGTCAATCGACACTAGACGATCTCTTCTGTGAGCCATCAATCTGTGCCCTAGCCAATGATAGCCTTCTTCTACAGGTACAAAATCCACCCAGACTTTGGAACATCGACGTATAATTCGACCGGGATTTTGCCCAGTTTCGCGCCGGACCTCAGTTAAAGAAATTAAATCTGGTAGCTCAGATAGCTGTAAGTTCTTCTCAGACATAGATACCTTTTGAGCACATCAGCAGAGTTAGGGTGGAGAACGGGGGCAAACCTCGCGGGAGAGTTGCTACTTGCATGGCTGATCAAAGAAGATTTTAGCAAATTTGGGCTCAGATGGACACTGGAAGACAAAGTGTCTGATTGTCGAATATCAGAGAGTTAAAAAAATTTTGAGGCGTGTATGTATAGCTGAAAAAATTTTAGGGGTTATGGGTCTAGAAGTATACTCTCCAGCCACACCCAGAACGGGGGTTAAGATAGCTAAAGGGGGGGGGGTAAAATTTTAGATAGAATGACTAGTCATTAGCTAATTGTAGACTCTTGTTCGGCTTGGTCTAGTTGATCTGCCCACCACTGAAGCAATCTTCTTCTCTCGTCTAGATACTGGGCTCGATTATAGGCTCCACGAACTTCGTTAGTCTCCACATGAGCAAGCACCCACTCAATCGCATCGCGGTTCCAAAGCCCCGATTCATTTGCACAGGTACTAAAGGTGGATCGAAAACCGTGAGGGTGCACCTGATCGTGTCCATAGCCCAACAAGGCTAGTTGCCGTTTCAGGGTCCCATCGCTCAACCCTTTGTTCTTAGTACCAGGAAACAACCACACCCTGCTCCAGTTGTATTCTTGAACTATTTGAAGCAGTTGAGCAGTTTGAGTACTGAGGGGGACAACATGATCCCGGCGCTTCTTCATCAATTTGGCTGGGATCACCCAAGTTGGTTGGTCACCCTCTAAGTGGAAGTGCTCCCAGCGAGCAGCACAAACATTCCCAGGACGAACTCCAGTCAGGATCAATAATTCTAACGCAGGTCGGGCATGAGAGAGTCGATTGGATTCTGAATCTCTCAAGCGCTTGAGCAAAGCACCCATTTCAACAAATTCAAGAGCTCGATAGTGTTCGCTCTGATGGGTTTTCATTGCTGGAACATGCCGAATGGCTTCAGCAGGGTTGGTCTCACAGAGTTCCAAAGCACGGGCATAGTTGAAGATCTGCTGTAGAATCTCCCGACAGCGTTTAGCCTGATAGGTCGACTCACGCTCTGAGATCGGTTTGAGCACCTTGAGAACATCACTCACTCGCAACTCACTAATCTGCCGTTTGCCAATCACTGGAAAGACATGATTTTGCAACAGCAGACTCCTACGCCGATACGTATCTTTGGTGATCGATGGCTCTTTATTGTTCATCCACTCATTGGCTACTGACTTGAACGTATAGCGAGACTTTTTTGCCTCTTCAGCAAGTTGCTTTTTCTCAAGCTCTCTCTGCTCAGTCTGAGCTCGTTTTTTCTGGGTACTGGTAATCGTTGCCTGCCTGGGGTCTTCCCCATCCTGCACAATAGTCCAAGCTGTCTGATGCATCTCTCTAGCATCTGAAAGTCTCACGGTGGGGTATCCACCTAGATTGAGCTTGAGTTGCTTGCCATTGAGCCGGAATGCGTAGAACCAGAACTTTCCATCACTGCGGACCTCTAGGTTCAACCCATAACCATCAGAGAGCTTGATTGGCTTAGTACTCCCATTTTCATCCCTGAGAGGTTTTGCTGATTTGCACTGGATGTCAGTGAGTTTTCTTTTGGTGGGATCAAGTTGCCGTGCCATAACAGGACTCCATCACTGCTGTGCGAATTTGAACCACAGAATGTTGGCCAGTAGAAAAAATGAATTACTAGCCAACAAAATAGCCAACAAATTTTTTGGCTGTAGGCGGATTTGTTTGGAAAGTGATGGAGCGCAGAATACAACAGAAAAGGTGTTAAATCCAGTATTTATCAAGGTTTATTGGAAGAAATCAGACTAATCTGGATCAGAGAGGAATTTGATGCTGGTGCCGACGAGAGGAATCGAACCTCCACGGGGTTGCCCCCACTAGAACCTGAATCTAGCGCGTCTACCAATTCCGCCACGTCGGCATTTGATGCGGAAATAATCGGAAAAAATATCTCCCAGCCTCTGGAACTTGTCAATCCACTTTTTTAACGAGATTACATTTGCTGAGCCTGGTCTACCCGTCTGTGCAGGCGTTGTAGATAGGCCGGTACCTATGGGGTTCCTTCCAAATATCTCTGTAAATACAATGACAGTCCCAGTGCCTCACAGGACCAGGAAGGACTCTTTCAATGGAGAATGTTGGTGTCGATGAGGATAAATGTAGCTATCAGGCTCAATTGCGTTCAGCATCCGGTTAAAAACATCCAGAGATTCATGAAAGTTATGGTTCAAACGTCGTCGTGAATGCTGACAAGCACGTTGGCTCAGATCGCTCAGCAGGTGCTGGTCAATGCGCACGAGGCTAGTCATAGCAAGGTAGTCGGCAAGAATTTGTGGTCTATTTTGTGTAAGTCTCGCACTATTCTTCAAACCTGTCGGCGAAGCAAGTCTATGCGTCTGCGTTTACTCCCGCTCTTCTTCCTGTTTCTGTTGGTCCCTATGTGGTTAGGAGCTCAGGAAGAATCAGCCTCTCCACTGGATAAAGATCCTCTACTCGATCCAGAGACAGAAGAATCGCTGCAATTGGGAGGCTATCGATTTGAGCGTAATTTTGCCCTCCTCTTCGGAATACAGTATGGGCTTAGCCCACTACTGCTGACCTCTCCGGGGATTGTGCTAGGGGCTTATTACGACCCTATTGTCGTGGGTTTTGAGTTGGTAGACTCCAATATTCTCAGTGCTCTAGATGATTTACGAAAAGATGGAATTGGGGATGTCCGAATTACAAATATGTCAGTGTATGCCAAGGTCTTTATTGCGGAGAGTTTCTACATAGCTGGTACCAGTGAGCAACGACGATTAGAGCTTTATAACCGAGGTTACATCAAGTATGGGCAAAGAGTAATAGTCAACAGCAAGTACGAACCAGCACAAGCCTACTATGACATGACCATTGAAACCAGTGCCTACACCGTAGGAGTTGGGTTTCAGAAGATCTCTGAAAACATATTCACTTCTTTTGATTTCCTGCGCTGGACGATTCCTTCCGAACAGTCCTACTCGGTTAAAAATAAGTACAACAATATCAAATTCACTGATAATCCTGATAAATTCAGAGCCAATCTGGAAGAAGAGCAGAATGAACGTCGGGACCGCTGGTACTCTTCAATGCGGTTACCGGCGGCAATGGTCTTCACAGTTGGTTTTGCATTCTAAGAGCGTCCGCTTGACAAGCATGGGGTGATTTCTACATAATTTCAATTTTTTTGTCGGCCGAAACTATGCACCATACCAAGTGGATTATACGCATCGCCTTGTTGCTGCTCGTAAGTACTATTTCAACCACGGCTTATCTGTTGTTGCACTACGATGATTATCGGCAAGAGCAGGTATATCGTCAGATGCAGTATCTCAATAGCAACTGAGTTCGACCACTTCACCCTTCCTCTTCCAGCAACACACACATGGACATTGTACAGGAACTACTTCCACAGCAAGCACGCAAGACCCCACCAAGTACCCTGACTGGGGTAACCTTTGGCACTGTTTTTTCGGACCACATGCTGTTGATTCGCTGGAGCAGTGATCGCAGTGGGTGGCACTCGGCCAAGATTCAGCCCTTCCAAAACTTGCAGATGTCTCCCTCCACCTTGGTGCTGCACTATGGTCAGTCTGCCTTCGAAGGGATGAAGGCTTATCGAGGAGCTGATCAAAAGGTTCGCCTCTTTCGCCCTCGGCAGAACTTTGAGCGACTCCAACGAACTGCTCAGCGCATCTGTCTACCCGAACTGGATGTTGAAACCGGGCTACAAGCACTCAAACTACTGCTGCGTACCGACCAAAACTGGGTTCCAAATGAACCAGGAACATCTCTCTACATCCGCCCAACTCTGCTTGCTACCGAAGAAGCACTGGGACTGAAGGTTTCGAAGGAATACCTGTTCTTCATCATCCTCTGCCCAGTCGGACCCTACTACCCAGAGGGTTTTAACCCAGTTAAGATCATTGTTGAAGAAGAGTATGTCCGAGCTGCTCCTGGTGGTGTAGGAGAAGCGAAGACAGCAGGTAACTACGCTGCTAGTAATTTGGCTGAAAAGGAAGCCCAGGCCAAGGGCTATACACAGGTCCTCTGGCTGGATGCGGTGGAACGACAATATGTCGAAGAAGTTGGTTCAATGAACATCTTCTTTGTCATGGAAAATGAAATCGTAACGCCCCAACTCAACGGAACCATCCTCCCTGGCATCACCCGTCGGTCTGTTCTGGAACTCGGACGCCACTGGGGACTACCAATGGTGGAGCGGCGTATCCGCATTGATGAGGTACTCAACGGGGTGCGCCAAGGGACCATTAAGGAGATCTTTGGTTCTGGAACTGCTGCCATCATTTCTCCAGTTGGTGAACTTAGTTGGAAGGGTGAGAGCTTCCTCGTTGGGGAAGGAAAAACTGGACCTGTCGCCCAACGCTTCTTCCAGAACCTGACTGGTATCCAGTATGGCGAGATGGAAGATCCCTATGGATGGATGGAACTGATCGACGAATGACTCCCGTAGACCAGGATTTTTTTGATCGCGACGCCTGTGAGGTTGCTCGGGATCTATTAGGAAAGGTGCTACGGCATCATCTGGATGGGCAGTGGTTGGCAGCACAACTGATCGAAACAGAAGCCTACTACCTGACTGATAAAGGTAGCCACGCCTCGCTGGGTTGGACCCCCAAACGCAACGCTCTGTTCCGAGCACCCGGTACCATCTATATGTACTATGCGCACGGTGGTGACTCCTTCAACTTTAGTTGTCGAGGAGAAGGCAACGCCGTGCTACTCAAATCAGCAGTGATTTTTCCCTTCTTTTCAGATGATCCAACTTCCCAAGCGATGGTGCAAACCATGCAGCACCGCAATCGTATCGCCGGTCGAATTCGTGACTCGAAGCGACTCTGCTCAGGTCAAACCCTGCTCTGTCGCTCTCTAGGACTACAGGTTCCAGATTGGGATCAACAACAGTTGATAGCAGACCGTCTGGAGCTGATGGACAACGGTTATCGTCCGGAACAAGTCCTGCAAACCCATCGCCTTGGAATTCCAGTGGGGCGGGACGAACAGCTGCCCTACCGCTTCATCGATGCTGGCTTTACCAATTACTGTACCCGCAATCCACTGCGAGTTCGGAAATCGCCGCCAGTGGTACGAATTCTTTTTACTTCTGACCCTATCGCGTGCCCTCATGCGTGAACTGACCCTTCGTGAACAACTACTGCTGGGTTTATTGCTTCTCATTGGCTTGGCCTTTGGAGGAGTGTATGTACAAAAGCAGCTCGCTGGTCAGGAAGCACTGTTGCAACAACAACTGGATAATCGGCGACAACAACTACGCCAGTTGCAGGTGCTGGCTAGTGAGTGGAACCAACTGAAAAATCGGCCACTTGCCCCAGTAATGGAGCAGCCACTTTCTGCTTTTGTCGAAGCTGTTGCTCGAGATTTAAAGATTCAGGACAACCTGCAACTCAATGTGCTCAGCAACCCACCAGAAGGACTGGATGGTGTCCAAGTGCGTCTGGACAAGCTGAATCTGGATGATGCGTTGGAGGTCCTATATAAGCTTGAAAATAACCAACCAGTCCTTCAGATCGAGCAGCTTCTTTTCAGCGTGGCTCCAGGAAGTCGTGTTGTGCGCTTGAACTTTCAGGTCTTCAAACAGAGTCCTCGTTCCTCCAACTCCTGATCTGCAAAGGCCGGCTTGCAACGTCTACCACTGCTAATCCTCAAGGTTCTACTCGCATTCATTGCGTTCCTGGTACTGCTCGTTGTGGCACTGCTCGCTGGCTTTCGCCAGCAATTTCCTGGAGAAGCCATTGCCAACTATATTGAGTCACAAGCTCAACGTCAGGCAGGCCTCCAACTTGAGATCGAACCAATCCAACTCGAATGGACCCACCTCTCTACTCCCTCAGTTACTTTTCCAAGCCCTCCACAGCTTTGGATGCTTCCGTTGAAAATCCTGGCTCAACTGGATCAAGTAACACTGCCTTTCCTACCCATTCTGCGATTTCAGCAATTCTGGGTGCAGTCTCAACTCTATCAGTCTGACCTCAAGCTCACAGTGGATCTCCCTGGAATGAGTAACCTAAATATATCCTTGGATGAATTGATGCTACAACAAGTACCGCTGGCCAATGCTCTTCCCTTTGGCTTTCCAGCAGGAGTGTTGTCGCTTGAGGTTGAGATTAAGAACCTGGCACAGTTGCAAAGAAGACAGCAGCTGCTGCCCATCGGTACCTTGCAGGGTTCCATGACAGACTTCCGATTTCGCCTAAACCAGGAACACCCGTTACTCAATGGACTCTCCATTACTGAATTGAATCTACCAGAGGTGTCGTATGCGATCTCAATGCAACAGCAGTTGATCGAGATCAGTCAACTGACTCTGAATGGCGATCTAGAGGGGAATATCACCGGCAATATCCGTATCAACGAAAGAAATCTCTTGGAATCGAGAATTGATCTGGATCTGAAAGTGCGGCTTTCGCAAAAGCTGCAGGATCAACTAGGACCATTGACAATGATGCTACAAGGGTTTCGCTGTGGGGACTTCTTTGATGTCAAGATACGAGGAACCTTCCGACAGATCTCCCCGCCTTTCCGGAATCGCTGCACATGAAGCGACCGGGAATTTTGTTTGGGGGATTGGCTAGAAAACGTATTGGGCTGCTGTTAGGATTCTTTCTGTTAACTCTCAATCTGATCTGGCTCTGGAACCTTCCAATAGGTCAGGGTGATGAGCCCGTCCGGGTACGAATCGAGCGTGGAAGCAACTTCTCCCAAATTGTTCAGCAACTCCGAGAAGCCAACCTGATTCGACAACCCCTATGGTTTGAATTTCTCGCTCGCCTAAATGGACAGCATCACAGATTACAAGCCGGGGAATTTCAGCTAGATCCCCGCTGGAACCACGCTACACTCCTCAACCACCTGGTTTCTGGCAGCGGTCTACAGATTCGTGTCACCATCCCAGAAGGCCTGAGCTACCAACAAGCCACAGCCCGCCTTGTAGAGCAGGGTCTTGGTCAAGCCGATCAATACGATGAACTATTTACAGACTATACATTGCGCAAGCTATCAGGAATTCAAGGTTTAAAAACCCTGGAGGGGGTTATTTACCCAGAAACATACTTCATAGCACAGGAGAGCAGCGAACGTGAAATCCTGAACCTGATGATTCAAGAATTCAATAATCGTTTTATCCAGTTGCGCTTAGAAACTCCTGCTGAAGGGGGTAAAAAGCTAAGTGACCATCAACTCTTGATCCTTGCGTCAATGATTGAGAAAGAAACTGGGACAGCAGAGGATCGTCCGCTGATTGCCGGAGTTTTTCACAACCGCTTGCGCTTGAAGATGAAGATGCAGAGTGATCCAACAGTAATCTATGGGATTCCAAATTTTGATGGTAATCTCACACGGAAACATTTAGAGACCCCAACACCTTTCAACACTTATACAGAAACGGGCTTACCTCCGACACCCATCAGTAACCCTGGCTGGGACTCCCTTCATAGTGCATTGCAGCCTGCCAGCGTGAAATATCTTTATTTCGTTGCACGGGGAGACGGCAGTAGCGTATTCTCTCGTACCTTGAGGGAGCACCAGCGTGCTGTTTGGAAATACCAGGTTCAACCCCACCGAAACTCCCGTTGAGACTCGACCATGCCACTCTACCAGTACCAAGCTTTTGACCAAGCTGGAGTTCTCCACAAGGGCTCTGAAGATGCTGTTAGTGAAAGTGACCTGCGTCAGCGACTACGCTCTCAGCAGCTCTATCCCAAGGAAATTCGGGTTTCCCGCAATACCAGTCATTCCTTCCTGCCAAAACGTGGAACTAATTACAAGCGGGCGTTGACTCTCTTCACTCGACAGTTCGAAGTGTTGATGGATGCTACAATTCCTTACGACAAGGCCTTACAACTCATCATCGAGCAGACTGAAGACATGGGATTTAAAGAAATCCTGGCCGAAGTCCGAGCGCGTGTTGTTGAAGGAGGATCTTTGGCGGATGCGCTGCAACTGTACCCAAAAATCTTTCCTGAGATGTATATTAGTATGATTCGTTCAGGAGAGAACAGCGGGAATCTGGGCACAATCCTCAAGCGGCTCGCTGATTATTACGAAACTCAAGAACGTCTGCGAGGTAGACTGAAATCAGCAATGATTTACCCAGCTTTCATGCTGGTTTTTTCATTGCTAGTAGTTGTCTTTATGGTCACTTACATCGTGCCCAAGATCACACAAATCTTTGCCAGCAAAGGAACCCTGCTACCCTTACCCACCAGAATTTTAATGGGACTCAGCGATTTCATGGTTCACTCTTGGTACCTTGTTTTGATTGGGTTAGTAATTTTAATTTTCGGTTTCTCAGCTTTTCTGCGTAGTGAGTTTGGCAAGAAAGTCCTCCAGCAACTGCAACTGAAAGCACCACTGATTGGTCCCCTGATGCAGAAGGTACTGATCGCTCGTTTTTGTCAAACTCTCGGAACCTTGCTCGGAAGCGGAGTAGATCTGAAGACCGCTCTGGAAATTTCACGACACGTGGTTGTCAATCAACTGCTGATTGAACAGCTAAACAAGATGATCATTGAAGTCAATAACAAGGGAATCCCACTTTCAGCAGCAATGGGTCGAACTGGTTATTTCCCGGATTATGTCCAACACGTCGTGGCTATTGGAGAAGAAGCAGCCCGTGTCGATGAGTTGTTAGAACGTGTGGCAAACCGTATGCAGGAAGAAGTAAGTAGATTGTTGGAGGGTCTGACGGCTCTGCTGCAACCAACTATGATTGTATTGATGGGTGGAATTGTCGGCTTTATTGCGCTGTCTGTCTTGCTACCGATGCTGAATATGAATCAATTGCTCGGTCGTTAGTCTCGTTATCTTTCAGCATCAGCCACCCCCATCGTTGCTCTTTGTCCGAGGGGGGATCATGAGGTTGTTCCATCTGCTACTTGTCTTATCGCTTTACTTCTTGATCTCTTGTGAACGCAAGAAATCACTATCAGAAAATCCTCCACAGTTACTTCCCGCTGTATCAACAGGTGAAAGCTCGAAAAGTAGACAGAACCAACCCATCTCCGAGCCGGTCTCGGCTCCAGAGTTCAACCAGACACCAAAGCTACTCTCCATCAATTCTCTGGTTCCAGCCCCCAACGCCACGGTCTCTCCAGATACACTGATCCTACTCAATTTTGATCAACCGCTGGACTCCAAAAATCTAATCGCTGAGAGTTTTACGCTGGCTGATTCCGAAGGCACTCAAATTTCACTCCGTCTGAGTATCAGGGGCAATAGTCTCACACTCACTCCCAATTCTGCACTCACTTACGATACTTCCTACACCGTCAGCTTACTCAAGTCTCTACGTGGCCAGAATGGAGAAATACTGAGTGAATTACGTTGGAACTTCCTAACTTCACCACCTCCCTTGATGCGACCTCCCAGTGTTGTACTGGTCAACCCAACTGATGGAGGGACCCAAGTTCAGGCTGACCAATCAATCAATGTTTATCTGAGTCAACCATTGGATCCTCAGACAGTTAGTAAAGAATCAGTAAGGATTCAAGCAACCCAAGGGGCTCGTAATTTTTCAGTAGAAGGTAACTTGCAGGTAGAAGGGACCAGCCTGAAATTCATTCCGAGGCAACCCTGGTTGTATGGAATGACGTATCGGGTAACGCTGCTACCCGAGCTAAAGGATTTGACAGGAAACCGCCTGGAGGCTCGTTACGAATGGTCATTTGAGACACACACTCTTGCACCGGGGATGGTTCCAATCTGGCCAGGCAGCTTTGTGATGGGTAGCCCTAGCAAACCACCAGAGCGTGAAGTGGTGATGAATCAGATCTATTACATTCTCAATCACGAAGTCACCGTAGGTGAATATCGATTGTGTGTGGAGGCTGGTGCTTGTCATTATTCAGAACCAACCGAATCACACTACTGGACAATGAAAAATCCAGATCAGATTGACGCTCCCCTCAATTATATTTCCTGGGATCAGACTCAGGAATACACACGCTGGCTTAGTCTTCAATACCCAGGGAATTATCGGCTCTGCACGGAAGCAGAATGGGAATATGCTGCCCGAGCTGAGGGAAAAGGACGATTTGGTTGCGGGACAGAAGCCAAATGCCTCAACCAACACGCCTGGCACAGCCACAATCTTTCCCAACCGGGTCCCCAACCTATTCAGCGCAAGCAACCGAATACTTGGGGACTCTTTGATATGCAGGGAAATCTTTGGGAATGGGTTCAGGACTATTATGCGCCCCTAGTACTAGAAACAGTCACCCAACCAAGTGGTCCTAAAGAAGGGAGATTGCGAACAGTTCGCGGTGGGAGCTATAGAAATCAACCAGAATCCCTTGAACTTTGGCAAAGAGGTGGTAATCCACCAGAAATTAGGCATGACTATCTGGGTTTTCGTGTGTGTGCCGACCCTTGATAACTTGGGGCACAAAAATTGATACCCATCTATTGTGTCTGTTTCTCTTGCTTCCATTCGATTATGAGGTGTCCATGCACATCTTCCGACAGCGGCTCTTCCGCAAGCTAGTGCTGGGGCTCGTACTGGGGGGTACGGTTCTAGTGAGTACTGGCTGCAGCGGTGAGTACCTGATTCTCCGTCGTTTCTGCGACGGGAGCATTGGCTTTCCCTACAACGACTACTGTCGCGACGCCAAATAAGCTCTTTTGTGCGCCTCTGTGCGCACTTTTTTCTATAACTCACAACTCGCTTAACTTAGCTTACTAAAGTTACTCTAGTAAGCTTAATTCTCTACACTTGTCTGTTATCCCACATAGGTTACGCTGAGAAGGTCTGTTATTCTAAACCTTCAAAGTGTCTTGTACATGTTCTTACGTTTCCTGATTGAACTCGTCGAAAATGGTCGTATTCCGGATTTGCTGACTCGTGCTGGCATTCGTCTGCTTTTGCTACAGCGTCTTCGAGAGCAAACATGGGAGAGTCCGGATCAGGAATGGCAAGCAATGATGGCGTTTGTTGAAGAGATGCGACAGAGTCCGATTGCTCTGCACACTCAAGAAGCAAACGAGCAACACTATGAACTACCTCCGAGATTCTTTGAATTAGTCTTAGGGCTACATCTCAAGTACAGTTGCTGTCATTTCCCTGAAGGCGTTACAGAATTAGAGCATGCTGAAGCTTCCATGCTAGCTCTGACTTGTGAGAGAGCGCAGTTGCAGAATGGTCAACAGATTCTCGAACTCGGTTGTGGCTGGGGTTCTCTCTCCTTATGGATAGCAAAGCATTATCCAAACTCCTCAATTTTGGCTGTTTCAAATTCTCGGCCTCAGCGTGAATTTATTGAGTCACGTGCCAAAGAGCTCGGTCTGACGAACCTAAGTGTAGAAACATGCGATATGAACGACTTCACTACAGAACTGCACTTTGATCGTGTTGTCTCAGTAGAAATGTTTGAGCACATGCGTAACTGGCATTCACTGTTGGAGAGAATTTCTTGTTGGCTGAAACCGGAAGGAAAACTCTTCATCCATATCTTCAGCCACCGTCGTTACGCCTACGCTTTTTCCTCTGAAGGAGATTCCAATTGGATGGGGCGTTACTTCTTCACAGGTGGCATCATGCCTTCCAACGATCTGCTACTCTATTTCCAGAAAGACTTGCTATTAGAGCAGCACTGGATGCTGAGTGGTTTACATTATCAACGGACAGCTGATACATGGTTACATATGATGGATTCACAGAAGGGAGAAATTCTAAAAACCTTTCGTGAAACTTATGGCGAAGATGCCGATGTCTGGTTCCAGCGCTGGCGGATGTTCTTCCTAGCGACTTCAGAAGTATGGGGATTTCGTGGTGGAAATGAATGGCTGATCTCGCACTATCTTTTCAACAATCGGTACTGAAGCAGCTTCCATGCGTCTGGTAGTCACTGATTCAGGCCTGGGAGGGCTGTCTGTCTGCGCTGATCTACTGAAAGCTCCTACTGGTCCTACAGCAAAAAATACAGAATTACTCTACGTCAACGCAGCCCCAGATCCCCAACATAGCTACAACTCAATGGAGTCATTAGCTGAAAAGCAGGAAGTCTTTCAAACTTTCCTAGGCCGCCTTGCAGATAGTTACCAACCTGATCATATCTTTGTTGCATGCCATACTCTCTCAGCGTTGCTCTCAGAAATTAAGCTTCCTAAACTACCAATTCAGGGAATGCTTGAGTTGACACGCAAAGCTATCCTTGAAGAAATAAAAGAATTTGGATATTCCAGATTACTTATTTTGGCAACACCGACTACAATTTATTCCGGAGTGTACGATCGACTTTTACCGGATACGCAGTCGATTGCCTGTCCAGGTTTAGCAGATATGATCTCTTCCGATTTAACCGGAACTCGGGTAATCGAAAATATCCGACTATTCCTAAGCGGTGCCAATCCACCACTTTCTCCGGGGAAAGTGATTGTTGTGCTTGGCTGCACGCACTACGGCTGGCGAGAAAATCTATTTTTGGAAGCTCTGGATAACATCGGTATTGAACCATCTCTGATCAATCCGAATAAAATAGCTGCACAACAACTGGTCAAGCAATGGTCTCTGGATGAGGCTATTCGTTTCGTTGGTGCCTACTCAACTCCTATGGAAGAACGTAAGACTATGATGCATCTGCTGGAGGATGTTGGTGCATTCCCATTGATCACAGCACTGAACCAAGAAGAAGTATTCTCATTTTTCAAAAAATGAAGTCATTTCAAGCCAGTCGACAGGTTTTCGACAAGCAGGTTACTGAATTTCTTAAATTTTAATATAAAATATATATAATTTCAGTATTTTAGGTTAGTTTTGAACAGGTTTTCGAAAATCTTTTCAAAACCTTTCGATAACTTGTCGAAAACCTGTTCATTGTTCGTTCTTATTGCTACACTCTCCAAGTTTTAGACAAGTTTGAACAAGTTTTAGACAAACCTAAAAAGCTATAAAAGCTGAATCATTTCAAGCCAGTCGACAGGTTCTCGACAGGTTCTCGACAGACTACTACTACGACTATAAAAAAATATGGAAATTCTAATTCAACAGGAAGTTCTTCGTAGCGCTCTTCAGAACATCATTTCCATTATTGATAAGAGTGCTTCTAAACCGATTCTCTCAAACTTTTTATTAAGAACTGTTTCAGGGGAAGATGGAAATCATCATGAAGCTGAATTCTCAGCAACTGATTATGAAATTTCCATTATCGAACACTTCCCAGCAGAAGTGATTCAAGCTGGAAGTATTTGTGTGAATGCAAAGAAGGTTTACGACATCTGTCGGGAGTTTCAGGGCAATGATATTCGAATCCGTTCGACAGAGCAGCACTGGGTGCATATCACAAGTGGGGCTTCTGAGATGCGCTTACCTTTGGTGGAAGTAGGTCTTTATCCACAGACCGAGTTGGAACAGTTGCCAGAGTCTCTAACACTACCAGCCCAGGATCTAAAGCAGTGCATTGACATGACACTATTCGCTTCACAAACAAATGAATCCCGCAAAAACTTGATGGGGGTAAACCTCTCTTCGAAGGAAGGAAACCTGACGAGGTGGTTGGCAACAGATGGCCACCGCTTGGCACAAGTGCTCAAGGGCGTAGAGTCTGCGTCCTTTGAGTCTGTTTCTGATGTGATCATTCCTCGCAAGGCGCTAGGAGAGATTCGTAAAGCTCTAGAACTTTTTGGAGAAGAAGTCACGATCAGCTTCGATGACCGCGTGATGCAGTTTGTTGGTAGCCAGGTTTCTTTCAAGACTCGATTGATTGAGGGAAAGTTCCCTAATTGCGATCCGATCATCCCCAAGGATAATCATTTGGTGGCTACTGTCGAACGTGAACGTTTGGTCAGCGCACTGCGAATTGTCTCTTCTATCAGCTATGAAAAGCTCAAGCCGGTCAAATTAACCCTGACCGAGGGGAAGCTACGGTTGGAGAGCGAAAAAGCTGAATATGGGGAAGTGAGTGATGAAATGGAAGCAGATTACAGCGGAGAAGACTTTCAGGTAGGATTCAACTCACGCTATCTGTTGGATGCGCTGGGAGTAATCCAGACCGAGCGAGTCAAGTTAGAGTGCAAGAACCCAATGAGCCCAAGCGTGATTAGGGCCGCTGACTATGAAGAATACCTCGCTGTCATCATGCCATTGCGCATTGAATGGTAATTCGTTCGCTAGAACTTCATCACTTCCGAAATTACCGACAGTTGCAGGTCGAGTTCGGACCCGGTCTCAATTGGCTACATGGTCACAACGGCCAAGGGAAAACTAACCTGGTCGAAGCGATTGCCTATCTCTGCAACCTAGAATCCTTCAGAACTCGCAAGACGCAGCAACTTTGGGACAGTGAGGCTAATGGAGCTCGAATGAGTGCTCTGCTAGAACAACAGCAGGTTTTGCGTCGAGTGCAAATTACCCTTTCAACCCGAGGTCGCCAGGTTTGGCTGGATCATGCCCCGTTCCAGCGCACTTCGGAATATGTACTCTCCTTTCTGGCGCTGAGTTTTACTCCGGAGGACGTGGCGCTATTTCGAGGGCCCCCTCAAGAGCGGCGGCGCTTCTTCAACAGAATCATCTCCATCTTGGATCCAAGCTACTTCCGTCATCTTCAGGACTACACCAAAGTACTGGCTGAAAAAAACGCAGCGTTGCGGCAGCGTCAGGATCGTCAGCTCTCTGCCTGGAATCAAGTCCTGGCACGTACAGGCTGGGAATTGATCCAGCGTCGAGCAGCCTTTGCCGAACAGCTGCTGTCCCACTTGGTAGAACTCTTCAAAATGGCTACTGGTCGACCAGAGCAGCTATCACTATGCTACCACCCTGCTGTCCAGTGTAGTGATGCGGAACAATTGGAGAAAATGATGGAAGAACAGCGTGATCGTGAACTGCAATTAGGTTACGCACTGATTGGTCCTCATCGTGATAATTACCACCTATTTCTAGATGAAAAAATTGATCGAGATTTTTTTTCTCAGGGAGAACTAAGAGTCACGAATTTGTCTTTAAAAATTGCAATAAATCAGCTATTATTCTCCAATTATTCCTTACATCCAATACTGATTTTTGATGATCTTTTCTCCGAGTTAGATGCACAAGTCTCACAACGTCTGCTCGGGCTCTTTGCACAACTGCAGAATCAGATCTTCGTAACTTCAACAACACGCCCAGAAAAATTAGATACGAAGAGTTGC
>JACLAC010010269.1_pt1 | contig 79365 bp, 75 predicted proteins | sample 8027881 | NCBI WGS metagenome assembly JACLAC01 (sample SAMN15725517, study PRJNA655200) | protist metagenome | isolation source: fluorescence activated cell sorting (FACS) single amplified genomes of... | place: Spain: Blaines Bay Microbial Observatory, Mediterranean Sea | collected 2016-01-19
GGTGAAGTGATTCTAGTTTTGCGAATACTTCAGCGGAATACTGCATGTATTGTCAGGCATTGGCTCGCGAGGTGTTGGGTCCAGTTTTGCGCAGCGGAGACTATGAGCGGATTTCCCAATTCTTTTGTGTGCGACATGACGAGCCAGAGACAAAACTAACCAATTTTGATGGAAAAAATAATCAGTAATCGGGATTTGGTTCAACACTACCAAGTAGATGTATCGCCCACTTTGATTTTTTTGGCCATCTGGCCAATAAATCTCCTCATCAATTGTGGGGTTCCTAACTGTTGATTCCTATGCTGACTATCTGGACTAAAGTCTTCGAGACAGTCGAGCCCATCTCCTACAAACATGAACTGAAAAATGCGAAATCTGCTCCTGTTGCTCCTTTTTTGCTGGCCACTTTCGGCTACGGCTCAATTCGATGATCCTGAAATTCCAGAAATTATCGTAAGAGTTCAGAGTGCGCTAGAACCAAACGATCCTCGATCAGGGGAATATGTTCGGATCGTGGTGACTGCTCAGATTAAGAAAGGTTGGAAAATTTACTCGGTAGTTCCATCCAAGGAAGAATTCGCTCCAATTGCCTCAAAATTGGAATGGGACGCTGGAAATTGGGAGGCTTTAGGACCATTTTACGAAACCAATCCAATTTCAGAACCTGATCCTGTATTGGGAATGGTACTAAGTTATCACAAGGGTGATTGCAGTTTTTACCAAAATTTCAAGGTGCCCAGCACTGAGAGTAGAAATAGTAATGGCGTTGGCCGTATCACATTTCAGGCCTGTAGTGACCGAGTTTGTTTGCCACCTGATGAAGTGAAATTCTCTATTCCTGCCGCAATCACATCGGGTAGCGTGCGCTCGGAATACTCTGTGCCTAATTTCAGCATTAATCCAGATATGAGCAGGGCTGGTAATGTAGAGGAAGCAACTAGCCTACTTGGTTTTCTGGGTTTAGCAGTGTTGGCAGGTTTTTTCGCCTTGTTGACTCCCTGCGTCCTACCAATGATTCCAATCACCGTTTCTTTTTTTACAGTTCAAGCTCAACAATCTCGTGGTGCGTCTCTCTGCCTTGTTGCTACCTTTGCCCTTGGGTTAGTAGGAACCTACACGATCTTGGGCATGGGAATGTCCCTGCTGTTTGGAGCTACAGGTATTGTTCAATTGGCTTCCAATCCATGGTTGAACTTAGCTATTGGCTTACTATTTGTGCTGTTTGCGGTGAGCTTGATCGGTTTCTTAGATTTCAGTCTGCCACCTGTGTTGATCAACCGGCTGGACTCTTTTTCCAGAAAGACCACAGGTCTGGCGGGCATCTTCTTAATTGGTGTGGCATTTACCTTCACTGCCTTCACCTGCACAATTCAGTTCGTGGGTACTTTACTATTGGCAGCTGCCAAGGGAGAGTGGTTTCTGCCAATCATTGGGATGTTGGTGTTCTCAACAGTATTTGCACTACCGTTCATTCTCTTGGGTCTCTTCCCAACCCTGATTCGCCGTTCCCGAAGCCTTCCGGGTAACTGGATGGAACACCTCAAGATTGTTCTAGGAATTTTGGAGTTGGGGATTGCCTGGAAGTTCTTCAGTAACGCCGATTTGGTTTGGCAATGGGGTGTGCTGGATCGTGAGGTAGTTCTAGGTGCTTGGGCGATCCTGATGGTTGCTATCGCAGCATTTCTAATGGGAATATTAACCATCAAAAGAATCCGAATTGGCCGCAGAGGATTAGGTCATCTCAGTTTTGGGACCATTTTCTTAATTTTCGGGATCTACTTCGGATCAGGTGTGGTTGGTAAGGAACTAAATCCGCTGGTTGAGAGCTATCTACCACCACCAATCCAAGGGACTGGTGATTTTGAAAAACTTTCAGCGGAGGCTGGTTTGGTCTGGCATGATAATTTTCCTGAAGCCCTTGCTGTTGCTCAGAAAACCCAAAAGTCTCTATTTTTAGATTTTACTGGGTATACCTGCGTTAATTGCCGCTGGATGGAAAAAAGTGTTTTTGTCAAACAAGAAGTGTTGAAGGTTTTTCAAAAGGAGTTTGTACTTGCCCAACTCTACACAGATGGGGGGGCCTTCCAGGAGGCGAACCAGGAGCTGCAAATGGAGCGCTTTAACACCTTGGCTCTTCCCTTTTACGTTGTTCTGAATGCTAATGATCAGGAAATTCGACGTCATGCGGGTATTATCCCTGATGCCAAAGATTTTCTAACATTTCTGGAGTTTTAACACTATTTTTTACCTGTTTAAAAATTCACTTTTTTGCTGACGAGTTGAATTTTATTGTAATAGCGTTAGTTTAGTGTCTGGTTCCTCTAAAATTATCTTCCTAACGAAAACTGTAATTAATTTTGGTGAGTGCTATGGAATCTCAAGCTTCGTATCGTCTATTGCTTGTTGAGGACTCTGAGGAACAACGCCTGATCGTTGAGCAGATGTTGCTTCAAATTGATAGCGAATGCTACCAGGTGGACTCTGCAGCCAGTTATGCTGAGGCGATTACATTTATACAGCGACACACCTACGATATGCTGCTGGTTGATTTCTACTTGGACTCTCCCCACTCTGCACTTGATTTGATGCAAGAAGTTCGCTTGCTAAATTTGCCTGTGGTAGTAATTACAGCGGATGAAGATCGTACAGTTTTCTTACAGTGTTTTCAGAAGGGAGCCAAAGAGTTCCTAAACAAACCAGTTAACCTCGTTGAAATGCAGGTTCGCTTACGTTCTGTCCTGCATGCAAGAAACTATGAGCGATCCCTTTTAGAAGAGATTCAGGAACGCCGACGGATTGAAATGCAGCTCCGTCAGCAGGAACGTATGAATCGAATTTTGGTCGAGGCATTTCCCCATCTGATCATGCGCTTTGATCAAGACAATATCCTACTTGATTACAAAAACGATCCTGAATGCTTGTTGGGACCACCGGGCACCAAGGGCAAGTTTCTTAGAGAACTGCCGCTACCAGAAAATTTGCGGCGTCAGATCTCACAACTGACCCATCTTGTTCGTGAATCAAATACGGATGAGGAAGTCAGCTACAGCACTCGAAATGAAGACTTCGAATTAACACGCTATGAACTGCAGGGATATCCAGGTGAAAGCAAAGAGGTGATCGTTTTTCTACGAACCTATAATGAGCAGGATGAGTACTCGCTGCTCACCGCACATAATCTGACCATCAATTTGTCAAACAAGGAAGTTCGGAGAGGATCCAACACCATCCATCTAAACCGAAAAGAATATCGGATGTTGCTCTATTTCATGAAGAACCCGAATCGAATCCTGAGTAAGGATATGATCCTAAACACGGTTTGGGGACATGATTATGAGCCTGAAGCAAGAGTAGTAGACACCTTGATCGCTCGCTTACGAAAAAAGATTGACCAAGGTTTTGAGCCGAAATTTATCAGTACTGAGCGTGGGGTAGGATACTCCTTCAGAACTTCCGACTGGCGTAAAGGACGAGAGGTCACCCACAATTGAGCATTAAAAGGGTGGCGATTGCTTGGTACGAATTCCGCAACAAGGACCTTATTCACCTGAATTGATGGGTGAATAATGATTCGCTATTGAAGTCCTAACTGCTCCTGATTTTACTGCATGGCCACTGTCATCTCCTTTGCGAGCCAGAAAGGTGGGGTTGGTAAAACCACTTCAGCTGTTCATTTGGCAACGGCCTTCGCCCTTGGCGGCTACCGCACTCTACTGTTGGATCTTGATCCCCAAGGCTCTGTCTATTCGGCGATGGGAGTTAAGCAGAGAGTCATCCAGGGAACTCTTGAAATCTTTTGCCAAGATAACACGACCCTTTCGGATGTTCTTTTGCCGACTAGTACTGAGAACATGTACTTGATCTTGAACGATGTGGATCGGCTGACGCACGAAAACGAACTGATGAAGGTGGCAGCAGACTACCATCACCTGCACCAGTGGCTTGCTCGCAATGCTCGTGGGGAGTTTGAATTCATCATTATTGACGTTCCCGCCTCTACAAACTCGCTGAGCATCAATGCGATGGTCGCTTCGAATTTGGTAGTTGTTCCGATGCAGTGTGAAGCCCTCGCTATCAAGTCTCTCAAACGCTTTTTACTTGCTTTCAAAGACCTACAGGCTAACATCGACCCAAATTTGCGAATTGCAGGAATTCTTTTGACGATGTTCGACCACGAAATTCCAGCTCACCAAAAGGTTTGCCGGCAGGTCTACCAAACATTAGGAGAGAGTGTCTTTCAAACGATCATCCCAAAATGTCCACAGGTACTGGATGCAAGCGCTGCCGGCGTGGATGTAATTAACCGTAGCCTCAACTCAATCGGAGCAACTGGATACATCAGACTAGCCAACGAAATTCTCGATCGATTCCGGCTTCGCTAGATCACACCTAATCGTTTTAATCCTTTTCGATAGGCCTTGCGCTTGAATCGCACCACCTTGCGTAAGCCAGCCTTAGGTCTCATCCACTTGAAGTGGTCAAACTCCTGTTTGTGTCCTTTATTATTCAAAGAAAGCGCTTCTGTTCCAAGATTCAGCTGAACGAGGAACCAGCGTTGCTCCTGCCCCCAATACACCCTCCAGCGACTCCTGTGTTGCATTTTCTTCATTATAGATTTAGGAAACTGATATCGAGTTCGCTTGGAACTCTGTTTGAGAATCCTCACATCATTAGTGCCAATCTCTTCTTTTAGTTCCCTCATAATGGCTTGTTCTTCTGTTTCCCCTGCATCTACACCTCCCTGTGGAAATTGCCAGCCCTTGCGTCGTCCGTTTACTCTGTGGAACATCAAGATCTTGTCACCACGTTGATTGATGATAACTGCTGCTACATTGGCGCGAAACTTTATCATGCCATCCTGCTTTGCTCACGAAAGAAATAAAAGAAGCCAACTATGACGGAATTCAAAAACAAAAGTAGAAGCTCAATACGGAATTCAAAAATCACTTGAGGCACAAACCCACTGAGCAGTGATATAAGGTAAATCAAAAGTGATGCGCCACAGATGACGGGAATCAGCAAGGGAGGATGCTCTCCATCTTTACAAAGGACTGCTAAGAGAATCATCGGAGCTAAGAGCGATGTACCTGCAAAACTAACTGTAGCCAGCAATAACAACTCAGATGAACTCAGCACAGCTAGACCAAATGCCATGATCGCAAAGATCAAGATAGGAAACTTGCGGAAAGAATATGTGCGAATGGTGGGGCTAACCTCCGATTCCAAGGCAAATAGCTGCGAGTCGGCTGTTGACATTGCTGCGGCAATCAAGCCAACGACAGCCAGGGCACCAATAATTTCGGGTTGATCGTTAACAAGCGTTTTAACCCAGAATTCACTTGCTGGCAGATCCGGATAGTTGATGGCGCCATACATCCCTATCGCAATGGTAGGTGTAATGATTAAAAAAACGAAGACACTCATGCCCAAAACCATCTCAATCATACTTCGTTCATCACGCATCACAGTGAATCGGGCAAAAAGCTGAGGTTGACTGATTGGCATCAGGACAATAGTTAAAAAAGAAACCAACAGAAACTGAGTATTCAGGAGCCCTGTGGGGCCAGGAATGGAAAGCAATTTGGGATTTTTCTCTTCAATTTTTTCAAACATGCTGGTCCACCCACCCAACTGATCCAGACAGACTGTAGCGATCAACATTGTGATCATCAGCAGAATCATCCCTTGGATTGCATCGTTGTAAATGATGGCCTTGAGACCACCCAAGTGGCTGTAAACTAGAATGGCTAGAAAGATAAATATAGACCAAATCCAGTTCGGAATATCTACAGGAAAAGCAACTGATAAAAAGCTAGAGACTCCTTTGATTTGAATAGCTACGTAGGGTAGGAGAAACACAAAAATCCCAGCCCAGTAGATGAAACGAACCCAATCTGCATGATAGGTCTTTGCCAACATTTCACTGACACTTTCAAACTCCTGTACATTGATTTTCTCACGGACTTTTAGGCCAAACCAGAGCGCTAGAAACGCCATTGCCATATCTGTAACACCAAGAAAAATCCAAGTGCCTACCCCATGGTTTCGAAAAAAATCAGGAAGCCCTAATAGAGTGAAACTACTAAAAAGCGTGGCAGAGAATGTGAGAACTCCTAGGACACTACCAATATTGGAATCAGCGAAGCGATAGCTGTACTCACTGGCAGGTCCAACTTCAGCAATTTGAGAGAGACGTAGCACATAGACTAAGCCAATGAGATATGCCAGCAGCAAGATACCAAACCACATCAATCGTTCTCATTTTTTCGTGTAAGGAGAAAAGCTCCCCAGAGAGTGAGTACGAAAAATCCGAGAGAAATTAACATACCCAACCAAAGGGTACGTGGCATCCCCATCAGAATTGGTTCTATCTCATCTGGAACGAGAACAATGGGTGTAAAAGTCAAAGAGGCTAGTAGGACAGCAAGCAGGCAGCAAGTCCGCCACGCTTTTTGGGGTGTAGGAATGTGAATTCTCCGCATGTCAAGTGAATCAGGTAGAAATGAAATTAAACTCAGTTTGGTAGGGACCAATCACTTGGTTTAAATTCTAGTAGGGAATTCAGCTTTAGGTCTGCACTTTTCACCATTTCTTGATCTAGTTGGGGATCTGGAACCACTACTACACTCATCCCGGCAGCCTTTGCTGCTTCGACACCGGCTGGCGCGTCCTCGAAAACAAGACATTCGCTCGGAAGAACCCGAAGTTTTTTTGCAGCAACTAGAAAAATGTCTGGTGCGGGCTTGCCGTTTTGAATATCAGGATGATCTCCAGTGAAGATGGCATCAAACTCTCTAAACCATTTTTGATGCTTTGTAGTTTTGAGAGTGTATGCCTCTTTGGTTGAACTAGTAGCTACGGCTTGAGGTACTCCAGCTTTCTTCATTCGCCGGGTCAGTTCGATTGCTCCCGGCATCGCCTCTGCTTCTGGGAAGCGTTGGTTGAGCAGTGCTTTCCGCTCCGCAAGATAGTCTTCTGGCTGGATGGGCAATTCTAGCAACCTAACCAGGGTTCTGGCTGATTCGAGGGCAGGTCGCCCCAACATTTGTGACTTAATGGACCAGTCAAAATTTCCCCCGAATCGTGAGACAATCTCTTGTGTCACATCAGTGTAAAAATTTTCTGTGTCCAGAAGGAGCCCATCCATGTCGTACAAGATGGCTTTGATTTTTGGAAATGAAGTCACAGATTTACTCCCGACGGTAGCCGCCAGTTCGCTTCCAGAGATCATAGTATTGACGTATCCCGTCTTCCAAGGTAGTGATTGGATGCTCGTAACCTGCTTTACGTAGAAGACGCGTATCGGCCTCAGTAAATTCTTGATATTTGCCTCGGAGGTGATCAGGAAACGGTATGATTTCGATCTGGCCTTCTGGTTCCAGCTGTTGTAGCGTGGTAGCAATGTCTTGAAAACTTCTTGCTTTCCCTGTACCCGCATTAAAGATTCCACTGCCCTTGGTCTGGTAGAAATGCAGGTTCATCTGCACGATATCATCTACGAAGATGAAATCTCTTCGAAAGCCCTCACTTCCGGCAAATAAGTTCATTTTCTGACCATGGGAAAGTTGGCTAAAGAGATGGAAGGCAACAGAAGCCATCTTGCCTTTGTGGTTTTCTTGGGGGCCATAGACATTGAAATAGCGCAGGCCCAAAACCTGTGAAGAAGCTTGCGATAAACGCTGCCTAACGTAGTTGTCAAATGAAAATTTGGAGAATGCATAAACGTTAAGAGGCCACTCGCAGGCTCTCTCTTCACGAAATCCTGCTACACCATCTCCGTAAACTGAAGCGCTGGAGGCATAGAGAAAGTCGATCTTATTTTCTAAAGAGTGTTGAAGCAGAGTTTTGGAGAACTGATAGTTGTTCTCCATCATGTAGCGTCCGTCTGTTTCTGTTGTCGAGGAGCAGGCGCCTTGGTGAAAAATAGTCTGGACATTATCTAATTTTGGTAACAAAGCTAGGAAATTTTCTTTATCGAGAAAATCAGCAATCTTAAGGGAATTCAAGTTTCGATGCTTCTCAGCCTGAGAAAGATTGTCCACCACAAGAATGTCTTCATAACCTATCCGATTGAGTCCCCAGATCAAATTGCTGCCAATAAAGCCGGCTCCTCCAGTAACGATTATCATGTTGTAAGTTCTCGAATACGTTGAACGATATTTGTCGTAGAGCGGCCATCCAGAAAAGGTAATACCTTTACCGCCCCTCCTCTCTTTGTGACGGAGTCATAACCCACGATCTCTTCGGCTTTATAGTCACCACCCTTCATAAGCACATCCGGCTCTAGCCACTCTATAAGTTTAAAAGGTGTTGCTTCTTGAAAGATGATGACAGCAGCGACGGCTTCCAGGCCACTGAGGACATATGCTCGATCATCTTCAGCAACAATCGGACGGTTGCTTCCTTTCAAGTTTTTAACAGAAGCATCTGAATTTAAACCCACAATCAGTTGGTCAGCTTGAGCCGCGGAATCTTGTAAGTAGCGGACATGGCCTGCATGAAGAATATCAAAGCAACCGTTTGTAAAACCAATCCTTTGTCCAGCTTGTTTCCAGCTTTGTACCAGTTTTTTTGCTTCTTTCCAACCGCAGATCTTTCTGAATGAAGCAACCATCACTCCTCTGAGAAACGCATCAATGAAAAGGCTGGACATGAAAGTTTCTCTCGACCGCCAAGGCCTTCCAATTCAATGATGAAAGCAGCTTCATGAACTATTGTATTTAATCTCTGAACAAGCTGCGCTGCCGCTGAAATCGTTCCCCCCGTTGCCAAGAGATCGTCCGCCAGTATTATTCGCTGACCGGGTTGAAGCGCATCTTTGTGAATTTCCAAAGAGTCTGTCCCATACTCCAGCGCGTATTCAACCCTTTCGACAGCCGCAGGGAGTTTACCAGATTTACGAATGGGCACGAAGGAAATCCCTAATTCTAAGGCAAGTGGAGCACCGATGAGAAAGCCCCTGGATTCGATGCCACAGACTGCGTCTAATTTTATATGACTATACTGACTGACCAGCAACTGAAGAATCTCCTGGAATGCATTAGGGTTGCTCAGTAAGGTCGTGATGTCTCTGAAAAGAATTCCTGGTTTGGGAAAGTCAGGAATCGTACGGACAAACTGTTTGAGATGAGCTGCTGGTTCATTCAAATAATTCTCCTAAGTGATAGGGAGGATAGTTAGCGGGATTTTAAAGGTTTTGTAAAAGCAGCAAGATACAAGACCCCCTTTAAGATGCAACGCAAATACCCTCATTTTCCAGGGGGTCTAAGCGTTGCAGAAGTAGTTTATTTATTTTCTCAAAGCAATTTCAAATCTTGATGCTATTCTGAAAAAGTACTTATCGTGTCACACAAAAAATCTAACCTGCCCCAGAAGATTTGTCCTGTATGTCAGCGTCCATTTACCTGGAGGCGAAAATGGGCTCTGGATTGGGACCAGGTTCGTTACTGCAGTGAGCGGTGTCGGCGCAAAGGTGTTTAAGATCAACGTATTGATAATCCTCTCATTTTCTTTCTCTTTTTTTTTAAATTATGCAGATCTGGTTCAAGCTGGCTTGGCGAGAAATTCGAAACAACCATAAATTTAGTGTTTTCTTTGTCCTCAATCTGGCAATTGGGCTAGTAGGGTTTTTAGCGCTCAATTCTTTCAATTCATCGATCCAAAGTCATTTGGGGCGTAATGCGAAGAGTATCCTAACGGCTGACATTGCGGTCAATGCAACTCGTCCTTTTACAGAAGAAGAACTGCAAACAATTAGCAAGAGCCTTGAACCGATTAATCAGAGTCGTCAGATCTCCTTTGTTTCAATGTCCGCCAGTGGAGTCAATTCACGCTTATCGCAGATCATTGCTGTTGATGCCGGTTTCCCACTGTACGGAGAATTGGAACTCGAGGAAAAAGGGATCATTGGACCTCGCGAAGTTGCTCAAGCCCTGAAAGAGCCAGTCATCTGGGTCTATCCTGACTTGCTGACCTCTCTTGATTTAAAACTGGGAGATTCCCTGCAGATTGGTAACCAGATTTTCAAGATTGCTGACGTAGTTCTGCAAGATCCAGGAACAAGTTTCTCTACTTTTGGAGTGGCCTCCCGAATTTACATGAGCTACGAGCAGGTCCAGAACACAGGCCTAACTGCAGTTGGAAAAAGCCGGGTTTTCCACCGTCAATATTATAAGTTAGCTCCAGGAATTGATGAAGAACTAGCTGCCGAAAAATTACAGAAGGATCTGGATGAACTCGGGGAAGAAGCATACTCGCTTAGAGTTCAGACCCCTGCCGGAGCAAGCCAGCAAGTTGGTCGAGCCTTGGGCTACCTGAATGATTATTTGGGTATGGTCTCGCTGGTTGCTCTGTTTCTAGCAGGATTGGGCGCAGCCTATCTATTTCGAGATTATCTGCACAGCCGTTTTCAGGAAATAGCAATTCTCATTAGTTTGGGCGCAGCCAGAAAGTCAACCTATCTCCTCTTATTAAGTCAAATTTTGATTCTGGGCGGAATGGCCGTGATTGTCTCTGCCTTCGTGTCTCTAGCCTTGTTACAGATTCTACCTCATCTTGTCTCAGATTTTCTTCCACTTGGTTTTCAACAAGATATGCCTTGGGCCAGTCTCGGTGTGGCCATGGTATTGGGAACCATCGGTAGCCTTATTTTTTGTTTACCGGTACTGACTTCAATCCATCGAGTTCAACCTATTGCCCTGCTGCGTGATACAAGTCGGGAGTTTAGTCGGGGGAACACCTGGAAGCTGAAGCTGGCGAGCTACTTGCCCGGGTTTTTGGTGTATGGAGGGCTGACGATCTGGGTTGCCGGATTCAAAAGGGGAGGATTGTTTTTGTTGCTTTTCATTGGAGCCTTACTAGTCCTTGCTTTGTTGGCTTGGCTACTCTTCAAGGTTTGTGGTCATCTTTCGAATCGTCAAAGACCAGTCTTCAAGATCGCTCTTCGCAGTTTAAACCGTAACCGAGTTGCAGCAATTTCCTGTTTCCTGTCGATGTCTTTGGGAACCCTACTGATTAATCTGATTCCCCAGTTGCAGCAGGGGCTGGTTGAAGAACTGGAGCGGCCTGATGACAGCCGAGTCCCAACGTTTTTTGTCTTCGATATCCAAGAAGAGCAGATTGAAGGCCTCACAGACGTGGTTGCTCAGGAAGGTTTTGCTCTAGAGAGCCTTTCTCCATTGGTGAGAGCTCGACTCTCAATGGTCAATGGAGAAATTTATCAAGGCCAAGATAGAGATGATGTAGTACGAGATGAAAACCGTGAACGTCGGCGAAGGAGTCGAACATACAATTTGTCCTATCTTTCTACGGATCAGGCGAACCTTGGTATTGTGGAGGGGAAGCCCCTCAGTGGAAGCTATGATTTCATGGGCGATCAACCCGTTCAGGTTTCTTTGGAGAAAGAGTTTGCTGGCTGGCGTGAGTGGCAAGTTGGGGACCGGCTAACCTTCGATATTGCAGGCATTCCAGTCGAGGCCCAGGTAGCAAACTTGCGGAAGGTGGAATGGACTACGTTTCAACCAGACTTCTTTATTGTGATGCAACCCGGTGCTCTGGAAGATGCCCCCAAAGTTTTCCTGGGCAGTATCCGGAATGTTCCTCCTGAAAAACGACTTTCACTTCAAAACAGTATTGTTCGTGCCTATCCTAATATTTCTGTGATTGATGTGACAAGAATTTTAGCAAGAGCCTTTGAAATTATTGATCAGGTCAGCTTTGCAATTAACTTTATGGCGTATTTGGCAATTCTGGCTGGTCTGGTGGTCTTGTACTCCATTGCTCGCCAGGAAGTGCACAGCCGTGTTTGGGAGATGAATCTGCTCAAGACCTTGGGAGCGCGATTCCCCCTAGTGATGCGCATTTTTCAAACAGAGTTTGGGCTGCTTGCATTGTTTGCAGCAGCTTCGGGCCTTCTACTTAGCTTGATCTTTTCTTTCATCATTTCGTGGGTGGTCTTCGAGAATCTCTGGAGAATCAACTGGTGGAGTAATGTGGTTACTTTGATGGCAGTGGTAGCCCTTAGCGTTGTGACAGCTAGTCTTGCAGCACACCGAACGTTACGTCAGAAGCCGCTAGCGCTTTTGAGATCTGTTTAAATCTATGTGACGGATCAGGCTAACTCAGAACTCAGAGGGATTCGGACTCCCTGCTCCTGCAAAGCTACAAGGGCACGGTCGACATCTCCCTTTTGTAAATTCACTCCACGAGTCGCATCTGAAATCACGATAGTTCGAAACCCGAGTTCAGCAACATCTGATGCCGTAAAGTGTACACAGTATTCGGTTGCCAGACCTACCACAAATATTTTGTCTACCCCATGCCAATTAGATACTCACCCATTCCCGTACTGCTCTGGTGGTTGTTATCAAAGAAGCCGCTGTAGCTTTCAATTCGTGGATTTTGCCCTTTGCGGAAAACTCTTTTGACCTTACTCTGATCCAAGTTAGAGATGAATTGGGCTCCCTCCGCTTCTTGAACACAGTGAACTGGTCAGAGGGCTTGTGGTATTCCATGCAGATCAATCAATTCTCCTGGTTGTCTTCCCTCGTGCTGAATTGCAAAACTCTGATGGTCAGAGGGATGCCAGTCTTGGGTTGCTACAACTAGGTCAAACTTTTGCTGAAGTTGATTGATCAGCGGAACAATGCTATCCCCCTAGGGAACTGGGAGCGCCCCACTGGGTGTGAAATCATTTTGTAGATCGACAAGAATCAAAGCATTCATGGGAAGTGTTTTGGGATTCAGTTGGCAAATCGGTCAATACGCATCGGAGTTTTTCGCTCACAGCGGCGGTCCCAGTCCTTATTGTTGGAGGCACAGGGGGTCGGATTGGATTCAAAGACACAATAGTGTTCGCCCGGAGGCAGTTGGGAGTCCAATGGTACTTCATACCGGCGGCCATCATAAAATTGGGCGATCACACCGTTTGAAATCGGAACCAGTTTTTGTACCCGTGAATCCAGAGAGGGAGCAACGTATCGGGCATATCGTGGGGTATAAAGCAATTCACAAAGTTCCATCACATGAAGTCTTTTGATGGTTGGATAATTAAAATCAACATGATTGGGCGGATTGCTACTGCAAGCAAAAATTCCGATTCCAAACAAGCTAAACAGCAAGGGTCCACGACAAAAAAACGACATGTGAACTCGAGTTTTTGAGAAAGTGCAAAATTATTTAATTTAAGGCAGGTTAACGTGGTTAAAAGGTAATTCAAGAATTGTTCTGAATGGATTTGCATACATTGAGTTGGAAGCCTTCTTGGCCCAATTCAACACTTCGAGGTATTTAAGGAAAGTTACTAGATGAATTCCACTCCACATCCAATGATCAGCTTGCTGTACTACATCCTGCCTCATCGGGGCTGGTTTTCGTGGGCATGTTTTAACAGCATTCTGAACAAAGTTCTCGACTTGATGCCCCCAGTTCTTGTGGGCTGGGTGATAGATTCTGTCCGCCGAGAACCCCCTGAATGGATCACTAATGTTGTGGGCACCACAGATCCATGGCCGCTTGCGGTTTTTCTTGCGGTTCTTGGAGTTGTCATCTTTGGCTTTGAGAGCCTCTTTGAATGGGCCTATCAGTACGGCTTCATGAACCTTGCTCAACGAGTCCAGCACAATCTACGGACAGATGCCTATAACCACATTCAGATGCGTGAGATTGAATTCTTTGAGAATCACCGCATGGGAGAGACCATGGCGATGCTCAATGATGACGTCAATCAGATTGAAAGGTTTTTGAACACGGGTTTCAACGAACTGCTTCAGTTGCTGGTATTGTTTTTATTTTCCATTTTTGTTCTGGTGGATGTTTCCTGGCAATTGGCGCTGATTGGCTTGATTCCTATGCCCTTGATTCTCTGGGGAAGCTGGTTTTATCAAAACCTCATCTCACCACGCTATAAGCGAGTTCGAGAAGCAGTTGGCGGGTTGAGCAGTCGTCTGGAAAACAACATTGCAGGTATCCTGGTCATCAAGAGCTTCACAGCAGAAGCATTTGAATCTCAACGAGTTTCTGAAGCATCACTGGAATATAAGAAAGCCAATCATGCCGCAATTCGCTTCAGTTCCGTCTATGTCCCCCTCATTCGAATGGCAGTGGCAATTGGTTTTGGGGGGGTTCTTCTGCTTGGAAGTTACTGGGTTCTGGAAGACAAAGGAGTACTAACAGTTGGTGAGTTGGTGCTGTTTTCAATGTTAATCCAGCGGATGTTGTGGCCCCTGACTCGGATGGGGATCACCCTTGATGAGTATGAGCGTGCCAAGGCCAGTGCTCGTAGGACGTTTGGCCTTTTGCAGACTCCCAGCAAGATTCAAGATCCCGCAGAACCTCAAGTCCTTCCTGAACCGATGCAAGGGGAGATACACTTTGGTCAAGTCCATTTTACCTATCGTCGGGGTGAGCCGGTCTTGCGAGGCCTGGATTTCAAGGTGCGGTCTGGAGAAACGATCGGTATTGCTGGAGCAACAGGTGCTGGAAAGTCAACACTGATCAAGTTGCTCCTGCGTTTGTATGATCCATCTAGTGGAGCAATTTGCCTTGATGGGCTGGATCTACGGGATCTAACCCTGCAGGACATTAGAAGTCATATTGCTCTGGTCAGTCAGGATGTTTACCTGTTTCATGGCACAATTGCGGAGAACATAGCCTACGGTTCCCCGAATAGAGACCTAGCCCAAATCCAGGCTGCGGCAGAATCAGCTCAGCTACATGATTTCGTCATGACTTTGCCAGATAGTTATCAAACGGTTGTGGGTGAGCGAGGTATTCGGCTCTCGGGGGGACAGCGGCAGCGTCTCAGTATTGCAAGGGCGATCCTTAAAGATGCTCCAATCATGGTTTTTGATGAGGCAACCAGTTCTGTTGACACTGAAACAGAGAGAGCGATCCAACAAAGTCTTTCCAGAATCACAAAAGGGAAAACTGCGTTGATTATTGCTCACCGACTTTCCACGATCCGACATTCTGATAGAATTTTGGTGCTGAGAGATGGTCAGGTGGTAGAGGAAGGACACCATGATGACTTGTTGGAGCTTGAGGGAACTTACGCTGAGTTGTGGCATGTTCAGTCTGGTGAAGTTACTGCTGCTCCCATTCTTCATTGAAAGAATCGATGCCAGTCAGTTCTTCCTTGGTCGACTGCCTTAGGTTGATGTGATCCCATGAATTCGACACCACAAACTGAGTTTTGGAGGGGAGTTCGGGATACCGTCCCATTGATCGTGGGAGCAATTCCGTTTGGAATTATCTTTGGAACTCTCTCTGAAAGTGGAGGACTTTCTCTCTGGGGTGCTCTAGCTTTCTCAGCTGTTGTCTTCGCTGGATCGGCTCAATTCATAGCTCTGGGAATGGTCTCCACTGGAGCCGCTTGGCCAGTCATTGTGTTGACAACCTTCGTGGTGAATTTACGACACTTCCTCTATTCAACTACACTTCTCCAGCAGGTTCGTCACTTGCCTCAACGTTGGCGCATTCCGCTGGCTTTCTGGCTCACCGATGAGACCTTTGCAGTTGCGGTCCGACACTATGCGGAACCTTCCCCAATCATCCACAAGCATTGGTACTACCTAGGCTCCGCACTCATCATGTATTTTAATTGGCAATTATGTACGATGATAGGGATTTTCTTTGGGAGGATGGTGCCGGGTTTGGAGGAATGGGGCTTGGACTTTGCCATGTCTGCAACTTTCATCGGCATCGTTGTGCCTTATCTGAAGAATCGTCCAATGATCGCCGCGGCTATCGTTGCTTCAGGCTTAAGTTTGGCTTTGCACGGTTTGCCAAACAAACTCGGACTGATGATTGCTGCGTTAGCTGGAGTAGCTACTGGTTTTTTTCTGGAAAAAAGATTGGCTAGTAATCGAATGACTGAGGTAGGTGAAGCCCAATGAATGAGTTTTTGTTAGTTGGTGGGATGTTCTTGGTGACTTTTCTGGTCCGTTATTTACCGTTTGGACTGGCGGGCTCCTTACAAATTCCGGAGCCTCTTGAGCGTGCGCTACGGTTTGTTCCAGTGGCTGTCTTGATGGCGATTGTTGCACCCGCCGTTATGATCCCCCAGGGAGATTCTGTCCAATTTAGTTGGCAAAATTCCCATCTTTTGGGAGCCTTTGCAGCCTTTCTGGCTGGTTGGTGGAAAAACAACCTGTTGCTAACCATCGTGGTCGGCATGGCGGCTTTTTTTATCTGCAGATTGCTGATTGGGAGATTCTAAAAACTGCCGATAGACATATCTGACCGTGGATGGGATTATTTTCCACACCAGACAGGATGACGTTTTTCAATAAAAGCAGAGATTCCCTCTTGAGCATCTCGAGCCTCTAGATTTCGAACCATTACATCCTTTGTGTAATCATACGCTTCGCTAAGTGGCAGTTCAGCCTGCCGGTAATAGGCTTCCTTGCCGATAGCGACAGTCAATGGCGATTTTGAAGCAATCTTTCTTGCCAGTTCCATCGTCTTTGTAGCTAGCTGTTCGGCATCGACAACTTCGTTGACCAGTCCCATTCTACAGGCATTTTGAGCATCAATCAGGTCGCCAGTTAGTAACATCTGCATAGCGTGCTTGTTTGATAAATTGCGGGAAAGAGCGACCATTGGAGTTGAACAAAATAAACCGATATTAACACCAGGCGTTGCAAAGCGTGCTTCTTGTGAGGAAATCGCCAAATCACAACTTGCCACGAGTTGGGCTCCTGCAGCGGTCGCTATTCCATGCACCTGAGCGATGACAGGTTTAGGGATACGAATGATTGTCTGCATCAACTTTGCACAATCTGCAAAAAGTTGTTCTGTGTAATTTCGTGAATAATTTTGAGCCTTGATCTCTTTGAGATCGTGTCCCGCACAATAGCCAGGGCCAGCTCCTGCCAGAATAGCGACTCGGACTAATTCATCTGTAGAAACCTCAATAAAGGCATCGAGCATTGCTCTCAGCATTCCTTGGGAGAGAGCATTCCGAGCTTGTGGTCGATTCATAGTCAGTGTGGTCACGCCTTCAACGTCGTGACGAAGTACCAAAGCTTCTTCAGTCATTTTCTTCTCAGATTGAGTTAAATTTAGAAATTGATCACTTGTCTCACTGTTTGCGCAACGCTCCAGTTTCATCAACTTTCCGCAATGCCTTTAATTCATCTACAGTTGGTTCTGGGACCACATGCACCCTTGGAGAGACCTTCAGTGCCCAATTAGTATTGGACTTGATTTCCTCGATGTTTGAGAAAGGGTAGTAGGCTTCTAGTTGAAATTCTTTTGTATTGGGGTCAGGTCTGAGGATACCCAAAGTAGTGATGATAGCAGACGGGCCACCTCCTATAAAACCGTAACGCTCTCGAGTATTCCCGCCATCTAAGTATCCAGGTGAACTAATGTAGGTTACCTTTTCTGCAAATCTTTTTGGCTCATGGGCTACCATGATCAAAACCCTACCCGCTCCACATGCAATATCGTTTGCTCCTCCAGCGCCAGTAAGCCTGGTTTTGGGCGCTCGATAGTGATCTCCAATCTCCCCATCCCAAATTCCCGTTGTATTGACGTTTCCAAACTTATCGACCTGTGCGGCTCCAATAATACCGACATCACAGCGTCCCGAAGCGACTAGAAATCCTAGCGCATCCACTCCATTCGTGAAGCTTGTAGCATTCGCGGAGATACGGTTGCATTCAATCCCCCAAGGGAGCCCTCCGACTGGAGTTGCCCCGTAAACTCCACCCTCCGTCATTGCACGAATATTTGGTGCATGGTGCGCTTGAGCAAAATAACCAGCCAGCATTGAGAGTCCTACACCAAAGATTGCCAGCTCGCCGTCACGTAATTCCCGGCCAGTGGCAATAGCCATCATTTCCTGGCGAGTGTATTCAAGCTTGTGACTGTTCATCTATCACCCTCCAAAACTAATTTTGCAATTTCATCTGCTGAAAGAATCCACTTGCGGTAAGGATCCATCAGAAAACTGGTTTCGGTTTGGGTGATTTTTTCTCTCTTCTCATTACCAATCATGTCCAGATAGTCTCGGTGACTCTGGTAACTAAATACGTAGTCTTTCAAATATTGTTGGGTAGTTTCTTCCGTAGCTAGTGCTTTGTTCATCGAACGCATGTGATCTTCATCCACATCATAAAGTCCTGGTGAACTTTGTGGCCAGGCAGCAAAAGGCCAGTAGACAATGGCATCAACGACGATATCAGGAATGCGTACTAGGTTTGGAAATTGTCTCATACAGTCTGTGTAGACAATTTCATCTGCCACCAAGATCACCTTTTTGGCGGCACGGGAGAGTTCAAAACGGCTCCACTCCGTTCCCAACATGATTGCGTTACCGAGAGGGTCGGCCATGGAGACATGTATTGCAGCAACTTCTGGTTGTAAACTTTGAAAGGCACCGAGTTGTCGACCGCTGAAAGGATCTGTGATCATCGGGATCTTGCTAGTTGACGGATATTCTTCTGGTGAAAAGGCGCTGCGATACTGGATGTCAGAGCCGATATTTACTGTAGCTGGTACGAAGGGCCAGTTCATCGCACCACCCAGAAGCCGGATTGCCATGGCTAGATTGGAATAATCTTCTAGTTGGGTCACTCCAGTTTCTATCGACCTGCGCAGTCCGTTGGCAAATCCGAAAACTTCAAGACCAGAAAAACCACACTCTGCTTTATCTACAGCCCCAGCTCCAGCCAAGAGATTGAGTTGCTGGGAATTACAGTGAAAAATCGCATGGAGTTGATTCCGACCCTGCCGCAAAAGTTCCCGCCCGAAAACAATCGCATCAGAGCCGATTGGCAGTGCCGCACCGCTGGCATATTGAACACCATTTTGCGTGAAGCGATCAACCGCGGTTGCTAGAGAAATTAACTTAGGTTGAGGCATGTCTTTGGGTTAGCGTAATACTATTCTGTGAACTGTCTATTTGACCAAACTTGTTTCCACATAAATGGAGTCGTCGAACTTATCCCTTATTCAAGGAGGATTCAAGTGCTGGAAGATCGTTAGATCATGGTGGGGGTGCAGGGGGGTATGTTAGGCGAGTAAATTTGTCGGAGATACCGCTATTCCATCAGCATCGCAATAAATCCAATGGTTTGGTGTGAAGCAGATGTTCCCAAATTGGAGAGGTATGTTTCGGAAGCCAGATCCGGTTTTAGTACTTTTTCGAGGATTTGTACCAAGAGCCTTGAAGCCAATTTGCAGATTGCCAATTGCAACGCTGTCACGAATCGCACCGTGCACAACGATTCCAGACCAGTCTTTGCTACGGGCAAGCTCTGCAATCATATCTCCAACAAGGGCTCTACGGAGGGAGCCAGCGCCATCAATCACTAGAACCTTCCCGTGACCGCTTTCCGATAGAGTCTGGCGGATCAGACTGTTATCTTCGTGGCACCTGATTGTGGAGATCTGGCCAAAAAAACTATTGACGCCACCAAAGTTTTGGAATGAGAGCTCACAACTTTGAAGTTGATCGTCAAAATCATCGAATAAATCTGCGGTAGAAAAACTCATGATTTTTTAGGAGAAAAAACCTTTGATTGTATTCATGAATTTATCTCTCAGAGGGTGACTGTCTTGATCACTGATGTGCTCCATCTCTTCAAGTAGTTCCCTTTGTCGAGCGGAAAGATTGGTTGGAGTTTCCACGACAATTCGCACATGCAAATCACCTCTGTTTCCACCACGTAAGTTTACAATTCCTTGATTTCTCAGACGGAATATTTTGTGGGACTGGGTGCCAGCTGGAATTTTTAAGCGGGCTTTGCCTTCCAAAGTAGGAACCTCTATTTCAGTGCCTAGGGCTACTTGTGGAAAGCTAATTGGAACCTCACAATAAATGTCAGATCCTTCACGTTCAAAGATCGGGTGTTTTTTCACACGAATCACAACGTAGAGGTCCCCTGGAGGTCCCCCGTCAACCCCATGTTCCCCCTCACCGGAGAGTTTGATTCTGGAATTGTTATCTACACCCGCGGGTATGTTGATTCGAATGGTCCTTGTTTTAGGTACCCGCTTTTTACCACGACAGGTTCCACAAGGATTTCGAACGGTCTTTCCTTGGCCTCCACAGGAGCGGCAGGTTGTTGCTACGCTAAAGAAGCCCTGTTGGATTCGCTGCTGGCCTGTGCCACTACAGACCCGACAAATTTCTATGTCAGATTCCGATTTAGCCCCTAATCCTCCACAAGTGTTGCAGGTTTCCATTCTTGGAATATCAACTTCCGTCGAATGCCCGAAAGCTGCTTCCTCGAAAGAAATTTCCATGTTGTACTGGAGATCTGAACCGCGCTCACCTCGGCTACGTTGACCTCCGGTACTTCCAAAGAGATCTCCAAAGAGGTCTCCAAATATATCACTGAAACCGCCACCGCTGTGGCTACTACCAAAGCCATCGCCCATACCTTCAGCAGCATGGCCAAATTGGTCATATCGTGAGCGCTTCTGAGAATCACTGAGAACCTCATAAGCTTCGGTAGCTTCTTTGAATTTCAGTTCAGCGTCTGCATCACCAGGATTGCGATCTGGGTGATGCTTCATGGCCACCTTTCGGTAGGCCTTCTTCAGGTCTTCCGGACTAACATTTTGGGAGACTCCCAGTACTTCATAATAATCACGTTTGGCCAACGGGGCCTCCTTCTTGAGGATGCGAAAAGATTACTTTTTAACTTCCTCGTATTCTGCATCAACGATGTTATCGTCATCTTGCTTGTTTCCTGAACCACCATCTTGATTTTGATCATCGCTTGGTTGATCTGAGCTAGGGGGGGTTGCTGCGGATTGACTGTAAAGCAACTCAGCAAGTTTATGGGAAGCCTGGGTAAGGGCCTCAATGTCACTGCGAATAGCCTCAGGATCATCTCCTTCCAAGCTCTTGCGGAGTTGTTCGCTGACAGCAGTGATTTTTTCTTTGTCTGCTTCTGGGAGTTTGTCACCAAGTTCTCCCGTTGTCTTTTCGGTACTGTAAAGTAAGGTCTCCGCTTGATTACGCAGTTCCGCCGATTCACGACGATTTTTATCGTCATCAGCATATTGTTCTGCTTCCTGAACCATACGTTCTACTTCTGAGTCAGAGAGGCCACTGGAGGAGGTGATCTTGATTGCTTGCTCCTTACCGGTGCCAAGATCCTTAGCACTGACATTAACGATGCCGTTGGCGTCAATATCAAAAGTCACCTCAATTTGAGGCATTCCTCTTGGAGCTGCGGGGATACCAACCAATTCGAAACGTCCCAGAGTCTTGTTATCAGCTGACATTTCACGTTCTCCTTGTAGTACGTGAATACTTACCGCAGGTTGATTGTCTGCTGCTGTTGAGAAGACTTGGCTCTTCCGGGTAGGGATCGTTGTATTGCGCTCGATCAATTTGGTCATTACTCCACCGAGAGTCTCAATGCCAAGCGAGAGCGGTGTGACATCCAGTAACAGAACATCTTTCACATCTCCCTTCAGCACCCCACCTTGAATAGCCGCACCGATTGCGACGACTTCATCTGGATTGACACCCTTGTGAGGTTCTTTGCCGAAGAATTCCTTTACGATCTGTTGAATCTTAGGCATCCTCGTCATTCCACCAACTAGGATTACCTCATCAATGTCCTTGGCGCTACAGCCTGCGTCTTTCAGTGCGTCTCTACAAGGTCCGAGACATCGTTGGACAAGGTCATCTACCATTTGTTCAAAGCGGGCTCGACTAATTTTTAAATTCAAGTGCTTTGGACCATTTTGATCTGCAGTGATGAAGGGAAGATTAACTTCCGTTTCTGTGCTGGATGATAACTCGTGTTTCGCCTTTTCGGCTGCTTCCTTTAAGCGTTGGAGAGCCATTTTGTCTTGGCGCAGATCAATGCTGTTTTCTTTTTTGAATTCATCAGCTAAGAAATTGATCAATCGATTGTCAAAGTCGTCTCCGCCAAGGAAAGTGTCCCCGTTGGTTGATTTGACTTCAAATACTCCATCACCGATTTCGAGAATGGAAACATCGAACGTTCCTCCACCAAGATCGAAGACAGCTATCTTCTCATCTGATTTTTTGTCCAAGCCATAAGCAAGTGAAGCTGCAGTTGGCTCATTGATGATCCTGAGCACATTTAGGCCAGCGATCTTTCCTGCGTCTTTTGTCGCTTGCCGTTGACTATCATTAAAGTATGCCGGCACAGTAATGACTGCGTCGGTGACCGTCTCTCCAAGGTAGTCTTCGGCTGTTTGCTTCATCTTTTGGAGAACGAAAGCTGAAATTTCAGGGGGAGAATAGCTCTTACCATCTACACCGATGTAAGCCAGATCATTTGCACCGCCTGTAATTTCAAAAGGGGCCACAGATTTCAATCGGCTGACTGCTTCTGTATTGAACTTTTGTCCCATCAAGCGCTTAGCGCTAAACACGGTTCGCCTTGGATTCGTAATCGCCTGTCGTTTTGCAACCTGACCTACTAGGCGCTCACCACTGTCATTGAAGGCAACCATTGAAGGGGTTGTACGGACGCCTTCTGAGTTTTGGATTACCTTGGGATCGCCGCCTTCCATTATGGCGATACAAGAGTTGGAAGTTCCCAGGTCAATTCCAATTACCTTTCCCATAGATCGGACTCCTTTGAGTTTTTGGGGTTCTACAAGTATTCAGGGTTTTTCAGCTACTCGTACCATGGCTGGTCTAACTACTCTATCATGGAGGTAGTAACCAACTTGAAATACATCCAGAACATGATTTTCTGGGACTTCGTTGGTATGTACCATGCCAACTGCTTGATGGCAGTTAGGATCAAACGGATCACCCTGAGGCTCTATACGGCTCACACCGAATTTGTTGAGACTCTCCTGCATCATACGATGCACCATTTCAATACCCTCTAATATGCTACTAGAGGCGTCCACTTGCTGTTGCGAATGAGCGAGTGCCCTTTCCAGACTGTCAATGGCCGGTAACAATTCTCGGATAAATTCCATGTGATGATATTTGAGTCGATCAGCCTGCTCACGAGACATTCGTTTGCGGAAGTTGTCCATTTCTGCATGCTGACGAAGGAGTTCCTCCTTCAGAGTAGCAACCTGCAGCAAAGCTTCGTTCTCTATTGTAGAAACTTCTTCTTCCTCAGTCTTCAACTCCTCGGGCTCTACTAAGTCATTAGTTGCATGCGGTTCCGATTCTTCTTCGCTAATAGAAGTGTCGCTATTTTCTGGCGTTTCTTCGGTATTGATCCGTTGTTCAGTATTTTTTTTGTTCATTTATTTTCAATCACAGGATGACGATTGTTGAGTGATGGTTTGTGAAAGAATTCTTGCTGTAAAATCAACTACTGGGATCACTGTTTGGTAATCCATATTTGTGGGACCGATCACTCCAATGGTACCAAGGACGTTGCTTTGATCACTATATTGAGCCTTAACCATCGTACAGTCTTGAAGGCTCTCCAACTCATTTTCGATTCCAATAAATATTTGGATGCCATCAGCTTCCACTGTGGAATCGAGCAAATTCATGATCATTGATTTGTGCTCAAAGGCGTCCATCAATCCCCGTGAACTGTTTAGGTTCCGAAAGCGTTCACTAAAAATCAGGTTGTGCTGGCCTTCAATGTATAATTCGGGTGCATCTTCCACTTCGAAGGCTTTTTTTCCTAGTCGAACGGCTTGGGCTAACAAACGATCATAGCGTTCTTTATCTTCGACCATGCTTTCAAGGATCTGCTGTCTGATCTCGTGAAGATTCCGATTGTGAAACTGATCGTTCAAAAAACTGGAGACTGTGTTGAGAAAATCCTGTGACAAATCTTCTGTTGCTGCGATGATTTTGTTTCGCACCTGTCCGTTGCGAGTGACTAGTACAACCAAAATCTGTTGTGAGCTTAGGCGAATAAATTCAATTCTTCGTAGAATGCTCGTCTCAACTCTTGGAGAACTGGTTAAGCAGACAAATTGGGTCAATCCTGCAAGCAAACGGGTCGTACTGATCAAAAGATCTTCGACCTGATTCATCCCACCTTCCTGGGTTGCCTCTTGAATTCTTTTCTGCAGCTTGCGAGTCAATTGATTTGCTACAACTACCTGATCAACATAAAACCGATAAGCTTTGTCAGTGGGAATCCGACCTGCGGAAGTGTGCAACTGCATCAGGAATCCCATGTCTGAGAGGTCAGACATGATGTTCCGAATCGTCGCTGGGGATAAGCCCATTTCCAACGACTTTGATAGGGAGCGTGACCCGACTGGCTCATTACTGGTTATGTAACCTTCAATGATCCCGCGCAAGACTTGTTGGGTACGTTCGTCAATCGACTCTTTGGTCTCCAACCGTTGAACCGTTTTAGACATAATGCTCACTCAGGTAGCTTATTAGCACTCATCAGCTGATAGTGCTAATAGTTAACATTCGAATGTGTTGTTGTCAAGGAAAATGACGGGAATAGATAATGCTCGCTGTCAAAGTTTTTGTGAATAAAGTCCAATAGTTTTCAGAGTTCAGATAGTCCCAACAAATTTCGAAAGGTTTCTGGATTATCTAGTTTTCTTTCCAACCGTCTACGAAATTGTGGAAAGGATATCCGATGGCTGCTTTCCACCTGGAGATCTTGGCTGCTATGAATGCGAGGATCAAAATTCTGATCGATCAACCACTCCAGCCAACTGTTGTAATCCTGATATAAATCCTCTGGAGGAAGTTGAAATCCCGTGGAAGTTAAGTTGATATCTTTTGTCAACTCGAATGCCTCATCTTCTTCAATTTCTGGTAATTCCGGAATTAATCCAGGCATCTTGGTTGTGGGAGGTTCAAGCGAAAAGCCTGTTCTGTAGTGGAGACGGAAAGTCTCCAGCAAATCATGCAAACGGTCTGAGGAAGTAACCCTTCGCTCCAGTCGATGAGAAAATTGGAGAAAAGAAATAGGTCTGGAGCTTTCGACTCTAAGGTTTTCTGATGAAAGTTCTTGGATATTCAGCCCAATCGAGTAGAGATGATCACACCATTCATTGAAACTAAGATAAGCTTCGTCCAGTGGCCTTGCAGGGAAGGCGGTATCTTCATCGAAACTTTCTGGAACATACGTTTTGGGCTTTAGCTCTGGAGGTGCACGAAAACGCAGCTCATTTTCCAGTGTTTGGCTCATCATCGGAGTTGAAGGCGAGGAAGGAGAAACTTGCGGTGGTGGCTGTTTAAGAGGGCTCCCGCCAGGTAGTGGTGGTGATGGCATTGGAACACGCATCAGCTGCTGGATGGATTGTTGCTCAATTTGTTCCAGTCGACCTTTGACCTTGTCGACCTCCTCTGCAAGACGCAGTAAAGCCTGGTGAGTACCAGCTAGATCGTCTTCGGTGAGATACTTATGTTGCTCTGGTTGCCCAGTCGTAGATTTTGTTGTGGTGACGTTAGAAGAAGTCCAATCAGTTAGGAGCAAGCAAAGATTTTGGGCTTCCACCCAGTTTGGGGTAGTCAGCTTACTCTCCCAGTCGGGCAAGCGGGCCAGCGCAGTTTCACAGAAGTGCAAAAATGTCTGATAGTTTATTTGAGCTACAGGAGAAACCTGTTCTGGTCGGTCCACTCTCAGAGGACACTGTATTTGTTCCAACCATTTGCACCACTCCTGCCAGGTCTTTCTAGATTCCTTTCGTTGCCAGTGTTCGAGCAGTCGGTTTTCCAGTTGATCAAGAGCTTTCATGATCCCTTCCTCGCAACTTCCATCATCAAATAAATAGCCAACTCCTGCAGATCAACTTTCACCCGATACTGCTTTAGCAAACCTCCGATCGAAATCAAAACTCTTCCCATCAGTACAAAATTATCGGGAATTTTTACTTCCGCCCTTCTCATGATGCGCATATGAGTTTCCATCTGGCTCAGGCCTGCAAATTCCGCTGGGTCTCTTTCGAAAAGTAATTTTAACAGCAATGGACCGTTGGGGACATCAAATCCAGCTTTGCGCAATAATGAATCGAATTCTGATTGTTGACGATTGAAAAGTGCCACCAAGACGGTTCGGTAGGCTTCACACTCGGAGTCAGTTAATCGAGCGACAGCACCAAAATCTAGCAGAGCTAACTTCCCTTGAGGGGTTACGAAGAAATTTCCAGGGTGAGGATCTGCGTGAAACAAGCCTGTGACAAAGATTTGCTTTATGAAGCTCCTTACCAATACTTGCAGTAGTGGCTCAGCAGCACTGGGTACGTCAGCCAGGAAATGCCGAAGAGGTTGACCCTCCACAAAGCTCATAGCCAATACTTCTCTGCTCAGGAGATCAGGAAGCAATACTGGGAACATCCATTCCTCTGCTTCATACAAAGCAAGAAATTTTGTTAGGTTTGCTGCTTCATGGTAGTAGTCCAGTTCTTGGCGAATACTCCGGCTCAGTTCTTCGACAGTCTGTTCTAAGTCCCAGTCTTCTGCCCAACATTTTAGTAAAGGGGCTATGCGTTTGAAAAACAACAGGTCCGCTTCGATCTTTTCTGAAGCATCAGGTAGTTGAATTTTCAATGCTACGAGAGAACCACCTCTTGTTTTTGCCCGGTGAACCTGTGCAATGGATGCGGTTGCTAAAGGTACGGGCTCAACCTCATCAAAACGTAGTTTCCATTCAGCGCCGTAACACTGGAACAGCTGTTTTTCGATCTCTCCCCATGAGATGCTTGGAGCCTGATCTTGAAGTTCTGCCAGTTGTTTTACATAGGTTGTAGGGAGCCAATCTCCTTGACAGCTAAGGAACTGGGCGGCTTTTACCCAAGCACCACCTTGTCTACGGCAAAGCTGTGCTAATTCCGAAGCATTCTTCTGATGATGAATCTGTGTTTCTTCAGAAATTTCGTGGGGCTCTAATGCAGGAAGGCGGATTTTCTGAAATGCGTAGGTTCGAGCTGCAATACTGAGGAGTGTTTGACCAGCGTCAAAATAGCGGCTTCCATGAGAATACCACTGATTCAAGTTTTCTGACTGGCTGATAAATTGTCGGAAAGCTTCGGGAGCATCCGTCTGCATCCAGCCAAGAAAATCATCTCCCCAACCCTTCCATCGTTTGGACCATTCCTCAGGGATAGCGGCTTCATCTGCCCAGTCAGAAACTGTTTGATGGGCTTTGACCAGCCAACGGTGGGAATCAAGGAACCAGTTGTCTGCCATTGAGCCAAAAATTAGTTTACGAGGTGAGCCTCAAGTCGCTAGGATACATTACTTCGGACGCTTTCTAGCAAATTTGTGATGCTAAGGGAAGCAAAGTTTAACAGGAAAGCTCGTAATCCAATGTCAACAGGGCAACTTCTCGGAAGTGTTTGACAAAATGGATTATCAAATTTTTACGTAAGTGTGCAGGAAGTTCCTCGAATTGTGAACGATTTGCTGCTGGAAAAATCAGCGTATTGATCCCTGCGAGCTTTGCTCCAACAACCTTTTCTCGAACCCCCCCGATCGGGAGGACTTGTCCGCTTAGGGTTAATTCTCCAGTCATCGCAATGGTCGCTGAGACGGATTGTTGGATGGCGAGAGAAAGTAAGCTTGTAGCCATGGCTATTCCTGCTGAAGGGCCATCCTTGGGCGTTGCACCTTCAGGAACATGCAGGTGGACCGTGTTTTTCTTGAAGAATTGCATCTTACCAGGAACTTCACGTAGCAGGGATTGAACGTAGCTATGGGCTATTGATGAGGATTCCTTCATCACATCCCCAAGTTGTCCTGTCAATTTGAATTCTCCTGATCTCCCGTTGAGCATAATTGATTCAATGGGTAGAGTTGAACCTCCAGTTGGTGTCCAAGCGAGACCTCGCACAACGCCCGGCAATTCCAAGCGCTTGTAGGCGTCTTCAGGATACTCAGGCTGTCCCAAAAAATCGTGAAGCTGCTCACGCTGAATGATAACCTTCTGCTTGTCTCCCTTGGCTACGCGCATTGCAACACGTCTTGTGATAGACCGAAGTTTTTTCTCAAGATTCCGCACTCCAACCTCTCGAGCGTATTCCACGGTCAACTGCTTTAGTGTCTCTCTCGGCAGCCCTAGGTTTTCCTCAGTAAGCCCATGATCGGGAAGGATCTTTGGAAGCAAGTGACGCTGGGCGATCTTCAGTTTTTCTTCGATAACGTAACCAGACAATCGCAAAATTTCCATCCGATCAATCAAAACCGGTGGAATTGTGTCGAGGCTGTTAGCTGTTGCTACGAAAAGTACGTTTGATAGGTCAAAACGCAGATCAAGATAGTGGTCTAGGAAGTCTTTGTTCTGCTCAGGGTCAAGGACTTCTAAAAGCACAGAGTATGGGTCTCCCCGGAAGCTTCGACCAGCCTTGTCCAATTCGTCAAGCATGATCACAGGATTGGCTGTCTTGGTAGTCCGTAAAGCTTGGATCAGTCTTCCAGGCATGGCTCCAATGTACGTTCTTCGGTGCCCCTTCAATTCATTTTCATCACTCATCCCGCCAACGGAGAAACGATAAAATTCTCGACCAAGTGCGGAAGCAATAGATTTACCAAGTGATGTTTTCCCAACACCAGGGGGCCCAACGAGGCAAAGAATCCCACCTCGCATTCCACCTCGAAGTTTACTAACCGCAATAAATTCAAGAATGCGTTTCTTTAAATCGTCCAGACCATAGTGATCTCGGTTGAGGACGCGCTCTGCTTGGGCAATTCCGAGTTTGTCTTTCGAATAGATTCCCCAAGGCAAAGCGGCGATCCAGTCCAGATACTGATGGACGATTTGGGATTCAGGTGAAGAGTCATCCATAAATTCATAGCGTCCAAGTTCCTGAATCACTCGTTCTTTTGCTTCCTTCGTGAGAGTCAATTCCGAAAAACGTTTCCGGAAACGATCCAACTCCATCTGTTTGCGGTCCTGCTCTAACCCTAGTTCGTGTTTAATTTCCCGAAGTTGTTCTCTAAGAAAAAACTCCCTTTGATGCTTGGAAAGCCGTTCGTCAATTTTCTGGCTGATTTTCTCTTTTAGCAGACTCAGGTCATATTCCTCCCTCAACAACAATAGAGTCTGTCCCATTCTCTCTTGGATATCATGAGTCTCCAGAATTCTTTGCAGGGCCTTGCTTTTGGCATTGGTCATTGAGGCAGCCAAATCTGTCAGCTTGATGGGTTCGTCCAGATTAACCTGCGAAAGTAGGTGATGCATCTCCTGAGAGAAGGTTGGATTGTGTGGAATCAGTTCCTTTAAGGTAGAGACAATGGCAGCTGCAGAGGCACGCAACTGTTCAGTCATCTCAGGGGCTGCTTCTTCAATGTAATCTACTTCAGCACTGTAGTGCTGGTCATCGGGATAAAACCTACGCACCTTGAACCTCTTCAGAGTGCTCAGCATAAATTGGCAGCTCTCATCTGGCAATTCCACCCAGTGCAGGACGTACGCAACGGTTCCTGTACGGTAAAGTTGAGAAGCAGACTCGATTTGACGTTGCTCGCCTTCCTCATCATCTACGTTGGGTTTGGCCATTACGAGGCCGATGATTTTTTCTTCACGGATTTGATCACGAATCCAGCGGCTGACTATGCCGTCAGCACCAACCATCGTGAGAATTCCCGGAAATATTGGACGCTGATAAACTGGAAATATTGGAATTCGATTAGGTAGATCAGCTACCGTGATGACCGTTCCTTCAGAATCCACAAGAAGAATCCGATCTTTTTTGTTGGCTTGGTTACCGTTGGTGGCTTTCTTTCGAGCCATTTTCTTGGTTGGCTGGAGTTAGTAAGTCAGAGATAACAAATTTGTTAAGTGTTCTCTCTGCAATGAGATTTGAAGATCTGCTTCAAGTGGTCAGTTGATGAGCTGTTGCAGCTTCCATGAAATCATAGAGATCTGGCAGAAGCTCTGTGGGATTATCCAATAGACCCTCCACGAGCATCGCACTACGGAGGAGCTGTTCCACGGCTTGGCCGAAAAATTCTGATTTTGGATTTTCCTCAGCCAGCTTCGCTAAATTCTGCAAGATCGGATGTTTCAGGTTAACTTCTAAATTGCGTTTGCTGATCTGATATTCCTCGTTGACCATCTTCATCATACGCTCCATATGAGCACTCATGTTCTCCTGAGGATTGACAAGGGAGCAAGGGCTATCTACCAGTCTCTTAGACGCAATCACATCTTTGATTCGATCGCCAAGCTGTTGCTTGATCTTGTGGAGCAGAACTTCTCTTTGTTCTGTACTCATTTGAGAGTTGTCTTCAACAGGGTCTGGCACATCGATATCTGCCCGGGAGATGCTCTTGAAAGCTTTTCCATCATAATCTCGCAACTCACTCATCAAGAAATCGTCGATGTGATCATGCAGGAATAGTACTTCTAAACTTTGCTTGCGGAAGTACTCAAGATTCGGATGGTGTTGCAAGGATTCTCTGGACGGCCCGATAATATAGTAAATTTCTTTTTGCTCATCACGCATTCTACTCACGTAGTCTTTTAGAGAGACATCAGCCGTCGCTCCTTCACTCAATGAAGAGTTGAATCGCAGGAGGTCCATGAGCTTACTACGGTTGCCGAAATCAGCTGAGACTCCTTCTTTGAGCAGTGCACCAAATTCCTTCCAGAACTGATTGTAGGAGTTTGAATTGTTCTCAGCGAGTGTTTGCAGTTCTTTTAAAAGCCGTGTGGTGAGGCTTTTCTTGATTCGTTCCACCAATGCATTCTGCTGGACACTCTCTCTTGAAATATTGAGGGGGAGATCTTCAGAGTCAACTACTCCCTGAACGAAGCGTAAGTAAGGCGGAAGAAGACCATTATGTTGAGGTTGGATGAGTACTTTTTGGGCATAAAGGGCCAAGCCTTTCCCCTCGCGAGCATAAAGTACTTCATTAGAAATTGTCTGAGGGATGTAGAGCAGAGCGTAGTATTGGATCGGAGCATCAATCGACAAGTGAAGATGCTTCAGGGCAGGCTGATGATCGTAGCTAATTTGCTTGTAAAACTCTTCGTAGTCCTTTTGGCTGACTTCCTCTTTAGACTGGGTCCAAATCGCAGTCACTTTATTAATGGTCTCTCCCTTGAGTTGGATGGGGTGAGGGACATAATTGGAATATTTACTGACGATCGATTTCAGTCGATATTCATTACAGAACTCTTTGGCCTCTTCTTTCAGATGTAACACGATCTTGGTCCCACGCTCTTCCTTGCCAGCTGGTGCGAGTTCGTACTTACCACTTCCACTGGAATTCCATGACCAAGCTTGGCTTTCGGGACACCAAGAACGGGTTGTTAGTTCCACCTTGTCAGCTACCATGAAGACCGCATAAAAACCGACCCCGAATTGACCAATGAGATTCTGGACTGCTTGTTTCGATTGTTGAGCTTCCCTCAAAAATTTGAGAGTCCCAGAGCTGGCTATAGTTCCCAAGTTCTCAATCAATTCTTCGCGAGTCATCCCACAACCAGTATCCTCAATAGTGATTGTTTGATGGTCTTCATCGAAGGATAATTCGATTTGAAGGGATGCATCTGGATTCAGCAATTGATCCGCAGAGGTTAGTGCAAGGAACTGAACTTTGCTCAACGCATCTGCGGAATTGGATATCAGTTCCCTCAAAAAGATCTCTCGCTCGGTGTACAGGGAGTGTACGAGAATATCGAGCAGCTTTTGCATCTCCGCCTGATACTCGTGTACCTCGGGTTGTGGCGCGGATTGGGCTGAACTCAAGGATCCTCCTTAAAATCTATAATGAGAATAAATTGACGACTAGTCGGCTATTGCCGGCAATAGAGATAAACAGTTTAATGTAGCAGATGATCTGAGAAAGAGAAAGTCACTTTGCAGGATAAATCAATCAGGGGTTGGTAAGTACTCCTGAATCCAATCAGGTACTGGGACTGGTTTTTCCTGCCTGATGCAGACTAGCTCAATCACTGCCTTGACAAGGAGTTGTTGATCAGATGAACGTATGATGTTTTGTAGAAATTGAATACGATACGGGCCGGTCAGGTTGGGCTGTGTTTGCACTTCTAAGCGATCTCCCAAAACGGCGCCTCGTCGAAAATTCATTTCAGCTCGGTAGACTAGGAAAGAGAGGTTTTCCTTCTGATGAATTTGATGGAGTCGTTCTGCACCTAAAATCTCCGAACGTGCTCTTTCACAATATTTCAGATAGTTCGCATGATAAACCACCCCAGTTATATCCGTGTCTTCGTAGTAGACTGTGATTGGGAAGCGAAACAGGGGGCTTTCAGTCATGCCGTTCCAGAATTCGGGCCTCTCTTCTTCCTTGCTCTTCATCAACTTTCCAAAGTAGGGCCCCGCCAATCAAGAAAAGAATGGAAATGGAGGCAATGCTCCAGCGGGCTGCCTCTTTGCCAACGGATTCGAGTTCGGCTGTTGAGGGATTATCTCCTAAAAGCCATCCTTTGGCCACCAGGGCAGTCGTTCCCATTAGCAACGGCCCTATAATAGCGGCGAACTTTCCAAGAGTATTATAGAAGCCGAAGTACTCTGCAGTTTGATTTTTTGGGATTAGACGAGCGTAGAACGACCGACTGAGTGCTTGAACACCCCCTTGAGCAATTCCAATAAGGACAGCCAGTCCGTAGAATTCAAATTGGCTCCTCATTTGAGTCCCCCACACGGTTATTATTAGGTAAATGCCAATGCCAACTAAAATTGATTTACGACTGTCCCAACGTGTACCCAGTTGGCCAAAAAAAAGTGCTGCGGGAAAGCCTATGAACTGTACCAACAGAAGAGCAGTGATCAAATCACTTGATGAAAAACCGATAGAGAGGCCGTAGTCGACAGCCATTCGAATCACAGTACCTACTCCGTCAATGTAAAACCAGTACGCTGCCAAGAAGATGAAGAGTGTTCGAAGATGCCTTATTTTGCGGAAGGTTTCGGCGAGTTGTTGAAATCCTTCAAAAACTGAGTTCCTCTTTGCTGGGGGCCCTTGGCTAATTTCTGGAACCCAGAGTAGCGTGAAAACGCTGAATCCTCCCCACCACACTGCTACGGTTAGAAAAGACAACCGTACTGCCGCAGCAGGATCAGCTAACCCAAACCAATCAGGTTGCAGTGTCATTAGGACGTTGATCAGAAAAAGCAGCCCACCTCCCAAATAGCCGAGAGCGTAGCCAAAGCTTGAAATTCGGTCGAGTTGATCATCGGGGACTAAATCGGGGAGCATCGCATCATAAAAGATGTTCCCACCGGCAAATCCCAAGGAGCCCAAGACATAGACCAAGATAGCCCATTCCCATTGACCCTGCTCAATGAAGTAAAGCCCAGCACTCATGAACACCCCAAGATAGGTGAACATTGCAAGCAATGGCTTTTTCAGGCGACCTCGATCAGCAATCGCTCCTAAGATGGGAGCTGAGAGTGCAATCACTAAGCTGGATAAAGAATTCGCAAAACCAAGCTGAGCTGTACTGACACTAACGTCTGCTCCAACACTCCAAAATTGCTTAAAAAAAATAGGGAAAAACCCTGCAATCACAGTTGTAGCAAACACCGAGTTAGCCCAATCATAAAGCGCCCAACCCCAAATTGACTTTCGTGAGGCTTTCATATGAGTGCCGTTTGAAGCGAATATTTAGTTGTTGCTTAAAGTTTCAGAGCAACTTCTCAATATCGTTCAGAAGTTGTGGATGGTTTGGTGAAACTGTCGAAGGGTATCTAGCAATGACCTGTCCTTTCCTGTCGACGAGAAACTTCTCAAAGTTCCAGCGTACTTCTCCACGCATTGCTCGGTAGGCGGATGAATTAGTCAAAAATTTATAAACGGGCTGTTTGTTGAAACCGGTCACTGACGAACTGGCGAACAAGGGAAAGCTAATTCGGTAGCCTTCACAGAATTCCTTGATTTCCTCATTGCTGGATAGTTCCTGATAGAAATCATTGCTTGGGAATCCAAGCACTACAAATCCTTGATTTTGGTATTTCTGAAAGACTTCCTCCATTGCCTTGTATTGAGGAGTGAATCCGCAACGAGAGGCAGTGTTAACGACCAGCACTACCTTGCCTTGAAATTTACTAAGTGGTAGATTAGAGCCGTCAATGTCGGTTGCGGTTAGCTTAAACAGATTTTCCGCAGAAACGTTGGCTACTGTTACCCATAGAAATAAGGCGCTGAGCAGAAGACGCATAGGACCTCTTGAAAAAATTAATTGTGATGGTATCTGGATCTAATGGATCAACAGAAATGCTCTAGAGATTAGCGTAGGAGATTGTGTAAGGCAGGTCCATAATCGAGGACAGCTTCCACAGAAGCTGTCCAACCAGCTAAGAGTCCTCAGGCGGTTTCCTCTTCATTCGTTTCCTCTTCATTCGTTTCCTCTTCATTCGTTTCCTCTTCTCCGCCCTCTTCTACAACGGCTCCTTCTCCAGTGAAGTGGGCATTCTTGACCTCAATAATGCTCAGGCCTAGGCGTCTTTCCTCTGGATCAATCTTGATTACACGTGCTCGCACCTCTGTATCGACAGGATAGAAGTCGTTGATCTTATTCTTTGGAACGCTGCCATCAATTTCTGAGATGTGTACCAGCCCCTCAACTCCTTCTAAAACTTCCACGAAGATACCGAAATCAGTTATATTAACTACTCGCCCGACTACTTCTTGATTCAGTGGGAATCGATCATCCAGATTTCGCCACGGATCTTCAGTCAGTTGCTTGATCCCCAATGAAAGTCGCTCTTGTTCAACATCAATGTTCAGAACCTTAACTTCAATCTCCTCGCCTTTGCGAGCTATCTCAGAGGGTTTTCTTTGGCGCTGTGCCCAAGAAATATCGGACACATGGACGAGGCCATCAATTCCTTCATCAAGCCCAACAAATATGCCGAAGTCTGTAATATTTCTGACCCGACCCGTGACGACTGATCCGATGGGGTATCGGTCTAAAGCAAGTCGCCAAGGATTCGGTTCGGCTTCTTTCATTGACAGAGAAATGCGCTTGCGTTCCACATCGATTTCCTTGACCACAGCGTCAACCTCTTGGCCAAGTTGCACTACCTTGGAGGGATGGCGAATTTTTTTGGTCCAGGACATCTCGGATACATGAATCAATCCTTCCACACCGGGTTCCAGTTCGATAAAGGCACCGTAATCTGTCAGGCTGACAATGCGGCCAGTAATTTTAGTACCAGCAGAGTAATTTTCAGAAACGGATTCCCAAGGATTTTGAGTCTTTTGCTTCAGTCCCAAGGAAACTTTTTGCTCGTCCGGGTTGTACTTCAGAACCAGTACTTCAACTTCGTCCCCGATGCTGAACATCTCAGAGGGGTGAACGATACGTCCCCAAGTCATATCCGTGATGTGCAACAATCCGTCTACTCCACCCAAGTCCACGAAGACACCGTAGTCGGTAATGTTTTTGACAACACCAAGAATATTTGCACCTTCATGCAAAATTTCGAGAGTCTTCTTACGCTTTTCTTCTCGATCAATTTCCAGCAATGCTCTTCGGGAAAGGACAATGTTTCCACGCTTCTGGTTGAACTTGAGAATTTTGAAGTCGAAAGATTCCCCAAGAAGCTTGTCCAAGTTGCGAACTGGACGAAGATCCACCTGTGAACCTGGCAAGAATGCTTTTACACCGATATCTACAGATAGGCCACCCTTGATTCGATTGATGATTGCCCCAGTGACGATTCCATCTTCTTCATAAATTTTTCCGATTTTCTCCCAGACTCTGAGCTTCTCAGCTTTTGTTTTGGAGATGTTCGTGATACCATCATCTTCTTCTAAGGCCTCAACATAAACTTCAACTTGATCACCAATGTTAGCTGTCAGAGTGCCTTCAGAATTTAAAAATTCCTCAGTGGAAATTAGACAATCTGATTTGAATCCGATGTCAACGGTTACGTAATCCTTGCCAATAGTAGTGACAACACCGGTGATGATTTCTTGTTCGCTGATGCCAACTAGGGTCTCATCATATAGCAGGTCAAAGTCTTCACTTTCTTCAAAGAAAACGATTGGTTCAAGCGCGGTAGAAGTGGAAATTGATTCGGTCACGAAGTAGCCTCAGTTTAAGGAAACAGAAGTGCATGCTAGTGCACGACTGGTTGGGGTTAAAAAGTGCGGCATCTGTGCGGGGAATATACCCCCTTGTATTTTCGCAAGTATTAGGCAAAAGCAGCTTACTATAATTGCAAAGTGCTACTTTGGTCAAGGCGATTCAACGGAAGTTGATAAACTGCATATCAAAGTCAAAATCTGTGTCCTTCAGTCCTTGGATCACAACCTGCAAATCATCCTTGCTTTTGCCAGTCACTCGAACTAAATCCCCGTTCACTTGGGGTTGGACTTTCACCTTCAGGTTCTTGATTTGTTGATTAACACTTTTGCATTGCTCCTTGGAAAGGCCCTGTTGAATTGAAATTTTCTTCCTCAGGACTTTTCCAGTCGGTTCGGTCTTACCGTAGACGAGACTTTTAACGGGCACGTTTCTTTTGAGCATCTTGGTCAAAAGAATATCAGTCACTGCCTGAAGTTTATACTCATCTTCAGCAGTCAATTGTAGACTTGGCTCTTCTTTGTCTAGATCAATTTCTGCTTTGGAGCCCCTGAAGTCATAGCGATTGTTGATCTCACGTCTAGATTGATCAACTGCATTTGTCACTTCTTGAAGATCAACTTGGCAGACCACATCAAAGGAGTAACTGGAAGCCATGTTAAATTCTCATTTAGGTTGTTCAGTCAGCAAACTTTCTGGGAAAGCGCTGCCTTGATAAAGCCATCCAGATCACCATCCAGAACAGCCCCAGAGTTTCCTGTCTCAAAGCCAGTTCGATGGTCTTTGACCATCTGGTAAGGATGCAGAACGTAACTGCGAATTTGGCTCCCCCAGGCAATGTCCTGCTTTTGGCTATTTTGCTCATCTTTTTCTGCATTTAGTAGCGCTTGTTCCCGTTCATAAAGTCGGGCTTTGAGGATTTTCATTGCAGAAGAACGGTTCTTGTGTTGTGAGCGTTCATTTTGGCACTGGACAACGATTCTAGTTGGGAGGTGTGTAATGCGCACAGCACTGTCTGTGGTATTAACATGCTGCCCACCAGCCCCACTTGCCCGATAGGTATCTATCTTCAAATCATCAGTCCTAATATCTATTTCAATTTCTTCATCGATGTCCGCATAAACAAACACGGAAGCAAATGACGTATGCCTTCGCTTGTTGGCATCAAAGGGTGAGATTCTTACAAGCCGATGAACCCCAATCTCTGCTCGTAAACGCCCGTAGGCATGAACCCCTTTCACAGCAAACGTTGCTGATTTTAAGCCTGCTTCCTCACCCGGCTGATAATCCATCACTTCCACAGAATAAGAGTGATCATTTGCCCAGCGAAGGTACATATCATAGAGCATGGAGGCCCAATCTGTGGATTCAGTGCCTCCAGCTCCAGGATGAATATTGACAATGGCGTCTTTGTCGTCGTTCTCACCACTGAACAGGCTAAAGATTTCGAGACTATCGAGCTTCTGTTGAAGTTTTGCGAGGTTTGTCTGGATTTCCTGGAAGAGATCTGTGTCTTCTTCCTCGCGATAAAGTTCTGCAGCAGTTTCCAAATCATCTTGAAGTTGGCGCATCTTGTTGAGGTTCTCAAGCAAATCCCCCAACTGCGCAGCTTCTTTCAATAAAAATGTACGTTCTTCGGCGGGTAATTCCCAGAAGTCTCCTCGAGACGAGCGACCTTCTAGTTCTTTCAGATGTTCAGTTTTGGCAGGGACTTCAAAGATACCCTTCTAGTTTGCCCAGGCGCTCTGAGAGGCCAACGATTCGGCCACTGATCTCTTCGCTCAACATGGTGTAAACCTTTCAACAGTTGAGAAATGCTGATAAAGAATAAGATTGTAAAACACGTTATTATCGAGAAATAATAATGTTAACATCAAGCTGAAACCCCCTGAAAGCTCCGGGCTTCTTTAGTTCGTTCATCTCGGACACATCAAATACATTTTTTGAATAATGCGTTTCATCAAAATTATTGCCTTCATACTGCTTTGCCTTTCCGGTTGTCAACTGCCTGTGATCACCGGCAAAAACAATTTTTTTGATTATCGAAATGAACGGGTAGCTATCATTGGGTTTAAGGCGGCAGATAGCGTTTCAGAAAATGTTTGGGATGGAATGCTGAATACTGTCAAACAGCAAATTCAGTATCACCCAGAAGTAAGTCAGGCTTTTTTTGCTGATGCTGCACCAGCTGCTCAGGTGCCCGATTCAAATCTTGCGGTACTCTTGCAACGCTTTACAACAACTCTCGCCTTGACAGGAATAGCTGATCGAGATCTAGCGCTCCCTCTTAAAAAAGATTTGGAGGCAAATCTCCTGTTCCTACTGCAACTGGAGGATTATCCATGTAGCAAAGATTGTCCTGGGAAGCGCCAATTCTTGATGCGTATGGAGCTTTTGGATTTTCATTCGGGTGAAACGTTATATCAGGCTCGTCTAAATTATCAGCTTAGTGAAGATGAGGAAGAGACACAAACACTTGCTGAGTTGATAACCAACTGGAATGGTCGTTTGTTGAATCGCTGGGCAGCAGATTTCAAAACTCCCTGGCATCGATGGCGATACGAAAATTTGAAGCTGTTGGCTGCCAATAAGAGTAAGTCGGAATGAGAGTTGATCAAAAAAGGATAAACTTCGACTGGCTAGGTTATCAACTCTATCTTTTCGACCTCGATGATACTTTGTTGATGACTCGTGCGGCGATACGAGCAAGTTGGCGTAAAACTCTTCAGCATCCGATGTTGACGGGCAAAGGTGTAGATGAATGGATAGAGACCCTTCGAGGGTTCACTTTACTATATGGAACCACTGCAGATCAGGAGTATTGGCAAGCATTTGCTGTTGAAGCTACAGGTGAGTTGCTTAAGCCTCACCCTCTTGGAGAAGAGCTCTGTAGGATCAATCGTGAGAACTATTGGCAGGTGCTCCAACCGGCTCCCTGTATACCAAATGTTCTCCAGCGTCTTCGTGAAGAAAAACGTCAGTTGGCAATAATCACAAATGGGCTGATTGAACTACAAACTCAGAAATTAACTAAAGTTGGGCTAGCTGACTACTTTCAAGATCATGTCTATTGCTCCAACCAGTATGCATGGGCTCATCAAAAACCTTCTCCACACATGCTGAACCAAGTTTTGAAGAAGTGCGACAAGAGACCTGAAGAAACCGTGTTCTTTGGGAATGCTTCGATTGATGTGCTAGCAGGCAACATGGCTGGGGTAACCACTGTTGCAGTCGCTGAGTTTGATAACCCTCGTGAGCTAAGGTTACTTACAGCGGATTATCATCTTAGTGAGTGGCCAGCAGAGATCTGACTCAACTCGCGTCCGTGATCTCCGGAATTGGAACTCCTGCTTTTCTGCCTTCACTCATTATTAATTTCTTCAAATGAAATTTGAACACAGTTGGCGCATGCCTGCTGAATGGGCCCTTCACCAATGTTGTTGGATCGCTTGGCCATGCAGAGAAGCTACATTTCATGGTAGGTTTGAAGAAGCAAAGACAGATGTGGCAGCAGTTGCGCGGAGCATTGCCAGTGCTGAAAAAGTCAAATTACTAGTGAGAGAAACAGACTTTGAGGAAGCCACTCAACTTTGTGGTCCTTCAGTAAAGTTTGTCAAATTTGAACTTAGTGACTCTTGGACGAGGGATTCTGGGCCTAGCTTTGTCTTAAATAAGCTTCATGAATTGGCGGGAGTTGATTGGTACTTCAATGCCTACGGAAGTCTTCCTCTTCAAGAAGATGGTTCACCTGTTTCAGATCCCGAATTCGCCAATGATCAAACTTTGGCAAAACGGATTCTGGAGAGTGAGAAAATTTTCCGGTTGGTTGCTCCCTTGGTTTTGGAGGGAGGCAGCATTCATGTGGACGGGAGTGGGACTTTACTTACTACGGAACAGTGCTTGTTGAGCCGAAATTCTGGTAAGACCCAGCTGGAAATTGAAGAATTGCTATCGGAATTTTTAGGGATTTCTAAGACCATCTGGCTAGGCGAGGGACTGCAAGATGATGAAACCAATGGACATGTGGATAATCTTGCTTGCTTTGTCAAAGAAAGGGTCGTTTTGGCTCTGAACTGCGAAGATTCTAACGATCCAAACTATGAACTTCTCAAAGACAACTTGCGGCGACTTCGGTTGGCGACGGACGCACAAGGGCGTTCGCTAGAGGTCTTTACGATTAATCAACCGGCTGCAGCTTTTCGAAGGAATGGAGATCGGCTTAGTCAATCCTATTTAAATTTCTATCTAGCCAATGGTGCGGTGATCTGTCCAGCATTCGGATACTCAACAGAAGATGAGGCCGCTCTCAAACAATTAAAATGTTTATTTTCAAATCGAAGAGTCATACAGGTTCCTATCTCAAACCTGATTCACGGTGGCGGAGGTATCCATTGCATCACTCAACAGCAGCCATTTGGGCGAAATTCAGTCAGTCATAAAAAACATTTTGACTACAAACGCAACCAGCTCATTTCATGAGGTACGTTGCCCAATTCGATGATCCGTTTGATACCTGGATCATCATGAGTGGCGACCAGGTCCAAAGGCTGAATTACGGTATTATGCTCATCACCTATGACGACTACTGCAGTGTGGTATCTAGCAGATAGAGGCATTAGCTCTTCTCCATTACCCCCTTGTAAATCAGCCTGCCCGTAACACAGACAAAAGCACGCTTGATCAGGTTCACCAAGCCAATCAGCTTCTGCATGGAATACCGTTCCTCTTACACCTACCTGAAGCGCAGGCATTCGAAGATGGTACTTCCGATTTCTTTTCTGAGTGATGGCAGCAGTGACACTTCCCCTTTCCAAGTTGATTTGTCCACCTTCCTTCTCAAGAATCGGTTGTACTTTAGCATAGCTGTTAAGTTGGAAGGCGCTTTGGTCGGGAGTTCCTAGAACTACTTCATTGTCCTTATCCAACTCGACAACCTCACCACTGAATACCTGATCACCAACCTTCAGTAGCTTTTGTGTTTGGGCTTTTCCACGTAAAGCCAGAACTTGCAGAGTGTCCGCTTGTATTTTGGAGGATTCCTGAGCCCTCAGGTCTATTGGTGGGACCAAAGAACTACTTTTCTGACAAGAACCTAATGCCAATAGTGAGATAGCTTGAAGGCTTCTCTTAAGCAATTTTCGGCGGTTACAGCAACAGGAATATACAAAATCAATCTTTGAAGACCTGTTGATAAGCACAATAGTTCGTCAAGGCTTTTTCTTCACAACGAATTCGATGAAAGAGAAGAATGGCGTTGGCAATCGAGAAGAAGATGGAAGTCCAGATTGCAGAATGCAGCAAAGGAAAAAAAGCGATCTCCAGAACCACACCAAGGTAGTTAGGATGACGAATGTAGCGATAGAGGCCACTGCGAAGAGCTTCTTTTCTAGGAACCAGAACAATTTTAGTGTTCCAATGCGTTCCTAAAGTCAAAATGGCATGATATCGAAGGCCCTGACCGATAATAACAAAAATTATGGATGGCCCCGCAAGAAGCCATGAAAATTCTCTTTCCAGGAACCAGACTTCCAAGAGCATCGATATTATCCAGCCAGTATGCAAAGCAACCATCACTGGATAATGCCTTGGAAAAAACTCCTCACCACCGTTTTCCAGCAAAAGTTTGATGTTTTGCTGGCTCCGCTTGAGTTCCCAAAAGCGTTGTAGAACGAGTAATCCAACGATTCCACTGAACAATATCGCACTGCTCATGCAGACTTGCACCACCAAAGGCGTTCAGATTCAGGTGTGCTGAGTCGTTTTTTTATTCTGGGGTTTGCTGGTATCTCGCAGAGCCAGTTTAGCAAACCTGAGGGATCCCAGTGACGAGAATCTTTGCCATAACAGTAACGATCCAAGTCTTTCAAAATGGCTTGAGCATCGGGAAATTCGCCGCAGAGATCAGTCCAGCTAGTTTTGGGAGAAGGATGCCAAGAGCGAAGCCAAATCATCAGCGCACTTCTGCTGCGAAGAGCATCGCCACTTCGAAGTGCATCCAAAGCATCCCGGTAGGCTTGACGAACTTTTGGTGATTCCTCCTGCGAGGCCTTAGGTACATTGTTTGGCTTGGAAAATTGAGTTTTTGAAGTCCAGAACCAGAGACCTATTGTTCCTGCCCAAAGCGCCAATAGAGCAGCACTGATCGATTGCCAGAGCCAACTATCGGAATTCATCTCTTCCGTGGCTAAGCGCTCCGCTGTGGACGTCGTCACCGTTGTATCAAGGGGCTGGAGTTGGGTTGGTGCAAGGGCAGCAGGCAAAATTTCAATAGTCCGTTCTGGTAGTCGTGCAACTTTGGGTTGGTTGGTTTGTAGATTCCACCAATTGATCTCGATAGCAGGTAGCTTTATTTTCCCAGGTTTTGTTGGAACCAATGCAAAACTTTGGGATCGTTCGCCGGTCACCCAGTGGTTGTCATTGCTGGTTTTCACTTCCGCTGGATCAGAATAAATCTTGAGTGCGTTCGGCGTGCTCATGCTCCACTCTGGTAGTTGTTCTCCAAGCAGCCCAGTAGCTCGCAATCGAACTTGCCGAGAAACTGAATCCCCAACACGAAAGACAGGTGGGTTTGGATCCCATTGCTCTTGAAGCACCATTTCCTGAACTGGCAGCCACCATCCCTGTGCATCCCTTGGGACCGGGATAACCCGAACTTGTTGAGAAGTTGTTTGCAATACTACTCGCTGGGTTTTTGCTCCAAGGTGCCGATTCAAACCCTGAAATAGGCTTTGTCCTTTGGAAGCTAGTATCGCTTCTCCTTGATAAGTTAAGGCCGGGATTTCCAGAGTCCCACTTTCTTGGGGAAAGATCGCGTACCGTAGAGTGGTGACGTTAAGCCGGCGGCCATTCCGTACTTGCTGTTCATTTTGCTGATCCAGCAATTTGACAGGGATGTTGAGTAGATCTGGTGGTGTCAGGCTCTCGTTTTCAACTGGAATTCCTCGTTCTAGGCGAATTTCCAAAACCAGCTGCTGCTGGGGATAGACTTCCTGTGGTTCGGTTCGTGAGGATATCTCAATTGGCAGAGCCATTTGGTGACTCTTCCGATCAGCGATCTCCAGCTGGATTTCCTCTGTCTGTTCATTCCCCAGTTGAAAGGGTGGAATTCTGAGGACTCCAGCCTGGTTTGGCAAAATGCTAAAAATCCAGCGATGTGCTTTGGAAATACTACCATTGATGATGGACGTTTGGCTTTGAGTGCTTCGACTCAGGATTTTTAGTCCATCCATTTCAGGGATCTGTAAATCTCCATCTTCTTCAGCCTCAACAATAAGTTCAAAGGCTTCTCCTTGCACAAACACATTCCCTTGGACCCATGAACTAAGGGCTGCAAATGAGGTTTGATGGCTAAACATCATCAAGAGGAATAAACCAGGCAACAAACGCATATTTTTACCAAAAATCTGTTTCGTGATTCAGTTCCGAAGCCTGTCTTCGACGAAGACTCTCCAAGCGCATCTTATTTCGAAGTAGCTGTCCGGGATCATCAGGAACTTTTCGTAGCCATTGTTGAAGCATTTGTTGTTGTTCTCCCTTCTCATTCCCTTCTTCGGGAGTCACTAGATCTTTCTGTGGTTCTTTCTGTCCGGCTTTCTCTAGATTCTCGGAACTATTAGTCTCTTTGTCACTAGCTGAACCTGTATTTTTTTGATCAGAGTTTTGTTCACTTGGTTGCCCTGAAGAATCTTCTGATCCCTGGCTATCATCAGATTTTGGGGCTTGTTCAGCAGACTGTTGATTGTTTTGCGTTGAGTCTCCATTCGCTGCATCATTGTTTTCTGGCATCTGATTTTGTTCAGTTGGATCTCCTGAGGATGCAGACTGATCAGGTTGTTCTGGAGAACCTTCTTCGCCCTCTGCTGGTTTATTTCGATTTTCTCCAGATGACTTATTTTCCTGAAATTGGTTTTGTTGTTCATTCAGTAGTTTTGCAACCAGATCTCTATTAAATTTTGCATCCTCCCAATCTGGTTTGGCTACCAAAGCCTGATCATAGGCTTGAAGTGCTTCAGTCAGCTTTCCACTCCGCGCCAGTGCGTTCCCACGATTGTAGGATGTTATTGGACTCTCTTCTTTTGACCAATATTGCAGCGCTTCTTCATACTTATGCGCCTTGTAGGCAGCGATTCCTCGCCATGTGCTGTCATCAAAAGTTTGTGCTGCTTCAGCCGACTGACCTTCCTCTAAAAGTTCATAGGCGCGTTGATTTGCATTGATGAAAAGTTCTCTCCATTCCCATGCATGACTCAATGAAGGCCAACTTGTCAGCACAATCACAAAGAGCCACCCTCTACGGAAGATCATAGCTGCCAATGGTAATAATAAAACAAACAACCAAGGGCCTTCTTCCCTCCAATGATTTGTTGGGTATTCTTCCTCTTGTTCTTGAAATCCCTGCTCCTTTTCTTCAAACGCAACTAATCGGTCCAGGTCACTCTCATCATATTGCACAGGCAAAACCTGACCGCTAAGGCCTTCAGCAACTGCTTTCAATGGAGATATGTCTAGTTGGGGAATGACAATGTTATTTTTGGTATCCTTAAGATAATTTCCTTTTTCTAAAACGATAGGCGCTCCACTGGGGGTCCCGACTGCGAGGATAGTAAGCTTGTGGCTCTGTGAAGCCAAAATGTTTTGAAGGGGCTTGATTTGCTGACCATCGATCCCATCAGTGATCCAAATTAAGTGACTGCTTTGGATATCAACCTGATCTAGCATTTCAATCACTTTTTCAAAGGCTAGATCTGGTCGACTTCCATGAACAGGCATCAGCCTGGGATGCAGAGAGGGTAATAAAGCGCGGATTGTTTCAACATCCTCAGTCAATGGAACTAGCGTATGTGCATCACCTGCATACAAAACAATCGCAGTTTGGCCTTCCTGAAATCGGTTTAGAAGATCCTCGATTTTGTATCGAGCCCTCTCCAATCTATTTGGTTGTAGATCTTTGGCCAGCATCGAATAGGAAAGGTCTAGCAGGATTACACGTGCTTGGTCCCGAACCATCATTGGTTGAGGAAGTCGTTCCCATGCTGGTCCAGCTATGGCAAGAGTCCCTAAAACCCAGATTAGAGCAAAGCAAACTTGAACCTGCTTTTTTCGGTGATGGCTGATTTGGGAGGATACGACGAACAAGCGTTGGAGAGGAGGGGAGATTGATTGATTCCAATCAAATTGGGAACTGTGGATTTTTGGAAGAAGCCGTAATATTAATCCCCAAAGAGGGAGCAACCAGAGCCATTCTACTCTGAGGAAATGAAACTCTGAAAGAGTAGATATTTCCATTGATAAGGTCAGTAAATCAAAAGATGACGCAAGTTTTTTGAAAAATTACCGATAATTTTGCCATGATCAAAAAACTTTGCCAAGCCACCTTGGACATGGAAAATATATGCGTCAAGATTCAAATTTAAAATTTCTACTCTTGGAATCTGCTCTGCAGGTGAAAGATTATGTGCAATTAAGTCACCGTACAAGTGATTCGAAGAGGCATTCACAAACGTCAAAGCCGGTACCAGTCAATCCTATCTGGGAATCTGCTCTCCGAGAAGCTATGCAACCGATGGATTGATAGAATTCTCTCGATGATTCTGCGCTACCACAATCCAATCTGGGGCTCGGGGATGATGCGGCGGAAGAATTGAATGATGTCCTAGTCCCAGTTCTAGCAAGCGAATGATCATCAGCGCTGTCATACCCCAGATGTGGTAGCCCTCGAATTGGAAGTGATGTGTGAAGTGAGGATACCGCCGCTTATTATGATGTTGTTGAATTTGATGCTGTTCAGGATCTAAAAAGAATGAGAGTGGGACCCAGAAGCAACTCTCTATTTCAGCCTCATTGATTCGTGGCTCAAACTGATTTGGTATTCTTGCGACGAAAGGCGAGACTAAACACCCATGTGGAGAAAGCATCTGCTCAAGTTTCCCCACAAAATAAATCTGCTCTTGTTCAAGCCCAACCTCCTCTTGGCTCTCTCTGACAGAAGTATCATAATCTGATTTGTCTTCCTGATCCCTTTTGCCTCCTGGGAAAGATACGTGCCCCGAAAAGCTCCGGAGCCTGGTTGATCGCCTGGTCAACAGTAAGCATGGTTCACCTAGATGCAGGTTTAGTGGAATTAAAACAGAGGCTCTATTCGAAACGAATTCGTTGGTGGGAGGATGGTGCTCTCTCAAGCGATCTTCAATTTGTTCCAACATGGGGTGATTATCGTTGACCGGATTTTTTCATGGGTTGAAAAAGAGATCCCGGTGTGTTTTTAGATAGCGTCGAACCGCCTCATGAATCTGTCGCGTTGCCTCTTGGCAAGTCTTTGCGTAGGGGGAAGTGAAGCGGATGTTTTTCTGTTGCGTATTGCCGAAAACGTCTCGTTCCAAAGAACTATCCAGTATGTAGCAGGCTGAGCGAGTAGATTCCAATTCATTGCCATTATGCTTGACACAGAGATCTAATAGTTCTACTGCAGAATACGTAGGCAGTTGGAAAAAACCTTGAGCCTCGAGCAGCGAACTAAGTGCATTAATCGCCGCTTGGACGCTGTGCAAGCAGCTTAGTTCCGGGTTGGAGTTTTGTAGATCTCGAGCAGTTCGCAGATCATCATTGGACTGCTCCCACATCACCTTTGCCCGTTGCAGACTCCGTGTTGAAGGAGCAATTTTCTGCATGTTATAAGCTCTTTAATTTTTTAAGAATATCTTCCATAATTGAAAAAGGCAATCAGCGCTCTGAATCCGAAACCACTGGACAAGGTTTGACATGTATCATAAATTATTTTTTACAAGCGAGTGTGGTGGAATTGGTAGACACGCCAGATTTAGGATCTGGTGCAGCAATGCGTGGGGGTTCGAGTCCCTTCACTCGCACCAACTTTGGCAAAGACATCATCGATTTTTGAAGAATAGTCGCAAGAATTTCATTAAAACTCGCTTCTCCTCGGAAAAATCTGAATCCTACATCGAAACTCGTAAACGCATTGTAAGTTCAAAATTGTTCTGGCCTTTTCTGATTTCACATTACCCCAGACCTAGACCCCATTCTTCAAAATCTCGCTATTAGAGTTTATTCTCCCTGTAACGACTTTTTTTAAAAAGACTGCAAATTTTTTTTATACACTGAGTTAGGATTTTCAAGTGCAACTGAGTGAATCGTTGTTTTTCGCTAAATTTGTTTGCTTGATTGCTATCATTTTGATTGCGAGGCCCATTTATGCTTACGATGAATTTGATCTTCAAAAATTGCTGACAACCCGCATTTGCAATGACTGTAACCTTATCCGAGCAAATCTTGCTTCTACAAATTTAAATGATGTGAGTTTGTTGGGAGCTAATTTGAGAGAGGCAAATTTAGTGAATGCAAATCTACGCGGCGCTGACCTTATTGGTGCTGACTTGACACGAGCCGATCTAACTGCGGTAGATCTGACGGGTGCAGACCTAACTGGAACTAATTTAACTGGTGTTACACTTTCGGGAGCTGACTTGACAGGGGCTACTTTGTGGATGAGTGTCCTTAAAAATTCTTCAGTCAGAAGGGCTTCCTTCAATTATACCAATTTGAGGGACGCAGATTTGAAAGGTGCGAACCTGATCGAAGTCGAATTGGTCAGCGCTACTCTGAATAATGCTGAGTTGCAAGGAGCAAAAATCTGGTATGCAAATTTTGAAAATGGTGATCTTGGCAGAGCCAATCTTAAGGGTGCAGAAATTTATGAGTCTAACCTAGTGGGCACCAATTTGAAAAATGCAAAGCTTATCGGCGCAACCTTCTACCAATCTAACTTAAACGGCGCGGATTTGACAGGTACTTCGCTGGATGAAGAGGCTGCTGCATTTATTCAGGGCGAATCAACTACGAGAATCTGCAATACGGTAATGCCTGCTGGGGATGTAACAAATAGAGATTGTGAAAAATGACGATTTTTTAGATCTTGCTGCCAATTCTTGTAATCAAGTAGAACTCAATCGTTGAATATAGACAAAAAAGCTAAGGTAATTTCTTAATTCTAAATTCGGTGAATTTGCTCTTTTATCCAAGGCGAGGAATAGGATGTCGACGATTCTTCTTAGTGGGTCGTCCAGATAAATTCATGATTGCATCAGCCCTCGGCTGAGTACTCACAAGTTTTCCATTCGAAACGACAGCTAAACGTGCTGGTCGCAAGCGTAGGGCATCAATTGGATCATCAGCATCTAAAACCACCAGTGAAGCTCGTTTGCCTACTTTAAGACCATAGTCCTTAAGATGCATAATCTTGGCGTTCGTTTCAGTGACCATAGTGTAACAGTTCGCCATTTCTTGCGGACTAGTCATCTGGGCAACATGCATGCCCATAAAGGCCACATCGAGCATATCTGCAGTGCCAAGTGCGTACCATGGGTCACGCACACAGTCTTGTCCCCAACCCACATCAATACCCTGCGCTTGCATTTCACAGACACGGGTTAAACCGCGTCTTTTGGGAAAACTGTCATGTCGGCCCTGAAGTGTAATGTTGATCAGTGGATTCGCGATAGCCTGTATTTCTGCTTCAGCCATCAAGGGTAGCAGTTTGGATACATAATAATTATCCATCGAATGCATTGAAGTTAGGTGGCTACCGACTACTCTGCCCTGCATGCCAAGTGATATAGTTTCCGCTGCAAGTGACTCAACGTGGCGAGACATCGGATCATCGCTCTCATCACAGTGCATGTCCACTAGCAAACCACGTTCTGCAGCGATACGACACAACTCCTGGACTGACCTACGACCATTCTCCATAGTACGCTCAAAATGAGGAATTCCTCCAACCACATCGAGGCCCATATCTAAAGCTCGGAGTAAATTTTCTCGTCCATTGGGTGCTCGCAAAAATCCGTCTTGTGGGAATGCTACGAGTTGTAGATCCAAATATCCTTTCACTTGCTCACGGACTTCGAGCATTGCTTCAACAGTTCTCAGGTGATCAGCTGTGGTGTCTACATGACTTCGGATAGCCAGTAGACCCATGGAAACCGCCCAATCACAATAATCCAAACCACGAGCTATCATTTCTTCAACTGTTGCTTTCTCAAGCAATTCTCCCCAGAGAGAAATGCCTTCCAACAATGTTCCAGATTTGTTCAAGCGCGGAGTTCCATAGGACAAGGTGGCATCCATGTGAAAATGCGGATCCACGAAGGGAGGAGACACTAGATCGCCCTGAGCTTCAATAAGTATTTGAGCTGGGCCGTTAAGATTTTTCTCCATCGCCACAATTCTTGTCTCTTGGATGCCGATATCCAGAACTCTACCATCCGGCAAAGTTCCCTCCTTCACAATGATGTCAAACATTAGCGCTCTCCTTTGTAGAAAGGTGCCATCAATGCAGCTGGAACCTCTGCTTTGCGAGATATAACCACCAAAGCAGTGATAGACAAGAAGTATGGCATCATAAGGAAAATCTGGTAGGGGATTTCTGCGCCGATGCTGCTCTGCTGAAGCCGAATCTGAAAGGCATCGAAAGCTGCAAATAGAATCGCTCCCAAGAAAGCTTTGTGGGGTTTCCATGCACCAAAGACTACGAGGGCAATGCAGACCCAACCACGACCGTTGACCATCCCAAAAAAGAAACTATCAAAGGCTGAAAGAGTCAAAAATGCACCTCCCAATGCCATCAGACCAGATCCAACGACTACAGCCCCCACCCGTAACCCAAGAACGGATAGCCCCTGAGCTGCGACAGAAAATGGGTTTTCTCCTACAGCCCTTAGAGCAAGACCCAATGGAGTCCTATACAAAACAAACGAAGTGATTAGTACCGTTGAAATAGCCAAATAAGTCAGGGGAGTCTGCTCAGCCAAGGCTGGCCCAAGGATTGGAATATAAGCTAAAATAGCGATAGAGATAGGCTGGAACGCCTCGATCTTTGGTGGAGAAGTCACCTCAGGCAAAGCCACTCGGTAGGCGTAATAGGTAAGAGATGTTGCCAGCAGTGTAATTCCAAGGCCTACCACATGCTGAGATAATCCCAAGCTGACAGTCATACTTGCGTGGAGTAACCCTAATAACATCCCAACGAAGCAAGCTAGGAGTACCCCACCCCAAAGGCCCATACCAATGTAAGCCCCAAACCAACCAACAAATGCCCCAGCGACCATTATTCCTTCAATACCAAGGTTGAGAACCCCGGCTCGTTCACAAATCAACTCGCCCATTGTCGCCAGAATTAACGGGCTAGCAATACGAATTGCTGCAGTCCAGAAGCTCGCAGTCAGAAAAATTTCTAATATTTCCACGAGTTATTCCCTCTTGAACCTGAACTTTGTCAGTAACACAGCAACTACCATTAGCAGAAGGGCAGTAGCGAGCATGATGTCTGCAAGATAGGTGGGGACTCCGGCTGCTCGACTCATACTGTCAGCACCCACAAAAATACCAGCAACAAACAGTGCTGCCCCTACAACCCCTAGAGGATGAAGTAGGGCAAGCATAGCTACTATGATTCCTGAATAACCAAACCCTGGCGATAGATCAAGAGTCAGGGTGCCCTTAAGTCCAGCGACTTCTGAGAACCCCGCCAGGGCAGCTAGCCCACCCGATAGCAGTGCTGTTTGCATCATGATTAAATTTATAGGCATTCCCGCATAACGTGCCGCCTCAGCGTTGAAGCCAACAGCTCTCATCGCATAGCCAAGAGTAGTTTTGGTGTTCACGATCCAGATGATGACAGCCGCAATTAACGCAATCCCAAATCCCCAATGCAATCGTAATCCATCTACAATTCTCGGTAGACGGGCCTCTGCTATCAAACGAGCTGACTTGGGCCAACCCATTCCCATTGGATCTTTGAGAGGGCCTTCAAGAAGGAGGGAAACGAGTAAGAGGAAAATAAAGTTCAACAAGAGAGTGGTGACGACTTCATCCACACCCAATCTAGTTTTGAGGAGAGTCGGGATCAAAAGCAGCAATGCACCAGCAGACATAGAACAGATAATCATTGCTGGGATTAGCACTGAGAGGGACCAGGCAAGAGCGCCCGTACCCATTATTACAGCAACAACGGCTCCTGAATATAGCTGGGCTTCTGCTCCGATGTTCCATAATTTGGCGCGGAATGCCACAGCTACTGAGAGCCCCGTGAAAATCAATGGCGTGGCACGATTCAAAGTTTCTAATAGGGCAAACTTGGAACCTACCGCCCCTTTAATGATCAACCCTAGGACAGCAAAAGGATTTCCCCCAGCAACCATAGCTAGGAGCGATGCGATGAAGACCGTAGAGGCTAGGGCTAAGATCGGTGGTAGAAATCTTCTTGATAGGCTTGGGTGTGGGATCGCCTCAAGACGCATGCATAGTCTCTTGCTCGGCAAAAGAAGCCCCAGACATCCAACCACCCAGCTGAGAAGGTGTTACTTTACCTCGTTGAAAAGCAGGACTAACTCTACCTTCCGAAGATACATAAATGATGTCTGATAATTGAAGAATCTCATCTAAATCTTCAGAGATTAGCATAATGGCCGCACCTTTTTGACGTGCTTCCAATAATTGCTTGTGGACGTAGTGTACTGCTCCGATATCCAAACCTCTTGATGGTTGGTGTGCAAGGATCACTCGAGGGTTGTTCTGAAGTGCACGCCCCAAAATAAGTTTTTGCATGTTTCCCCCCGAAAGCAATCGGATTCTGGTATCTGGACCAGGACAACGAACGTCATATTGCTTGATGAGTTCCTTTGTAAAACTTAGTGCGGCTTGCCAATTAACCCACCCATGATGAGCAAATGGCTGGTCACGATATCTCTCAATAATAGAATTTTCGGTCAAGGAAAAATCGGCGACAGTCCCAGCGTGATGTCGGTCTTCAGGAATCCTGGCGATACCTCTGAGCACTGATTGGCGCGGAGACCACCTTTCTATCGGTTTCCCATCCAAGTAGAGTTCCCCTTCAGAGGGAGTGATCAGTCCTGCAAATAAATTCGCGATTGATGTTTGGCCGTTACCGGAAACCCCGGCTAAGCCAACAATTTCACCGGAGCAAAGTCTCATCGAAACATTCTTCAGGCCCTTTGAGTGATGTTGAGTCTCAGTGGATACATTCAAAAACTCTATTACTACGGGTCCAGATTTTCTTTTAACAACTGCTGGAGGGCTTGTGGGGTTCCCAACCATCAGAGCAGCTAGCTCATTTGCACTGGTTTCTTTGGTTTCTTTTGTCGCTACGATTTTCCCATGACGAAGAATAGCCACTTTCTGAGCAATTATCATCACTTCACGAAGTTTGTGGCTGATAAAGATGACTGATAGTCCCTGTTCTGTAGCTTCCTTTAAGGTCTTGAAAAGTGCTTCAGTTTCTTGAGGAGTTAGGACGGCAGTTGGTTCATCCAGGATCAGGATCTTGGCTTGTCGGAATAAGGCTTTAAGAATCTCTACCCGTTGACGCTCCCCCACACTTAGGGTAGAAACTTTCGCATCAGGATTGATCTTCAGGTGATAACGATTGGCAAGTTCAAGAAGTTGTTGACGGGCCTGCTTGTTTCGTAGCTTCCAGGACCAGAGAGACCCAGTCCCAAGAATGACATTCTCAATCACAGATAGATTGTGCGCTAGGGTAAAATGTTGGTGAACCATCCCAACTCCAGCATCCAAAGCTGCCCTAGGCATCCCTGGTTGAAGAGTTTTGCCAAAAACCTCCACCCTTCCAGAATCGGCAGTATATTGACCAAAAAGGATGTTCATCAAGGTGGTTTTGCCAGCACCATTCTCACCAAGCAGGGCAATGACCTCACCCTTTGCTAAATTCAAGCTTACATTTTCATTCGCCTTGAGGGCTCCAAAATTCTTGGTGATTCCCTCAAGACGAAGAACGACCTCTCCCACGTTAGAGAGCTTCTAAGTTAGTCAGCTGGATTTTGGTTCGTTGTCATTGATCGTGACGGTATAGCTGCCGTTTTTGATCTCTGCTGTACGCTTTGCCACCATATCAACAGCCTTCTGTGGTATTTTGCCTGCAAAAGTTCCATAAGGCGCGAGTGTACATCCTCCATGCTTCATGAAAGAATAAATACCATAATCAGCAGCTTTGAATTTCCCGGCTTGAATTGCAGTGATAGCAGCATCCATTGTTGGTTCAAAGTGCCAAATGGCTGATGCAACGACGGTGTTTGGGTACTGATCTTGTGTGTCAATAACGTTGCCGATTGCCAAAATACTTCTTTCTTTAGCAGCATCCGAGACACCAAAGCGCTCTGCATATAAAAGATCAGCACCACCTTCAATCATGGCAAACGCAGTCTCTTTGGCTTTTGGTGGGTCAAACCATGAGCCAATGAAAGAGACTTGAAAGCGGATCTTGGGGTTCATTTCTCGCGCTCCAGCCATGAAGGCATGCATCAATCGATTCACCTCTGGGATTGGGAATCCACCAACCATTCCGATATTGCCAGACTTCGTCATTGCTCCAGCGATGATACCTGATAGATAAGATGCATCTTGGATGTAGTTATCAAAGACGGCTAAATTAGGTAGACTTGAGTCTTCTTTAAAAGAAGATCCCATCAGAAAAGCAACTTCGGGGTATTCCGCAACTACTTCTCTAGCTTCTGCTTCGGCGCCAAAAATTTCTCCGATGATCAGCGTATTCCCTTGCTCAGCGTATTCCCTCATCACTCTTGGGTAGTCTGTGTTGGCGGTGTTTTCTGTGAACGTGTAGGCGATGTCACCTCGCGACTGAGCTTCTAATGCTGCTTTGTGGATTCTGCTAACCCACTGTTGCTCTACGGGGACAGTGTAGATGCCTGCGGTCTTAATGGGGTCTTTTGCCGAGGCCAAAGGCATTATTCCGAGACTCGGTGCAAGCACAAGCGCACTGGCTGTGCCTTTGACAAATGTACGTCTGGATATTTTCAGCGACTGATGACTGCTCATTTTTTACCTCATGTTTTGGAAAAAGTGACGGATTATCATAATATACTTTGAAAGGTTGATAGCAATGATCTACCCGAAGCCTTTACTCTAAATCAGGGGACTAAGTATGGTGGCTAATGCTCGACTTGGCAATACAAAGAATATGAATTCTGTATCCTAATACGAGGAAAATGATCAGGAAGTGAGTCGAATAAATTGGAAGTTTTACTGGCGGAGTTTGTAGTCTTCCTCCACATCAAAAATACAAATCTTTTTTCCAAAAGAGTTTCGAATATAGATTACCAAAGTTTGATCACTCAAGTGATCAAACTTTGGTATGTAAGTACCTCTTCGAATCGCTTGAATAGTCATCCTTTTGGTGGCAAAAATGGCTTAATTTCCTCGAAGCTTTGGAGCCGCGTATTTTCTGTATAAACTAACCTTATCCTTTCTGGTTATCGTATCTTGTACACTTCGCTCGATAAATTTTGAATCTACCCAGATCGAAATGCTCTTTGCCAAAATCAATCGACTGCATTAGAGGTTTCAATCGTATGGTTATTACGAAACTTACACTAACTTGTTGCGATTCTAGGCAGATGGGATACTGAGGATATCCTTAGAGAAGTGATCCAAACTAAGGTCTAATTGTGGAGTTAAATCTATTACAAGATACTTTCGTAGCCGAGAAATGGTAGCATTGCAAGCAGCACTTGATTAGCTGGTGGATACTGTTGGCTAGGGCGTAGTAGTTAAGAATTCTCGAGGCAGGTCTGGAGTTGATCTTCTGAATTTAGGACCTTGAACAAATTCTCAACGGAGCCATCATAGCCATTTTTTGCGAAAACATACCGATGGTTTCGGTGCATCACTTGTTCGAAAGTTGAATATTGATCCCGAGGACATCCAGTCAGTGAGGCCAGAGCTTCAAGATGAAAACCTGATCCTTGGGCGCTTTCCTCCGCAATTTCCTCATAGCTTTCGTTAAAAAACTTCTCGATGTTCGCACTTTTCCAGTCACAGTTCGTGGTGATGATGGTAAAGTCCGCGGTGGCGTAGGAAGAGGCTGTCGAATGGGCGGAAGAGGTTTTTGTTAATTCAGTTGAAATTTCGAAAATCGTAGTAGGCGGAGTGGAATTGACACCGACTCGATTCTGTTTGTGTCCAACAGTCCAAGCTCCAGCCCAGATTCCCAGATGACAGGCAAATATAGTGCTTGAACTGATCAGCGCAAAAATTATCAAAAGCGTAGTTGCAGTGAGAACTTTTCGCATATCCCCCCAGATTTTGCGATTAGATGGAAGTAATTTTATTTTTGGGGGCATGCACTGAATATTCCTGCCTGCAAATCTGCATGTTGGTGTAGTAAGTACTCCCTAAGCATCAAAAATCCCTATTTTCAGGAATTAAAGATTTTTCTGAATGGTGGGGGCCAGTTAGTCAAAAGCTAAATTTACTTTCAGTTTTTTGTTTTCTGGAGGGATCAAGACTGTTTTTTTAATGTGTATCTTGGTAACTAAACTGAAGAATCGTTCCGGGATGATGAAGGTCTTTCGAACTCCCTCCTTTGATCGCTTTGGTCAGTCCCTCGCTGTCTGTGACGATGTAGAAAATTTTCCCATCAGGATGGATTGCTATGTCTCTGTAGCGATTTTGTGTCCGAAATAGCAGATCAGGTTTCTCTTCAATTTGAGAAAGGGAGTTGTCCAACTTGAGTCTGTAAAGTTGCCCATACTTTAGACTTAACACCAACAATGAGGTAGACCAATTTGGAATACTGTCTAGCTCATAGGCTTCTAAACTAGAAGTGGCTACAGTGGGCCAGCAAATGAATTCGTGCCCACAAGATTGCTGTCTAAAATTATAATCACTATTCACAGTGAAGAGTGTTTGTAAAGGTGCCTTAAAATTTGGATGATCCCAATCAAATTCTGTGTCGCTTGAAATTGACTTTGGACAGAAATAATCACTAAATTTTAAAATTTCACAGGAAGGATGAGATGACCAATTACAGTAGGTATAAGCTTGGTTATCCTGTTTGCCTGCGATATGCGGCCAGCCATAATTCATTCCTGCTTCAATTAGGTTCACTTCATCATCCGACTTGGGTCCATGCTCACTGGAGAAAAGATAGCCATTTTTACTGAAAGCTAATCCCTGGGCATTACGATGCCCATAAGAATAGATGTGACTTTGTATTCCAGATATGAGTGGGTTGTCGATTGGAACACTGCCATCAGGATTGATTCGGAGAATCTTTCCCTTGTAGGCGGACCAATCTTCCTGCTGAATTTCTTCAGGGTTGGGTATTCTTTGAGATTCAATCGGTTTGCACTTGTTTCCAAACTGATTAGCCCCCATATCCCCGATGGTTAGGTAAATCTTCTTGTCAGGACCTACTTTAAGCCTACCAGAAATGTGATCATTGCTTGAAGGTAAGTTCTCCAGCAAAATTTTGGGATCCACAAATTGTCCCAATCCATTCAGGTTTTCATATCTGTAGCGCACTAGTCTTTGGAAGGGAATCCCTCCAGATTGATAGGTATATGTCAGATAGACCCAATCCTCATTTAGTCCCCTGCCAAGATTAGGGTGACAATCCATTCCGAGGAGACCAGCCTGTCCAACAAAGGGATAGACTTCCTCAATTTTCAATAACTTCCGTTTGGTACCACTTTTAGGATCGACTTCAGAAACTTCTCCTTTGCTCCGTTCTGTAATCCATAGTTTACCGTTGGGCGCATAAAGTATTTCCCAAGGGTCTTTCAGTAACCCAACGGGCCCAACCTGGGATCGTTGAAAGTCATCTGTTGCAGCAAGAACAACTGCTGAGGGAATTAGCCAAATCAATAGTATCCTATTCAGCAGTGATAATATCTGCTTGTTGATTTTCAAGTCTAGGTTTCTCGAAAAAATTACGGAAGATCGTTTGGGCATTATTCAACTCTAAACAAACTTTCAAATGCATTAATAGAATCTGAAGCGAAGCATTGGACATTGTTAGATCAAGTGAGTCATTTCATGAATTTTGGCCTCCACTACACAACCTTCAATGGATTTTCGATAAGCATCCATGTGCTCGGCATTCATGTGTGCCTGCCATGTTTCATATGAAGTCCAGTTCTCGTAGATCATGAAGTAGGCAGGATTTTTGTTATCTTGATGCAGATCGTATTGCAAGCAACCTTTTTCTGAACGGGTAATCGGGAACATCTTTGCCATTTCAGTTTTGACATAATCAATTTTTTCAGGATTCAGAATAATGTGGGCAACGATAGTCAACTTTGACATTGGAAAACTCAGATTGTCAGATTATGAAAATTGACCTTTAGAATGTTTGTCTTTCGATACGACCAGTACATTCTTCCTAAAATCAAAGGGGGAGCACCAGATATCATCCAAGATGGAACCAAGAAGCAAGTAAAGTCTTCTTGATTGGACTGAAATAACTTGGGGAGGATTTTATGCAGGAAGGAAGATTAAGTTGAGATTTCAGGGCTCTTTCAAGAAGACCTGAAATTTCAGGGTTGAGTGAGTGATTTGTTGAAATTAATCCAATCCTCCTCGGTTTGTTCAAATTCCTGATGTTCAAAAAAAGGATACTCAATTCTCTACCCAAGTGGGGATGATCTCGAAGTTGTTCTGAGTAGTCTATATGAGTAAAGGAATCCAGATTGCGAATGCAGTTGAGGTAGTCCTGCTGCAACAAAGTTTGTTTTGATAAATTTAATTGAAGAAATTGACCCTAATAGAAATTTACCAAAAACTGGATGTCATATCTATAGTACATCTCAAAATGTCTCTGGAGGAGGGTTATGAAAGGTAAGAAAGAATAAGTCTGAAATTTTGCCTAGGCTTCAAAGTATAGTTGCAGAAGCGCCTATCTAATCGAATGAAATTCTAATGATCAATGAGGTTTGAACGAACTTCTTGTTTCCCTCTAAATTTATTTACAAGCTCTCTACCCACATCATTTAAACTAAAAATTTATTCAAATTGATGTTCTCCTTTTGGAGAAAATGAAGACACAAACTCTGCTTGTTGTTAACCTGTTTTCGTTACTGCTACTAATCAATAGTTTGAAAATTCCAGTACTGGCCTATAAACAGACAGCCGTGGATTAACTTGTTACAACTTAAAAATGTATTGGTTGTGATTCTCGAGATGCTAATTTCAAAATGGGTAGTTTATTAAATGTAATCGTGGAAATTTCTGAGTTTCTGGGAAATTAACAACGATGAGAAAATCTGTTGTAAATCTTTTTAGAATGAGCATATTTGCTGAAGACTGATCTGCAACGTGTCGAAGTGAGCCGATCTGATTTTCAAGGTGCTCGAATGTGTCGAACTAATCTTATTAGGAGCTACATGGGAGAAATAATTTTCACCGTAGTCAAACTTTGATTGGTAAAGATGCATGATGCTAATCGAAGAAAAGCTGATTTGTACTTAGCAACGCTAGGATAAGCTGAACTAATGGATGTGGACTTTTGGGAAGCAAATTTAACTGGTGCCAATTTTGGAATGGCAACTCTGACAGGAGCTAAATTGGCTAATGCTAATTTTAGGGGAGGCAAATTGAGAGAAGTCGACATCGACTTTGATAGTCTGGCCAAAAATGTCAGATTCTGCAGGACCGTGATACCTGATGGGAAAATCAACCACCATGATTGCGAAGCGTGATTTTCTTTTCAAATAAACTAGTGGGGCCTTGAACTTCCACTGAGATCCTCAAAATGAGGATCCAGATTGTTTGAGGAATTTGATTTCTTCCTCAGTAGGTACTCGCCCCAAAATTTGATTGCGGTGAGGAAATCATCCAAACGCACTGATAATGCCTTGGTGACTGATTGCATATTCATGAATTCGCTCGCTGGAACTCCTTGAACAGATGTAGAGCGATCTTAAATGGTTATATTTTCACTGTGCATCATTGGCATCAACATTAACTGACGATAAGCTAAATTAGCTAGCTCCATGTGCCCTTTCATAACAGACAAGACTTATCTCTAGGCCATTTTCACCACCTGAAAAAGCTTTGGGTGTATTTCGGAAAATGTTTCTAGTGAAATGGTTCAACACTAAGATTACAGCGAGATATCCTTCTAAATAAATTTGGTAGGGCTCCATCATTCTATTCAGTAAATCAGAAACTGTGGATTCAAAACTTTTAGAAATCAACGCATCAAAGTTAGCATCCTTCTTGTACCATTGTTTGGGAGCACAATCTTTGAACTAGAACTTTAGGATCTCGTCAGCAGTAGTTGTATTACTCATGGTTTGGTGTGCTTTACAATTGAATTGATTTGATCAATTCGTTCATCTGGAATTCTTTGATAGAGAGGTTTGATAAAACGATCATTAAAGATCTTTGGTACCTTGATTCAAATATGGTCTCCAGTAGTTTCAATTGTTCGAGCCCAAAATTACCGAATCACTGTAAAATGGGTATCAGAATTGTATTTGAGTCAATCATAAGACAATCTCTTAAAGATATGAAATTCATAATCAATATTCTCATCTTCGTGGTTCTAGGTTATATTCTTGCGAGAGAATTATAATCTTAGATCTGTTGGGTTAGCTAAGTCCTCCAATTAAGAAGCAATGTTTTATTCGCTAATTTGGATCGCCCTGCATACACCTGTTTTACTATTTCTTATATATAAATGGTTTTGGTTGAAGGATGAACGTGCAGAGCTCAAGAGTAGGTTGCCTGAAGTTATGCGGCTACTATTTCGGATCAATATTGGTTTTGGGGTGATTGTGCTTGCAGATCTCTTCATCACGGAATTACTGACCCCCATGCTTTTAGCATGAATGGATTCTGAAACGAAAAAAGGTTGGAAAGTATCTTCAATAGATGATGAGAAGTGACATCTGTGTTGAACTGTCAGGGAGCCAGCTGAGTTTTCGAGTTGGGGCCTTTCTACTTTTGGAAGGCCAGATACTACTTTGTAGGATCGTTTAGAGCGACTGCTGAAAGTTTCTTTGACCATTGTGGACAACTCTGCGAGCTATTCTGAGTTTTTTTATGAAAGCTGCTGAATTTCAGTAGAAAAAAACTAATTAGTAAGTCACGCGAATTTTTCGGTGGGTTCTCTTTGAAGGCTTGAGCTAAGTTAGATTTCAAATCAGCTTTTTTCAAACCTACAAGCTGAGTCAACAAGCACTTCCGCAATTTCATACATCACTATTTCATCCCTGATCATTGCTGCATCTAGGTGGTGACCAAAGTTAGTTTGCGCCATGCACCACTTCGTAAACGTGCCAACATAGCCAAACAAAGTATCGGCGAAGAGAAAGCGTGTATTGCCAAAACTTCTCTAGGTGTGAATTCAAAAATCCGGATTAGCAATAATACGAGCAAGAATTGAAACCACCAGAAAGCAGCAAAGATTGTCATGGCTCCGTAAGTGTCTCCAACTCCACGCAGTGCTCCTCCTAGAATAGCGGACCAAGCTAAGATGAACATCATGAAAGCGTTAAGCTGAGTACCCCACTTTGCCAAATCAATTGTCTCACCCGAGGTATCGGGCGCTAAAAAAATCCCGATCATCGCTGGAGTCATCAACAAACAGGCTATTGAGACAACGAAGGCATAGATTGAGGCCAAGAATAAACCTGAAAAAACTGAGTCTGTCGCGGCATCGGGATCTTGAGCTCCCACAAACCTTCCTGTAAGACTCATTGTCCCAATCTCCAAGCCAATCACTGGAATAAAGAGTGTGTGAATCCAGGTGAACGCCACAGTGATGGCAGTGGAAACAATGATTCCATAAGACTGAAAAGCGAGAATCAGTAGATCAATCGCAAAAATTACCAAAGTGATTTCAAGCCCACTTGCAAAACCATAGCGGATCAGTTTTTTTAGGATTCTAAGGTCCAACTTAAAGCTTTTCAGAATCTGATATTCTGGAAATTTGATCTGTCGAAAATAGATAATCGCTAAAGTTAGTGCTCCGGTGAACCAGGCGAAAACTGTCCCATATCCTGCCCCTACGATACCAAGCTCTGGAAATCCCAACTTGCCAAAAATCAATACGTAGTTTGCGCCAACGTTGGCAATAGCCATTACAAAGGTTGAGAGCAGGATGACTTTTGTTTTGCCCAGTCCACCAAAATAACTGTTCAAGCTATGCCGAATGAGATCAAAAGCCGTCCCAGCCATGAGAATTGTCAGGTAAGTTTTGGCCTGAACCACCTCTATGTCTGAGAGCCCTGCCGTTGCGAGGACCCATCTCCCAACTGGAATGAGCGCTAAAATAATTGGCACACTAAGACAACTGAATAAAATGCTTTGAGTGAGTACCCTAGGACAGTTTTGATACCTTTCTGCTCCAAAATACTGAGCAACCAAAGCCGTACTGAAGCCAATGATCCCTATAAAAAAAGAGACAAAGGCAAAGGAAGTAAAGCCACCGCTCAGGCAAGCATTCATTGCCTCTGCACTGATCTGCTTTAAATACAACCGATCAATAAACATCAGCATTGCTTCAGTTGAGGTAGAAATCATCAACGGAAAAGCAATGTGAATCATGGGTGTGATTCCACCTCGGCCCTGAAGTGCCTGTAATAATTTCGTAACGCGGCTTTGGATTAGATCTGCTCTGAAGAAGTGATTGGAAAGGTTACAAACTTAAATGGAATAAATTGATGAAACAAAAAACTAGTAATTAAACAATCACCTCCATTTTATCAATTAGTTTTGTCAAGTCTCATGAATTGTCTCAATGAGGATTTGCCCGCTAGGAAGGTGCAATTGATTGACGCAACCACAGATTGACTGAAAAAGGTCTAAACTATGAATGAGGACAAGCATCATTTAATCTAAATATATCGGAATGATATGCCCTTATTGGCAGTACTTACTATTTTGTTGGCCTTTCCAATTTCACTGTTAGCTCAGAGTCTTGGTCCACAAACTCGTGAAATGATTCGTGAATATTCTCACCCTTCCGAAATAATTTATTACGCGCGGGTCAATCGCGCTTGTGATCGGTTTGGCCTCCACAAAGAAGCGGCTGACCGTGCGATGAGGAATGTGTTGAGGCTAAGAAGAATCAATGCGGTCAGTTACGCTACTGTAGATCCAGTCAATAAGCTTGTTCTTTTAGGAAATGTACAGTGTTTCGCAGATAATCAGGTGAGCATTGCACGCATCAGTGTAGACTTATTTGTGCAATTGACCGAAGAGTTTACAGACAACATTCGTATTGGCTTTCAACAGGGAGCCATCCTTCCCATTCCAGATTCAAATGAAATCCTCTTAGAACTTCAATTCAATACCGAAACCAAGCTAACTGAGTTTGTGTCGGCCCACCAAAATTATGATACGCTCTTGCCAAGTCACTCTCTAAGTTCGTTCTGAAGCTATTTGCTTTAGATACCATTTGGGTAATCTGATTTGATACGATGGTAAAGTTTTGAATAGTTAGAATGAGACGAGCTCATCAAAAAGTATGTTAGCTTTTTGGTGAGCTGATGATCGGTTGAGGCAGTCGAAGAATTAGGACCCAAATTTATTCCGACCAAATGAACTGGGGTCTGGTTCGAACATACTTGTTCCTTGTTGTTGGCGAAGCATCATTTTTCGCTCTTCCGCTGCGAGCAGGGAATAGGATAGCTCTTGATGTAGTGTATTTGTAAGGGACTGAATCGATTTTGCGATCTTGGAAGTCAGTGACATAGTGTCTCCTTGTGCTCTAATTTTTAATGCAATGTGCCGCTATGAACTCAAAAGCTATGCTTAAAATATTATGTGACAATATTAATACATAAAATTAAATTATGCAACATTAAAAAATAATATATTTACGAAAAATGCTATTATAAACTGATACTATTAAAGAATTTTTCAAAAAATTATTTGAAAATTATATCTTTATCTAAAAAAATCTTATTAAGATAATAATTATTTGGATGAGAGTACGTAAGGGATCATTTCGAAACAATAGTCTGATTTCAATAACATATACACAGAGAAGAATTGCTAATTTGAATCAACAGGTTTGATTTTTTCCATTCACTGTCTTGAATTGGAGAGAATGGGCTTACCTTGAGAGTAAAATTCTACTTTGCCAGAAATTGATATTTCTTCGCATGCGACACGAACTAGTTTTTTGGGTTCAAGGTGTAGTAACGGTTTTTGCCACTTCATAATTGGAAAATTGCATCACAAGAGCGGTGAGGGGTGCTGGTAACAATTAAATTTCCTCACAATTTTTGTTCTAGTATTTCATACTAATCCTCATAAACAGTTCCCAATCTCTTGGTTAGGCTATGGGGGTTTTCAGATACCACTGATTGGCTCTTGTCCATCCAGACAATCATTTTTACAGGCTGGAGGAGACCTTAAAATACTTTTTGATTAAAAATTTATTAAGAAGTGTGGGTGCAAGCTTTTTGGCAGGAGAATTAGGTCGAGCTGTTGACGACGATAGGTTTGAGTTGTGGAGGTGGAGGGATCAGGGGTCTTATATCAGCGAAGGGGTGAATAGGATCATGGCGAAAGGCCTCGGCAAAACCATTTAGTCGACCACACTGGGCGGATCGGAATCGTCCCTGGACTCGTGACATTTCTACGAAGTGCCCTGGTCCTTGACTTTTGTGACATAGGATGGCTTGCTCCTTCAGAATCTGGAACTGACTGATGTCGACATAATAGTTTGGCAAAAAATCGTTACCCATCATTGGATCAACCCAGAGCACAGGAACTCGAAAACTCGCAGCTACCAAACTCGCGGAGGAAACAGCCCGGTGATCAACGTGGTAGTCATTGGGAGCGTGGGCTACCAGCAAGTTTGGTTTAAGGCGCAAGACTTCAGTAGTTAGCTTTACAGAAAATTCTTCAGACTGACATAGCTCACCGTCCGGAAAATTCAACTGAATTAAGTTAGCATCCAAGACTTTAGCTGCTGCGATTGCCTCCTCGGAGCGAAGCTTAGCAAGATCTTCTGGATTGAAGTTCCCTCCCTTGGAACCATCTGTAGCGATCAAAATTGTCACCTCTGCGCCCATTAATCGCCAGGCAGCAACCGAGCCTCCACAATAGATATCAGCATCATCAGGGTGTGCCATGATCAGGGCAACGTGCATCTTATAGGTCTTGGAGAAATTCTAACACCATTGCAGCGGTCCATGTGAAACGTTCTCCTCCACATGCTTCACCGGTCTTAGGATCGTAATATTCTGCAAAACCGCCGGAGCTAATCAATCCCAGAGAATCTTCCACGATTTTTCTACTAGCTTCTTCTAGATCAGCAGCTTGTAACCCATCGTTAATCAAGTAGTTGATAATCAGCCAGACTGGACCACGCCAATAGCGCTTAGCGTCAAACCTTGGATCTGCTGGATCATGACTAGGGATGCTGAAACGACAAGCTGTAGAAATTTGCTCTATGCTAAGAGCAATCGCTCGCGCCCGATTGTGGCGAATCGGTGCGAAGACGGCAAGCAGTCCCCCTACAGAATTACTCTCAATTAGTTGCCCTGTCGTTCGATCCTGACAGAGGTACTGCCTGTACAGATCACTCCAAAGATTCTCCAAGGCCTCCAGGCTTCGTCGAGCCCAGATGTAATTGCGTTGAGCGATATCATCCATTTCTAGCTCTTCTGCCAGTGCAGCTAGATCAAAGCAGGAACGAATCAAGATCGCATTAAAGCCAGGGTCCACAACTTTGAACGGAGAGGCATCGTGTAGTTTGTTATTGTCCCAACCAAGAGAGCGAAAATGTTCTACTAACCAGAGATAGCGATCGTACTGTGCCTTGGTGGGGCGATGTTCTGGGTTAGCGTGCTCGGTATCGCGGCGAACGTAGTCGACAATACCTTCGGTGGGTACACGCTCAAAAGCTTCGTCCCAGTCAATCGAATTATCACGGCCAGCTTCCCAAGGATGGATGATCGAAACGAGTCCTTCCCGCTGTGGGTCTCGATTTGCAAAAAACCAAGCATGCCAGCGGTCAACTGCATCGACCAGGTCCTCGATACGTTCTTCAATTTCTTCTGGATCTGCACAGCGTTGGTATAAACGCCTCAGGACAAAACCGGCAACAGGTGGTTGGGTGATGCCACTGGTAGCAACCGAACGGCCAGTGGACCAAACTTCGGGGCCTGGAAAATATCCATTGTCGGGTTGGTGAAAGACAATGTGGGGAACCATGCCGTCTGGCCACTGATGTTCAAACAGTGTTTCGATTTCACGCCATGCTCGGTCTTCATCAAGGTACATCCAGCCCAGTGCTGTTAGGCAGCTGTCCCAATTCCATTGGAAAGGATACAAACCTTTGGTGGGAATCGTGTAGCGTCCTTCGCGGTCGTTCTCACTAAGGATCTCTGCAGCAAGTCCACGAAGTTCTGCAGGATTTAGGGCCTCTTCCATTATTTCCTTTCCAGTTGAGGCATGTGTTAATTGAAGTCAATGATGACTTGTATGAAGGCAATAAACCAATTTGGATTCCAAATTACTGGCAAATCCAGCTAAAGTTTTCAATATTTTTCAACAAATTTTTCAAAAAGGTCATGGCACCCTCAATTAATCTCAAAGAATTACAAGATTTGATTCGGCAACGAAGCTTACAAGGGCGTTCACTCGTTGCATTGGCTGGGCCTCCCGGTTCTGGTAAATCCACTCTGGCTACTGAACTGGAAACAGCACTCAATCAGGAGCAGCCTGAACAGGCGATGATTTTGCCAATGGATGGATTTCATTATGATGATTTACACTTGGTACCAGCCGGTTTACGGCCACGCAAAGGAGCTCCACAGACCTTTGATGTAGATGGATTTTATCATATTTTGAGACGTTTGCACGATAGACATGAAAAGTTCGTAGCAGTGCCGGTTTTTGATCGAGATCTCGAGATTGCTCGAGCCGGAGCCCGTTTGATTTCTGCAGAAGTACCTGTGATCCTAGTAGAGGGTAATTATCTACTGCTTCAGCAGGAGCCGTGGTCTCAGTTAAGGCCGTTGTTCGATCTGGCTGTTCTGCTCGAGGTACCGGATGCAGTGCTCAGGCAACGCCTGACTGAACGGTGGCAGCATTATGAGTTGCGCTCGGAGGAGATTGCTGCGAAGGTAAATGAGAACGACATGCCAAACGGACGCTACGTGATGGCCAAAAGTGGCGGAGAAGACTATCGCCTGCAAAGTAGATGAACACTTTCCTCCTGAATTTTGTTTTTCACAGACCCTAATCTGATTGATCCCTTTTCATTTAGATGCTAAGTAATTCGTCTGCTTCACCGAGTATCCTGTTGACCCTGGCAAACTATTGGACTGAGGCACGCCCTGGTTATAAGGGCATTCTATTGATGATTTTAGCGAGCTTTGCCTTCAGCTGCATGGATACCATCGCCAAGATGATGAGCTCTCACTATGATCCTTTTCAGGTCGTCTGGGCGCGTTATTGTAGTCAAAGTTTTTGGTCCCTAGTTGTCCTCGCTCCATTCCTAACACGCTTGCTGAAAACTCGGTATCTCAAGCTACAAATTTTGAGATCGGGGCTGTTGTTTGGCGCGACCTTAGCCTTCTTCTCAGCATTGCCCTATCTAAAATTAGCGGAATTGTTTGCTATCTTTGAGGTGGCTCCACTGCTGATTACTTGTCTCTCTTTCCTGGTCCTGAAAGAAAAGGTTAGCTGGCCTCGTTGGGTGGGAGTAACGATCGGTCTGCTGGGAGCACTGATCATCATTCGTCCCGGCACGGAGGTCTTTACACCCTACGCACTGTTGCCGGTTGTGGCCGCGAGCTGTTTCGCTGGCTATTCGATCACAACACGTTTTCTAGGATCTGAAGAGTCTCCCTGGACTAACTTTCTCTACACTGCCCTGATTGGAACATTCATCGCTTCGGTACTTGTGATTCCTAAGTGGCAACCGATTGCAATGGAAGATCTACCGGTTCTTGCTAGCTTTGGCATGATTGGGGGAATTGGACACCTGATGTTGATCTTTGCTCTGCGATATACCCAGGCCTCGATACTTGCGCCTTTCTCTTATTTTGGCTTGTTGTACAGTAGTTTCTGGGGATTTTTTGTTTTTGAAGAGCTACCCGATATCTTCACTTACCTCGGAGCTTTCGTAATCGTTGCTTCAGGCGTTTTTGTTTGGTATCGAGAAAACAGGAAGACGGTGGTTGCAGTGATGCAGAAGGACTAGGTTCTTGAGAGAAAATTGTCAGCAAGCATCAAGGTGTCGGTAGTGTAAGTTTCGGCTACTTCCTTTGCAGTTGGGGTTTCCGGATGACTGCCAATCCAAGCAGTCAGTAACAACCTTCGAAGCATCACAAAATTTGGGAGCATGTTCACGCTTTCCTCACTGAGTGAGGTCACACTGCGGTAGCCTTGAATCCAATAATCTTCAAGCTCAGCAATGATGGATTCGTGTTCTAAGAAACTTACCGCCGCTGCGAAATCGTACCCAAACCATCCAAAACCGCAGTCGTCAAAATCAATGATCCCCAAGCGGTCTCCTTCCACGAGGAGGTTTGCGAGTCGCAGGTCGGCGTGGATCAGTCCAAATCTGTCGGAACTTTCTCCAAATTCATTAAGTTGGCGTTTTAATTTCAGGCAGGTTTTTTCCAATAACTGCTCCCCATCCTTTGTCAGTTTAGGGGCAAATCGCCAGTCACCCCAGTGAGACTTTGGCCCCACTGTAGTGTCAAAATTCCAAATCTTGCGGACAAATGCAGTTGGTCGCTTCCAGGAGCGAACATGTTGGTGTAGTCGAGCACTGATGGCTCCGAGTTGCTCAAAGCTACTGTTCAGGTTTGCTGTTGGAGAGGGTTCGACTCCCGTCATGAAAGTGAAAGCCACCACAAAACGATGTTCTCCCTCCAATTCGAAGCTTGTTAGAAGGCTACCCGTTCTGACTACTAGTGGCTCTGGGGTTTCGACAATCTCTTCTTGACGCAAGGCTACGATCCAATCCAGTTCGGACTCGATCTCTTGTTGGGTATGGTAGCCCGGCCGATAAACTCGGAGCACTATCTGGCGTCTACTGCCGGGCTCTTCTGCACGAAATGTTGCATTCTCAGAGATGGTCAGCAATTCCACGTTGGTTTGGGGATCAAGTTCCCATTTGTCAAGCAAACCAATTGCTCCTTGCCGCAGCCTTTCGATTAATTGATCGTCATATAATCCTGTCATTTCGAATACTTGGCGCAAAAAATAGATTAGAGCGTAACTTTTTTGGGTTAATTGACAGATTCAATGAAATGCTCAATCTCTTCAAGAATCATGGTACGGTCGTGAAGCTGTTCGATCCATCGGCTCGGGAAAACACCTGTACCTCCAGCTGCTCCAAGAAGGGCGCCTAAGATGGCGCCACGATGGCAGTTATCACCACCGGCTTCTGCATTGGCAATCAAGGCTTGCTCAGCATCAGTTTTGTACTTGGCCAGTAGATAAAGTACTGAAGGAACGGAGTGCTCGATGTAGCACGCAGGGCTGAAAATCGGGCCGATGACGTCCTGATCCTGCCAATTTTTACGACCAGCTTCTTCAAGCAATTTGTTTAGGCGAAGTCCCAAGGATTGAGTGGCCTCCAGCATCTGATCTTTAAGATCAGCTGAGCGCTCTTGTTGAAGCAATTTGTGTAACAGCTCCATGACGGGCTCTGCGTAGTGCTCTAGCTTGGGAGATTGATGAGTCAGTCGTAATTGAGTACGAATCGTCAACCAATCTCCAATGGATTTGATGAGAACCGGAGGAAGCAGGACGAGGCCTCCAACAGACGCAGTGTTGTGATCTTCTGCGCCGGCACAGTTCTTAGCAGGCTTGCCATTGTTCCAGTTGGCAAAAAAATCCCGGTGGAAGGACTCAGCATAGGTGTCCTTATGGCTGTCTGCGGTGGTCATGAAATCAATGTAGGCTTCCAAAAATCTATCTGCTGAGTAATCCAGTACAGAACTCCGCAATAAGACCCGCAGACACTGAAGGTTCAGAGTGTTTTCACCGGCCCGCAGTGCATGGTGGTAGTGGAGTTTGGGCCTGGCCCAGAATTCCTTGCGCCCTTTGAGGATCACATCCCCCACGATGCTGCCGTGCTGTTTGCCACGCCCATGCCCTCCTGTGTTAGAGAGGTGCAGCAGAGAATTTGGATGAAATTCCTTGGGAGCCTCCATGTTGCGGATCGGACCGTAGTCTTGCTGGAGTGCTTTGGTGTCGTAGTACCAATGAACAGGCATTGCGAGAGCATCTCCGATGAACATACCGAGGAGCATTCCACGAATTTTTTCTGGTTGATAAGGATTCATGAGATATGGGAATTCGAATTAATGATTATGGAGTTAAATATTTTTGCAGATTTTATTTGATTTTAATTAATCTCATATTGGAATTCTTGATTGAACTTCCCAAGGTTTTTTTTAATGGGCTTTATGAACCCCCACAAAAAGCTCAGAAAAAACCTATCTCGAAACCATCAACTGAACCCAAATCTCCTGATTCTCAAACTGCACGAATGGCCTACCCCACTTCATCTTGAAGAGGTGGCATAGGGCATCAGGTTGCAACTTAATGGCAGATCAGCAATTTCCTAATCATGTCAGCAAGGTGGCTCTTGTCATACTAAGAAATTGTTTAGCAGAAGCTAAAAAATCAATAAGTTCCCCACAGACCAACTCGCCCGTTCGAATCAGATCTCAGGATGAGTGATTGCAGAGAGCATGATTCCCAATGGACTGTTTAATCATTGCTAATGTCAGGCGTTTACATGCCCATATCTTTCGATTGATCTCGAACAGAGAAATGAACATGAACTAAGAGAATGTTTTTCAGGAATTTGGACGAAAAAGTTTTTAGACTTTAAAGAATTGGGTGTTCGGGACTACCTTGGCCTATCTGACTGCTTTCCCCGTTTTGGCCTCCGACACTCGTGTGACTTTGGTACCTGGTAGACCATATTCTTACTTTGCAGCGTGGGAAAAAGCTAGACAGGACGCCAAGCGTGACTTCGGTCTATATGGTGAGTGATTTGTCGGAAGGTAATCGGCAGAAAATTTCTGTGGCCAAGTGGCTGGCGGCTCAGGTAGAAGTCCTAATTGTTGATGAACCGTCGGTCGGCATCGACACTAAGACCAAGGCCTACCTGCATGAATTGATTCGGGAAATGGCCGATCAGGGCACGTCAATCTCCTTGATCAGCTCTGATATGCCCGAAATCATTACAGTGGTAGATCGAATCATCGTAATCTAAGACTTTGCGATCAAGAGAGACCTGAAAAACAACCGAAATTATAAGGCGATGAGCACCAGAATCATGAATTTGATTCATAGCTGAATATTCTGAAGGTTTGTCCAGCATAGTAAATCATTTGATTCCATTTTCTTCATTATTAAAATCTTTTCAAAAAATTATTTCCCTCCTTCCTGTTTTTGACTGTCTTGCTTTCTCCATGATAGCTGTTAAAGAATCTCAACACCCATCAACTACTCAAAATTGAGCTCTCAATGTCCAGTGGCTTTGTAAAAAATTCAACTCTACCCAGAGGCTCCATTACAAATACAACCTATGAATTCCATCACAAAATCCGACTACGATCAGATCCTTGAAAAAGCAGTTGCTGTTCAACGCAAGTGGCAGGAGATCCCGGCTCCGAAAAGAGGAGAACTGTTGCGAGTCTTTGGCAATCAATTGCGCGAATCTCAAGAAGGCATTGCCAATTGCATTATGACCGATGTTAAAAAGATACGGGCTGAAGCCCTTGGAGAGGTGCAGGAGGCGATTGACATGTGTGACTTCGCTGTGGGGCTTTCGAGGCAACTGTACGGACTGACGGTTGCAAGTGAGCGTCCAGAACACAAGCTACAGGAGGCCTATCATCCGTTGGGGGTCATTGGGGTGATCACTGCGTTCAACTTCCCATGTGCAGTCTGGGCCTGGAATCATTGCCTCTCAATAGTTTGTGGGAACAGTGTGATCTGGAAGGCTTCTCCAAAGGCACTGAATGTCACTGCCAATTGTAAGAAGGCCTGGGATCAAGCGGTGCAAAACTGTATGCCTAGGGAAGGGTTTGAGGATCTGTTACAGTTGGTTGTTGGGCACAAGGAGCAGGCCGAGTGGCTGGCTGACGATGCGCGGATCAGCCTGCTGAGTGCGACGGGTTCAACGGAGATGGGCAAGTCCTTGGCTACAAGAGTAGCAGCTCGTTTGGGTAAGGCGCTTTATGAGCTTGGAGGTAACAACGGGATGGTTGTCAGCCAACATGGCAACATCGACCTGGCGGTTCGGGCGATCGTCTTTGGAGCGGTAGGTACCGCAGGTCAGCGCTGCACTACCTTACGCCGCTTGATCGTTCACGAGCAGGTTTATAATGCACTGTTGGCCAAGCTGAAACCGGCTTATGCGAGCCTACCCGTAGGTGATCAATTCAATGAAGAAACCCTGGTTGGACCATTGATCGATCAGGCAGCAGTCGAACAGATGCAGGCTGCCTTGTCTTCTGCAAGCAAGAAAGGATACACCGTCCACGGTGGCGAGTACCTTGGAGAATGCCTATTGCGTCCAGCTATCGTCGAAGCTCTGGAGCAGTGCGAGTTGGTGCGGACCGAAACCTTTGCACCGATCCTTTATGTGTTGAAATATTCGGAGTTGAAGGAAGCAATTCGGCTACACAATGGTGTCCCCCAGGGCTTGAGTTCCTGTATCTTCACAGACAACCTACAAGAAGCCGAGACCTTCACTTCTGCTGTCGGTTCTGATTGTGGAATCGTCAACGTCAACATCGGCCCCAGCGGTGCCGAAATAGGTGGAGCTTTTGGAGGAGAAAAGGAGACAGGTGGAGGCCGTGAGTCAGGTTCTGATGCCTGGAAGCAATACATGCGTCGTAGCACGATTACGATCAATTATGGGACGTCAATCCCATTGGCACAAGGGATTAAATTTGGAGATTGATGGTATGCACAAAGGTTTTTATCGAGTTCCAGATGTGCAGTTTGATCTACAGAAGACAAAAGATGCCCTGCAAGAGGTGGATTCCAGGGTGGCTCGGCAGTCTCCTGTTGGTGAACGAGACATCAACGCCATTTGCCTGACACAGATTCCTGGTGACCCAAACTCGATCACAGGCGGTAATGTTCGCGGTTTGTTTTGGACCATGCCTGATCATACTGGGGTTGAGGTGCAACGTGATGATCCAATTGCTGAAGAGAAGTATTTGGACTTCGTCAAATTGTTTGAAGATACTTACTTTAGGGAAATCTACGACACCTTGATCTCGCGTTTCCGGTTGGGTCGAATCCGCCTTCTTTGGAAGCTCCCCCGCACTACCCTGAGTTGGCATCGTGATCCGGAGCCGAGACTTCATATGCCGATCATTACCAATCCTGGAGCTCATATGGTAATTGAAGAAGTCAGCCATCACATGCCCGCAGATGGTTCCGTTTGGATCACGAACAATACTCGTTATCACACTGCCTTTAATGGTGGAGAAGAAGACCGAGTTCATTTGGTAGCAACAGTGCTGAATTGCAATATGAGTATCTTCGATTAAAGTTAACGATCACAGCGTTGTTGGTGAGATTTGGCGTAGTTTAATTCGTTGATGGTTTCTAAAAAGTGAACGCTATGAAAGTTTTTCGAAGTGTTTCGCTATGTGTTGTGACGGGAATCCTATTGTGGGTAAGCTCGCTTTCAGCTCATGAGGTCTCGAAGATCAACGCTGAGAGCCTGTCGAGAAAATACTTTCGTAATGAAGTTTTGTCTTACACCAGTCTGGTTGAAAATCGCTGTGTAAGAATTGGTCTCAATGCGGCTGCTGTCAATCAAATCCTAGTTGAAGAAATTGAGAAGGCTGAGCTGTTACCCTTGGCTGAGGAAATGGAGGTCCTACTCCCCAGAATTTTACTTATTGGCGAGGTTAATTGCTTTTCAAAATATCTCGGAAATTCAGTATTCTATCATGCTAGCGTTTCTTTGCGATGGGAGGATGGAAGAGATGCAAGTGGTTGGTTGACCTTAGGTTTAGTGTCTAGTGCGATGGGCTTGGGTGATGAGATGCGCAAGCCCCTCAATTCTATCCGAAAGGCTGCCCGTGAAAAGATTCGAGATCTGCTGAATGCCCAGCGTCGAAAAGCCGAGTGAAGTTTGGTTTTTTTGATCCGAACTTAGGCGTACTGGACAATCAAAACCGAGCGATCGTCGGAAAATTCTGTGCTGGTGGAACCCTTGATAGCTGGGCAGCTGTCAATCTTACATGGATCAATGGATTCGATTTGGGCAAACTCTCTCTCCCACCCTGCCACCGTCACATCATCTGGCAGACTGAAATAGCCGTCCGTAAAGAGTTCGAGGCTCTTAATAGAAGACTTTGGACGAGAAAAGCAAAGCATGCCCTCACCAGCTAGGCTCTTTCCATTCAATGCAGCATAGCCTAGGGGAAGTTTTTCTTGGTTGGCAAAGCGGTGCTGCGAAACCACCCCCTGTTTGAGAAAGCTTATCCCTTCTTCTGCCGAAGCTGGGAAGTTTAGTTTGATGCGCTCTAAGAGGTTTTGATAATGACTACCCTTCAATACTCCCTGCTCGAGAGCCTTGTCTAGTCCAAAGTAAACAACTTGACGGGTTTGATATTCCAATTCATCGCCATCCAAATCCTGCTCGCGTAAAAGTTTAAAGATCGTCATGCGCGCTAGAGTTGAGACGTGATCGATTTGTTTGCGTAAGATAATCTCTTCCTTCCCATTTAGACGCACGCCGCTATCCCCCAGCAGGAAAAAGAGCAATTCATCTCCAATATCCCAGGCGAGAGCCATCGTCGTGGACGGTGGTTTGCCCTCTGCTTGTAGCTGTCCTTGTGCAATTTTCTGCAATAAGACCTGTTCCAGTTGCGCATTAACTTGATGTAGAAGTTCTTCGTCGCGTGCCAATTTTTGTGTTGCCCAAAGTCGACTGACAGCTTCGGCACAGGTAAATGCTGCAAAGCGTCCGCTGGTGATTCCGTCCAGCATTGTTTTGGTTGGATCGGTTGCGCCATCAAACAAGGCATAGAGATCAGTCAGGATCAGTATTACATCCTCCCCTGGAGCTTCAAAAGATCGATACTTGGAACGGTTGAAAGAAGAAATTTGCATTTCTTACCTAAAGCTAAAAAAGAAAGGGCTGTTGAACAGGAGCCAGATCCTCTGGTTGTAAAACCAAGGGAAACAATGGAGCTTTGAGCAGCTGTTCCACCTTTGAGAGTGGTCCATTCAACCAGGTTGAGACTTCACTGGGAAGTAGGAGCAATGGCATGCGATGGTGAATCTGGGCACATTGTTGAGTGGGCTTGGTGGTCAGGGTTACCAGCTGATTGGTTGAATCCGTTTCTGAAAACCAGATAGCCGCCATGAATAGAGGGGATTCATCAGGTGCATGAAAGCGAAATTTCTGTTTTTGACTACTTTCTAAAACCTTCCATTCATACCACCCGCTGCAGGGAATAACGCAACGGCGTGATCGAAACGATTCACGAAATGTCATCTTGGTAGCAACGGTCTCAGCTTGGGCGTTGATCAGAAGGTGCCTGGCCCAGGGGGGGTTAATGCCCCATTGCAGGCAGACTTGGGTGAAGCCTTGGAAATCAGCCTGCAGCGTGTCCACCATTTGTGTGGGTCGTAAATCACGATTCTCTTTACCCTCCCATTTTACGCCAAAGCCTGCCTTGACAGCATCACCAATTTTATTGGGTAGAATGTCAATGCGCCCGCACATGAACTAATACTCTAAGGTGTGTTTAATATTAAACGTTGATCCCAAAGTTCCTCGTAGTAAGGCAGCGCATGTTGCTCCAACTCAAGGTAGTGACCATTCAAGGTCTCGCCGGGTGGGCTGGGTGGACCAAATTCCTGGCTTGCCTGAACGTTTTTGTACCAATAGGGAGCCCAGGGACCGTCGTAGGGCTTTTCACCAGGCTCCCAGTTTAACATTGCTTCGTAGTAAGATAATCCTAGGGCAGTCAAGATTTTAGGAAATGCCAATTTGGGATTTACCAGCATTTCATCACTGTCTACAACAAGCTTTGGTCCTTGAAAATGATTCAGTCTCTGCCACTGTTCCACCTGTTCCACAATGCCAATATCCGCCAATTGGGCTTGAGGCCAAACCTTGGCAAAAGATCGAATGACCTTGCGTGGGTGACGAATCCAAAAGATATGGACTGCGTCCTTGGCCCACTCCCAAGGCATCCCCACCATGTGATGTGCCATGTTCTTCAGATACAGTTCCCGGGAGCCTTGTTGACAAAATTGCTCAATTTTAGCTATGCAATCTATTGGGGTGTGGGGAAGTTGAGCTAGAATCTCAGTTCGGCCAGGATGGTCCAGTCCAGTCCGTTGAAGATATGGTCCGTAGAAGGGCTCATCAATCACCACACAGCCCGGCCGCTGAGCGAAGCTGTACATCAGTGCTGTGCTAATGTTGCGAGGACCAGAGATTGCGTGAATCAAACGGGTCTGTATCATCTGATGGGAGTCAATAAGTGGTCGGATCTCACTTACCCCAATTCAGAGCAACAGGGTTGAGGGGCTTGAGCAATTCTAGCAAGCCGGCTTTGGTTTGAGGATGTAATGAAGGAATGGGGTGTCTGCAAAATGATGATTGAATGACTCCGCCCTCTTCCATAACCACCTTGGTAGCACGGAAACCACATTGTCGGTTTTCAAAGTTTATAGCTGGTAAAACCCGCGCGTATGTAGATGCAGCTTGATCTGTTCTACCAGCCAGAAAATGCTCGATGACGGGTTTGATCTGATCGGGGATCATTGCTGAAGTCATCGAGCCACTAGCTCCCGCTTGAAGGTCGGCCATCAAGGTGATGGCTTCTTCACCATCAAAAGGTCCCTCAATCCCCTCTCCACCTTGTTCGAGGAGTGCACGAAACTTGTTTGCCGCTTGAGGACATTCAATCTTGAAGAGCTTGACCATCTCGATTTCATGGGCCATTCGCACCAATAACGGAACCGAAAGCTCTACTCCTGACAGGGGAGCATCTTGGATCATGATGGGTATTCCAACTTCTCCTACTTTGGCGAACTGTTCAAATGTCTGATCCGGAGTTCCTTTGAGGAGTGCACCATGATAAGGAGGCATCATCATCACCATGGCTGCTCCCAATTCTTTACTTAAACGAGCGCGTTGCAGGACGATGTGTGTAGCATAGTGGCTAATTGTGACGATTACTGGGACTCGCCCTGCGACATGCTCCAAGCTCAGTCGGCTCAAAGCTTCACGCTCAGCATCAGTAATTAGAAACTGTTCAGAGAAGTTCGCCAGTATGCAAATACCATCGACACCCTGATCAATCATACAGTTTAGCACTCGTTTCATGCCGTCATAATCAACCTCTCCATTGGGATGGAAAGGAGTTGGAGCGACAGGCCAAATACCAGAATACTTTTTCATTTGAGAATCTCAGTAAAATAGTTATGAAGAATGAGAATGAAATTTGAGGATGACTTATAGTGGAAAGAAAGTAGAGAAGCGAGTCCAGTATTTGAATAATTTACGAACCTCCAGCATATCATCAAGAAACCGAATCCATCTTCAGGGGAGAATGGCGCAACTCAAAGTAGTTTATGAAGGGAAAGGAGCCCATCTGGTTGGCAAGGCTTGGCGATATGGAGCAATGGGCGGCACCTGGGAGGAAGGAGCTGCAGAGGGGCAAGTAATCGTCTCACTGCAGGTGCAAGATCGCAATTACCAACCGTTGATGTCTTCTCTACAGGATGATCCGAATGTGATTGACATTCTGGATGGCCCACTAAAGCCCGCAGAGTCTTCATGAACTAATACAATAACTTCTTCAAGGCTTCAATTAAGCACTTTCCATCGGCATTGGTGTTGTAGCCCTGGATCGAGATTCGGGCAATACAATGCTCTTTCCAGCGGAATACAGGGATCTCGATTCGAAATTCATCATAGAGCCGGTTCTTGATGTTCATCACATCGCATTCTGGCAAAGGCAGAGAAACCATCTGCATACCAGCCCTAAGTCCGGGCTCTACGAGGTGATTCAAGCCAGTTATACTAGACCATTCCTCAGCAATCTGCCAAACCAATTGGTGACAGGCTTGTTTGACTGTAGCCCATTGGTGCTTTTCAAAAAAATCGATTGCTGCTGGAATTGCTAACAGGGGAGCCAAGTCACGAGTTCCCTGGAATTCGAGAGAATCAATGAAACGGGAATTTCCTAGAGCCCCCTTTCCTTCGGCATCATGATTCCAACCATGGCTAACGACCAAAGGTTCGATCAGATGTTGTACGCGAGGGTGGACATGCAGAAAGGCAGATCCCTTCGGTGTTAGCATCCACTTGTGACAGTTGCCAGAGTAGAAGTCTGCATCTAGCCCATCCAACTTAAGGGGAATATGACCTGGAGCATGAGCACCATCGATAACCGTCCAGATGCCATGTTCCTTAGCTCTTTGAATCAACTCCTCAATCGGAAAGGTAAGGGCTGTGGCTGAGGTCAAATGACTGAGAAAAAGAATCTTTGTTCGTGATGTGACTTTTGACCAGATAGCTTCTGTAAATTCTGTTGCAGAAGCCAGGGGGAGAGGGACTTCGACATGGATGTATCTGGCCCCTGTCTTCTGAGCAATGAAGGTCCAGGTTTTCTCTAGTGCACCGTATTCGTGGTCTGTTGTTAGGACTTCATCCCCTTCCTTCAGAGGTAGTGAACGAGCTACAATGTTCAGCCCTGTGGTGGCGTTGGTCACTCCCACCAAATTGTCTGGATTTGAGCCAACAAAATCACCTAGGTGTTCTCGCACATTTCGCATTAACTTCAGACTTCTTCGATGCTCATTCATGAACTCAACAGGCTGCTTTTCGAGTTCAAGTTGCCAGTACTGGTAGTTTTCAAAAATTGGGCGTGGACAGGCCCCATAAGATCCATGGTTTAGAAAGACAACATCGTCTCTCAACATGAAGTGCTCGCGTAGTCCAAGAGCCATAAAGTCTTTCTTGTTCAAGTGTAAAGGTGGCAGGCAGTCCAGTGTCCAGGCTTAGCTTCAGCAAACGTAGGAGCCTTGGTGGAACAATCAATTTTTTTTGTTTCAAAAACCTCCCGTTTGCGAGGGCAACGTGTGCAGAAGGCACAACCTTCGGGAGGATTCTCCGGGCTCGGCACTTCTCCATCGAGAAGCACTCGGTTGGCCTCACGTTCTCGTTCCTTTTCAGGATCAGGAATCGGAATCGCTGCAAGCAGGGACTGTGTGTACGGGTGCAGTGGATCTTCGTAGATCTTGTTGCTATCTGTCAATTCCATCACCTTGCCCAGGTACATTACAGCCATCCGATCACTAATATGCCTAACCACCGCTAGATCATGTGCAATGAAGAGATAGGTCAGTTTTAGTTGTTGCTGCAGGTTGCGCATCAGGTTAATGATCTGTGCTTGAATCGAAACGTCCAAGGCAGAGATTGGTTCGTCGGCCACAATGAAATCGGGTTGTGCCGCAAGAGCTCGCGCAATTCCAATCCTTTGCCGTTGCCCACCGGAGAACTCATGTGGATAACGATCGGCAAAATCCCTGGCTAGACCGACCATTTTCAGGATTTTCTCAACTTCAGAACGGATCTCAGAGCGGGGATGAAGTTGATGAATGTACATTGGCTCCCCAATGATATCGGCGATTTTCATCCTTGGGTTCAGTGAGGCGTAAGGATCCTGATAGATCATCTGAAAGCGATTGCGCATCTTGCGCAATGCTTTGCCCTCCAATTTTACTAAATCCGTTCCACGATATTGAACAGTTCCTGCTGTTGGCTTGTAGAGTTGCAAAATACTGCGACCTAAGGTGCTTTTCCCACAACCACTCTCGCCAACAAGTCCGAGTGTTTCTCCTTCAAAAACTTCCAGATTCACATTATCGACCGCTTTGACAAGCCTTTGAGGCCCACTGAAGAACCCTGAAGCCTGACCAAAGTGCATAGACAAGTTTTTCACTTTGACGATCGGTTCAGTCATGGCTCACAAATTCCCTGCATGATGACAACAGACTTCGTGGGTGGTTGTGATAGATCGCATCTCAGGTGGGGTCTGGCACTGTTCTGTTTGGTACGAACAGCGCTCAAGGAAAGGACAGGAAGCTGGGTAGTTGATAAGATTGGGAGGAAGCCCTTCAATCGCTTCGAGAGGTTTTTCAGAGCGAGCGTCCAGTCTAGGCAAAGAATTCAGAAGACCTCTGCTGTAAGGATGCTGTGGTGTTTTGAAGAGTTGATCAACAGGGGCAAACTCCACAATTTTTCCTGCATACATCACAGCAACTCGATCCGCCAAACCCGCAACGATTCCTAGATCGTGTGTGATCCAGATTACGGACATTCCTATTTCTCTTCGCAGTTTCTTGACCAGATCAATTATCTGAGCTTGAATAGTCACGTCCAACGCTGTTGTCGGTTCATCGGCAATCAAAATAGATGGTTCACAAGCAAGTCCGGCCGCAATCATAATTCGTTGGCGCATACCCCCAGAAAATTGATGGGGATAGTGGCGATACCTTTTCTCCGCTTCAGGGATACCTACGAGTTCCAACAGTTCAATCGCTCTACTCTTGGCAATTTTCTCTGAAATTCCCTGATGTTCAATGACCGATTCTTGGATTTGATCGCCGATTCGCAAGACAG
>JACLAC010022716.1_pt1 | contig 77799 bp, 49 predicted proteins | sample 8027881 | NCBI WGS metagenome assembly JACLAC01 (sample SAMN15725517, study PRJNA655200) | protist metagenome | isolation source: fluorescence activated cell sorting (FACS) single amplified genomes of... | place: Spain: Blaines Bay Microbial Observatory, Mediterranean Sea | collected 2016-01-19
TGTCGCAGATGCGATTTCACAAGACCAACCGCCAGGCCTAGGTGCGCCTTGACGGCAAGATGGTCTACCTCGGGACTGCGAAGGTCGGTGATGTCCCGGCTAAGGTTCGGGATCGCTACGACGAGGTCGTCCAACGCCGGCTGGCGGGCAAGTCAGTCGACAGCTTCAGCCTCACGATCGACGAGCTGGCCATTCGATACATCGAGCATGCCTGCCAGCACTATCGCAAGAACGGCCATGAGACTTCCGAAGTCAGCAGCATTCGCTCTGCGCTGCGAGTCCTCATCAAAGTTGCCGGGAAATCGAGAGTCGAGAAATTCGGCCCGCTGAAGCTGCAGGAAGTCCGATCCCGAATGATTGAGGCCGGATGGCGGAAGAAGAATATAAACCAGCAGACCAATCGCATTCGGCGCGCATTTCGATGGGGTGTCAGCCAGGAGCTCGTTCAGCCGGAAATTCCGGCATCTCTTGAGTCGGTTTCAGGATTGCGTGCGGGTCATCAGGTTCAGAGATGCACTCCACGGGGTGGCCAGGAAATGACAGAGAGCTTTAAGATATTCTCAACCGCTGTCTGACATGGCGGATCGCACAACGGCGGCCGATTGATAAATCGACATGTATCCTGCATCTGGAGAGTGAAGCACGTGATTAATTGCAAACCAGGTTTGACTCTGCTCCTCGCCCTGGTGGCGATGACCAGTACACAAGGCGCAGAGTTTTCCATTGACCAGGAGAAATCGGGCGACATCGCCATCCACATCGACGGCCAGTTGTTTACTCGGTACGTCACTACCGACACGGTAACGAATAAGTGTTACTTCTGGCCGGTCATCGGACCGGGTGGCGTGAAGATGACACGAGCTTATCCCATGCAGGACATCAAGGGTGAAAAGCAGGATCACCCGCATCATCGCTCAGTGTGCTTCGGCTTGCAGAATGCCGGTGGATTCAATACCTGGCACGAAGCATTAACCTTTACGAAGAACGGAAAAGTTGATCCGTCCAGGATGTCGACCTCTGGTCGACAAGTACATACGAAGGTAATCAAGGCCAAGACATCCGGCATGTCAGCAACGCTTGTTGTCGAGTGCTCCAACGTCAATCCACGCGGAGAAATCTACATGCGTCAGACTCGGAAAGTGAACTTCCACGTTTCGGACAACGGATCGCGCGTGATGGACATCGAAATTCTACTGAAGGGCATTCAGGACAACATCACGATTCATGGCAAGAAAGACTCAGGACTGACAGTGCGTGTGGCCCACAGCATGTGCGTCGATGCAGGACTGGGCGGGCGCATCGTAAACAGCAATGGTGATACCAACGACGGCGCATGGGGCAAACGATGTGAGTGGGTTGATTTCAACGGTCCAGTGGAAGGAAAAACGATGGGCGTCGCCATCTTGAATCACCCCGACAGCTTTCGTCACCCAACGCCATGGCACGTCCGTAAGTATGGCCTCTTCACAGCGAATCCGTTCGCACTGAAGGAAGTTGCCGGAGAGAAAGATCGTGGTGACGTACAGCTCTCGAAAGGTCAGACGATCATGCTCAGGCACCGAATAATCTTCCACGAAGGTGATGAGAAGAAGTCAGGCATAGCCGCAGCGTGGCAGGAATATGCCAGGAAATAGAAACTCATCACGCATCGAGCAGCATAATTCGACACGACTGAACGCCAATCAATTCACATACCAGCATTTGAGGAGATACCAGCTATGGCCAGAACTACCCGCCGTCGTTTCCTGCAGGCAAGTACCGCCGCCAGCGCATCGTTTGCAATCGCAGGTACAAAATCGTCCGGCCAGGTACTCGGTGCGAACGATCGCGTTCGTATTGCCGTCATCGGCCTCAACGGTCGTGGCAGCAGTCACCTCAACGGATTTGGTGGACTGAAGAACGTTGAAATCGCCTACGTGGTTGACCCCGACGAAAAAGTATTAAACGGCCGTTTGACTCAGGTACAGGGCAAGGCCAACGGTAAGAACTGCAAAGGGCACAAAGACCTGCGGACGGCGCTCGACGACAAAAATGTTGACGCGATTACGGTCGCCGCACCCAACCATTGGCATTCATTGATGACTATTTGGGGTGCGCAAGCAGGGAAGCATGTGTATGTTGAAAAGCCCATGAGCCACGACATTGCCGAAGGCCGTGTTGCGGTCGAAGCTCAAAAGAAATACGGCGTTGTCGTGCAGCACGGTACTCAGCGACGAAGTAATTCAGGTATCGCAGCACTGCATGAGGCACTCAAGAGCGGAGCACTTCCCAGACTCAAGATTGCCTATGGCTACTGCTGTAAACCGCGAGGCAGCATCGGTAACAAACCAGCTGGCAGCCCGCCTTCAAATCTCGATTGGAACCTCTGGAAAGGTCCGGCCGTCATCGACCAGTACCACGCCAATTATGCACATTACAACTGGCATTGGTTCTGGGAATCGGGGAACGGTGATCTGAACAACCAGGGAACTCACCAGTTGGATGTTGCGGCCTGGGCCATTGACGACGACCAGGTCCATCCAACTCGCGCGATGGCGATCGGTGGTCGATTCAAATGGGACGATCAGGGCCAGACTCCCAACACAATGTTTGCCGTCGCCGAATATGCAAATGGCCAATCCGTGATGTTTAACGTCCGCAACGTCAACCACTCTGGATACAAACGCCAGGTCTACAACGAGTACTACCTTGAAGACGGCAGCAGGATCACTGGTGAAGGCAGCTACACTATTCACCGCCCTGGCAAGTCGCCTGAAAAGTTAAAATTATCCGCTGGCAAGGTCACTCCGGGCGGGAACTGGGCTTCGTTTATTGCCGCCGTACGTGCCGCCGACCCATCGATGGCCAATGGCACTGCGATGGAAGCGCACCGAGGTTGTGTTGTGGGGCATTTGATGAATAACTCGTATCGACTTGGATCGCAGATGCCGTTCAATGCGAAAGCCGGCAAGTTTGGTGACAACAAAGACGCTTACGATCACTTCTTGAAGCTGCACGAAGTTACGGCTGCCGGTGCTGGTGTGCCGGAAGATAAGGCTAAATACACCGTGGGGCCCTGGCTGACTTTCAACCCCAAAACTGAAACGTTCACCGGCGACCATGCTGACGCTGCCAATGCTTTGCTGCAGGACCCCAACAACAAAGGATTTGAAGTCCCGACAGTAAAAGATGTGTAGTTCGGCCAGCATCAGATGAACTGATGTCCGCCTCGGGCAGGCTGTTGAAAAAGCAGTCTTGCCCGTTCAGCGACAATTCGAAGCGTTTGGATCGCAGTTCCTCAGCTCGAAACTGCGCGAGTGTCTCGTTCTTATCGTAGCCTTGTCTGCGACGGCCTCTTTGATCGCCGCGTTGCAGTTCGCCTGCTGGAAGTTGCCTTGAGCAGTACCGACACTGTCCAGCAGCGTGTTCGCATCCAACTCGTTGCGATGATAGACCTCGGCAAACTTTTTGACCCACACGAGCAACGAAAAGAACAGGGTTCGGCAAACGCTTGCAGCGATTTAAGACACAAATTAAATGCGAAATACTAGACTTGGAAAACCATAGCCCCCAACGGAGAGACTGATGAACCTGCTACGCGCACTCACCTTCGTTTTGCTACTGCTGCTCGCTCCGGTGGCGTACGCAGAGTTGAAAGTCGCCAACGTGTTTGGCGATCACATGGTGCTTCAGCAGGAAATGCCCATCCGCGTCTGGGGCTGGGCAGCCCCGGGGGCGAGCGTGCAGGTGGACCTCACCGATTACCAGAATGCCGCCGTGTTCAAGACGCGGACCGGCGATGACGGCAAATGGTCTGTCAAACTTCCTTCGCGGAAGGCGAACGGCAAAACGCTCCAGATGCTGGTCGTCAGCGGCGAAGAAAAAATCAAATTCGACGACATTCTGGTTGGTGAGGTCTGGATCTGTTCTGGACAGTCCAACATGGAATGGCGTGTCGCTCAGGTTGCCAACGGACAAAAGGAAGTTGCAGCCGCTGACCACCCCATGATTCGCTCCTTCAACATCCCCAAACACGTTAAGCAAAACGAACCACAACAGGACGCACAGGAAGCAGATTGGATGGTCTGTTCACCCGACACTATTGGCGGATTCAGCGCAGTCGGCTACTTCTTCGGGCGAGCCCTTAACGCGGAACTAGGCGTTCCGATCGGGCTGGTCGGAACGAACTGGGGCGGTCAGCGGATCGAGCCATTCACTCCGCCAGTCGGCTTCGAGCAGGTGCCGCAGCTTGCAGATTACGTCGCCGATCTGAAGCAAAGCAAGTACAAAGGCGGCGCGACGCAAATCTACAACGGCATGGTTGCCGGACTCACACCACTGAGCGTTCGCGGTGCGATCTGGTATCAGGGTGAGTCCAATTCCGGCGACGGTCTGCGCTACAATTACCTTAAAGAAGCTCTCGTCAAGGGGTGGCGTTCGGTCTTTCAGAACGAAGAACTGTCGTTCTACTGGGTACAGCTGGCGGACTACGGCCGAGGCCATTCCGGCCAACCCGCTGGTGGCGGCTGGGGACCGGTCCGTGAAGGTCAGCGCCGCGCACTGCGTGTCCCCAACACTGGCATGGCGGTCATCATCGATATCGGCGCAGAGAAGGACATCCATCCAAAGAACAAACAGGACGTCGGGCAGCGGCTTTCACTGTGGGCGCTGGCGAACAACTACGACAAGGACGTCGTTCCCTCCGGCCCGCTCTACGCGTCGCATAAGATCGAGGGCAACAGGGTTCGCATCACCTTCGACTATGTCGGCAGCGGACTGATGGTTGCCGACAAAGGTGGTGAGCACTACCTCGATCCGGTAAGCGAGACGCCCGACGTCAAGATCGCCGAGTTCTCCGTGCAGGACAAGGATGGCAACTGGCACTGGGCGAAGGCGATGATCGACGACGATACCGTCGTTGTCTGGAGCGACGAGGTCGCCGAGCCGCAGAACTTGCGATACGCCTACGACTCGAATCCGCGCGTGAACCTGTACAACAAGGAAGGCCTGCCCGCCTCGCCGTTCACGACGGTTGATTGATCACGGTTTACGACACGCTGTCTGTCAGGAAGTGCTGACGATCCTGCCTGAGCGTTCTGACACTTGTGTGCTGCTAACCGCATTGCCCAGAGTTTAAATGGTTTCGACGCACCATGCTGGGGATGTAAACTGTCACTCGAAGTGTGTTACATCTGCTGACCGTCACAATGGAGGCGACCTCATGAATATCCTGATCAGTTGTGCGATGGGATCCTGGCTGCTGTTAATGGCCAGAAAGTCAATCATGACTGGGGTATTCCACTATGTGACTGGAAGGTCAAAACGCGATTCTAATACGCGCAGGGTGCTCAGAAAATCAGAAAGGCCGATAGCTTTTTACTCAGCAGTGACTGCTGTGCTGCTGTTGGGTACGTTTCTACTGATCATCGCTGCGGCAGGTCTGTCCAAAATGTTCCCACACTAGAGAACGATATAGCAGTGAAAAACTCGCTGCTCAGAATCTCGTCGCATTCGTTGTCGACGCAGTTGGCATGGTTTCAGCGCATACAGGTGACGTAAACTTCGTGGGTATTGCCGGAACCTGACACTGCCATGCGGCTGCACGGTTCACTGAACTGCAAACCATCGGTTTCGGATACTGTTGCCGTAATCGATCACAGCAATCAGCCTGCCGATTAAATCAGACGACTACTGAAATAAGTGGCATCCTCACCGGATTCAGTGACGCCGGCGCCGTGAATCCGGGATGTTTCACACGGTCAACCACTCGTCGTACGATCTTTGAGAGCAGTTTTTTATGCAGCATCACTCATCCAGCACCTGCGGATCGGACCGATGAACTACGTACTCTGGGGAAGTCTCGCAATCTTCATGGCGTCAGTCGGCGCGATCTTGTGGTATCGCACCACTCAAGTGCAATACGCTTTTGCGTTCCTGGGCCTTTCCCTGTTCACTGTGCCAGCAATACTCGGTGCCGCGGCTCCCCCGTCTGTTGTTACTCCGTCTGTTGTGATCGGGATGTTGCTGCTGCTCGGTCCGAGATTGTGGCAGCGGTTTTGCGCTGCACGTGTCACCGACAGTCAGTCAATAGAACCGCAACTGGCAGAATCCCAACGGCTTTCCCACCATCCCTTCCTGTTGTCGTTATCATCTCTGCTTATGGGCGGACTGACATTTCTGGTCGGTCTCAGCGCCGCATTCAAGCGTGAGGGCAATTGGGCAAATTATCTTGCGGAATTGGGAGTTGTTCTGTTCTTCCTGGCCTGCCTGTCAAACATTACAGCATTTGAGGCTGGCACTATCAGTCTGATCCGTGAGAAGAAGTTTCATTTCTGGCTGCCTGTCAGTTTCATCGGCCTGCTCGGGACAGCCTGTTCTGCGTGGATGGCAGTTCATTTGTAACGGTCCTTCAACCATTCACTGCACGCTGTCTCGGGTTGCATGTGCCATCGGGACCGACGGAATGCCGCTGGCCTTCCGGGATTATTTCGAAGTCAGAAACAAAATGGGACGAATTATCGAGGAATCAGACGGGCAATTGTCATCGCTTAACAATCGGCGCTCTCTGTTCGGGTGTGGTGATACCGGGCGGAAGTTCAAGGACGCGGATATTGCGGAAGTGTATTTCGGAACCCTCGGATTCCAAGCACAAATATCCCTTCCTCATCGAAGAGTTGCGGATCGAATTCACGAATTTTCCGTTAATCGACAGCTTTACGGTACCGTCCACACAGACGACGTCGTAGACGTTCCACTCGCCTTTACCTTTGCACCGCAGTTCCAGTGACTTGCTGCGTCGGCCACGTGGGTTGTCGGGAGTGGCGGTCAGGCCATTGGCCCCGAAGAGTTCTCCGGAGATGTATCCGATGTCGTTGGGCTCACCGTTTTTCAGTCGATGCTGGTTCACCCAGTCCAACTCCAGCATCTGCACTTCCATACCTTTGGGTAGTCGCCGGCCTTTCGGGACAGAGCCTTCGCTCCACACAAACACGCCAGAGTTGCCTCCCGCCCGCATATGCCGCCACTCGATATGAAGCAGGAAATTCTCGTACTGCTTCTCTGATCGCATCACACCTATCGGTAGTCCGTGGCAGACCAGCAGCCCATCGCGGACACTCCACGTGTCCCGGTCTGTGTTGACATTTGCCCACCCGGAAAGGTCCTTGCCGTTGAACAGCTCGACATATCCGGGGGCTGTGGAATCGGCGGACGTATCTGCTTCGGGCGGCGCGGCGCGGGCGACCGGTATGGCAAGTAATAAGACCAGTGGAGAACACAAAAGCACGGACGTGACGCGGCGCATAGTCTGAGCAGTCGTCATGAAAAGCACTCCTGAAAGGACGAGAATTGGGTTCTTGAGCCGCTGAATTCCATTGAGCAGCAGCCAATGCGGCGGCGGTCATCGGATTCTTGTCTGATGAGCAGGCTCGGCGTGATGGTACTTAAAATAGCGACGAGTTGCTTCCATGATCAGCGTGTGGCACTCAATGCTCTTTCAACGGACCAGATCCGGCCTGTTCCGCCGGTACTCCTGTGAGATGCTGCAGGACGGGAATCCGTATGCCGACCTGACCTTGACCACCCCCTGACTTTGATCCAGTGCGAGTGAGACAATCGAGGTTAATTAATTCGACTGTGTTCCGAAGGCTGAGTCGCAGCCGAAGCTGGATGAGCACAGTCGGTTTCGACCTGGATGATGCCGACTTGCGTCCGCTCTTACGAGACTTCGACTTGGTAGATCTGTTGTCCTTCGAGTTCAAATCGGCTGTGCGTCACCTTCGTTTTTGCCATAGCTGTCCCAATCCCACGCATCCTCGTACGATTCTTCTTCGACTTGGGGCCGGGGAATTCGAAGTGGCTGCTTGCACGCCGGACACTCCACTTGACGTCCGGTTATACTCGTCCTAAGCAGAAATTGTTTTCCACAGCTACAGGACAATTTAATCGCCTTCTTTATCAGAACGGACTCATTCCAAAGCGATCTTACTGCGTATATCCGGTCAGAGTATTAGTAAAGAGAAAGCAAACCGTCACTGAGCGGGCGATGGCAGCACCAGGCGACAGTGTTCGATAACTGGTGAGCTTCGGTCACCCACTACTTGAATGGCAAAGTCCTCTGCAAAGACCAGGTGCCTCGCGAGAAACTGGGCGAGGAAACTCGAATCGGCACGGCATCGATTGGTAACTGGTCAGCAGCGACTCAGCCTGACTCAAGATCTGAAATTCGAAACCTGAACAGCAGCATGGACAAGTTCGCGTTCTTCGTGAACGCGTTGACTGACTACGAGATCAGCGAGATTTACAATAGTAGTAAGTCGTGGTGCCCTCTGAACGCTGGAACTCAACGGTGGAAATGAATACTCAATGGTGAACAAAGACTGTCCAGGTATGAAATTAATGACACGGCGATCCCTTCGTCTTTCGAAGTTCCATGTTCATCATTGGATATTGGCCGCGTTGATGAGTATCGTCGCGTTTGAGTCGACCAGTTCTTTCGCGGCTGATCAGAAGTCAGTGTCTGGTCAGGCAGCTGCAAATCGCCTCTTCACACTTAAAGTATTGCCGCTTCTCAAGGTCAAATGCTTCGGTTGCCACGGAATTGATTCCGAGGATATCCGCGGCGATTACGACTTGATGACCCGCGAGAAGATGTTCAAGGGCGGCGAATCGGAAGAGCCTCCAGTGGTATCAGGCAAGCCGAAAGACAGCCCGCTGTATCAGGCGATTCTGTGGGATGGCATGGAAATGCCGCCGAAGGAAAACGACCGTCTGACAAAGGAAGAGACCGAGTACTTTCGGCAGTGGATCGCTGCCGGGGCACCGTGGCCGAGTGCAGCAGACCAGCTCCAGATTCAAAAGAGGGAATGGTCAGTCAGAGAGAACGAAGACGGCGTTATCGTAAACACCAGCGGCGGTCTGGCCGACGACTGGACCTATCGCCGCTACCAGCCAGAAGATACCTGGGCCTTTCAGCCTGTGAAACGTCCAGATATTCCTGCAGGAGCAAAGAATCCCGTTGACGCATTTGTCGCAAAACGTCTCGCTGCGGCCGGACTGCAGCCGGCAACTGATGCGGACGCCAGAACGATGATCCGTCGCGCGACATACGATTTGATCGGGCTGCCGCCGAGTCCTCAAGAAATCGACGAATTCAACAAGGCATGGAGTCAGGATGCTCAGCAGGCATGGAGCAATCTCGTTGATCGCCTTCTGAAAAACGATCACTACGGCGAGCGTCAGGCTCAGCACTGGCTGGACATCGTACGATATGCCGACACTTCTGGATTCTCGAACGACTACGAACGTTCCAACGCCTGGCGATATCGAGATTACGTGATTCGTTCGTTCAACAAAGACAAGCCGTTCAACGAATTTGCGATGGAGCAGATCGCTGGTGACGAACTTCGGCCGGACGATCCAGAAGCACTAATCGCGACGGGACTTCTTCGCATGGGACCGTGGGGAACTCAAATGATCCCTCAAAAAGAATCACGCCAGATTTATCTCGACGATCTGGTTCACAATGTCGGTCAGGCATTTCTGTCGATGCCAATGCGATGTTGCAAATGTCACGACCACAAATTCGACCCGCTACCGACGAAGGATTACTACAGAATGTACGCGGCCTTCGCGACGACTCAGCCAGCGGAAAGGCAGGCTGGTTTTCTTCCAGCAGAAAACCGCAACAGTTTTTCCGAAAAACGAGAGCTTGTCAGAGAGCTGCTCGACTATGCGACATCAGAGCAGGCGAAAATTCAGAACAAGCAGGAAGCCGCAGCTAAGAAGTGGTACGAAGAGCACGACCTGCCATACAAAAACGAAAACGCGCGCAAGAAAGACACGGAAGAGAAGAAGCCGCCCCGCCACGTCGGTCTGACGTATGAAGAGAAAGGAATGAAGAAAGTCCGCGAGCAGGATGTCTGGATCTGGGCACGCAGAATGGAGCGATACCTGCCCATGGCTCAAGCCGTTTACAACGGGCAGGACGATTTTAAAAACGGTCGTAAACTCCGAGAACCGAAACAGATCAACAAACAATGGCGACCGGAGAATTTCATCCTTGCCGGTGGTTCTCTGGAGGCACCGCTCGAATCGGTGAAACCAGGAGTGCTCAGTGCTGCCGGTCTGCCGATCAATCAGGATGGCGATAGCCCTTTTCAGATCACCGATGCCCTGAATGGCCGCCGCCTGGCATTTGCGAAGTGGATAACCGATGACAGGAACCCGCTGACTGCACGCTCATTTGTAAATCGAATCTGGCAGTCACACTTTGGAATTGGACTGGTCAAGACAGCCAATAGTTTCGGTGCGAAGGGAAGCAAACCAAGTCATCCGGAACTGCTGGACTGGTTGACGAGTGACTTCATCGAGCACGGCTGGAAAATCAAACGACTTCATCGATTGATAATGTCTTCCGCGACGTATCGTCGGTCCGCCAAACCTGCGAATACAAAGACACAGACCACGGTCGACCCTGATAACAAACTGCTGGCTTCATTCCCTTCACGCCGTCTGACAGCCGAGGAACTACGAGACAGCGCACTCCTCGTCAGTGGTGAGTTGAATCGAGAAATGGGTGGTGTGCCGATCATGCCCGAGATCAATCTTGAAGTGGCGTTGCAACCGCGGATGATTCAATTCTCCATCGCGCCAGCTCATCAACCGTCGCGAACTCCTGCCGAACGCAACCGTCGGACAATCTACGCTTACCGAGTCCGGGGTCAGGCCGATCCGTTCCTTGAGATCATGAACCAGCCGAATCCGAACGAGTCGTGTGAAATCAGAGACTCGGCGTCAGTCAGCCCGCAAGCCTTCACGCTTATGAATAGCGATGTGATGACTGACCGCTCAATAGGATTCGCACTTCGAGTGCAGAAAGAACAGCCAGACGACACGGCTGAATGGATTCGCCAATCCGTTCAAATCGCGTACGGGCGGATGCCGACTCAGGAAGAGCAGACAAGTCTGCAGGACTATCTGAAAGAGATGCAGTCTTACCACAAAGTCCACAAGCCGGAAGAAGTGAAGTATCCAACTCAGGTAACACGCTCGCTAGTAGAGGAATTCACCGGCGAACCGTTTGAGTTCATCGAAAAACTGAACGTCTACGAAAACTACGTCCCCGACGCCAAACCCTGGACCGTTGATGCGGATGTCAGAGCACTCGCCGACGTTTGTTTACTTCTGCTGAACTCAAACGAATTTCTTTACATCTACTAATGACAGGCTGAATCAACAGCCTTCAGCATACAAACAGGATCTGCGGCAGGTAACACTTCCTGCTTATCCGACACGGCAATCAAGGACTCTTAACTCATGGCAACAATTTCTCGTCGCGACTTTCTTTACGGGCTTGGCTCGTCACTGGGAGCGCTGGCGCTTACCGATTTGCAGGCCGCAGAGAAGAAGGCTGTCGGGCCTCTGGCTCCGAAGCAGACGATGCATGATCCAAAGGCGAAAGCCGTGATTATGCTCTTTATGGAAGGAGGACCATCTCAGGCGGACACGTTCGATCCAAAACCTGAACTCAGCAGGCTACATCTTTCTGAATCGAAACGGACAGCCGGTCTGGCTGGTGGCAAGCGGTTCTACGTTGGTAGTCCTTTCAAGTCTCGTAAAGTCGGCAACGCCGGCATCGACATGTCTGACCAGTGGAAGTTTCTTGCTGATCCGGAAGTCGCCGACGAACTGTGTGTCTATCGTGGTTGTAAAGCGGAATCGCTGAATCACCCGGAAGCACTTCTGCACATGAACACGGGCAGCCGTCTTGGTGGCGATCCAGGTCTGGGTGCCTGGACGACGTACGGGCTTGGATCGGAGAATCAGAATCTTCCTGGCTATGTCGTCATGACCGAACTGGCTCTGCCGCAGGCCGGACCTGCCAACTGGACGAACGGTTTTCTACCGGCGCACTATCAGGGAACGAGGCTCCGATCAACCGGCTCGCCGATTCTTGATTTAAAGCCTCCAAAGTTCAAATCACGAGAGCATCAACGCAAGGCACTCGATCAGCTCGCCATCCTGAACGCGAACCATGCTGAACAGCATCCGGAACACGAAGAACTGAACGCACGCATGGAGAGTTACGAACTGGCCTACCGCATGCAGATGTCAGTGCCCGGCATCATCGACATCGATAGCGAGCCGGAGCACACTCAGAAAGCCTACGGACTGGAACGCAAAGAAACGTCTGCGTTCGGGCGTCAATGTCTTATGGCGCGGCGTCTTGTAGAAGAAGGTGTCCGCTTTGTGCAGATTTTTTCCGGCGGCTGGGACAGTCACGATTACCTCGAGAAAGGCCATTCTTCGCGGATCAACAGCGTGGATCAGCCAATCGCTGCGTTAATCAAAGATCTTAAGAATCGCGGCATGCTCGAAGACACACTCGTCGTCTGGACCGGAGAATTCGGGCGGACACCCGACAACAATTACCGCGGCGGAGTGACGGCTCTTGGCCGAGGTCACAACGCTGACGCCATGAATATGTGGTTTGCAGGCGGTGGCACAAAACGTGGCACGATGGTCGGAGCCACCGACGAGATCGCCGCCGCAGCCGTCGAAGTGGTTCATCCAATCAGGGATGTCCACATCACGATGCTGCACCTGCTTGGTCTGGACGATAATAAGCTGACTTACTTTCACGCAGGACGCTACAAGCAATTGTCACAATTCGGCGGTGAGCTGATTCCTGAGCTGATCGCGTAGAAGACAGACCTATGCCAGAACTTCCTTGATGGCGTGGCCGTGCACATTCGTGAGACGACGTTCAAGGCCGTTGTGATAGAAGGTGAGTCGTTCGTGATCGAGGCCCATCAGGTGCAGGATGGTTGCGTTGAAGTCGTAGACCGTCGTCTTGTCGACGGTGGCTTTGAAACCAAACTCGTCGCTTTCGCCGTAGCTGAAGCCTCGCTTAACGCCGGCGCCGGTCAGGAAGCAGGTGAAGGCTCCGGGGTTGTGATCGCGGCCGGTTCCGTTTGCCTGGAGAAATGGCATGCGGCCGAATTCGGTCGCCCAGACGACGAGCGTGTCTTCTAACATGCCTCGTTGTTTCATATCAGCGATCAAGGCGGCTGTCGGCTGATCCATAATCTCAGCCTGCATGGCATGTGTGTCCGCAATGTTTGAATGCGAGTCCCAGTTGGTAATTCCGTTTCCACCTGCTGGATCGCTGCCATTGAAAAGCTGGACGACTCGCACGCCCTGTTCGAGCAGTCGCCGGGCGAGGATGCAGTTCTTTGCGTACTCGCCTCGGAGTTCGCTACCACCTTCGACGCCGTACGCTTTGATGATCGACTCAGTTTCGCCGGACAGGTCCATCACCTCCGGTACAGAAGTCTGCATCTTTCCGGCGAGTTCGTAGCTGGCGATACGGCCGGCGAGATCGGCGTCTCCAGGAAATTTTTCAAGGTGTCGTGCATTCAACCGTTTCAGAAGGTCGACTGTCTTTCGATCTGCGTTTGACGAAATAGCGTCTGGTCGACGGAGATTGTTCGGCGGATTCCTGGCGTTGAAGTCCGTTCCTTGAAATGCCGCTGGAAGAAATCCGCTGCCAAAATTGTTCTTGCCGCTTCGAGCAAGGCCGCGAGGATCGTTGATTGCGACAAACGCGGGCAGCTCCTGGTTTTCAGTCCCCAGTGCGTAGGTCACCCAGGCTCCGAACGACGGAAAGCCTTCCATCGTGAACCCGGTGTTCATGAAGTTCTCTCCCTGCGGATGAGCGCTGGTGCTCGTCGAAAGTGCATGCAGAAAACAGAAGTCATCAACATGTTTTCCCAGGTTCGGAAGCAGATTCGAAACCATCTTGCCGGACTCGCCACGTGGTTTGAAATCCCAGAACGGCTTCGCGATGTTTCCGGATGGTCCCTCGAAGGTGACGGCCGGGAGCCCCGGCGGCTTCTGGCCGTGCAGCTTTGAGAGTGCCGGTTTGTAGTCGAACGTGTCGATATGGCTGACGGCTCCGGGACAATAGATGACCAGCACCTGCTTCGCTGGCACGTCGAAGTGAGCGTCTCGCGCGGCGTAAGGATTGTTCGGGTCGACTGCCGGTCGAATTGGATTTTTTCCGCTGACCGTTCTAGCAGAGTCAGCCAGCAAGCCGTCGTCGGCCAGCAGGCCCGTCAACGCGATCCCGGCTGTCGACAGACCTGCCGTTTCAAGAAAACTGCGACGATCAAGCAATCGTCGCCCGTGGGTGGAAAGCGATTCGGCATGATTCATGATTAAGAATCCTTCAGCAACCAGAGTGTCGGGCCACTGTTTATGTGCTCTTAAAATCGAGATTATGGAACAGAAGAGAACGGAAGTAGCAGAGTCGGGAATCGCATCTTGTCGCTGTTTCCTCTGCTTGCTCCTGGTTTTAACTCACAGATTTCCGTGGTTCTTACGGCAGAAACGCGAACTCGTTTGAGTTCATCAATGCCCGGCAGACGAGTGACAGATCTTCACTTTCGGCAAGTTGCAGACAGGCGTCGCGTTCCTGATCCTCGGGAGCGCGACCGAGCAACAACGCGAAGCAGCGATTAACTGCCGCGACGTCCTCGTTGCTTGACTCAGCTTGTGCGCGAGCCGCGATCTTCTTTGATTGCTCAATCACGAAGTCGCTGTTCATCAGGTTCAAAGCCTGCAGCGGTGTTGTCGACACAGGGCGTTTCGCTCGGACCTGTCCGCAGTCTGGGAAATCGAAGGCGGTGAAGATTCCGTCGTCGACTCGTCGCATCCGTTCCTGGTAGAGCAGGCGTCGCCAGGTTTCGGGGCCGTGGTTATCCAGTACCTGCCATTGAGCGTACGTCTTCTTCTCGTTGTGAATACGGTAGCTGCGGCCGCCAATTGTGCGGTCGAGCAGTCCAGAAGCCTGCAGGATTGAATCACGAATCACTTCGGCTTCGACTCGCTTCGGCGGAAACCGCCAGAGCATGGAAGAGCCAGCATCCTTCGACAGTCCCAGCTTGTTGGGGGCACTTGACTGGCGAAACGCGTCAGACATCATGAATAAACGGATCATTGATTTCATCGACCACGGTTGCGTCTTCGACGTCGTTGGGGCGATGAATTCAGCGGCCAGCCAGTCGAGCAGTTTCGGATTCGACGGAGCAGCTCCGGCTTTCCCGAAGTCGCTGGTCGTCGACACGATGCCGCTTCCGAAAACGTGATGCCAGAGACGGTTGACCATGACTCGCGAGGTCAGGGGGTTGTTGGGGCTGCTGATCCATTTGGCGAACTCAGCTCGGCGTTTCGAACCCGGAGCGGTCGTTGGCAGTTTCAAATCGCCACCAAGAATTGCAGGACCAGCGGGAGCAACTTCATCGCGAGGATTCTCTGGACTGCCGCGTAGCAGGACTCGCGTGACCTCAGGGCGAACGAAGCGTCCCACGAAACTCGGACGTGGTCCCTCTTCGGCCAATCGCTCGATCTGTTTCTGAATCTCGCCGAGTGCTTTTTTTCGTTCGGGATTCTTTTCGTTCAGTTTCTTGTTGACGAACCACGTTCCCACCCAGGGCTTCCAACTGCCGTCTTCCTGGCGGACGTCCATGTCGTATTCGTATCGCGGAAGATACGGTTTCTTCGTCAGGTAGTCGGTGTCGTAAAAGTATTCACGGTTGCTGGAAAGACGCAGTCGGTTGACTCTTTGAGGCTCTTGGAAATCCAACTGGACCCACGCCCGTTCCTTGGAGTCCTTCGGGAACGCCGCTCGCCAGGTCATGGTTCCAAATTCACCATTGATGAGACGTTCCACCGGGAAGCGACCATCGACACCTTTCTCCGTATTACTGGAAACTTTGGTTCCCCGACGTTTGTGAGCCAGGTTTTCATCCTTTTCATCCGGACCGAACACTTCGAGTTCGTCCAGACCTACGTTTGCCATCTTGAAACGGATTCGAATTGCCTGAGTCTTAACAGGTTTGAAATGCAGCTCGCGGAACGCGCCCCAGTTTTCTTCCCAGCCACCGATGTCTCGCAGGATTCGGCGTTGTTTGGCGATGGCCTGCCAGATTGCCTGACCTCGCTTCCGTCGCGGGTGGTCTGCGGAAAATTCAGGAAAGCGGCTACCGAATTCGACATCCTGAAAGACTCCGGTCATCGAGTAATAATCTTTGATCGTGATCGGATCGAATTTGTGGTTGTGGCAACGGGCACAACCCATTGTCACGCCCATCATCGACGCGCCGACGGTCTGCATGATTTCGTCCATGCGGTCGGCGCGGGCCTGACGAATGGCTGAAGGCTCGCGTCCGACGGTCGCTGCAGGAACGTGCGGACCGGATACCAGAAACCCAGTCGCCTCGCCCATGCCCAATGAGTCACCCGCAATTTGCTCGCGGACAAACTGGTCGTACGGCTTGTCTTCGTTGAATGCTCGCACAACGTAGTCACGATAAATCCAAGCGTTCTTGCGGTAGAGGTTTGCCTCTGACCCGTTGGTCTCTGCCCAGCGAATCACGTCGAGCCAGTGCTGCGCCCAACGCTCGCCAAAGTGCGGAGAATCCAGCAATCGATCAATCAGTGCGACGTAAGCCGCCTCGTCATCAGCCTTGTGAGCTTTCTCAAACGTAGCCGTTTCCTCGGCCGTTGGAGCAAGACCGGTCAGAACGATGGATGCCCGACGAATCAACGCTCGCGCGTCGGCACGGTCCGACATCGACAGCCCGTCCTCAAGGAGTGCTTTCAGCAGAAACGCATCGACAGGATTGCCTGAGCTGCCGGGCACTTTTGGAACGTCCGGACGAACAACCGGTTGGAATGACCAGTGATCCGACTTATCTTCAAGAACCGCGTCCATCTGCCCCGGCCAGACGGCTCCCTGCTTAATCCAATTCGTCAGCAAAGCGATATCTTTGGCCGGCAACTTGTCTTCATCGGGCGGCATTCGCATTTCATCATCGTTGTGATTGATGAGTTCGATCAAGTAGCTCTTATCCGGTTTTCCAGGCACGATTGCTGACAATCCAGAGTCGCCGCCTTTCAAGATACGTGGTCGAAGATCCAGACGCAGGTTCGATTCCTGCTCATCCTCGCCGTGGCAGTACCAGCAACGCTCTTCGAGAATCGGAGCGATGTCGCGTTCAAAGTCGACTTCGTCAGCAACGACGATGGAACTGGCAGCCAGAACGGTCGCAAAACTAACCGTTTGCACGAGACACTTCATGGTTGAATCACTCAGATTTAGAAGATCAGTCGTTCGAGCAATCGCCCAACGACTGACGTTGGTTAATAATTTCGCAGGGTATGAGCGGCCTTGAAACAAAGTTTGAAGTGGCAGCATAACGCTTGCGTTTTGGGCCTGTGTTTTCAAAGTGCCATCTTCCAGCCAGCGTCATGTTGCTCGGTAAGAGCTTTCACCAGGCCCGGATTGCCCGCGGCAATGTTAGTCGTTTCTTGCGGATCTGTTTCGTGGTCGAAGAGTTCGACGTAGATCGGCTTCGTTTTCGGATTACGATGATCACGCCACACGACCAGGCGGTAGCGATCGGTTCGCATCGTGTAGCCCATCAGGTGTTCTTCGAAGAGTTCACGATCCCACTTGTCCCCCTGCTGATCGATGATTCGGCCTTCGACTTCTTTGATCAGCGGGCCGAACCAGGTTTCACGCATGCCTTTTGACAATGGGTTCGCCGCCCATTCTCGCAATGCCGGATTCGGATACTGGCTGAACGCGGCTTTCTTCCACGACTTGTCTGGCTTGTCGAGCAGCGGCACGAAGCTGTGACCTTCAAGATGGTCCGGTTTCGGGACGTCAGCCAGCTCGCACAGCGTCGGAAAGATGTCGACCAGTTCGACCAGAGCCTCCGACTTCGCACCACGAGTCTTCATATCAGGCGTCCAGATCATCATGGGAACTCGAGTCGCGATCTCGTAGTTAGTCGCTTTGCCCCACACGCCCATGTCGCCGAGGTGCCAGCCGTGATCACCCCAGACGACGATGATCGTGTTTTCTCGAACGCCGGCATTTTCAAGAGCTTGCACCATCAGCCCGATCTGAGCGTCGACATAACTGGTGCTGGCGAGGTAGGCGTGCTTGAGAGTTCGCGACAGTTCCTCACCGAGAGGGCCGCTCTTGGGAATGCCGGCCCGCGTACGAAGTTCGAATGAAGCGTGCAGTCCCATCGTCGCGCCATCGACCGGAGCTTCAACTTCCGTCGCCATCGGGATTTTGCCTCTATCGTAAAGGTCCCAATATTTTGCAGGAGCACACCAGTTGAGGTGCGGCAGTTTGTAACCCATTCCGAGAAAGAACGGCTTGTCGCTCTTGACCATCTCTTTCAATGTGTCGATGGCGAGTAGCGTGTTGTGACCATCCGGGTAGGCATGGTCAGGAACGTCTGCCTTTTCGTAAGCCGGACCACTGGCGAGGCCTCGCTTAGCCGCTTCACCATACTTTGCGAACATCTCTTTAAAGTTGTCCGCTTTTAGTTTGGCGTTCTCCGGCAATCGATATGGCCCCAGCGGCTTTTTGATGCCTTTTATCCATTTAGGGGGCTGATGACTCCATGATTTCTCTTCGTCGGTATCGCCGCGATGGAAAATTTTGCCGACATAGGATGTGTCATATCCGTGGGCAATCAGGTGTTGCGGCAACGTCAGAATGTCTGGCTGCAATTCACGCAAAGAAACGTAATTGTGAAACAGCCCTGTCGATTCAGGCCGCATCCCGGTCATCAGACTGGCTCGCGATGGACGACAGATCGCCTGCTGACAGTACGCTCGGTTGAACAGAAGCCCGTTCTTCGCAATCGCGTCGAGATTCGGTGTGACCGCGATTGGCGATCCGTAACAACCGAGTTCAGGCCGAAGATCATCCACGGCGATAAACAGAATGTTCGGTCGCTCGGCAGCTCTGACGGTACACGCCAGCAAGAGCATTGAGATGACTGGGAGCAGTCGTTTCATGGTTCTTCTTCAGTAAGAGTTTCCAGCAGGACCCCTGCTGCATGTTTGCCGCAAGCTAGTCCTTACGGTTTGGGGCAAAATGTAGCTGCCGTCGCCAGACTGCGGAATCCACGCTTTGGCGAACGTAGCGACTGCAAGATCAAAGTTCCCTGGTCACGACGCGAACCGGCAACGAGAATTTCGATTCTGCCGCCTTCATTTTGAAGACTCCTTCGAGCCGTTCGCGTTGACTGGCACAGGATCAAACTTCGCTCGGTACGCTTTGTATTCCGGCCAGGTCAGTTTGCCGTCTTTGTTCGCGTCGGCGGCTGGATTTTTCGCGAAGTACTGGTCTTTCCACGCCTCGGCACTCAGTTTCGGAGCGGACTTTTTCTGGGTTGTTTTGTTCGGTTGGAACGGTGGCTGGGGAGGCACTTCGGAACCGGCTGCCGGGACTCGCGACTTCAGCTCCTTGCGGAATGCAGCGAGCCTTGCGGCGTGCTCAGAATCAGCGGCAAGATTCGTCCACTCGTGCGGATCGTCCCTGGTGAAATAAAGTTCTTCCTTGCCATTCTCGTAGCGAATGTATCGCCAGTCTTTCGCGCGTAAGGAATAACTCTCCTGCGACGGATCGTATTTCATTCGCCATTTATAGAGGGCTGTCAAAGCCGAGCCCGGGCCGGACCAATGCCCCTTTTGAGGTTCTTCAAGCAGTGGCTTCAGACTGTGACCGTCGAGCGAATGTCCTTGCTCATTCTTTGTTGTGTTTCCTCTCAGGCCGCATAAATCGATAAGTGTCGGATAGATGTCGATCAGCGAAACGGGCTGGTCGGCGCGACCACCGCCCTGCGCCACACCAGGGGCTCGGATGATGAGTGGAATTCTGGTGCTCTCCTGCCAGAGCGAGTTCTTGTAGAGATAGTTTTTCTCACCCATCCCCCAGCCGTGATCGCTGGTCAGGACGATGATCGTGTTGTCTCTCAGCGACGAGTTGTCCACGATGTCCAGGATCCTGCCGATCTGCTCATCGACTGATGCGACGCTGGCGAGGTAAGCCTGGATAAAATGCCGCAAAGCTTCTTCCTGAGACGCATACGATTCGACCAGCGTGTTGAACAATCGCGTCCCCATGTCTTCACTTCGTGGACCGTCTGCCCCTTCAGGGATACCGCGAATCGTGAAAGCGTGCGTGTCCTCTACATCGCCTGGGCGAATGACTGGAAGCTCGATTGAGTCGAGCGGAAACATGTCGAAGTACTTCTGCGGAACGATTAACGGAGTGTGTGGCCGAATGAATCCGACGCCCATAAAGAATGGAAGTCGCCCCTGCCTTTCGGCGAACAGCTTCAGTTGATCCACTGCCCATTGCCCGTTCAGTTCGTCTGCGGTCAGGTCACGATCGTCCTGCGAGTTGACTTTCAATTCACGCTGGTTTGCCCAACTGCCGGTCCTCCAGGTAAGTGGTTTTCCGCCGGGAAATTTCCTGCCAGCCAGGCTGATCAACGCTCCAAACGAGCCATCGACCGACCCAATGTCACGAAACGGTGCCGGAACGTCGGGATGAGCCAGCTTGTCTTCACCATCAAACGCGAATGGTCCGTAGTCCGCGTGATTTCCATAATTTTTCCACTCTTGCCGAACCATGTGGTGCATCAGCTTGCCCGTGCCGAGCGTCCAGTAGCCGTTCTCACGAAAGTGATCCATCATCGTTCGCGAATTCTTCAGCACGTCATAGCCGTCCCACCTGACGAAACCATAACAGCCCGAGTTGTGCGGGTAGATGCCCGTGAACATGCTCGCCCGTGACGGGCCACAGATCGGGATGTTGCAATGGGCCTGCGTGAACGCGACTCCGCTGCGAGCGAGCCGGTCCATGTTCGGCGTCTTAGCCTGAGGGTGCCCGCCGAATCCTTCGACATAATCATTCAGGTCGTCGCACATGATGAGGATGACATTCGGCTGATCCGCCGCGTGAACGTCGAAAGGCCGGCCAGCAACGAGGCAGAGCACAACGACTGCCAGGAAAGGAAAGGTTCTCATGAGATTCGTTTCTCCGTTTTTGAAATCAGTTCTCATCACTCGCTCACGATTCGTGCTGGTAACTTTCAGCGTGGCTGGTCTGCCACAACTAACTGGTCTGCCACAACTAAATAGAACGCTCAGACGTCACCGAATGATGCGTGCAAGACACGCGGATACCTCTCTGAAAGTCGCTAATAACCGAGCGGCTTGCCCTGTTCGTACATCGATTGAATCTCGTCAGACGTCAAGGCCGCACCATAGATCACCAGTTCATCGATCGCACCGTTCAGGTTGCGGACGGCGAACCACGGCGTCTTGCGGAAAGGTTGCCCCCAGTTGCCGATTTCGGCCGGGCCGATTCTCAGTGTCGAAATGTGGAATTGATCAGTGATTTCGTGACGACTTAATTCCTGGCCGTTGACGAACTGCACAACCTGCCGACCAACCGGGTCATACACGGCGGCAATGTGGAACCACTGGCCGCTCTTCGAGATATCCCAGAATGGTTCGGTCATATAGACCCGGTGCAGCCCTGCGTCTCTCACTGGCTGCTCGTCGAACTGCGTGCGGTGAACAATTTCTTTCGAATCGTCAACCATCACCGAAAACATCAACCGTCCGTCATCGCGAATCTGCCAGTGAGGCTCGCCGTTTTCATAACCGTCGCCCATGAACAGAGCGTTGTAACGATGCTCAAGACTGTCGATCTTCACCCAGCATTCGAATGTGAACGCCTGGAAGTCACCATCGATTCGCACTCGGACACGCGATCCTGGTCGATCGAATTCAAACCCCGACGTTATAGTACCGAATCGCCCGGTTACTCGATTAACGAGGCCGACCGTCTGACCATTCCGCTCGCTGCCCGACGCTGATTGGTTGGGCACTCGTCGACCAGACTGTGATTCCACGATCGGGTAGTAGGCAATCAATCTGTCGTCGGTTCGCAATTGTTGCGAATGCCTCTTCCATTGAGCGAAGCGTGCTGCCTGAGCGGTGTCTCGCCGCCGCCTGACATCGCCAATCGTACTGAGTCCGGTCAGTGAATCATCGTCGCCAGCGGCTCCCTTCAACCAGCGTTTCTGTCCCGTGGTGAGCAAGCTGCCGTCGTGTTCTCCGCCACGAAGTTCAACCTCTCCGTCAATGACTTCGACGTGAGCGTTTTCTGTTCCAACGTCGAGAGCGAATTCCGTCCCCAGATCGACAATCGTCGATCCCGCCGCCTTCACCATGAACCCTCGAGCGGCAGGCGGCACGTTCGCTCGCAAGCGGCCACGAGCAACTCGAACTAACCAGTCTGATTCGACATTCAATGTTGCCGGACCTTCGACGATCAAAGTAGCACCGCAAAAGAAATCGATCTCGGCGACCCCTTGATCAAACTGAAGCACTCCTGCCGGCAGAACATCACCTTCGCGATACGAATTCGACTTCTTTGCCCATCGAACATCGACAGATCGCCGCAGCGTTGCGTGCCCCGCAATGACAGATTCTGCCTCTGAGTTTGTCCCAGTGGCTTCTGCCTTGTCGATAATCGATTTTTGGTGCCTTGCGCCGTCTCTAACCCCAAACATGAAGGCGATCGCGAAGACGACAGGAAATGCCCCTGCGATAGCAAAACGAAGAGTCCAGTTTGCGGTAGAAATTGGACGCTTTGATTTCCAATTCAAGAATCGAAAACTTGATGGAGCCTGAACAGGAGTCGGACACAGATCGTCAGAGGCAGTATTTTCGTCCGCCGCAACATCGCTCAACGATTCACACAGACTGACTGCACGCAAATACTCAGCACGAACCTCGTCGCTTTGCTCAATCGCGTCCTGCAGACGCTCAAAGTCGTCGGCAGAAATCGTCTGGTCGATGGCCTGGAAAATCAGGCTTCTTATCGAGTCATCCATTGGCGGCTTCTCCTGCCAGGCGTTGCTGAACGCAGTCAAGCAGCAGATTCCGCAGAACGTTAATTCTGCTGTAAAGCCTTCGTGCCTTTTGGCCGGTTTCGACCGCGATCAATGCAATGGACTCGCCCGGAGAGTGTACACTCAGGACGAGTCGCCGCTGGTCGTCCGGCATCGTTTGCAGGCAACTCTCGATGGCGTGGCGTTCAGATTCCTGCTGATCCAAACCGTCCATCGCCGCTGCGGCCAGCGCCTCGACAATGCCTTCTCGAAAGACCAGCCGATCTCGACCTCGATCCCGCTGCCAGCTTAGAGCTTTAAACCGAGCGATCACACAGGCCCAACGCACGAATTCCTCGACGGCATCGTCCGGTGTCGCTGGCGTGAAGTCCGAAAACTTATTCCAGCACTCCAGAGCCGTTTCCTGCATCACGTCATCAACGCCCTCGCGAGACGGCAACAGCGACCTCACAAACCGCCGAATCGCCTGGTCGTGCCGCGCAATCAACGCAACAAACTGGCTGTACTGAGCCTCTCTGCCCGTCGAAGCTTGCTGGTCTGTCTCTGAGTTCTGGTCCATTTTTCCATCTTCTGCACTGGTCGGTTCCCAAGGTAATTCCACGGAACTGGAAAATTACCAACGATTTTCGCGACTCTCGCATAATACTTCCATCTGGACCGGAAGCGGCGTTCGCAATCAAAGCGGAGCGTTGGAAAGGCGGCACTACCTGGGAAAGCGAACAAGTTCTCTTTGCGAGCGAACGTAAACGGTGTTTGCGTCAATTGCTGGTTCGCCGAACGTCCAGGAGTTACCGATTGAGTCGATAGATTTCCAAGTGATCGCTGCGGGAGAGAATGGCTGTGTGTGGTCAATGACGTAGAGCACGCCAGCCGCTCCCTGCCAGTAGAGCTGTTTGCCCCGGACGATCGGCCAGGCGGGATTTGTATGACCGAAGCCACCTCGCCTGATGCCACGCCCCGTGCCAGTTCGGTTATTCACGTTGTTGCCGGCAGAGTTCAAAATGCCTTTTGTGAATTGGAAGTCTTTGGGGCTCCAAATTGTTTTCTCGGCCAGAACCTGAATCGGAACCTGCACAAGTACTGATTCTCCGGTTCGAGTGTCGACACACCCGATGTGCTCGCTGTTGTACTTCCAGAAGTAAACCCGATCACCGACCGCATGTACGGTCGAGGCCGTTGGGTACCCTTTTCCGCGAAGGCTCCGGTCGGTGATTTCTACGAAGGAAGACTTTTCTGTGAATTCCGTCCCGGTCCATGCGAAGTAGTGGTCAGGTTGAATGAAAGAGAATTCGTCGGTCACCTTCGATGTTTCAGGATCGACAAGTTTGAATGCGGTTTTCGGCCCAGCCTGAACAGTGACGAGGAACTTTCCTCGAACTAACTGGTTCTTTTGGTGAGGGATCGCGGGAGGCAGATCAAAGGTCAGAACGGGCCGGCCGTCAGAGAGCGACAGCAGATACCCTTTTCGACCTTGCCCGAATTGCCAATGCGAGAGATCAATCATCGACGCCACGATGACCGACTCGCCCCTCCACCGGTCGATGCTGTACTGCGTGGCGTGGGTCAGAAGTGTCGGCGAGACCCACGCATCTTTTCCAGTTTTTAAATCGATGGCGTGAATCTGGTAAAAGGGCAGGTCGGGATGTTTGCTACTGGCGGGGACGGCGATCCTGTCAGATGGCAATGCGACAATAACCTGACCGTTGTGCAAAAACATGCGGCAGTTTTTGATATCTGGATCGGGTGCCTGCCAGACGCGTTTCCAGAGCAAGTCACCATCGTGAGAACAGCAGGCGAGCATTCCATTCAGATTGTGAAAAACGACGTGATTCTCGCCAGCAACTGGGAGGAGACTTGTTGCATCGTGCCAGGATTCCAGCACGCGTCCGGCGTAGGTTCCCGGGAGATCGACTTCCCACAGCAGCTTGCCAGAATTCTTATCGAAGCATTGTCCGACGATATTTCCGTTGAAGTAGAAGCCGCCTTTCGGGGGTCCTTCCAGCCTGGAATGCACCGTCAGAAACAGTCGGTCGCCGTGCAGGCAAATTCCCGACTGCCCTGCTTCACTCAGTGGCACTCGATAGTCCGGATTAACAATTGCGGAGTTACTCGACAAGGTAGCGTCATCGCTCAAAGCGACTTGAACGAACTGGAAGAGCGACAGAGCGGCAATCAACGAAAACTTCATGACAGAATTTCTTTCACGATACCGGTGCTGTCGGAGAATCTTTCAGCGGGGACATCGAGTTGCTGCAGACACGTCAGCAGCAGATTGGACATCGGTACTCCGGAAGATTCCATCTCGAGGAACTGCCCTTGCTTGATGCCAAGATTTCGACCGCCAGCAAGCATCAGCGGGTAGTTGCGATTCACGTGAGTCTTACTGTTGCTGCACCCGAACAGAACGAGCGTGTTGTCGAGCATTGATCCATTACCTTCGGGAGTGTCTGCCAGGCGTTGCAGGAACTTTGCCAGCAGGTCGGCCTGAAACTTGTCGAATGTGCCGAGTTTTTCCATAGCCTTCACGCCGGTGCCCGCCGCGTTGTGAGCCAGCAGGTGATGGCCGACTCCCAGACCCAGCGCATTCTTCGGCATGTCGTCCCAGATCCCGCCGGCCATGCTTTGCAGCATGTAGGTCGCGTACCTGGTCGAGTCTGTTTTGAAAGCCAGGTAGATCAGGTTGTACATCGTCTCAATGAACAGGGCCGGCTCGTTGACTGTCGCTTTGAGCGAAAGGTCCGATGTGTCGACATGAGGCTTGGGAGTTTCCGACCAACGCTGCATACGTGCGATGTTCGTTTCGACGGCTCGGACTGCTTCAAGATACGACTCGATTTTCCGATTGTCGGCGATGCTGACTCGACGCTTCATATCATTGGCCGACTCCAGTACGCGATCGACCAGTGCTCCATTACGTTGGTACAGTGACTGTTCTGCCTGCATGATCGCGGGATCGGAGTTGAACAGTCGGTTGTAGAGAAGTTCCAGATTGTTGATCGAAGGGATCGGCCGCCCCGACCGATTGAAGGACAGCGTGTGCGAGCCGCCGCGGATGCCAAGCCCGCCTTCGTTGCCAAGCACCAGACTCGAGAATCGCGTTTTCTTTCCGTGTGTCAGCATCGCGATCTGATCGACGGATGGGCTGATGACCGCTCCCTGAGGATTGCTGCCGGTCAGAAATGAGTCGGCAGAAGAATGACCGTTGCTGACCACGACCTGCGGGTGATCGAGTCCATAGAAGATTGAAATCTGATCATCGAGCGGTTGAAAGGCAGCCGTCGATTTACCGAATTTCATCCGACCGTCTTTCAGACGCGGATACCAGCTCCAGTCGCGGGCGGGGTGATCGGATTTTCGTGTGATGGCGAATCCGTGACCCACGTACAAACCGACAAAACGTTTCGGTGGATTGTCCTGCATGTCACTCCTGGAATCGGTCGGTGCACCAAACGATTCCATGTAAGGCAGCAGCATCGAAATACCAGCGCCGTAGAGAAACTGACGTCGCCCTGGGATGTTACTGGTCATGATCTGGCCTCGTGACGGCAAGAGGTGGTGTGATGTGTCGAAATTCCGGTGTCAGCACGATCGCGTTGATTAATGCTGCCATTCGGTAGTCGCTTTTCTGAAAATGCTCGGTAATCGAGTCTAACGTCGAGTCCTCTTTGTATGTCAGCGGTCTGCCAAGCGCGAACGAAAGCAACGACGCGCTGAAGCCTGAAGCAAATTCGTCACTGCACTCTTCTCGTAGCAGTTCCTTCAGGTCATTCATACTGTGAATTGAACGGCCACGTATCTCAGTCTGTTGCACGACGGGCAGATTCAGTCGCTTCTTCGGTTCAGTGAGAATCCGAAGGATCTTCTTTCTCGACTTACCCGTGGCGTCAAAAGATTCCATCGCGACTCCCCACGGATCAATGTCTCTGTGGCAGTCGTAGCACACGCCCGTTCGATGTAGAGAAAGGCGATTTTTGGTGGACAGCTCCTGCGACTGCGGAACGTCGAGTTCGTTCAGCGTGGGGATAGCCGGTGGCGGGTCACGTGGCGGGTCGCCCAGTAGACGCGACCTGAGCCAGACACCGCGATGGACTGCGTGAGCATCTTCGCCGGTCGAATGTGCCAGCAGAAATGCCGCCTGAGTCAGTACTCCGCCTCGTTCTGCAGGCGCGGGCACTTTGGAAAAACGATGACCACTGTCCGGTTTCGGGATGCCGTAAAACTTTGCCATCATGTCGTTGACCACGACGAAGTCGGAAGACAGACAGTGCAAACAACTCAGATCTTCGTGCAGTAAGATTGAGAGGAACGCGATCGATTCCTGTTTCATGTAGTGTTTGAAATGTGGATTCCACCAGCCGTAATAGTTTGGATTCACCGCGATTTGTCGCAGCTTCGAAAACGCCAGCCAGTCAGAAGTGAAGTCGGTAAGGAAACGTTTGCTACGGGAATCGGCAATCATTCGTTCAACCTGAGAAATCAGCTCAGCATCGCTGATCGCTCGGTTCTGGTCGGCCAGTCGAAGCAATGTTTCATCCGGCACACTTCGCCAGAGAAAGCCGGCCAGTTTCGAAACGAGTTCATAATTCCGCAGCCGCGATGATTCCTCGACATTCGAATAGAACAGAAACCGCGAGTCCGCCAGCACAGCGGCCAGAGTATCTCGCAGTGCGTCGGCTCGTGACGGCGATGTTCGCAGCTTGTCGTCAATTAATGCGTCCAGACGGGCGGCCTCGTCATCGAGCAGCGGTCGGCGCCACGCTCGGCGAGCCACTGCATGAACGCCTTTCGCAATCGAGGCGTCAGTCAAAGAACCTTCATTCAGAAAGGGCTGAACGCTCTTCGGTGGCCATTGCCACGGCATGTCGAATTCGATTCGCTCGACGATGACATGACTCGTGTCCTTCATCACCTCTTTGTAAACGGAAGGCTTACCGAGCGAGTGATGCTGAGCACCGCCGTGGGAAGGTTTGAGCCAGTTCTTCTTTGCGAAGTCGTCGCCCCACGCAGCAATCCACTGGTCGTCGGCGCGAACGTAGTGCCCGTCTCCGTGAACGATCCATTCCTGATTGTTAACCGGTTTGTCCGACGGCGAAGTTAATGGCGAGCAATTCTGCACCGTAATGTAGCGGTACTTGAAGTGGGCCATGACTCCGTACGGATTCTCCCCATCACGTAACGGAGCGGGGTCGACGCCAGGGTAGTCAAACACGTTTCCGAATACTTCAAAGGTTTGAACTTCCGATTTGGCAGCGACGGTAAAGCTATCAACCGCGTGCATGGACGACTTGAATCCCTTGTCCAGAAACACAGTCAGCTCGTGCTTTGTACGCTCGCCGCCGTTTTGAGGCGGTTCATTTCGGACACGCACCCGAATGCGGAACTGTCCCTCGCTGCGATTGTCGTCGACGTAAATCCGAAAGAAATGATTTGGCGGGAGCGGAATCTGAAAATCGTCGCCCAGCCAACGAGGGCCGCGATATCGCTTGTGGTGACGACGGGCGCCGTGTGCAAGATCGTTACGACTTAAGTAGTGCTGCTTCTCCCAATCATTGCCGTGCAGCCGGTACGGTTGCGGAGGGTTTCCGAGATCGGGGACAGCGTCGCGGATCGCGTTTTGAAGAATGCTCAGGTAGACCTCCATGTGACTGCCGCTGAGTTCCAACGTGGATTGCAACGACTCGCCATGTTTACCAACGGGATCTTCGATCAGATCTCGCGAATAGTCACGATCAATGCCCAGAACGTCCTTGAGGCTCCATGCAATCTGCTGATTGGTCAGCCGGGAAAATCGAAAATCCCGTAATCTCAGATCAGCATGCACACGATCAAGCCGCTGACGAACAAGGTTCGTAAATTCACGCCGACTTTCTGTGTCTGGTTGCTGGGCATCTTTCGGTGGCATGTCACCTCGCTGAATGTTATTCAGAATGTCCTGCCAGAGTTGTGCGTTCTCCGGTTCAATCTGTGCGAGAGTGGTCAGGTTAATGCCACCCGAACCCTTCTTTGAATTGTGACACCTGGAGCAGTGAGCCATCAGGTAAGAGGCGATTGGTCCACTGTCTTCTTCCGCATAAAGATCAGTCTGGCTAATGGCGAGTGCTAAAATCGCAACCACACAAAAACTTGCAGATCGATTCGAATGGAGTGGGAGTGGTGGTGTCATTAATGAGATTCGATTTGGCGCTTCACTAAGCAATCCGATAAATGTCTTCAGTCTACTCAGCGATGGTTGATGATACTACGACGGACGACGCGTGTAGTCGCATGGTGATGCTTCGTTCCCGACCGTAGGATGCCTGGGCGATGAACTACCGAACATTGTGCGGCCGATCAAATTTTTCGGCGAACGAATGTAGCCAATGGACCATCACGATGAACAATCAACGCCGTGTTTGCCGGTGCTGGTTTGCGATCCAAAGTTCGCTCATATCTCTGCAGCACAAAATACTGGCGGATCTACTCAACAATTCTCGTGCGGATCGCCAATATGTCAACGAGTATTGCTTGAGCTATATCAAATGTGGAGCTGTCCAACTGAGCTGCCGCCAAAACGCTGTTCCGTCCTGGTTACTTCTCTGTTAAACGATCCTCATATTCTGCGATCGTGACTGTTTCCGGGAGAAATAGAACGAGTCCCCGTGTTTCGGGTATGCGTTCAGGGAAGAACACGATGCGACGAATCCCTTTGCGGTTTTCTATTCTGGCGTTGTTTCTCGTCGGTCTGAATCTGGCCGGGCTACTGTGGATTCGTCACGAGCTGGTTTCGACGCGTGATCCAGCAACGTCGCCACTGCGGATTGTCGACACGCTTCCGCAGGCGAACGCCGACGATGCCGAGCGGTTGTCCCTGGTCTTCGACAGGGATGCGGGTGAGCCGGCACGGTTAAACTCGCAACTCGACGCCGCCACGCCGTTCGAAATTCAACCGAAAGTTCCCGGACATTGGGAGTGGACGACGGCCAGGCAACTGGACTACGTCCTCGCCGAACCACTCCCGGCGGGCCGACGTTTTGGAATCGTCCCGGCCAGCGGAATCGAAACGCAGCTTGGCCGAGTCGTACATGTGAACGCGGAACTGGCATTTCAAACCGCTCCGCTGGAGTTGACCGAATGCCTGCTGATCTCGTCGGACCGTAGCGATGTGACCTTCGAACTGCGATTCAATCAGAAGGTCGCACCTGCCGAACTGCTGAAGCAGCTGACGGTCGGAAAGGCCAGACCAGACAGTTCTGACATCGAACTCAAACAGACAGCGCGTCAACAGAAGACCTTGACATGTCTGGTCAACGAGCCGGCGACGTCGCTCGTGTTGCGGTGTGCTCGACCGGACGATGATCAACTGCAGGTCGTACTGTCGGAGACTCTCACAGGCCACGAAGCAGAGCGTTCACTCGGTAAACAAATCGTTCGAACCTTGACGTTGAGCCCGGTCTTCGCGTTTCTCCGCACGGAAGTTGGAGAACCCGGATTTGACGGCCAGAGTCGAATCGATGTGTTTTTCTCGCTGGGGTTATCGGCTGATCAGGAAATCCCGTCGCTCAATGTGTCGCCGCGAGTCGACGACCTGCGGGCAAAGTTTTCACGGCACTGGAATGCGAACGGGAATCTATTGCGATTGACCGGTTCTTTCGAGTCCGGACAGCAGTACCGTTTCACGTTACCGGCAACGGTGCTCTCGATGGACGGCAAACCATTGGGTGAGGACTGCGAAGTCTCTGTCCGAATCCCGGACCGCAATCCACGCGTCAGTTTTCCGGACAGCAACGGAGTGTTGTCGCCGCAGGGCAACCTGACATTGAATCTCGACACCGTGAATGTCGGCGGGCTGAGAATTTCTGCTTCCAGCGTTCACACCAACAATCTCGTCGCTCATCTGCAGGGCACGTGGGAGAGACGCACGTCGAGATCGCTGCCGAGCAAAACAATTCGACTTGACCACACAAAGAACCAGACGATCTCCAGCACGCTGGAACTGAAATCACTACTGAGTGGGCCGTCCAGGCTTTACCACATTCAAGCGGCCGCGACGGACGAAGCGTGGGTCAGCGATTCCTCGCTGGTCACGGTGACGGATCTCGGCCTGACGTTGAAACAGTCGCCGGCTGAACTACTCGTGTGGGTAACGTCTCTGCGGAAGGCGACGCCGATTGCCGGCGTTCGAGTATCGAGTGTGTCGTACACCAATCAGTCGCTCGCCGTCGCCACGACTGATGCAGACGGTCTGGCCCGATTACGTGTCGACCGCAGGCACGCTGACGGAGAGCCCTGGGTCATCATCGCCGAGCAACCTGCAAACACGGTCGAGGCCGGCCTCGCCGACCAGCAGACGGCCGGACAAATCGCGTGGCTGAAGACGGACGAGGCTCACTGGCTGGCAGATAATTTCAGCCAGACTGGACGTCCCCATCCCTCAGCGATCGACGTCATGCTCTACTCCGACCGAGGCACCTATCGACCGGGTGAGCTCATTCACCTTTCCGGAATCATTCGTGACGACCTGGGAAAAGTGCCGCCCGGATTTCCGATCGAAGTTCACGTCACGCGTCCCGACGGTCGGCGAACGGCATCGGAAGTGATCACATACGACGCAGACGAGAGAACCGCCGCGCAGGGGTTGTTCCACTTTGAGTACCAGACTCCAATCGAAACATGGACCGGCCCATGGCGGTTTCATGTGACGTTGCCGGGATCGGATGACGAGATCACGTCAGCTCATGTTTACGTCGAAGAATTCATCCCGGTCAGGATCGAAGTGAAAGCGTCGCCAACAAAGTCACTGTTCACTAATGGCGAACAGCCGGCAATCAACGTCGAGGCCCGATACTTGTTTGGAACACCGGCCGCCAACCTTCAGACAATGGTCAATGTCTTCCACAAGGCGGAGCGGTTTCAGTCGAAGCAGTTTTCGAATTTCACTTTCGGACCACGGATACTCGACGGACAAAGCCGCGCCAGCGAGGTCAACGCTCGACTGGATGCGCTGGGGCACTTATTGATCGATCTTCCGCGCGTGGCCGACTCGACAACAACACCCAGGCGAGCCAGCGTCAATGTCACAGTTACCGAAGAAGGCGGACGATCTGTTTCGACTCACACTGGACTACTGATCGATCAGCAACCGCATCATGTCGGAATTCGGGTACCAGTCGGGCGAGTCGTTCCCGTTGAACAGGAACTGACAGCCGAATGGATTCTGCGCACTCCTGAAGATCAACCGGCCGATATCCAGACGCTGTCGTTTGAACTGGTCCGTGTCACCCACGAGAACGTCCTGCGAAGAGTCAATGGTCGCGCTGTGTGGGAATCCCGCGAACGTACGTCATCCATCTGGACAAAGGCCATCGACAGTTCATCGCTGTCGGTCGCCGAACAGAGCGAAAGAGCGGCAGGGACCATCGCACTGACGTGTCCCGAACCTGGTTATTACCGGCTGATTGCCACATCGAAATCTGGAAGTCTGACAGAGATCGATCTGACGGCCGTCGGCCCCAGCGGGCAGCATCTGACACGGGCACTTGAACAGCCCGAACGCGTCGACATTCAATTCGACCGCGAGCGATGTCTGCCGGGCGAGACGGTTAACGCTGTCATCACCAGTCCCTTCTCTGGCCGGATGCTGCTGAGTCTGGAAGCCGACCGTGTGCTGTGGTCGACGGTCGCGGAACTCGAATCAACATCGACAAAAGTTCCGGTCACCATCCCGGAGAACGTGCGAGGCGGATGCTTTCTTTCAGCGACGGTTTTGCGGCCGGTTGATCCAGCGGCGAAAGAGTGGCTGCCTCATCGAGCACGGGGCATCGCTCGCGTGATGACCGACCACGCGGCAATGAAACTTCCAGTCACCATCGACGCTCCGCCACTGGTGGAGCCAATAACTGCGGTGACCGTCACTGTGCAGACTCTTCCGGGAGCCATGGTCCAGTTGTGGGCGGTTGACGAGGGAATTCTTGCAACGACCGGGTTCAGCAGCCCGAATCCGCATTCGCACTTCTACTCGCTGAGACGGAATGACGTGCTGTCTTCCGATGTGTTTTCGAACCTGTTACCGGATCACGAACTGCCCTCGTCGATACACCGGATCGGGGGTGACGACGGCGGCAACGATTCACTGCGTCGTAACCCGGTCCCCTCAAAACGCCGCGATCCGGCCGTGATCTGGCAGAGCTTCCGACAGGTGGATGCCGACGGAAAGCTGACGCTGAACGTGACGCTGCCACAGTTCACCGGCGAACTTCGCTGGATGGCGGTGGCCGTGCAGGACGATCGATACGAAGCGGCTGAACTGGCGATGACCGTCACTTCGCCATTGCTCGTGGAAGTCGCCTGGCCTCGTTTCGCCGCGCCGGATGACGAGTTTCATGTTCCCGCGCGAGCCGTCAACACGACCGACTCACCGATGACCGTTCGCATCGATACGACGGTGACAGGTCCGCTCGAACTGACCACCGGTGAACCGTCGCTGACCGTGCTTCCCGGTGAAAGCCGCGTCATCTGGTTGAAGGCAAAGTCCGGACAACCAGGCTCCGTCGAAGGTGCTGTGGTCGTCACTTCGCTGGATGTCGACGATTCCGCTCATCACGAAGTCCACAGCCCGTTTGCACTACCGGTGCGCCCGGCAACTCCTCTGCGGACTGAGCGACACTTCATCACCGTCAAGCCGGATGAACCGCTACCGATTAAACCGAGTGCGGCTTTCCTGGCAGGATCGACACGTCTACGGATTTCGTTGTCGTCAGAACCGGGCCTCGATCTCAAGCCGGCACTCGACGACCTGCTGCAGTACCCGTACGGCTGCGTCGAACAGACGTCGAGCCAGATGCGGGCGCTGCTCGCGGCCGGCCAGTGGCTGAATTCTGAAGCGGGCGAAGATCGGCGGCACGAAGTGGTCAATGCGATGCTCCAGTCAGGAGCGTCCAGGCTGTGGAGCATGCAGGGGTCTTTTGGCGGTCTCAGCTACTGGCCTGGGCAAACGGATGCTCATACATGGGGAAGTGCCTACGCCGCCGAAACGCTGCTCGACGCTCGCGATCGCGGCGTGTCGATCGATGCTCGATTGCTGACCGGCCTGCAGAAGTTTCTTGACCAGACGCTGTCTCATGCGGGAAACGACGTTGATGCAAACTCGCGTGCGGCCATCTGTCACGTACTGTCGCGTCTCGATCATCCTTCGGTCGGCTGGATGTCGGTTCTGACGGAGCGATTGAACGAACTGGACATGGATGGCCGAGCCCACCTGGCAATGGCATGGCTGCACGCCGGTCGTCGAGATCAGGCACTAGCGGCAATTCCAAACGACACTATCGACCTGGGAGCACACTCGTCGTACGCGGGAAGGTTCACATCACCGGTGGTTCAACGAGCTCGGTTGCTTTCCGCCCTGGTCGAGCTGAATCCGCAGCACGAATGGATTCCGCAACTCGTCAACAGTCTGCACGCTGCGCGTTACAACGGTGTGTGGCTGAGCACTCTGGACAACGCGCTGGCGCTGGAAGCTCTCGCGGCTCGCAAACAATCATCCGATTCAACCAGCTACAAAGGCAAGGTCCAGGTTGGCAGCCAGTCGGTCGACCTGAAACCCGGCGAGACGAAACACGTCACGCTGTCAAACGTTACTGACGCGGCAGAGTTGATCGCTCACGGAACCGGAGAACTCTTTGCGGCAATCGAGGCAACCGGTCTCTCTAAGAATCTTCCGGAAGACAAGGATCGCCAGATTCAGGTGCGACGGCGCTGGCTGACGCGGGATGGCCACACGATCAATCCGCAGCACATCGCCGTCGGTGATCTGATTCTTGTCGAAGTCGAGCTGAAGTCGCTGGGCCGAATATCCATCGCCAGCGTCGCCGTCGTCGATGCTCTACCGGGAGGCATGGAAGTCGAGAACCCACGACTGAGCACCTCGGACCAGTCAGCTTCCACAGCGGACGCCGATCATGTCCAGTTTCTCGACGATCGAATCGTCGTTTTCGGAACGGCAACGCCACGCGGTCAGACGTTCCGTTACGCACTGCGAGCGGTCACCGACGGCAACTTCACGCTGCCGCCAATTCAGGCATCGTGCATGTACAACGAGTTGATCTCGTCGACTCACGGGGCAAACCGAGTCCGTGTTCGAGCATCCGGTCGCGTTGACCCGGAGCGTCTGGCCGAGCAACCGGACGCGACCGGAGCAACGAAGTGAGAAGGCTGACACAGCCCGAAATCATCCCGGTGCGTCAATTGGGTTCCACCGGTGGCTCACGCAGCAGTGAGAGTTTCCGATCAATCCGTACTGTTGGACGAGCCAGCAGTGGCACCGGCACTTCAGCTCGGATACGACGTACTGTCCGCCGGTGTACGTTCTGTCTGACGACGCTGGCAGGCAGCGCAGCCTCTGTCTACTTCATCATTCAGGCACTGTTTCCGTTTCCAGTGCAGGCACTCGAACGCTGGCCGGCAAGTCCTCGCGTCGAGGACCGAACTGGTCGTCCGTTGCTTCAACTCGTCGGCAAGGATGAGCAATGGCGGTTTCCGATCCCGCTTGACGAAATGTCGCCGTGGATTGTGCAGGCCACGATCGCCGCCGAGGATGAACGTTTCTACGAACACCCGGGAGTGGACACGACGGCGTTGCTGCGTGCTGTCCTGCAGAATCTCCAGGCCGTTGACGTCGTCTCAGGAGCTTCCACGATCACCATGCAGCTATGCCGGATGGTTGACGACCGCCCGCGCACACTCACGGCAAAGCTAGTGGAAACTTCGCGGGCATTAAACATCGAGCGGCGTTTCTCGAAGTCGGAGATTCTGGAACACTACCTCAACCTCGCTCCCTACGGCGGCAACATCAGAGGAGTCGAAGCCGCAGCGCAACGCTACTTCCAAAAGAACGCATGCGATCTGTCACTTGCTGAAGCAGCGTTGCTGGCTGGATTGCCAAAGTCTCCCACTCAGTTTCGACCGGATCGATATCCCGACCGCGCAAAAGCGAGACGGTCCTATGTACTTCGCCGGATGCATGATGTCGGGATAATTTCATCCGAACAGCAACAGTTCGCCGGAAGTAGTCCAATTACCTGCAGTTCGGAAAACGTCCTGAACGACCCCATACATTCATTCGAACGTGCCGGGTTATCAGCGGGCCGCGAACAACATGACAGTTCATCTCGCGTCCCGCGAAGGCCAGGTATGACTGGCGATCATGCGGCCTGGATGGCATTGCACCGCAGACCGGAAGGTGGACGGACGACGATCGACCCTCAACAGCAGGACACTGTAGAAACACTCATCGAGAATCATAGGACGGAACTTCCCGCTGGTTCAGATATCGCCCTTGTGGCCATTGACATCGCGAACTCCGAGATCGTCGCTCTGGTTGGTTCTGCTGACTTCTCGGACCCGGTTGATGGTCAGGTAAACGGCGTACTTGCTCACCGAAGTCCCGGTTCAACCCTCAAACCGTTTCTCTACGCGGCGGCATTTGACGCTCGTCGTCTGAATGCCAGGTCTCTTGTCGACGACTCGTCGATTGAACGCGGCGGGTGGCGACCCAACAACTTCGATCGTACATTCCAAGGTCAAATGACGGTGGCCGATGCCCTGAGGGAATCCCGCAATGTGCCGGCGATACTGCTGCTTGAAGCGCTTGGAACATCCCGTTGCGTTGGGGTACTGAATTCTGCCGGAGTTCGACTGCCAAAGAATGCTGAGCGAATTGGAGGCCTGGCGATCGCTGTCGGCGCCGTCGAAACAACTCTGCTCAACCTGACAAATGCGTATGCGACACTTGGCCGCGATGGTCGATTCACGAAGCCGCGACTTTTCGCCGATGAGCCGCTGGATGAAAGAGTTGTGCTCAGTAAACCAGCCTGTCGAACCATCAACGCGATACTCGCATCCACCGAACGAACGCCTCACGGTGGCGAGCATGTTCCCTCCGGGCAACTGCCATGGTTCATGTGGAAAACCGGGACAAGTTCAGGACGTCGCGACGCGTGGGCCGTTGGTCACAACGGACAGTTTTCAATCGGAATCTGGGTCGGACGTTTCTCCGGTGCCGGCCACGAAGCCTTCGTTGGGCGCGAAGCAGCCGAGCCTCTGCTGGCTCGACTCTTCTCCTCGCGACTGTTTCGCACGACGAAAGTTCCTGACCCGCCGGATGAATTACTGGTGATTCAACCGTTGAATCTGATTCCGGATGCCAGCAGGACTTTGCCGGTCATTGTGTCGCCGGCGTCGAATTCCGAATGGCTGTGTGCCGACGGCAGTTCGGCGTTGATTCCAGTGACCTTTCGAAATGCTGAGGAAGCTACCTGGTTCCTCAATGGGCGACCGGCTTCAGACATTCGAGACAGTCTGGAACTCGAACCCGGTTCGTACGAACTCCGTTGCATTGCGAGCACCGGACAGGCTACCGCCGTCCGCTTCTTCGTGGCCCGGTACTAAGGATACTTCAAGCCGTCTCTGTTGAGACATTGACGTCCGCCTCGCCAGAGATTTTTCATTCGTGGCCGCTTGAGGTGTAGCGACAGAATCAACAGCGACTGGCTGACGGTAAATGTTTAGAACCAATAGTGACGGCGACGTCGACCACAATGCCTGCTGGCTGAAGGATGAACCTCAGACGATCGGTAGATCGCGATTCCGTTTTCGTCAGGCGCCGAAATTAGCGCGACGGCAAAACTGCTCGACAACCCTCACTGAATGTCTGCGACGACAACTTTGCTTCCTGTTCAGACTCCAGCTTCGTTCAGAAAGCGACTAACTGTTGTCCGGTCGTTGCTCGGCGGTGAGACAGATGTGGGCTGCCGTGGCGACTTTGACCAACTGAATTCCGCCTCGGAAGACGGCTATGGCAGCAAATACAATGACGCTGGCTTCGACCACTTTTCGATCGCCGACAAAATCAAGGCCCATTCTCAATAGATATAGACCGCAGAGAACGAGTAGCCAGCCGGCGATTTCTCGAGTTTTGAACATGCTGATGACTTTCCAGTTGCCGGGGTGCGGCGATCAGATTCTTGCGATAAACCGAACCAACTCTGACTAATGACGGCTGGAATTTCGCAAACGGATTCGTCGTCGTGAAACTTGTGAGACTTCACGGTGAATCCATTTCGACAGTTCGCTCCGGATAAAGACTCGGGCCTCGGATGGAGCATGTCTCCGCCAGATAAAGATGTTCAAGAAGCTGTTGGCGAGGACGTAGATTGCCAGGAAGATAATCCCCAGCGTGATTGTTCTCACGGCAGGTGGAATCAGCCTTGCGATGGTAGGAGTATCGGGGTCGAGCGGAACGAGTTGAAGAATTCCCGAGATTGCCACGACTGGAATCACGGTCCGGGCAAGCATTGTGAAAAGCTCGCCAGAGCCGACCGTTGAGTCATCTCGTGAGACCACTCCAAACTTCGCAAATTTTATGCGGGGTTCGCGTGTGGCATGCAGATATGCAACCCGGGCTGACAATCGATTCGACAATCGGAACGGAGCTGGCGATGAGGTCAGCGTTAAATAGCGGCTGCACGAAATGAGTAAGACTAAAACTCCGATCGATACGAGCGAACTACCAGGAGAATTACTGTAGCCACTAACTGACCCTGGTTCGGCCAGAAACAGACCCACCTGGACCATCAGCAGAAGTAGCGCTACCCACCAGAACCGAAAGCCCAGCGTCATCATAAGAAAGACGGCGATCAGGATCGTGATGATCGAGTCGTTCGGTGAAAAGCACATTGAAACAAGCAGGGCACTGAATCCGGCAAAAATGATATACACCGTTGCTGCCGTGATTGAGTCAGGTTGCTTCTGGCCATTCAGTAAAATGTTGTGATCGGGTCGGTGATCGGTAGTGTCCTGCATGGTCACCGGCTCCCCACTCTTGAAGTACGTCCGTTGCGCGCCAGTTCTGCTTCTGCCAGAACAAGCTGAGCGGCGCGGCCGTCTGATGCAAACGCCACAGGCACTCCCAGCCGTCGTAACGACCTTTGTAGTTTCTCTGCCGAGCTGATTCGACGGGTGCGTTCGGCCTGCGACAGCAATCGGGTGAGATCCCGCTTACGGTCAAAGTCGCTGGTGTTGAGTGAACCAGGTCGACAGTCATCAGGGCAAGGGCAGATGGCGACGATTCGATGATGACGTGCTCGTGCCAGACGAATCGCGTTGGTAAGTCGACCAGGCGGGTCGGGATGATCAAGCAGATCGACAAGTAAAACGAACAGCTCGTGATCGTGCGAGCGAGCGACAACTCGCGTCAACGCTTCGCTGAGCACTTCGAATTTACCGTGCCAGTCATGAAGCTCGTTGCCACGACAATCGACTACGGGCCACGTCCAGTCATAACCAGCGTCAATGAGAAATCGCTGGCACGCTTCAGCCATGCGTACATTGTCGAAGATCAGATGCTGCGGCTGATCAGCTGGCAACGAATACAACTCTGTAAGTACGGCAGCTAATCGTGTTCGTCGAAATCGCTCAAGTCGCTTGCTGCGACGAACTGGAAACCAGGTAAATGGGATCTGGTTGATCTTTGGGACAAGAAGTTCCGGATGGAGCTCTTCGCAGACTCGCCATGCCTCATCCATGAGTTCCTGCGTGAATCGGACTGGCGGCGGTGATGTGCTGATCGATTTTTTCGAGAGTCGATCGAGAATCTGGAAGAAGTGGCGGTCACCAGTTCCGGATGCCATGTGCTGAGCATTGGCGTCGTTGCACGTTACCAGTCCGACGGGGTCGCGGACGGACATGGCTGATCGAGCAATGCTTCCAGCCAGTCGGACGATCTGGTCGAGCGGACGCTTACCGAACTCACCGTGCTTTGTACCAAATGAGCAGTCAACGAACATGGTCGTTCGAACGGGAACTTCGCTTTCGTATTCGCGCGTCATCAACTGGTCACGCCGCGCTGACACTTTCCACGCGATCGCTTTAGGTGGATCGCCGGGAACGTATTCTCGAAGTTCGAGCAACTCAGAACCCATCCCCGCGCGCTGCAAGCGATGAACACCAGGTGGCGGCAAGGTGTTGACGCGTTTAACTGTCGGTGCCGCGGCGTCGACTGCGTCACTGGTGGGTAGCACTCGGAATTTCTGTCGGGCTTTTATAAATCGCCTGGCTATAAACAAGCCCTGCAGATCAAACACGCAAACGCTGACCCCTCGAAATTCCAACTGCCCCGCTCCGATAGCACGAGCCGTGTAGGTAAACTCGACCGACGCCTCACCGCTGATCGAAGCGTCAATTTCATTCGGCCAGTCGTTGTCTTCAGTCAGGCCAAGCTGATCGGCTGGGTCAATTTTTAAATTCTCCGGCTGCCAGTCGCGGAACCGAATGAACGGAAAACGAACACGTCTTTCGGAGATAATTTCGACCGAAACACTGACACGTCGGTCAGTCCACAATGTGCCCGATTCATTAGCCAAACCGTTCACGGCGCGGACACAGCGCAGATGACGCAATTGAAGCTCGACACGCCAGCGAAACAGCAGCCATTCCAGGAAAATCCACGCCAGCACAGCCAGCGACGAGTGCGCAAGCAGGCCTTTGTTGGTCAGCGTCCCTGCAACGCTACCGGCAACTCCCAGCAGAACCAGCCATTGTGCACGGTTTGTGATCATGCTGAATTCAGACAATCAAGGCGTTGAGGATAAGGAAAGTAGATCGGCAGGTTTGCTAACTCTTGAGAACCGGAACCGCCTGGATCAGCTCTTTGACGATATCGCTGACCTGACGCCCCTCCATTTCGGCTTCGGGCTGCAGAATCAGTCGGTGACCAAGAACGGGCAAAGCAACGGACTGAATGTCTTCGTGCGTTAGATACGGAAGGCCTCGCAGCAGCGCGTGGGTTCTGGCCGCTTTCATCAGGTAGATGGCTGCTCGCGGGCTGCCGCCGAGAACCAGGTCACGATGTTCTCGACTTCGGCGGATCAGATCGACGATGTATTCCTGGAGCTCTCGCGAGCCATATATTGAATCGATCTGATCTTGAATCGCTGTCACCTCTTCCGCATTACTGACGGCAGCGGGTGAAGCAATCGCGTTACTGTGCAGGTCGAGCATGTCGACCTCATGTTCGCGTGCCGGGTAGCCAACTTCGATCCGAAACAGGAATCGGTCGAGTTGCGCTTCCGGCAGTCGATAGACGCCTTCCTGTTCGATCGGATTCTGAGTGGCCATGACCATGAACGGCCTGGGCAGCCGCAGAGTGTTTCCTTCAATCGTGACCTGCTTTTCCTGCATGGCTTCCAGCAGGGCGGATTGAGTTCGCGCGGGAGCGCGGTTCAGTTCGTCCGCAAGCATCAACTGGCAGAAAATTGGTCCTTTGCGGAGCACGAACTCGCTCGTTTGACGATCAAGGATTTGCGTCCCGACGACGTCGGTCGGGAGCAGGTCCGGTGTGAATTGAACTCGCTGATAGTCGATGCCCAGTACTTGCGAAAACGTTCGGCAGAGCGTTGTCTTCGCCGTGCCGGGGACGCCTTCCAGCAATGCATGGCCACCAGCCAGCAACGCCGTAAGCAATTGCAGCGTGACAGGCTCCAGGCCAACAACGACTTCGCCAACGGCAGTAAGTACCTGAGCACGCAACTCGCCAACTCGTGAAGCAAGTTCTTTCGGATCAGAAAAGGTCACGCAAAGCCTCTTGTAATTATCGAAGCAAGTGAATCATGAGTCAGCCAGAAGTGTCGATGCAGCTTTTGTGAGTCAGCGTCGCAAAGGTAGCAGAAAGCAAGGTCATGACTGAATCGATGGGTGCCGGAGTCGGCCAGCTTTCTGCAGGCTTGCAACGTTTGCGATCGATTTGGCAAGTCGTTTCAAATCGCGAAGAGTTGTGTCCGAACGTTTGGAGCTGATTGCGAGTTTTCTCAGTCGTTTCAGATTCTCGCGAACAAAGATTCGGCGGATGACGCCGGTATCAATTTCGACGTCGCTGACAGGGATCGCCCAGTCCTGTGGGTCTGAGGAACCAGTCAACTGTCGCAGGGCACCTTGAGCCAGTTCGCGACTGGCTGTGTGCAACTCGCCGGACGAAAGTGCACGCGACTGACTGAAATTCACAGACTGACCAACCGACCGAGGCGGTCGCGTCATTGGCCGAGAACCCACTTTTCCCATCAGCCGGAGAAGGTAAATGACAGCCAGTACTCCGGCGGCGACGTACAACACCTGTCGATATCGAGGAGTCGACAGATCGGCCGGCTGATTCGTCAGCAGATCGTTCATGACGTCGGCATCTTCCATCCCGGCGGCAAATCGGTTTGCGAATTTCAGCAACACTTCCGGCGGGAGGTTCAACAGGTCTTTCAACGTGGGTGTCGGCAGGTTTTCAAGCGTCGGCAGATCATCGGACAATTCTGGAGGCAGGGCCAGCATTGCTTTGGCTGGCTTACCGTCGACGATGAAGGCAACTTCTTTCCGCTCACCAGTGCTCAGCCAATCGGCGAGATTCACGGCCAGCCTGGCATTATCACCGTGCCATAGCATGCCGTTGATCAGAATGCTGTGATCAGCCATCAGTACCAGTCGCCCACCTCCACGTTTGCGACTTTTCCATTCAGCAATCAACGGTGCTTGCGACCGGCGGCGAGAACGGTGATCGATCAGTTCTGGTAGACGAGCAAGGATGCTCCAGTTTCCGAAACGATCATCAATGCGTGAAATAATGCCCGTGCGGTTCGCAACAAGACTGTTAACCCCGTCCAGGACTGCGGTGCCCGGCCGAAACGCTTGCACGACTGGGCAGTCAGGGAACCCCTGGTAGGCGGCCTTGTCCGCTTGAGCTGCAAACGTGTCATCAGAAATCAGAAACAGGTTCTTGAAAAATGCCCCCTTGTCCGAGGCGACCAACGCGACTCCGCCGCAGTCGAGAAATTTCTGAAGTCGAGCGAGCAAGTCTGTTGGAATTTGGTTTAAGTCTCCCATAAGCACAACGGCGGTTTGCGTGGGTCGACGATCCATCGACTCGCGAAAGTCAGGGACCGAATACAGACCCTTCTGTTCGAGCAGCAGATGAAAGAGCTGAAATCCAAATTGCCATTCTGGTTGCCTTGCCTGATCGAGAGCTGAAACTGCTCCACCTGGCGGGAGCAGCCCAGGCGGCTCGAAGGCTTCGAAGTCCTGAGCAACAGCAGGTTTTTCGGCGCCGCCAGAGATCATCAGGCAGATCGTCAACAGTATCGAAACGTATTTCGACACCGCGAACGCAGCGTTCGAGCAAGATGCTAATAAGGCCCGAGTCATGACTTTCGGCACCGCAGCCAGGCGGCCTTTGCTGCTGCAAGTTGTTCGTCGGTTAGCGCAGAGTCTTCAGACTGATAACGAGCCTGCTCGTAGAGTTGAGCGAGTTGTCGCACTTCGTCATCGACATCCGGTCGTGATATCGCCAGCGCCCGAGCCGCTCGATCGTGGGTCCACCAGTCTGCCATCACAGCCGGGCAGCGAGCTGCGAGATCATGAAACGCCTGCACAATGTCCTGACGGTTCTGAAGATTTTCAGGGGCTGGGGTGAGAGCTGATTGAGAACTTTGCAGATGTGCGTCAGCTCGTTTTCTTTGAAGCAGCCAGAATGCGAGCCCCAAAATGATGAACAACCCGACCAGCAGCCCCGGTGAAAAGCTGCCTCCGGTACTGCCCCCTGAACCGCCGTTGCTTAGGATCGTCGTGGCTGAAGATTCGGATTCGACGGCATCGACGAACCATTCGTTGGCCCGGTTTCCAAGGCCGGCGAATTGGCCAAACGGCCCGTCGCGATTTCTGCGAGACGAACGTCGGTCGCGTCCCCGGCGAGAGAAACGATCATCTGTCACAATCTCGTCGATCTGTTCTGTCAGACCTTTTGTTGCCTTCGCTAAGGCGTCAACAAATGCAGACTGCAGTCCCTCTCCTGTTTCTGAATCCGTAGCGTCTTCTGAGAACTCAGCCCGATCACTTTCCGAACGCGCCAGTTTAGCGATCTCTACCAGTTTTTGACGAAGCGTTTTCTTTGATCCTCGCACCTCATCCAGTCGTTCTTCACGCTGAGCGTTCAAACGGTCCTCGATTGATTGCCGGAGCGATTCAGCGTCATTGTTGCTGTTATCCGTTGGCAAGTGTTTGGTCCCGCCGCCTGCTGCGGCATCGTTGCCACCAGTCTTTTCAGAGTTCGTCGATGGACGTCCCGCGGTGCCGCCCTGGTTCGCGTCGCGATTCATTCGGTCCTGATTTGTCTGTGTGTTTTCCTGTTGCGATCCTGGCGGAGTAATCGAGCCGCCGGGAAACCAACTTCTGCCTGGCGTTGCCGGTTCGTCTTGATTGGACGAGCCAACATTTTCCGAGCCGTTACGACCCTGATTGTTACTCGTTCGCCCAGTGGTCTGCTGCCTGCCACCAGAGTTGGTCCGCGGTTGGCCGGGTCGCCCATTGCCTGGCGTCACTAATCGTGATGCAGGTGAGCGGTCGGGCTGCGTGCCTTTCTGGGCTGGCGGAAGCTTGCTTCCTGAAGCTGACTGGCCCTGTTTCTTTAGCCAGTCCAGTAGAGATTGCATCGAACCCTTCGGCGGTTCGGAAGTACCAGGATTCGAACCGGAATTGCTGCCGGGAGCCCGATTGGCAGTTCCGGTCGCTCCAGATGCTCGAGGAAGACTGTCAGGATCAGGAGTTGATCGACCCGGCTGCGCACGCCCGGAATTTTCATCACCAGCCGCCATGCCCGTTTCTGAGTTGCGGTTGCTGAGGCTTTGGCGAAAAGGTGGTCCATCTTGTGAAATTCGTTCGGGCAACGTGTTCGAGTTACCTTGTTCAGTCGGCGGGGGAGTGCCCGACCGAGAATTTCCACCGGGTCGCGGTGGAGTTCTACCCGTCCCTGGTGAAAGCTGTCCTGCCGACGGCTGACCTGTGGCAGGCTGCTCGGATGAACGCGAATCCGGCGATGCCGCAGGTAGACCGTCGAGCGACAGTCCCATTTGTTCGGCGATCCGTTGCAACGCGGAGCGATCAGGCTTTGAGCCTCGTTGGGATGCACCATTCCCGTCTTGCTGACCAGGTGGTTTCAATGAGGGCTTAGAGTTTCTGCCGACAGTGGCTGAGCCATCGTTCGCCGACTGTGGACGCTGCTGATTCCGAGCGGAAGCTCCCGGCGGCTCGGTCTTCAGTTTTTGAAGCCTTTGCATGGCCTGCTGCAGACGCTTTAACGCTTCGGCGTCGGCGAATGGCGAATCTTCTGGAGTCCTTCCCTCAGCCTGAGCCGTTCCGGACAACATTTGAAGACGCCGCAGCAGCTCCATTTGTGACTGCCCGCCGCTGAGTGTCGGTATGCCATTGCCGAGCAGACGGTGTGACCGTGTGCCTTCCTGGGCGACGACATCACAGTACGCATAGTGGATTGCGAGAATGCAAAGTATAGCTCGAAGTCCGAACCTGCAACTTCCGCCGATACTTGCCAGCAGGCGATCTGGATGACCGAATATTGGAACCAAGGGCGTTGTTCCTGTGGGCGTTTTGCAAAGAATTGAATTGATACGGTACGGAGGCTTCAAGCAGCGAGTAATGTGAGTTCCCATTGTTTCAGACCCTGTGCTCAGCACAAGACCAGCTCTGTCTCGATTCAAAATTCCTCGAAGCTCCTGCTTCAGCAGAACTCGTTGAATGTACAGCGAAATCTGCCGATTTGAATGGAAAGAAACATCGCCATCTTCCATTCGACGCCCCATGAACGGTCAGTGTCACGAGACCGAATTCTGTTCGACCAGCGCCCAGTCAACATCGACTCCCAGCCCGGGCCGGTCGGTCAATGTAATCTCGGCCCCTGAAATTTCGAGCGGCTCTTTCGCGATCCGAAATTCGTGATACTCCGGCCCCATAATGTCACCCGGAAACTTTTCGATGTTCATGTTCTCACACGCGACAACCACGTGGCACATGGCGGCTGATGCGACGTCGAGTTCCAGGTTCGATCCAACGCTGCATGCAACTCCGGATTCAGCCGCCAGGTCAATGATCTCTTTCGATTTCCGGATACCACCATTCTTGCCGGGGTAAACGCTGATAACATCACACGCGTCGTGACGCAGACATTCACGTGCGTGCGTTATGTCGAAACAGATATCATCAGCCATGACCATCGGATCAATCGAACTGCGAACTTTCGCCAGTCCCGTGAAATCGTTTCGAGGCGTCGGCTGTTCGAACAACACCACGCCGGCATCACCGAGTTGATTGGCTACTTCAATGGCGGTCTCGGCGTCGTAGCCACAGTTGGCATCAATCACGATGTCGTAGTCGCTGCCGATTGAATTGCGAACCGCCCGGACTCGGCGAACGTCATCTTCCAGACCCGTCCCGACTTTCACTTTGATCGTCGTGAATCCTCGCGTGACAAGCTCGGCTGCACGATTTGACGCTCTCTCTTCAGAGTATGCTCCCATCGAAAACCGACAGCGGATCGACATTGGCCTGACTGCTCCGCCGAGCAAATCATAAACTGGCTTGCCGGCATCTTTACCCTGAATATCCCAGCAGGCCATCTCGATCGCCGACTTGGCAAACCAGTTGTCTTTGGCGGCAGCGTCCATGATCCCGTCGACGGCCGGGATATCGAATGGATCAACGCCGATCAGCAGCGGCGTGAACACTCGATCAACAATGGCTTGTGCCCCCCAGACGGTCTCGCCACTCCAACGAGACATGATCGTTGCTTCGCCGACTCCATCGATGCCAGCGTCCGTCTCAACACGAACGAGCAGGTATTCGGAAACCTCGTGCCGACCAAGTGCTGAGACCATCCGATACTCCGGCCGCAGAGGAATTCGCACCGGATGTGTTGTGATTCTTGTAATCTTCATGAAATACTCCCGCGACGTTGGCGAAGGATCGGATTAAGAATTTTCGACGGGCGTCATCAATTCCGCATGAATTCATTGTAAGGTGAGAAGACTAATCATGACGACAAATGCCGGGATCGCTCGTAGAAAGATCAGTCCGTTCTGGGGCGTTGAGTTGACGGGATGGGGTTATTATCTCAATCGGACCTGGCTCGACGTCCATGACGACCTTAATGCGACTTCTCTGATTGTTGAAAATGGAAATCAATCGATTGCCATTGTTTCGGTCGACCTGATGGTGATCAGCTCAGAATTTACATTGACAGTTCGGCAGCAGATCTCCGTCGCAACCGGAATTCGGCCGCAGAACATTCTTGTGAGCTGCACTCACACGCACAACGCGCCGGCATCAGAAGGCCTGCGTGGAGTGGGAGAAGTCGACCCGGTTTACGAAGCATGGGCTGCTCGAGAAACCGCGACTTCGGCGATTCTCGCGTGGCAGAATCGAGAGACAGTAACAATCTCTGCGGGTGCCACCGCGGTTTCAGGAATCACGTTCAACCGAACTCGCGAGAACGGACCAGTTGACGAAAACGCGACGGTTCTACGCGTCGACCGAGCTGACAACTCTACGCTGGCCGTCGTCGTTGGTTTTCAGGCTCACCCAACCGTTGCAACTATACTTCGACCTCGAAGCGTCAGCCGCGACGCACCCGGACAGATTTGCGACCTCATCGAAACCGCGCATCCCGGTTGCACAGCAATCTATATCCAGGGTGCCTGCGGAGACGTCAACTTTCTACGGGAGTTTGTAACCCCTGAACGCCACGAGGAACCCGGCAAGGCAGTGGCCGAAGCCGTTCTGAAATTTATGGCGTATGTCGAACCACTCGATACGTCCATCATCGCTGCCAGCGTCGCGACCGCGACGATTCCAACTCGGCGATGGACGAGGGAAGAGATCGATGGCGATCAGGCCGAAGCTCGACAACGCCTGAACGACAAAGACGTTTCCGGCTGGCGTGAGTCCATCGGTCGAGCCATGACCAACCGCCCGGACGACATGGTCGCGCGCCACGACAATGACGAATGGAAAGCTGTCGAAGCCATGTGCCGATTCAACGTCGAATGGACCGAACTGATGGAAAAAGACCTCAACGACCGTCCTGAAACGCTGACTACAGAAATCCAGGCATTGCGAATTGGTAACTTCGGAATCGTGACCAACTCGTCCGAATTCTTCACGACGCTGGCGCTGGATGTTCGTGCCCGATCATCACTGCCATTTCTGATTTTGTCGTGCTACTCAAACGGCCGAATTGGCTACATGCCGGACGCTCACGACGTCGAACGAAAAACCTACGCTGCGTACCAGTCACCGAAGTACTGCAACCAGTTCCCGTTCACAAAAACTTCCGGCACGACAATGGTCGACGCGATGGTCGCAAGACTCCATAACGTCTGCGAGTAAACAAGCACAACACAGAGCAGTTTCAACGTCAGTCGAGTTTTCCGTGATCTACCATGGCGATTAACTGGCAATGACGCCGAAAATTCTACTTGCCAAGACAGATGACTGTGCCATTCTGAGTGGACAGGAAGAGCTGGCCTCGAGCGGCAGCCATGCCATCCCAGATGGGGAGCGACTCAAGCTGGATATTCGAGATTGTCGAGCCATCTTTAGCTGAGACTACTCGCAGGAGCGATCCTTCTGAACCGTTCAACAGTGCGTCCTGTTCAGCCAGCACGGCGTCGACGGAGACGTCACGGTTTTTCAGTTTCTCGAATGTTTCCGCTTCGTCGACGATGTCCGGCGGGCCAACAATAAACAGGTTGGATCCGGCTTTCACCATCGCTCGGACAAACAGTGGAGCGTCCTTCGTCCAGTGAGGCTCGACGAACGAACCGGAGGACGGTCCACCAGCTTTCGCTCGACCAGCAAAGTGCAACGCTTTTCCGGATCGGCCTGGGACGGACGTCGCGGCGACAACGGATCCGTGATTGTTCAAGCCGGATTCGTCTTGAGCTTTTCCACTTGTGAACGAACTGGCAAAGACCGCTTTGCCTTCGAGAGCTTCAGGTGCCTCGATGTTTTCTTCGACGTCAGCGGCTGTGAACGAGCCATGAATTACTTTCACATCGTCGATCAAACCAGTGATACCAAAGGGTGACTGGTACTCAGCGACGCCGCTTCCGTCGTCGGCTCCAATTTCGATTGACTGTGCCGGTGCTTTAGGGATCAGACCTTCAACTTTCTTCGTAGCCACCATTGATCCGTTGACGTAAAGAACGGCCTGTCCGTCGCTGGTAATTGCTCCAGCGAGTTTCGCCCACTTACCGACAACCGACTCTTTACTGGAAACCTGAACCAGTTTTTCGTTGATTCGAGCTGCAAATTGAGGACGGCCTTTCTGGATAAACAGTGAGTACCCGTTCAACGGGCCGCCATGAGCAACAACGACACCTTGCGGCTTTTCTGCATTGGTCCATGCTTCGACATAGATCGACTTGCTGGTCGGGTCGATCTTCTTTGAAAGTGGCACGCGAACCATTGCCGCACTACTGGCTTTGCCACGTCGCCTGGTTTTTGCGGATTCGGGAACAACTGGAGCTTCACGCGGAGCAGAGAAGAGCTGGTGTTCAAGGACGGTCGTCCAGCGGAGGTGATCCGGTTTTCGACCGAAGCCGTAAACGTTGTCATTGTCAAAAACGAGGATTCTTCCCGACGGAGCAAATTTGCCCGCCTGGTAATAACCCGCGTGACCGCCGGCAAAGCTCTTGCCATAAACCCAGTAGGAGCGGTGGAACCAGGTGTCGTCCAGAAAGCCCATCGGAGCAAAAAGGTGAGCGTGCTTGCCGGCGTGGATCGCTGCCTGACCGGCGAAGTCGCCCGAATTTGGCCCAATGTCGTACCGTTGGCCTTCCTGGTCCAGCCGCTGCGATTTCATGTAAATGTTTTCACCATCGCTGGAGAGAATGTCCGGCAGACCGACCGGCATCTGCAATGTCTCGTGTCGCATTTGGAGGTTCTTGCCGGTCTCCGGGTCGATCTCGTCGATGATCGATTCTGCGACCATGCTGCCGGTTCGAGCGTCGAGCTTTAGAAATCGCAGGCCGCCATCCAGGAAATTCGACCGACCAGCAACTCCAAAGACAAAACCGTTTTGGACGAGCACGCTTCCGTGAACTGGCCAGACGGATTCAAGCTGTTCGAAGGCCATCAGGCGACGATCTTCAGGAGCGGCAAGGTATCGCCAGATGAGTTCTCCGTCGGTCACCCGAACGCAGTAGATCCAGCCGTCGTTGGCTCCGAAGTAGGCTCGTCCAGCTTCAATGGTTGGTGGCGAGTCGACTCTGCTGCCGGCGGTGAACGTCCATGCTTTCTGACCGGTCCTGGCGTCAAGGGCGTGGACTCGGTGAGCGTCGATCTGGGCGACAAAAAGTTTTCCTTCGGCAACGGTCACAGCCGACAGACGTCCGCCAATTTCAGTTGTCCACTTCCTGGCGAGATCCGTTGGAATACTTGCCGATGATGTGCCACTGCGAGCTTCGTCGTGGCGGAACGTTGGCCAGTCATCGGCAACAGCCGCCGCAGTGATGGAATCTCCGAATGCCGGGCCTTTCACAAGACGGGTGTCTTCGTCGAAGTCCCTGGGTGGTTCTCGGGAAACCGTTGCGGGAGCGAGAGCATTGAAGCCGTACAGTTTGGCTTCCGGGTAGCACGCGCAGTTGTGCGGCGGAGCGTAAACCAGGCCGTTGCACGGCATGACTCCGTAGAGGCACCCGCCTCGCACCCAGTGATTGATGTCCCAGCTTTTCTTCTCGGTATCGACGAATTCAATGCCGGTTCGAGATGGCATGATGAATTTTTCAGTCGCCTTCGCGATATAACAGCGATGGTGGAACCAGTACGCGCTGACGTCAGGCGGGAAAGAGATCTTCACCTCGCCAGTTTTGTAATCGCGAGCGGTGAAGGCGCCCGAGTCGCCGCCGCTGGTTGTCGGGGCGGACCAGACAAGGTCTTTGACAATCAGCAGGTCTTCGGGTGATTGGTAACCTGATCGGTCATGCGGAGCGTCCCACAGCACCTTTCCGGTTTTCACGTCGAACGCTTTCATCGTGCGTTCGCCGCCAGCGTAAACGAGCACTCCTTTGTGAATGACGAGTCGCGGCCCGAAGTTGTAGGTGATGGTTCGGCGACGCGCGGCAGGTTCGGAGCTCCATTCCAGATCACCGGTTGTTCGGTTCAGACAGACAACTTTTTCGCCGTCATGAAGGTAGACTCGCTCGGCGTCGGCAGTAAGCGTCAGGGGTGCAACCTGTGTACGACGTTGCCAGTTTGCCTTGCCAGAATTCGCGTCGACGGACATGACGACGACGGGTTTTTCGTTCCACCGCCAGTTCTTGCCAACGTCGCCCTGGTCACCGACGACGGGGTTGATTGGTGCGTACTTAACGAGGGCAGACTCTTCCTTATTGACGGTCAGAAAGAGCGTTCCGTTGTCGTGAAGAATTTCTTCGGTCGAGCCGGTGTCTTTGTACGTTCGAAGGATCTCGCCGGTGGCGGCGTCTATGGCGGACAGCGGTGCGTCGATGCCGAGCGTGGCGTAAACTTCGTCATCTGTCGCGACGAGTCGGCGAGCCAGTTGAGTCGGACCACTCTTGAGCGGCCAGAGATGACTGTGCCATTTCGGGATGTCCTTCTTCCAGAGGATCGATCCGTTGAAAGCGTCTCGACCGACGAGCTTCCAGCTTGGTGGAAGCTGAATCGAAACTCGCGAGCCTTCGTCCATGATGTAGAACAAGCGGCCCGCTGCAGAGACAAGGGCACTCATACTCGCCATCCGGTCATGGTGGCGCGACCAGCGAGGGCTCCCCAGCCATTGAAGATGTCTTGGCGGTCCGACGACGGTGTCCTGAGCGACGGCGTTGTTGCTCGCGCTGTGGAGGTAGTGAGTCCAGTCGTCGATATTGCCGGGGCGCGGCTTGACGACCTTTTCCCACTCGTCGCCGTTCCGGACAAACGCAACTCCATTGGGGGTGAGGGCTCGAAGGATCTCTGCATTTGCGACTCCGCTGCGATCTTCGATGACCATTAGGTTGACGAGGTTCTCGATGTACGGCAGCCGTTCGCCGGTCAGGAGTCCGACAGAGACTTCTCCGTAGACGCCCATCTTCTGAAGAGCCGCCCGAGCCGCCTCGACTTTCTGAATCTCACGATCAATGCCGTGGACCTGGTAACGGCTATTGGCTTTCAACGCGGCCGTCAGTTTGCCATCGCTGAGCCCAACGTGAACGACCAACCCGCCTTTGATTCCGGACTGCTCGATCAGTTTTTTGGCTTCACTTGCCGAAACGGGAGCTGCTTTTGCTACTGAGTCGCCCGGGACAAGACTCGGGACCAGCAGCGTCAACAGGGCCAGCAGCGTGATTGATAAGCGATTCATCGAGCAACATCTCCTGAAGTTTCAAACACGGTGAAAAACAAGGTACGCCGTGGGACAGAGATCTGAACCGGTCTGGTTTGAGATTGCAAACCTATGCCCAAATGGCGAACCATCGCCGTCACGTAGGACCCCTTAGAAGGCGGGCACACGATCGCGCCGTCAGTCATCGAGGCAACCAACATGTTCCTATACAGCCTGAAACAGGCACCCCACGAAATCGGACCAGGACTGAGATTGGTGTCGATCGATCCACAAAGCTGGTTCGCGCCCAGTCGAGAAGAACATGTACCGAACCTCAACGTGCGTTTAGGCCGAACCAAATCCGACCATCAGTGTAGTCCGGGCCGACGGGGCGTTGTGAAATGCATCAGGAGTACATGTCGACGGCTGACGTCCATCAGCTCATAGATGTACTGGGGATATCCGTTTCCAGACCCCGCCAGCAGTACCAGCTTCCGATCGATGCGTACGGGTTCCACGGTTCGGCGATCGCTCGGAATTCGGCATGCGACGTCGACTCCTCAAGACAGTACAGCTTGAGAATTCCGTTTCGCACGCCGAGATCGTCGACCGGAAAAACATTCAGACGACCAAGCGAGAACATCAGAAACATCTCCGCCGTCCAGCGTCCGATTCCGCGGACTCGAATCAGTGATCCGATGATCTCCTCATCCGAGAATCGACCGATCGTCGAAAGCAGAATTTCGCCGGATTCAACTTTGTCCGCGAGATCGAGCATGTACTCAGCTTTTCGCTGCGAGCAACCGGCGCTCCGCAACGGTTCGACACCCAACCCGAGAAGACATGCCGGCGTAACTCGCTTTGAACCAGAGTCTGACTCGACGAGAGCAATAACTCGATCGCGAACGGTGCGAGCAGCGGCGGTCGAAATCTGCTGCGAGATGATCGACCGAACCAGCATCCAGAACCGATCACGTTCGCACTTCAGAGTGCAAGGCCCAACGTGGCCGATGACCTGCCGCATCACCGGGTCGACTTTTTGCAGATGCCGGACTGCCTGCTTGAGTCGTTCTGATCTTGTACGAACGTTTGCCACGAAGCAGCTCCGTTCAGCCTTCAGTGGATCGATCATCAACAACCACGAAGAAGAAATACACAAACAAACTGTTGATTCGTGTATTTTTTCTTCTTCGTGGTTGCGTTAGATCATTGGGAGTCTTGTACGCATTCGAATTCGTCAGAAGAAGCCTGACCTACTTCTGGTGGAGCCATGCTTTGAGTTGTTGCTTCTGCGCGTCAGAAGGCTCTTTTACTACTGAGATTTTCCAGGACTCACCGGGTGCTTCGCCAAGGACAAGTCGAAGTCGTTCGATGTGTTCCCGACGGGCGATCAGGACTTCGACGGACTCGCCCGGCTGATACTGCATGAGGCGAGTGCTCCAGTTCCCAGCCGTCACGCGGTACTGACCGATTGCCAGAATTTCGTCGTCCACGTTGAGACCCGCCTCGAACGCTGGCGCGTCACGAAGCACTTTTGTGACGACAAGCTTGCCAGACTTGTCTTCTGTCGTCAGGCCAATCCATGACTTCTTCTTTTTCGATTTTTCCTGGTCAGTTTTCGACTCACCTTCTTCCGAACTGGACTTCGGCTTTTCAAAATTCAGACCGTACCAGTCGAGAGGCTTCGAATAGTCGAACTCATCCACGCCATTGATGTATCGATCGAACCAGTTCGACAAGTCGGCACCGGACACTTCCGCAACAAGTTTCTGGAATTCTTCCGGCGTATAGCCGACGCCGTTGGCGTGCCGCTCGTACAGCAGTCTCATGACATCATCGAGCGATTTTTTGTCGCCGGTTGCTGAACGGATCTCGGCGTCCAGCAGAAACGCGGCGACGGCACCTTTGTTGTAGTAGCTGACCTGGGCGTTGCCGGAATTCTCGTTCGGACGGTACAGCTTAATCCATGTATCATGCGAAGAATCGCTGAGACTTTGGATGTTTCGGCCGGGTGTTGTCTGGAGTTTTTCGATCTGCTTCGAAAGTAACTCCAGATACTCCTTCTGCGAGATCAAACCGCATCGCGCCAATTGAACATCGTCGTAGTAACTCGTGATTCCTTCGGCGATCCACAGGCTGCGAAGATAAACTTCGTTTTCGTAGTCGTATTCAACGAGCGGTTTCGGGCGGAGTCGGCGAACGTTCCAGGTGTGGAAAAACTCGTGACTCGCCAGCCCCAACCAGCGAACATACTTCTCACGATCGCGGTAGTACCACCGACTGATCATCATAACCGTCGAGTTATCGTGTTCGAGGCCGCCCCCGGCTTCGACCAGCAGATTGAAGAAGATATACCGTGGGTACGGGACGACTCCCCAAAGCTTGTGATGTTCCGCGACAATCTTTTCGAGATCTCGAGCCGTCGCTTCGCCGTCCCAGATATCTCCTTCGCCAATACTGACAAGCAGATGCTCGCGTTCCCCGATCTTGAACGGGTAGATGTTGGGATTGCCGCAAAGAATCGGCGAATCGACCAGTTCGTCAAAGTCTTCGGCGATGAATGCCTGTTTGTCGCCGTCGACGCTGGGCAGCGAGCAGATGGCATGCTTCCACTCATCGGGCAGCTCAATGCGAACATGATGTTTCTGCTTACTCGCTTCAACGGGCGAAAGGAATGTCGACGCTCCATTAAACAGAGCGAAGTCGCGTTCGACCTGGTTAGTGCGAACAGTCATCTCGTTGCAGTACAGCTTGTACTTGACGACGACTGATTGCGCGTCGCCGCACTTCACCAGCCAGCGGTTCTTGCGACTGCGTGAAACGGGCAACTCCGCACCCTCGCCGTCGCTGGCCGAAATCGTCTCGACGTGACGAGCGTATTCGCGAATGAGGTACGAACCCGGAGTCCACGTCGGCATCATCAGTTCGAACTGCGATTGCCCTCCGGTTTCACAACGTACTTCGACATCGGCGTAGTGATTCTTCGCCTGAGAAAAACGAATTGTGTACTCGACCAAAGCGCCTTCGACGCCATCCGAAGTCAGCAAAACAACTCCTCCAATAATGAAACCTAACCAGTTTCTGGCCACGCTGTGCTCCTGAAAGTTGATCGCGAACTACCAGGCGGCGTTAAGCTGTTGTTCCAGCTGCCGTCCCAGTTCCGTGCCGAGTTGTCGTCCTGTCCGGTCATGATTTTTGCGTCGATCACAATGTTGTCTGCTGCCGTCGAGTGATTGCCTGCGGAGTTGGGAGTAACCATCTTTGCGCCGTTATGCTCAGAACTCCAGTGGAGCGATGGCTGACTTTGCCTACCCTTGTAAATTCTGGCCGGACCTTGTCGCGTTGGTGGGGCTCTTGATTGTCCTATCGTGTCAGGTCATCGAGACACGATCAAATGGGCAGCTCGACAGCGGTTCAATTTTCCCGACACGATCTCGCGAAAAAGCCGAAGAAACGCAGCCACAAAAAAAGCCGCCCAGAAACTGAGCGGCTTTGTGTATCTCGATTGTCCTTGACAGAGACTAGCGTCCCATGAATGCCACAACCTTGCCCACTTCCACTGGCAGACTGACGTCATCCATGTGTGGAGCAGCCGTAACGGTGGCTTTCAATTCGTTCTGATCGAAGCTGATCCAATCGCAGGCCGGAGCGGTGTTCGCTGCTGCCATTTCTTTGTAAAGGTTGAGCAGATTCGGGCGGTTTCGAAGCGTGATCACATCGCCCGGCTTTACCTGCATCGACGGCTTGTCGACTGTCCTGCCGTTCAACTGGAAATGGCGATGGACGATTCCCTGGCGGGCCTGCGGTCTCGAAAGAGCGAATCCAGCTCGGCGGACGACGTTGTCCAATCGCTGTTCGCACATCACGAGCAGGTTTTCACCTGTGTTGCCCTGCTTGCGGCGAGCAACGTCGTAGAACTTTCGGAGCTGTTCTTCCCGCATGCCGTAGTAGAATTTGATCTTCTGTTTTTCCTGCAACGCGAGTCCGTATTCTGACATCTTTCGACGTCTCTGGACTGGTCCTGGAGGATTTTCGCGTGCTTCAAACGCCTTCTGAGCTCCCGCGTTTTCAAAAATAACAGTTCCGAGGCGACGATTAATTCGTCCCTTTGGTCCAGTGTACCGACCCATTTGGGAAGCTCCTTAAAGCGTTGCAGAGACTGACTTTATCGCGTTCACAGACGATCCGTACGGGATGCCTGACGCAGTCATGGATGTCGTAAGAAGCGAGACTCTAAGAATTTGCGTCGCCGGATTCAACCATCGCGATAGCCGGGCAAGCAAGGTTGCGACACTGCCGAGGGCATGATCCATCGTCTCAAATTTCGTTGCGAATCCCGATCGCTGTGGCCGTGGCGTAGGCCTTGCAGTGCGAGATGGTGATCAGGAATTCGTCGATGCCAATCTTTTCGGCATACTCGCCTGCTCCCCCGCGGATATTTACGAACGGCTGACCACTTTTCTCATTCAGAATCTCAATATCCAGCCAGCCGATCCCTTTAACGAAACCGGTCCCGAGAACCTTCATGATGGCCTCTTTGGCCGCCCAGCGTCCGGCGAACGCTTCGTAGCAGTGCTTTCGCTTCTGGCAGTACTTGATCTCTTCCGGGGTGTAGATCCGGTGGATGAAGGTCTCGCCGTGCCGCTCGATCATCTTTGCGATGCGAGCAATCTCGACGATGTCTGTTCCAAGTCCGACGACCACTGGGCTTGAGCTTTCCATATGAACATTAAGATCGGGTGCGTCCCGACGTACCGGACTCAGGAACACATTGAATCGAGGTTAGCTCATCCCCTGAGCCTCGTCCAACAGCCGCTTTAATTGTGAAAATTGCTGCTCTGACAAATCAACGTTCGACAGTTTGTGAAGTTGATCCTGTCTGGCTATCTGAATATCAATAATCGGTCGGGCCTCACATTGGCATGCCGTTAACTGTGCAGTAACCACATCTGCATGTTCGCAGGTGACTTCTGCCACTTCCAGGAGCAGGTCTGCGAGCGGACCGGACATTGGTGCAGGGAACGAGTGGCTTCGCACGACATGCCGCCAGCTCTGACATTCCAGACAGAACGGTGCATTGGCCCCCGCCCTCGCAATGAATGATGACGCGGCGCCGGCCAGTAGAAGCTCCAACAGGCCGATTGCAATGGCCTCGGTGGGACTGGTTTTCAGCAACGACGCTCGGTGTGCGAGCCAGGCTGTAAAGTTGCTTTCCGACGGAGCGGCTTCAGCATCAAGGAATTCGGAAAACTGCCTGCGAGATTCTTCGTACGCTTTGATCTGTTCGGGATCTGCGCCGTCGGGTTCCTTCATCTGAGCCAGCATCTGGGCAGCCATGGCGGCGGCGGGCCGGGGCTTCGTGGACTGGTCCAACTGCTCCGCCCAACCCTGCCACCATAGAATCCCCGTGACTACGACGCTGACTGCTCCTGCAACAAACCCACCGAAAACCGCCAGTTTTGCATAGTGCAGCTTCAACGGCCTCGCGATCTGTCCAATGACAGCACCGACGGCAGCCCCCTGCACGATGCCTAACAACCCGAGCAGTCGAAATCGCGCAGGCATCGCCGAAAACAGAACGCCGGCCAGAATCGCGAACACGACCGACACGCCAAGCCAGCTCAAAAAACGCAACGCTACGGGTTCGTTGGAAGTGTCCGAACCGGATGTCGATTCGAGAATCGCACTCTGTATGTCGGACTTTCGTGCTGGCGAGGCGTTCGGATCTGTCTGGTCTGAATCGGGCATGTGTGGGTGTCAAGATTGGAATTTGTCAAAGTTCTGGGTGCGGCTCGGCGAGGCTGCGAACGTGACCGTGGATGAAGTATAACGATTTTCCGGAGTCAGTCCGTGCGGCACTCCGACACCAACATTCACCACCAACTCTCCGAACAATACCACGCCCCATGAGCACCACAAACGTCATCGATGTACTCCGCGAGCGGATTCTGTGTCGCTTCCCTTTGCTGTTTCTGAACACGCACGAGGAAGATCGCTGGGAGTCGGAACTTGCGACGCTGGCGCTTGATATGGAACGTGGCATTGTGATCTGGACGGCGACGGACGGTGCGGCTCCCGCGTTGGATGGTCCGACCGGCGACCACCGCACCGCAGAGGAATTTCTGCAACAGATCACAGCCTACCCGCGGGATCACGTTTTCCTTCTGAAAGACTTTCACCCGTTCCTCAAAGATCCGTTCGTTGTCCGGCGGCTGCGAGACGTCATTCCGAAGCTGACCGAGCAAAACAAGACGATTCTGATGATGGGGCCAGACTCGGAAGTGCCGGTCGAACTGCAACGCGATGCGGTGTCACTCGAACTGCCGCTGCCAGGCCTCGAAGATCTGCGTGAAGAATTGCGCGAGCTGCTGATCCAGCGTCAGCACCAGGGCGAGATTAACTTGCGGCTCAGCGAACAGCAGGAAGAGAAGCTGCTGAAAGCGGTCATGGGCCTCACCGCGAAACAGGTACGGCACGCGCTTTCGCGAGCGTTGCTCGGACGCAGCAAGATCGACAACGAGGTCTATGCCGCCTTGATCTCCGAGAAGAAGTACATGGTGCAGGGCTCCGACATGCTGGAGTTTCAGGAACTGGCCGAAGGTGCCAGGGACATTGGCGGGCTGGACGCTTTAAAAGCCTGGGTCGGCACCAGGGCGGAAGCATTCTCCGAGAAGGCTCGACAGAAAGGCATCCCCGCGCCAAAGGGGGTACTGCTTCTCGGGGTGCAGGGTTGCGGAAAAAGTTTGACGGCGCGAGCGATTGCGCAGATGCTCGCTTTCCCGCTCGTCAGGCTGGATGTTTCGACGTTGCTCAGCGGCGGTCTGGGTGAATCGGAAAAGAATCTGCGAGAAGTGCTGAACCTGATGGAGATGATCGCGCCGGCCGTACTGTGGATGGACGAAGTAGAAAAAGGTTTCGCTGGAGTCGGTGAAGAAAGCAACGATGCGACGATGGTTCGGCTGATGGGTCGCTTCCTGACATGGATGCAGGAAAAGAAGGCTCCGGTGTTTGTGGTCGCCACGGCAAACTCGGTGACGGGGCTGCCTCCCGAAATGCTTCGGCGAGGCCGCTTTGACGAACTCTTCTTTGTTGACCTGCCCAACTACCACGAGCGACAGACGATCCTGAAAATTCATTTAAAGAAGCAGGGACTGGATCCGACGGACTTCGACCTCGGGCATCTCTCCGACAAGTCGGAAGGCTACAGCGGCGCGGAAATTGAACAGTCGGTTCAGACGGCGGTCATCGAAAATTACACCCGCGGCGGCGATCTTGAGCAAAAGCAGATTGAAGACTCGATTGACGACACGGTTCCGCTGTCTGTGACGATGGAAGAAAAGATTTTTGAACTGCGGGAGTGGGCTCGGTCTCGCTGTCGCCCCGCCACGCCCGACAGCCGCGTGCTTCAGATGCTGGAAGAGGAGCACCGCGAAAAGACCGGCGAAGCGCCGCCGAAAATGTTCAACCTGATCGACGAGGAAGACGCCGACGAAGCCGAAGAGCAGTTCAACTGGCGGACGATGATCGCCGAAGGCCGCGTGCAGGCCGGACTTCTGGAATACGTCTCCGAGCAGGACAACGTATCGCTTGCCGAACTTCAGCAGGCGGTTACCGAATACGTTGAAACAGCCGGAGAATTCGGCCTCGCACTGCGAGCCGACCCTCACGTCGTCCTCTGGCACGGAATGAGTGCCGAAATCGCCGCTCCTCTGGCCAAACTGATTTCCGACCGAAAGCTGTACCTGCATCAGGTTTCTGGATCGCGATACGGGGACGATGCTGCCAGCGTGGCTCTGCCAAAACTGGCCGCCCTTACCAATGATCGACTCTCTAAAACGGCCTGGCTGCCGGTCACCATCAGCGCCGTGGCCCCGGAAGAAGTCGACGAACGCCTGGTCCGAGTTGCTCGAATGAAACTTTGCCGGTAAATAACTTCGTTAAAACTGATCGTACAACTGCAGTTCTCGTCATTACAATTTCACCCACCTTCTGGGATGGTGAGCCTTGGCGAGGGGAAGGCTGCACTCATCATGTGACTCGCTATTAGCCGCTCAGACCCATCTTACCCGACCGCCCTGTCGTGATATTCACGCGCGGCGGCCGAACCGGAACTGGTTTGACTCTGTCGGATGCGATAAAAATCGTCCCTGCGGCCCCGCCGACCAGTTTTTCGCGTCAGTTTTCACAATGTCCGCCAACTTCGAACCCAAGCAAACATCATGATTCAGGTCAACCTTCCCGATGGAACGAGCAAGGAATTTGACGCCGGAACGACCGCTCTGGACGTCGCCGCGTCGATTGGCGAAAGGCTCGCTCTGGCAACGGTCGCCGCCGAAGTCAACGAGACAATCGTCGATGCCATGCGTCCTCTGGACGAACTTCAGGAAGACGGCCAGCCGGTTGATCTCAAGTTGATCACTACTCGCGATGCAGCTGCGCTGGGAGTGCTGCGTCACTCGTGTGCTCACATCATGGCCCGAGCGGTCATGCGTCTTTACGAAGGCGTCGGCCTGGCATTCGGCCCAACGACTGGCAACGGTTTTTACTACGATTTCGATCTGGAAACTCCGATCAGTGAGGAAGATTTCCCGAAGATCGAAGCCGAGATGAAGAAGATCGTCAAAGAGGCCGAGCCATTCGAACGGTTCTACATGGGCCGCGATGAAGCTCTGCAGTTCTGCGGCGACCTCAATCAGGAACTCAAGTGCGAGCACATCGATACCGGCCTCGCCGATCACTCACAACTTAGCTTCTATAGGCAAGGCGAATTCGTCGATCTCTGCCGAGGGCCGCACATTCCAAACGCCGGTAAGATCAAAGCCTTCAAACTTCTGAGCATCGCCGGCTCGTACTGGAAAGGCGACGCCGACAACAAACATTTGCAGCGGCTTTATGGCACGGCGTTCTTCAGCAAAAGCGACCAGAAAGAGTATCTCGCCCAGCTCGAAGAAGCCCGCCGCCGTGACCACCGAGTTCTCGGCAAGCAGCTTGGCCTGTTTAACATCAGCCCGGACGTCGGCCAGGGGCTGAGCCTCTGGCTGCCGAAAGGTGCGACCATCCGAGCGTTACTCGAAGACTTCATCAAGAAAGAGCTGATGGCTCGCGGCTACCAACCGGTTTACTCACCGCACATCGGCCGAGCAGAACTGTACGAAACCAGCGGCCACTTTCCGTACTATCGAGATTCTCAGTTCGCTCCGATCTTCGGGCACGATGCTGGTCAACTGGTCGACTACTGGAAACAGAAACTGTCCGAAGGCGAATTAAGCGACGACGATGAACAGCAAATCGGACGTACGGCTGAACTGCTCGGATGTGGCTGTGCGAGTGAAGCGCTGAAGGCGGACTCTACCGATGAGAAAGCAAAAATCCTTCATGGCTGGGAGCATGGCCAGGAGCGTTATCTGCTCAAGCCGATGAACTGCCCGCATCACGTACAGATGTATAAGGCTCAGCAAAGAAGCTACCGCGACCTGCCCGTGCGTCTTGCCGAATTCGGCACGGTTTACCGGCACGAGCAATCCGGCGAGCTGAACGGTCTCCTCCGAGTTCGAGGCCTGACGCAGGACGACGCCCATCTGTTTTGTACGCCTGATCAGGTTGAAGGAGAATTTATCGACACGCTGGACCTGGTGAAGTTCGTTCTAGATGCCGTTGGTCTGGACGATTACCGCGTGCAGCTTTCCAAACGCGACCCGAATTCCGACAAGTATGTCGGTTCCCCTGAACTCTGGGACGCCGCCGAAGAAACGCTTCGCAAAGTACTCGTCGACTCCGGCCTGAACTTCACAGAATGTGAAGGGGAAGCTGCGTTCTATGGACCAAAGGCTGACTTCATGGTACGAGACTGCATCGGCCGCGAATGGCAGCTTGGAACTGTCCAGCTCGACTACAACCTGCCCGAGCGTTTCGAACTGGAATACACCGGCGCCGATAACAAAGGGCACCGCCCGGTCATGATTCACCGGGCTCCGTTTGGCTCGATGGAGCGTTTCGTTGGTATGCTCATCGAACACTTCGCCGGGGCCTTCCCACTGTGGCTGGCTCCCGAGCAAATCCGAATCTGCCCGGTCACCGACAAATCGACCGACTACGCGAAGAAACTGGAAGCTCAATTCCGAGCAGAAGGCTTCCGCGTCACGACGGACACTCGCAGTGCGAAGGTCAACGCAAAGATTCGCGACGCTCAGCTCGAGCTGATTCCGTACATGATGGTCGTTGGCCCGAAAGACGAAGAACAGAACGCCGTTTCTCTGCGAGACCGCATCTCCGAAGAAGAAGGAAAGGGAGGCACCGACCTTGGCATGATGCCTGTGGAAGAAGCCATGGCCAAACTGAAAGAAGAAGTCGACTCCCTGACCGTCCGTCAGGCCGTCAAATCAAACTTCCGCTCATTCGACAGCGACACCGGCGAGCAGAACGAGTATTGATCCGTCGTGTAAGGTGCAGGCAGGAACAAACGCAGTGCAGGTCCGGCATTTGGAGCGAATACTCCCAGAACTTAGCTGCGCTTGTTCCTACTTACTGCCTTAGCTAACTTGGCTGAAAATCCATCATAACTATGGTAAATCCTTGCCATTACTGTGACATGCTTCTGCCGCTTCGAGGCTGAATCGCACTGCGATGCCCGTTGCGGGAAAGGACAATGCTGACGTGACTGCTTCATCTGATTACCTGCACGAATTGTTTAACCTCGATGGCCTCACTGCTGTCGTCATCGGTGGGACTGGAGTGCTTGGCGGGGCATTCTGCGAAGCACTTGGCGGCGCGGGAGCTCATGTCGTCGTCGTCGGTCGGACGCTGAAGACGGATAAAGAAACCGACAAGACTATCGTTGATAAGATTGCGGATGCCGGCGGGTCGGCAGAATTTGTGAAAGCAGACAGCACCAGTCGCGAAGATCTGGAAGCAATCGTCGCTCACCTGAAAGCTGCCGGTCGCGAGACCAACGTTCTGATCAACGGAGCGGGTACGAACTCGGCGACGCCGTTCTTCGAAATTACCGACGAAGAGTGGGACAACATCCTCAACACCAATCTGCGAGCTGTCCGGCTGGCCTGTCAGATTTTTGGCAAGGATATGGTCGATCGCGGGACGAAGGGTTCGATCATCAATATCGCATCGCTTAGTGGTGTCGTGCCATTGTCGCGAGTCTTCACGTACTCGGCTTCGAAGGGCGCAGTCGTAAACCTGACACAGAACCTCGGCCGCGAATTTGCTCAGTATGGAATCCGAGTCAACGCTCTCTCACCTGGCTTCTTTCCAGCTGAGCAGAATCGCAAAGTTCTTACGCCGGAACGAGTCGAAAGCATCCGCAACCATACTCCGACGAGCCGAGAACTTGGCGACGACCCTCGCAGCCCATTCGGAGTACCGCAGGAACTTGCCGGAGCTGTCGTGCTGATGTCCGCTCCAAACGCGGGTAGTTTTATCACGGGCGAAAACATCGTCGTCGATGGCGGCTTCCTCGCTCAAACTATCTAACTTCGCCCGCTTCCAGGGCGGTTTGTTCGAACTGTCGCTCGCGAGTTGGAGTTGGAGTCGGAGCGATCAATGATTATTCACGCCTCTTCGGATTCGGGCTTCCTGGTAGTTTGTGAACTGATATGTCTGCGGAAACTGATATCGCCATCCAGACTGCGGGGCTGACAAAGCAGTACCGCGTCTATCGCAAACGCGAAGGGCTGGCTGCGTCATTCAAAGGTCTGTTCAAACGCGAGTTCAAAACTGTCGAAGCAGTGCGTGACGTTTCGTTTCAGATCAATTCGAGCGAGATGGTCGCATTTCTTGGCCCGAACGGTGCCGGTAAGACTACCACGCTCAAGCTATTATCGGGTTTGATTTACCCGACTTCCGGTGAAGCGACAGTTCTCGGGCATGTGCCGTGGCACCGGGAAAATGCCTACCGACGACGGTTCTCGCTGGTCATGGGGCAGAAGAATCAGTTGTGGTGGGACCTGCCCGCGCAGGAGTCCTTCCGTCTGCACAAAGAGATTTATCGAATTTCACACGATGATTTTGATCGGCGAATGGACGAGCTGACGGAGATGCTTGAAGTCCAGAAGCTGATCGGTCAGCCGGTGCGGGAATTATCGCTCGGTGAGCGGATGAGAATGGAACTGATCGCCGCCCTTCTCCACCGCCCGGATGTGCTGCTGCTGGACGAGCCGACGATCGGTCTCGACGTCGTCTCGCAACGCCGCGTGCAGGAATTCCTGAAGCACTATCAGAAAGAGCAAGGCATCACGGTTATCCTGACCAGCCACTACATGAAAGATGTCGAAGCGTTGTGTCAGCGAGCCATCATCATCAACGAAGGCGAACTCAAACACGATGGCCCAATCGCTGAAATTGTCGACCGTTTCAGTCAGCACAAAATTATCGAATTACAGTTTGCCGGAGCCAACATCCCCAACGACCTTGATCAGTATGGCCGGGTGTTCGATGCGAAGGCGCCGCGAGCGAAACTCGAAGTCGACCGCAGCCGCATCCCCGAAATCCTCACTTCCGTGCTGTCGCGATACACCATCGAAGACGTCAGCGTCCAGGAACGCCCACTCGAAGAAGTCATCGCCGAACTATTTACCAGTCACCGCGAAGAGGCCGAAGAGTCACCCTCATCGTAGGTCAGGCTCCGCCTGACGAAATCACCGCGACTTGGATTCCGCCCATGCAATCATTTCAGGAAATGGCCGCATCCCGTCGAGAATGGATCAGCGGCGTGCTGATGCCCTGGTGCCGGCAAGCCAACTTCAGAGATCTCCGCGAGGCCGAGCACGACTGGATCAACATCGCCGGCCGAGTCGATCCCGCGATGACGCTGTGGACATGGGCTTGGAGTCGCTTCCCGTGCCTGGTTCACGAACGACTTCCCGGCGTCAATGAAACCCTTGAAGTTCGCATCAGAATTTCAAGTGGCGAGACGATTGTCGGCTACCCTGACAACCGTGAATCAGCACGCGGCGAGCTGGTTCTGATCGTGGCAGGCGAAGATGGAAGCTCCGTCCAAAGTGGACCTCATAACCTCGACGATGTCATCTCCGCCGAGCTGACAAACCCGGAGCAGGCCGCAACGTTGACTGACCTGCCAGACCATCGTCCGGTAACGACGCTCAACCCGGAAGCCCCGACCGAACACCGTATCTGAATCAGACGCCTGAGATTCGCGGTGCCCACTCCTGCTCCCCTGCATTCCTGCTTCGTTAATCAGAAATTTCACACCGACACCAATCTGGGGGAAGTCATGTCGAAGTCATCCAGAATCCCGCTCGATCTGAATTTCCGCGCGAAGATGCCCAATCGAAAAGACACGCCGATCGGCTGCATCGGAGCCGGTTTTATCATGGCCGACTGCCACCTCGTTGCCTACCGCGAGGCTGGCTTTAACCCCGTAGCGATCTCATCGCGAAAACGAAGCACGGCACAGGCTGCAGCGGATCGGCATTCGATTCCGAAAGTCTACGATCACTATGCGGATCTGCTCGCCGACACGGAAATTGAAGTCGTCGATATCGCCGTTCCGCCGGACATTCAGATTGAGGTTGTCAAAGCGGCAGTCAAACAAGCAAGTCATATTAAAGGCATCCTCGCTCAGAAGCCGCTCGGCGTTGACTACACGCAGGCTGTCGAAATTGTTCGGCTGTGCGAAGACGCCGGCATCACGCTCGCCGTAAATCAAAACATGCGTTACGACCAGTCGATCCGTGCATGCCGAAATCTGATCAATCGCGGCGACCTGGGCGAGCCAGTCTTCGCCTCAATCGACATGCGAGCCATCCCGCACTGGATGCCCTGGCAGGAGCGGCTTGGCTGGGTGACGCTACGGATTATGAGCATCCACCACCTCGATACGTTCCGTTTTCTGTTCGGAGATCCAACGCGAGTTTTCTGCAGCGTTCGCAAGGATCCTCGCACAGCCAGCAAGTTCGACCACAAGGATGGCATCTGTCTCTACATTCTTGAATACGAAAACGGCTTACGGGCATCATCCTGGGATGACGTGTGGACTGGACCAGCTCTGGAAGGTGCCGAAAGTGATATTGGCATTAACTGGCGAGTCGAAGGCACGGAAGGACTCGCCAAAGGAACGATCGGCTGGCCCAGCTATCCGGATCGAACTCCCAGCACACTCGATTTCACAACGACAGAACAACCTGGCCAGTGGTTCAAGCCTCGATGGGATGACGTCTGGTTTCCAGATGCTTTCGTGGGGCCAATGGCTCAACTGCTGGTCGCACTGGAGACCAGTTCCGAACCAGAAATCAGTGGCCGAGACAACCTCGGAACAATGGCTCTCGTCGAAGCCTGTTACAAATCAGTCTCCGAGCACCGTTCATGCGAAATTGCAGAGATTCATGAACGTTAGAAGGTCGACCTTTCTAAACGGCGACAGGACAGGCTTTTTACTTCGTTAGTTCGGTCTTCAACGTCATGGCCCGACTGCGGTGCGGGTTCATATTGTTGATACCAACCAACCACAAGACTGATTGTTTCTTCTTATTCTATACTTACTGCAACACTCCGCATGAATAACACCTTCAAAGTTCTTCTGTTTTCTCTAGCTGGAATCTTTCTTTCCAGCAGACCAAGGCGACTGAGAAGGACGACGAATTGATGAGCCTCACTTTCCTGAATTGTCGACCTGCTTCCGCCGGGATCACTCGAACGTTCGAATTAGTAACAGTCGGATGGCTGCTGGCGGGCACGTGCGTTGCCGCTGAGAAGCCGAATATCGTCCTGCTGTTTATTGATGACTGGGCGTGGAACGAGTCTCCAGTTGCTATGAATGACGCAATTCCGAACTCGCGTATGCCGGTCCTGCAGATGCCGCACATCGAGCGACTGGCGTGTGAGGGAACGAAGTTCACCAGCGCGTATGCCTCGCCGCAGTGTTCTCCATCACGAGTCTGCGTGCAAACCGGCCAGTCCTCGCCAGGCAGCGGCTTCACCGTATTCATGATACGACCGAGGACACAATTAGGCATTGTTACGCTGCTGTCTTTTGTGGTGTTGTTTGTTGGCCAATGAGTGGTGGGAGTATTGTGTGTGTGCGGAAGAGCTCTTTAACTAAACAAATCAAAATTACCTGCTATTCGAGGCGAACATCATGTTTCCGAGACATCTCCTGGAATTACAGGGTTTGGCGCTATTCCTCGTTGTCAGTTGCGCCCTGGTCACACATTGCATCGCTGCAGATTATTACATCGATTCGGTCGACGGATCAGATAACAATGACGGTCTCTCGATACTCAAGCCATGGAAGTCGCATATGAAAGCGGAGTCAGCATCACTGGCGGCGGGAGATGTAGTCCACTTCAAAAAGGGATCTGCCTTCTCCGGCAATATTCTGATCAGTGAATCTGGCACAGCGGCCAAGCCGATACGGCTGACTTCCTACGGGACGGGCGAGCTGCCCATGTTTACCAATCCCACTACCCGCGATGCCAGCGGCAACGCGATTATCCTTGGAGGTGACTACACCATCGTAGAAAATCTGCATTTTCACGATACACCGGGGGAGCATGTATCAGGGATGATCATCATGACAAAACTAGCCGCGCTCCGTATCGATCGCGGTTCGGATCATTGCATTATCCGCAACAATGAATTCATCAACACCGGCCAGGGCATCATGTCAGCTGGCGAGCATACCTTGATCACAGAGAATTATCTGGACGGCCCGAGTTATGCACTGTGGCGAACGTCGAAAAGTAGCTGGGGACCGATGGGAATACACTTAAACATCGGAAACCAGGAAGTGTCATACAACACGATCAAGAACTTTGGGACCAAAGACAGCCCATGGGGCTCAGACGGCGGCGCTATCGAAATAGATTGCGGAAGATATCATAAAAAGAATATCTACATTCACCATAACTATTCGGAAGGCAATGCTGGATTCATTGAATCCAGCTGGGACTACGATTGGCCTCGATATCGACAGGAAATCTATAACTGGAGAGTGTCCTTCAATGTGTGCTACGATGGACAGTCATGGCTGTTCATGTTGGCACCATGCACTGGCATCTATTTCGATAACAATACGATAGCCCGATACAATGGATTCGGGAGATCTCAAAATGCCGGCGCCCGTATTGATGTCCGGGGCGGGAACCCTGTTGGTAAACCTTCCGGGGCCCATTTCAGAAACAATCTGTTTATCTATTCGTCCTCTCCTTATACCGGTAATCGATCTGGCGGCGCCCTGAAAACAGCCAACTGGTACTCAAAGTACAAATCTCCCGGCACTAAATATAACGGTGACAGCAGCCAGGCAGGCAGCGGCGATCCGGGCCTTGTCGATCTGCAGAAACAAGATTATCACCTCAAAGCCGATAGCCCACTACTCGGCAAAGCGATCAACCTCAGCGAGTTCTATCAATCGGACTTCGACGGCCGTCCATTGCCTGAGACCGGCAACTGGGATATCGGCGCGATTCAATACAGCACGACCAAGCCGACCAAAATATTGCAGCCGAAACGGCGACATCGTTATCCTTGAGCATACCACCAAATGCGGTCATCGGAACGTGCTCAGGGTATTTCTTGCCTCTGACTTCGACGGGCCCCATCAGCCCTTTAAGGGCGATCCTGATCAGCCGCTCTTCGCTGCCGGTTACCCATTTTTTCCTGTTCGGGCGCCGAAAAATGGATCTTTCTCATCTTCTCATCTTCTCGTCGGCGCAGAAGGAACGAACCGCAAACACGTGCTGATCAACTACGGCCGAGGCTTCTTCATCCGAGAGAAACGCTTCCGACTGAATCAGGACGGCAACCTATACGATATCCCAATCACCTCCGATGCATCACGCTACAGCGAGGCCATCGCGACCGACCCGGCTCACGCCGCCGACCGGACTCGTCTTACGAAGACTCTCGATAACTTCATGGCCATCGAGTCGCAGTACAACAAGAGTTCGTCGAACGACAGGAAGAAGAGAGAGCGTCAAAATTGATACCAACAATGACGGCAGCATCAACGAGTGGACTGACTGCACGCAACCGATATATAGAAAAAAGCACATTCCTACCGGCGTCTACGCATGACTGGATTCGGAAACACGATGATCAAACAAACGCCATCGATCTGTGCCAGGGTCGCCGCCTGTCGGAGTTTGATACCGAAAGCCAGGCTGGTGAGTTCGGAGCGGTTGTAGAACGTGTGAGCGATGGTCGCATAGGCCTTCCAGGCGTCTGAATGTGCCCTGGCTGTCCACTGACGGACGGCTGTTGTCAGCAAAGAATTCTCAACATCAGAACGCCCCACTGGCCATCAGCACTGACCAGTGGCGACACGGGTTGCTACTTATCCTGCTTCTTTTTTTTCCTGCTCTTGTCTTTTCCTGGTCTGGGACGTTCGTCTTTTTTCGGACCGTAGGTGGCGATCAGAATCTCGTCGACTTTAGTTCGATCGTTTCGATTTTGAAAAGCGGCCAGCATCGGATCAGCCGTGCGTTCCATGTGAGCGACCAGCTTTGCCTGCAGCGATTTCAACGTCGAGGTATGAGTCGGATCGCCAATCAGATTGTGGAGACAATCAGGATCGTTCTTCAGGTCGTAGAGCTCTTCGGGAACGCGATAACGAAACAAGTCGACGCGTGCTTTGATCGCGGCATCTGTTTCTGCGGCTTTCTTCATGGCCGCCATTGTCAGTCCTTCGTTGTTATTGCGGTACCAGTATTTCCCGTCACTGAACGGGTTGTAGATATAGCCAAAGTGTGCGTTCTGGACGCATCTCATCGGAACGGCCGCGTTGCCAGCTTTGGAGTCGATCTGTGTGAAGACGTGACTGCGGCCATCCTGAGTCTGACCCTTCAGTAGTGTAAGGAATGATCGACCGTCGAGTCCGGCAGGACCTTTACTCTTCGTAGCGTCCAGAAACGTCGGAAAGAAATCGACGACGGACACAAAGTGATTGTCGTCGCGAGTACCTGGCTTGATGATTCCGGGCCAGCGAACCAGCAGGGGGCTTCGAGAGCTGTGGAACCATGCGTTGCATTTCGCGAACGGAACGGCAATTCCGTTATCCGTAATGAACAGAACGAGTGTGTTGTCAGCTTCGCCGGATTCCTTCAGAGCCTGCATCACCTTGCCGAAGGTGTCATCGAGTCGGCGCGTGGAATTCAGATACGTTGCCAGCTCTGCTCGAACACCCGGCAGATCGGGAAGGAAACCCGGCACGTCAACTTCTTCTGGCTTGTAAACTCGCGAAGGCATCGCCGCACCCTTTGTGAGTTTCTCCGGGTTGCAATAGGGTCGGTGCGGGTCGTGCGAATTGACCATGAAATAGAACGGCTTGTCCGCTGCCTGAGACTCTTTGAGGAATGTCTGGCTACGCTGATAGTAGATGCCTGGATTTCGTCCGTTCCCAAGCTCTTTCTGGTCGAAGCTGTAGTCCCACTTCATCGTTTTTTTCGGCGTCGAGTGTCCGACCTTACCGAGAATTCCGGTGAGGTAACCGGCTGCTTTCAACGTGGTCACAACGTCCGGTACGTCTTCTCGAGCTGGCATGAATCCCATCGCTCCAGAACGATGGCTGTATCGCCCCGTGGCTATAACTGCTCGACACGGAGCGCAAATGGCGACGTTCACGTGCGCTTTGTTGAACAGCAGGCTCTCCGCGGCGAAGGCGTCGAGATTCGGCGTAAGATCGTGCGGAAGTCCGCCGTAAACCCCCAGCGACTCAGCGTGCAGATCGTCAGCCGTGAAAAGCAGAATGTTCGGTCGGTCTTCGGCCGCAAGAAACCTGGAGAAGATCAGCAGGACCAAGACAGCGTAAGGCAGTTTCATAAGAGTCTCTTCTGTGCAGAATGTCTGGCTTTAAATTCAGTGCGTCGGGCCTGCTTCGAGCTCTCGGCGAGGAACCGGTCCTATCTCTCGGCAAGCAGCTGGTCGATCGTTCCACTGCTGTCTGCAAACCGGTCCACATTCAATCCCATCATTCGAGCCTGCGTCAGCCAGAGGTTCGCGAGTGGCGTGCCTTCAGGCATGTTGATGTGCTGCCCGGACTGCACGCGTTTGCCACCACCGGCGACGATAATTGGCAAGTCGTTGTACTGATGCGTCGAGCCGTCACCGAGGCCGGACCCGTAGGTGAATAGTGTGTTGTCGAGCAACGTCGTCCCATCGGGTTGCTCAATCTGGTTCATCTTCTCGATAAGACGGGCGTACTGCTCCATGTGAAAGCGGTCGACCTTGAGCAGGTCGTCGAGCATCTTTGTCTGGTTATGCGACATTCCGTGATGACTGCGGGGTTTGTCGAACAGACTTTCGAACATGAACGGAGTGTCCCAACGCTCGGGACCGATCATGAATGTGGCGACGTTTGTTAAACCGGTCTGCAGGGCGACGACCATCAGATCACCCATTAGTCGAATGTACTCGCCCCGCGGCATATGCGAATCGGTGGGTTCTTTGAAGTCAACTTTGGATAACCCAGCTCTCATGGTTTCAAGTCGATCCATCTGAGTTTCGATCGTGCGGATCGATTCCAAATACTCCGCGAACTTCTGACGGTCTGTGTAGCCAAGATCCTTACTGAGTGACCGCGCATCTTCCAGTACCAGGTCTGTGACATCGCGATATCGATCGACTTCCTGCGTCGAAAACAGCCGGTGATACATCTTACGCGGGTCACGAATCGAAGGTGCAAGATGCCCTGTGCCGTACCACGAGATATTGTCAAAGTAAATCGACTCTTTATTGTCGCTATGGCTGTTGCAGCTGAACTCGAGTGTTCGGAACGGAGTTGTCGTTCCAACGTGATCGGCGACGAGATGATCAAGGGTCCGATTTAGTGGCCAGGCCGTTCCTTTAATGGTGTATGGCTCGGCGCTGCTGAGGTAGCACGACGCACATTGGGCGTGCACGTCGGTGCCTTGCTGAAAAGTCCGGTCCATGCCGGTAATCAGATTGACTTTATTCTTGACCTTCTCCAGCGGCTGTATCGTCGGTGTGAGCTGGTCCAGCGGCTTGACACTGAAGTTCGGATTCTGCTTGCCGAGCGATTTCATCACGTTACCAAGGTTACCCTTCGGAATGATGTCGTCAGCTTCGCCCGGGAAGAAACCTCGCCGTACAACGCCGATCGGCACATAGAAGTGAGCCATCCGTTGTGCAACAGGCTTGGCTGGCGCAGCTTTGCTGACACTTTCCATCCACGGCAGAGCCAATGCGGTGCCGCCAACTCCGCGCAGAAATTTTCGTCGAGACAATGATCTCATCGTGATACCACTTCGAATTATCGTTGATCCACTGAACGTGTTTCTGGATTACTCTTACTGAGGAACGGCTTGCTTAGAATTACCTGTTTAAGCAACGTCTGAACCTTGTATCCATCCTGTGCGGTCGCTCGAGCAATCTCGTCCAGAGCGACCTCGTCAGCCGCTCCCAGCTCACGAGCCAGCCCAAATGACAGTAAGTGTCCGGCCAGCGCCCTGGTAAAGCGATCCTTCTCGACGAGGATCGCATCTTTGAACTCGATAATATCGGAAAAACCGTGCTTTCGAAACAGCCTTCCAGACATGTCGACATCACGACTGTTCTCATACTGAGTTCGCCATCTGCCAATCGGATCGTAGTTTTCCAGAGCAAAGCCGAGCGGATCGATCTGCTCGTGACAGCCTTTGCAGTCCGACCGTTCGCGGTGTAGTGCCAGCCGTTCTCTGAGCGTGAGATGTTCTTCTCCGGCGAACGGTTTCTCGCCAAGGGGTGGAACATCGGCTGGTGGAGGCTCTGGCGGATTGTTGAAAATGACGGTCGCGATCCAGGCTCCACGAGTAATCGGCTGAGTACGCTCCGGACCGGAAGTCATCGTCATGACGGCAGCGTTGGTAATGACACCGCCGTTTCGCCGATCGGTGACGGGGACGCGGCTGAAAGTGAGAACACCGACTGCCCCTCCTCCCTTCTTCCTGCCAGTTGTGGCGAGTAGTCCGTAAGCGTCTTCCAGCAACGCTGATCGGTATGTGAAGTCCGGATCGATGAGTTGCGTGATCGGAAGGTTTTCAATTAACACCGTTTCGAACAGCAGCAACGGCTCCATCATCATGTGCATGCTGTCGCGGTATTTTGAAAAGTAGAATTTGGGATACTTCTCACGATTTGGCACCGAGGAAATAATTCTTTCAAGCTGCAGCCACTGTGCCGGAAAGCTGTCGCAAAAACGTTTCAGCTTGTGATCTTTCAACATCCGATTGAGCTGCGTTTCCAGAACTTCCGGCGCCGACAGACTGCTGTCGTCTGCCAGTTCGAGCAGTTCCTGATCCGGGATGCTGCCCCACAAAAAGAACGACAGACGCGAGGCGAGTTCAAAGTCGTCGATAGATTCTGCCGTCTCGCTGGACCCGGATTTGTCGTACAGATAGAGGAACCTCGGAGACGAGATCGTCGCGGCCGCGACCGCCTTCATAACATCTGTGAATGCAACTCCAGAGCCCAGTTGTCGATCGGCGAAGCTAACATACCGTTCCAGCAACGCCAGCTTGACGGAATGTCTAAAAGCTCTCGTAAGAAACACCTCAAGCCGCCGTCGCACTTCGGCTTTCTGTTGAATTTCTGAAGTCGGTGCTTCGAAGAACGATTTCCAGATGCCAACATTCTTCGGAGCGAAGTCAGGACTTTGAGTCACTGACTGGCCCAGCTTCAAAAACGCTTCCATCAACAGCGGCGACAACGACAGATGATCGCCACGGTTGTCGAAGCCGTGTTCAGCTCGCAAGTCCTGAGGAAAAGCTGCAACACCCGCGAGGCGCCGTTCGATCATCTGAGATTTGCCCAGCGGACGGCTTCCGACCGTGATGACGTCTGCCATCTTTCCGGTTTCGGGTTTGAAGTAACCTTTGTGCTCCCGCATCATTCGCTCAGGCAACGTAAAGACGATGCACTTCAAATCGAACAGGTCAACGACGGCGTTGTTGTACTGAAAACGGTTCATTCGCCGTACCGGAGCATGTGGAAACGTCTTCTGGCGAGCGATGGCAGAATGCAGGATGGCTCTCAATTCCGAGATCATTCGCTGTCGAAGCTTCGGATCGAGCGGAGGCTCGCCTTCGGGCGGCATTTCTTCCAGATCGAGCACGTCAATCAGCGAACGAATCAGCTCTGGATTGTCGTCCAGATCGCCGCTTTTCAACTTCAGCAGATTAAGGTCGCCCTCCAGTTCGTCAGCGTTCGCACCGTGACACTTCGCACAGTGCTTCTGCATGGCCGGTGCGATGACCGTTACAAAGGAGTCGGCATCTGCTGAAAAAGCGTCGGCGACACCGACACTGTGTAACAGCGTCAGCGCTGGGACCATCCTGAGCAATAACGTGATTGGTAGTCGATTCCGCATAGGAAACCGCTCGCTGATTCGATCGAAGAATGGGATGCGAGCATCGCAGGTACAATGCTCAGCGGGGGAATTCGAAAGCATATATGATACTCGAAACTTACCTGATTTTCGCAGGTATTCGAGACTGTTAATCGGGCGTCCAGCTTTCCGCAACGGGATGAACCGTAGAAATTCACAGCATGTGCTTCCTTAGAAATGAATCAACAGCGTCGACGGTCGGCGTAAACCACTCTCGATAAACCCAGAATGGATGTGGGGCTTTGGGCAGCATGACAAACTCATTCGCAGTCTTGTGCTGGTTAAGTAGTGCTCGGAATTCTGTTGATCGATTTCCGGGATTATCAAATTCACCGTCGATGAACAGAACAGGTGGTGTGTGAGCTCCGGCATGAGTGATCGGCGAGGCTTCTCGATACAACACCTCGTTTGAGGACGGAGTCTCCCCTTGAAGAAAGTCGATAACCGCATGCCCGGATGCAGTTCCTGCGGATTTTTTGATACGCTCGACTGTGTTCGGGTCGAGCAGGTTCATTGGACCACACATCACAACGGCCGCCTGAACTTCGGACGATACTTCACGGTGCTCACCCTTTCCTTCAAACTTACCGGTTGAGCTTGTCGCCGCGACGAAGCCGGCAAGATGGCCTCCAGCAGACCCTCCAAGGCAGGCGATGCGATGCGGGTCGACTTTAAAGCGTTTGGAAAACTTTCGCGTCCAGCGAACGGCTGCTTTGGCATCATAAACAGCGGCCGGAAAAGGGGCTTCACCACTAAGGCGATACTCTGGCACGACACAAACGTAGCCACGTTGAGCCAACGCCTGTGCCAGTGGAGCGAACAAGCCGGGGCGGCCGTTCTGCCAGCCGCCTCCAAAGTACATCACAATAGCTGGTGACAAACGATCACGATTTTCCGGACGATAAACATCGAGCGTCAACCGGCGGCGCCGCTTCGCATCAACATAGTTAAAGATGATCGAGCCTTCGGCAATGACACCTTCGGTCATGTCGGGCAGGACTTTGATTTTGTTTGGATTTTTCTTCGGCGGCGTTTTCTGCCCGAAGCAGGGGCCAGGGAAGACCAGCAGACAGACCACAACCATGAATATTTTTGCACCGAGGAATTTCATGACTGATTTCTTAAACTATTTCGTCGACATAGGGAATGAGTTGTTTAATTCCCAGCAGGGTAACAGCATGATTAGCCGTTTCCTCTTTGCTGCCTGGAACGGAACAATATATCAGTATATCAGTTTCGTAAGTCACTTCACCCGATCTGAATCCGGTCGGTAGTTTCGTGGCACGTTTGTAAACATTGTTTACCAACTCAAGAGTGTCTGGTACATTTTGATCCCGCCAGCGACCGTTGTGCCGTTGGGCTGACCTTGTCAACTATACAGTTGGCACGTGTGAGCCATTCGCGCATCTTAATCGCTTCCTTCATAGACGTTTCAGAGGGATTCCGAACGATGATCGACTTCGGTTCATTTAAGGCACGCGATTGCGGCGGCTCGACACGTCGTTCGTTTTTAAGGACTGCCGCCACCGTTCCGCTGGCTATGAGGGCTGGCCTGCCGACACCGGAAGTGATTGCGGCAGCGAAGAGCCGGGCGAAGGCGAAATCGGTAATTCTGCTCTGGCTTTGGGGCGGCCCCAGCCACATCGATCTGGTGGATCCAAAACCAGACGCGTCGATGGATTATCGAGGTCCGTTCGGCACAATTGACACGCGCACGACCGGGATGAAATTCACTGAACTGCTGCCGCGCATGGCTGCTCGGTCGGACAAGTTCAGCGTGATTCGGTCCATGGTGAATTCGAACAACGGACACCCTGGAGCGGGTACCGTCGGCGTGACCGGTTTTGAAGAGTCGCCTGGCCCCGTTCAGCCGAACTTCGGAGCGATCGTTGCCAAGCATCGCGGACAGGATGGTTCGTTGCCTCCGTTCTTCTATGTTGGACGCGGCATCCCTCGCGACTTGCCGCGGCGAATCGAAGGATACGGCGGAGGCACACTTGGCAAAGCTTACGATCCGTTTCTCGTGAGTGCTTCTGATCGTGGCGAAGTCAGCATCCCCACTTTGAAGATGATGCCCAACATGTCACCTGGCAGAATCAGTGACCGCCGCCAGCTTCTGACCCAGCTCGACGAAGAAAGATACCGACTCGATGCGGCGAAGGTCGAAGAGTGGGGGCACAAATATCAATCAGCCTATGGGTTGCTGACGAGTGCTGAAGCTCGTGCGGCTTTCGATTTGACGCAAGAGTCAAAGGAGACTCGATCGAGCTACGGCCGCTCCACTTTCGGGCAAGGTTGTCTATTGGCTCGGCGATTGGCCGAATCCGGCGTGCCTTACGTCCAGGTTAACTGGAGCGAGTATGTCGAAACTTTTACGCCCGGCGGCGACTGGGGCTGGGACACTCACATTTACAACTTTGAATTGCTGCAGGATCGGCACGGTCCGATCTTCGACCGCGCGTATTCGGCGCTGCTTGACGATATGACCGAGCGCGGACTGATGGAAGACACGCTGCTCATCGCGATGGGCGAATTCGGTCGCACACCTCGCATCAGTAATCGAGCCGCCCGTGAGCACTGGAATCAGTGTTACTTTTCAATCTGGGCCGGCGCCGGAGTTCAACCTGGACGAGTGATTGGGCAGAGCGATCCCAAAGGCGAGCGTCCGGTTTCTCGACCAATCACGCCTTTGATGGCCGGAACGACGATCGCCGAACTGACCGGCGTCGGTGCTCAGCAACGTGCAGAATTGAAGGTACTGGATGGCGGGAGTGTGATCGATGAACTGTTTTGAACATCGAACATCGAACACTCAGCGTTGGGCATCGAACGACAGAACTTCAATGTTTGATGTTGGTCGTTGGATGTTGAATGTCCGCATTGGTCCCGTGTTGCTGCTGATCTTGCTGCTTGTTGTTACCGATGCGCAGGCTGCCGATCCGATTCAACTAACCACGGACGGCGCGCTGAAACGCGATCCACGCTTTGTCGGAAACGGCGCGAAGCTTGTCTTTTGCTATGACGAAGGCCCGAATCTCGTCCGTATGTTGCAGATGAAGATGGACGATCGGTCGATCACTCCTGTTTTCGAAGACGCAGGTAATCGACACAACCTTGAACCAGCGTGGTCGCTCGACGGGCAATGGATTGCCTACACGCAGTGCACGGGCAATCTGACAGCTCGGCTGGTGATTCATAATCGAGCTGAAAACACGGATGTTTTTATTACGCATCCCGGTAGAGGGGGGACTCGCAGTCCGACGTTTTCACCAGACAGCAAAACCGTCGTCTATGCCTTTGCCGAAACGGGACCGCAGCAACTCTGGTCTGTCGACACGGCCGGAAAGAATAAGAAGCAACTGACTGAGTTTTCCGGAATTACGAACTGGCCAACGTTCACGCCGGACGGCAAAACGATCGTTTTCGCCAACAGCCGCGAGAACAACTACGAGCTCTATGCTGTCGCCGCCGACGGTTCTAACGAGCAACGA
>JACLAC010012859.1_pt1 | contig 76258 bp, 46 predicted proteins | sample 8027881 | NCBI WGS metagenome assembly JACLAC01 (sample SAMN15725517, study PRJNA655200) | protist metagenome | isolation source: fluorescence activated cell sorting (FACS) single amplified genomes of... | place: Spain: Blaines Bay Microbial Observatory, Mediterranean Sea | collected 2016-01-19
ATGGAAAAGATTCCGAAAACCCCGACATACCAGCAACGATTAAAAGTAGCCCAGGAAACTTGGGTTCACCTGAAACCACCTTGGCACCCTCACTTGCCTGGTCAGGAAGTAGCGGTACCTGAAGCAAAAAACATAGCTGGGGACAATATGAGCCCAGAAGAAAACTACGGGTTCGAAGTAAAGGGATTTTTAATTGTACGGAACGTATTAAATAAATCGGAATTGATGGAATGTAATGATTTGATCGATCAGGGAAAAATGCCCTTGGGTTTATGTGCAAATCCTATTTTGTTGCGTTACATTGAGCAACTCTGTGGTCTTGCTTATAGGTTAGATAAGCCTTTGACGATGCTTGAACAACTAGAAACACACGAATTTCGACCCTTAAAAGGTGGGGATGAGCCTCGTAACCCAAGTCGTGGCTACTTCCATCAGGGAACTAGTCGGTTTTGTCAAGGGGTACGAGCAATTTGGGCTTTGGCAGATGTTCCTAACCAAGCGGGAGGCCTGGTCTTATTACCATGTAGCCATACCGTTAATGTGCCAGTGCCTGATTGTATTCGAAATGGAGAAGATGCTTATCTAAAATCCATTGGTATGTCTCTTCAACCGGTATTACAAGCAGGAGATCTCTTACTCCATGCTAGCACCATAGCTCACGGACTTCAGCCTTGGATCCACAAAGGCAACCAACAACGATTGGCCAGTTGTGAGTTTATTAGTGTTTATGCTCGACCATCAGACTTTTCATCTGATGCGGTCACTGAAGGTGGGCGCGTAAAAGAATTGCCATGGATGAAACAACTAAACCTGGAGGAACGTGTGATTCTTGGGCTGAGTGATACTAATAAAGATTTAGCTCCGCCGCTCTTATCAAATGGCCATAGAAACCGGATCGGAACTAAATTTCAGAAACGAGATAAGCCTTATCATCCCGGAATATATGAAGAAAAAATCGCTGATCTCGAGGAAGTCGATCCTCTAGAATTCTTTTACTGGGAATTGACAGGTTTTTTAGTCGTTAGGAAGGTAATGGACCCAGATTGGCTGGCAGAAGCTAATGATATCATCAATGCGAATCAAAACCGAATCGATTATGAAGGAGCAGCTCAGCATCAAATAGATGGGAGTTCGAAAATGAGAGGAACTGGGCGACCAAGCTTATCTATCATTGACTTACCAGATGAAGAAAGGAAACCGTTTCAACGCATGCTTGCTCACCCTGCACTCGTTCACCGACTCAATTGGATGCTTGGTGGCCATTTTCGAACTGAGGGGTTGGGTAGTATAATTGCTACTCGAAGAGGTGGTGGTGGGCAAATTCTACACGGAAATGGGGCACCAATTTACCCTAACATTAACTGGTGGCCCTATCTTTATCGAAATGGTAGATGTCATACTGGTCAAGTAAACGTCGCTTGGCAACTTCATGATGTTACTCAAGAGGAAGGAGGGTTTGTTGTTGTCCCCGGATCTCATCACGCCAGATTTCCTTTGCCTTCGAACGACTCCGGTGACCCAGCGGGACACAAAGGATTAGTACACCCACTGATGCAAGCTGGAGACTTATTATTTTTCATGGGGGGAGCTACAACTCATGGTGCTTGGTCGTGGAATAGTGACGTAGACCGCCGTTGTGTACTGAATGCTTATTGGAGTAAGGACATAGCTCGACTAAGTTGGGTTAATAAAACAAATGCAACAAATAATGTTGAATTAACCGAAGGTCTATTAGACGCGGAAGAGTAAAGTAGACATGAGATCGAAACTTCTACTCTCAGCAAAATAAAATCATGAAAATCACTGGAGAGTAATCAACACCACCAATTACATTCTAAAAGGATGTTAGCGACGAATATTCATCCAATCCCAAATTAATTCGAGCTCAGATTGAATGGGACTTCATTGGTAAGTTTCCTTTCAGATTTTGATTTTCTATTCATTTCTATTGTCTTTTTTTGAAAAAAATTACGCCATATTCATGGAGATAATCTCTTGTTTTTAACTTATAGGTTAATGCTCGATAATTCTCAGTTTCATCTAAGTTCGCCTAGATGACATGTAATTTTATTTCAAGAGAAATGAGGTAAATAAGAAGATCTTTTATCTCTGTGATAGATCTTCTTATTATATTGAAGAGGACATTAGTATTATATCTGGCGGATCGGCTGCCGATTGAGTTAGTTCGAATGGATCTTTAGCCTCATACATTCTTCAGTTTTATCAGTCAGACTGAAGGTACAGACATTGCCACTTTGTTATACCGAAAAGTAATTAAAAGTGATCATGAGGGGTTAAAAACTATACATTAACCTCTTGCCTCTGTGTATTTTCTTAAAAATGAATCAGAAAAAGTAATACATAATTCACTAATTATTTAGAAGAAAATCACAAAAAACTAAGAAAATTAGCGAGAATGACGGGAAAGATTAAAAAAAACAGAAAGTGAGGATAGTGGGTAGTGTTCTTTGTGAAGGCTCTTACCTTTGGATATTTGGCACTTAGACATCTAATGATTTTAACTTAACAGACTAGTTTCTACCTTTATCTTAGGCTCATAGACTTGATCTATTCTTGCTAATTTATTTCAATTGGCAAGAATAGATCAAGTCTATTTCCTGTAGAATGAAAGTCTTTGACCAGTGATTGGAAATAGTTAATTAGAGATAATTTGAGTAGCAATCGCTGCTGACTGAGAATTGATCCTATGAAGATAATCGATCAAATCTAAGTGTAGTTGGCTCGTGGTTTCAGACTCAGGAATGTTTCGACGAAGTCGATCATAGTGAGTGTTACGGTAGACGTTCTCTAAGTCTACCAGATTTGGCTTTTCATCAATCACTGCTTGTGCAGCTGCCTGATCCTGAGCTGAAAATGCTTGAATAGCGAAATTGTAAAACTCGACTATATGTTGGTGATAATCGTTCAACTCAGTTTGTCCTTGTTCTGAAAAAGACAAACCCATTTTAGATTTTTTCTCTGCCAAAGTAACAAGATTACTATCAATGATTTGACTTATATGTTCTAATCGATCGAGAATGTTGAGCTGTCGAACGACTAGTTCAGATTGTTCCGAAGTCAGGTTAGTCCGCAAAATTTGCAGTAAAAGCTGGTCAATCTGACTTTTATATCGTTCAATTTTCAAATGGTACTGACGTATTGCACTAAGATTTGAATCAATTGAATTAATCGTATCTGCATCGGTATTGACTATAGTTGGCCCAATTATATTTAGCATGTCTTTGATAGTCTCAGCCATTTTTTTCATTTCATACCGTATCTGCTCCAAAGCAACAGACGGCATAGCAATGAGATCTGAATCAGGATAACCTGAGAATAAAATATCCTCCTCCGATTCGGTCAGAGAATTCGACTTATCTGGGATTAACCAAATGATGAGGCGTACCATGAGTTCAGAAAATGGTAAAAAGATAATCGTGTTAACCAGATTGAAAATAGTGTGAGCATTGGCAATCTGACGTGGAATATCAGTCGCAATTCTTTCTACACCTTTGGCTAAAAACGGGATCAAACCCAACCAGAGTAAAACACCAATCATATTAAATAAGATGTGAGCGAGACCAGCACGGATCGCTTCAATTGGTTTGCCTAAAGATGCAAGTAGAGCAGTAACACAAGTGCCAACATTAGAACCAAAAATCAGAGCGATTCCCGCTGGAAGGCTGATTAAATTTTCGCTGGCCATTACAATTACGATTCCCGTAGTAGCTGATGATGATTGCACCAAAGCCGTAAAAATAGCAGAGATGAGAATTCCCAGAATCGGGTTGCCACCCATATTTTTCATTAAGTTCAAAAAGGGTTCGTAACTGCGAAGTGGTTTCATTGCTCCACTCATAACACTCATGCCGAAAAAGACTAGACCCAGTCCCATCAAAATTTCGCCATAATGTTGAACCTTCTCGTCCTTAGAAATAAACAATGCTGCAAAGCCAATAGCAATCATCAATAAAGCATACTTGGTAACTTTGAAAGCCACAATTTGAGCGGTGATGGTTGTACCCACGTTAGATCCAAAAATAACGCCTACCGCTTGAGAGAGAGTCATTACTTCTGCAGTAATAAAACCTACCACCAGCACAGTTGTAACCGATGAGGATTGAATAACGGCTGTAACCCCAGCACCTGTTGCAGCTCCTGCTAAGCGGTTAGTTGTTAGTTTTGCTAGTAGGTTCTTCATTTGATCACCTGCCACAGCTTTGATGGCCGACGACATTTGCTCCATTCCAAATAGAAATAGTGCCAACCCACCCAACAGTCCGATTATCATGTTAAACCAGTCAATCACGTCACCAGCTTTAGTGGCACCATCAGCGGAGACAACTAAAAAAGGACCAATGACAATCAGTGAAACAAATGAAAATAGCCATGCCACATTGGTTTTCCGCCACCCATCTTCTATTCTCACATCTGGACCTCTACCGCTCTAATACTCAAGAGTTGAATAATCAGTAAATGTTCTAAGCTTATATTAGACAATGTCATCAATACTGATATTTTCGATGTCGACCGACGGCTCTGGGTATTTCATGTTTAACCCTCTCAAAGCTTTTGCAATGGTTTCTGCCACTACTAGATCTCGATACCTTTTGTCATTGGCTGGAACAATATGCCATCGCCCCCATTTGGTGTTACATCGGTTGAAGACATCTTCAAAAGCTTCCATGTACTCATCCCAATGAGCCCTTTCTCTCAAGTCAGCTGGTGAAAATTTCCAATGCTTGTCTGGATTCTCTATACGTTCTCGGAACCGAGCTTTCTGTTCATCCTTGGAAATATAGAGAAAAAATTTAAGGACGGTAATTTGGTTTTGGGCTAATATTTTCTCAAAATTGTTAATTTGATCGTACCGTTTTTTCCATGTTGACTCTGACACAAAATTGTGAACGCGTGTGACCAGTACATCCTCGTAATGAGATCGATTAAAAATAACGATTTTACCTTGGCTAGGAGCTGCCTTATGGGCTCTCCACAAAAAATCGTGAGATGCTTCTTCGTCAGACGGAACTTTAAAGCTAACCACATCGCATCCTTGTGGGTTTATGGCTCCCATTACGTGTTTAATGGTTCCATCTTTACCACCAGCGTCCATTGCCTGTAAAACGATGAGTAATGCATGTTTGCTTTCGGCATAAAGTAGTTCTTGGAGCTCGATAATCTCAGATTGAGTCTTAAGTAACCGCTTTCTCATTTCTTTCTTACTTTTATATTTGCCGGTATAGTTTGGGTCGAAATTGGCTAGATTAACTTTCTTATTGAGCGGTAGTTTGATTGATTGAGTCATTAAATGAAATCCCCTTTTATCATTGCAAAAATGACGAAAAATTTGTTGTTGCTAGTACTCTACAGTACTTATTGTTGTTCCGTATAATATTCTACAACTCTACTATGATTAGTTTTGTCTTAACGTTGAAAAATTGCATTATTAAACAAATAAAGCTCTGACCTTCATTTGTGTTTTTGTTTTAATTTTGTAGGATTGAATATTGACAAAATGATAGTAAGAAACGCTTTTTTACTTTTCTATTCCACCAACAAATCAATCGGTCAAATCCTGTAAAAGCGAGAGGCTTAGTAATGACGTTTGATAAAAAATCTTATCGCACATTACTTTTTCTGACAGACAACTACGGCCCTCGTGAGGGTAGCATGATCCGTTCATTTAGTCTATCTGAATTTTTTGTCAAGTAAGCTTTTCTTAAGATCAGTCTGTTAAGAAAGTAAAAAGAAATTGATTGAAAGGTCAACGTCCAATCAATTTTGTTATCAGTCATTTATTTCGGAATCTTGACCATTATAGTTTTTTACTTTTTTGCGGAGAAAATCTAGTAACTGAGAGCCAAAATTTTTCCTACAGTTGCTAATTATAAATTGTAAAGATACAATCTTATCCTTGCCTAAGAGTGGAGGAGTAATATGCCGGAAGTAATTCGTTGGGGAATTTTAGGTACAGGTTCTATCGCCAAAAAGTTTGCCCAGGGACTAGCCGACACCACAGAAGCCGATTTAGTCGCAGTGGGGTCAAGAACCAAAGAAAAAGCGGACGCATTCGCCGATCAGTTTCAGATACCAATACGTTATGCCAGTTACCAAGATCTAGCAACAGACCCAAAAGTTGATCTGGTTTATGTTGCTACACCACATCCTTTCCATTGTGAAAATACAATCTTATGCTTGGAAAACCGGAAAGGTGTTTTATGTGAAAAACCGTTTGCTCTCAACCAGCGAGAAGCAAAATTGATGATCAAAACAGCAAGAAAACAAAATACATTTTTGATGGAAGCTATGTGGACTCGTTTCATGCCAGCTATGGTTCAGTTACGGCAGTTACTGGCCAAAGGAATGATAGGCGAAGTTAGGATGCTAACAGCTGACTTTGGTTTCCGATCTGAGGTGAACCCAGAAAACAGATTGTTCGATTTAGAACTAGGTGGTGGCGCGCTACTGGACGTGGGGGTATATACTGTTTCCTTATCTTCAATGGTATTTGGCCAACCTAGTCAAATTGCCACACTGGCAGATATCGGGCAAACCGGTGTAGATGAACAGGCTGGGGTACTCCTTCTTCACAATCAAGGTCAAATATCCATTTTGAATACGGCTATTCGAACCAATACCCCACAGGAGGCAATGTTAATGGGAACCGAAGGCCAAATCAAAATTGAGTCTCCATGGTGGATTCCCACTCGTCTAACGGTCAAAGGTGAAATGCATGATATACCTTTTGAGGGAAATGGATACAATTATGAGGCAATGGAAGCAATGAACTGCTTTCGAGCGGGACAAATTGAGAGTCAAATTATGCCCCACCAAGAGACATTAAGTATTATGAAAAGCCTCGATCAAATTCGACAACAGTGGAATTTGACCTACCCTTCGGAGCAGAAAGACTAAGATTCAATGTTTTCAATTAATAAATAGCCAAGAAACACGCCGGCTATGCTTCGTATAAAGTGTCCGGTTACTGCCGAAAATTACCCAGACTAAAGAGTAACCCTAGCCCGGTAGATGGATTTCTCCCGGACTAATCACTTAGACAAGCGACATCAAAAAACGGTTATATGGACTAGGTTAATCGTTTCATAATTTAATTCAAAACCGTCTGGTAATATCCATTACTAGACGGTTTTCACTACAATTGGTAGCATAGAAGTGGTTTTAGTATTTTATGTTCTAAAATCACCTCCATAAGGAAATTATTAGCTGTTTGAGATTTAATTCGCTAGCTTCAGATTTATCCAAATAGTAGTCAGTTCGCTTTGATGCTCGACCGAACTGGCATCTATGCCAGTGCCATTGATCTCAATATAATCGTAAGTAGCGTCGAATCCCTATCGCCAAGACCGAGACGCCCGTTTTTATAGACTTTATCTTTTGTTTCTACTAGCAGCTTTCCATCTATGTAAGTTTTGATAAATTTACCTTTGGCCTCGAAGATTATAGTGTAAACGTCTCCGTCTTGCGTGTCTTCGGAATTTGGACGTTTAGGTCGGTCTCCACCGTTAATTTCTGTACTGTCTTCCCCATTAAAACTAAATATACCGTTGGTTCTTGAGTTATAGCTAATTTTCATAAAGTAGAAATGCTCGGCTGATTTCTTTACTCGAGTAGTTTGCCCGGTTTATGGGCCAGCTTTTTTGTTAAATATTTTGTCTCGAAGTATGAATCAGATATATAAAACCCTTGAATTTCGTTTTTTAGCAACACCATTAACCTATCCCACTGAAAGTCATCAAGTAGCGAATTAAAGCATCTAAGATCGAGTTATCAATTCTTACCTATTACAAAGTATTTTATTTTACTTCAATTACCTTTTCCTTAATCACCTCCAGCGTTTCATCGCTCAGCCGAAAAAAAGTTCTATCAGGAAAGTGTTTCTCCCATTCCGATAACTTTTGGTTCTGCTGGTCTTGGGCATAGATTACATTTCCATCTAGGAGCGGGTCATTAGCAGAAAAGACACTACGGTAAAAATAAGGTTCCACGAAAACTATGGCATCTTTAAGTCTATGTCTTTTGATTGTTTTTAGTAAAGTCGGTTGTATGTGTGGGTAAAAATGGTCCGAGGCATAATACGTTATTATTGTTGATATTCGGCAAGTAACCATAAAGGCCAAACATAACAATAAGGTTATAGCTGTACTTAGTTTGAGCTGCCGTTTAACTGACTCCATTTTTAGTGATTTTGGTAATAGGTGTGGCAAACATATTACTCCTCGGGCCACCAAAATTACCAAGGCAGAACAAGATTCGTATAAAAATCGTGGACTCAAACTATCTCCGACATCATACCAGTAGAAAAAATGTGCCAGAACTAAGGAGGAAAATAGTAAGAGTAATAGATAATCCCAGTAATTCTGATAACCAGAACAAAAAAGTAAACAGACAAAAAATAGAGGTGGGATTGGCCAACCAACTAAACGTAAGTTCAGAAAATTCAAATCTTTCAACGTAGTCCGTAATCCTTTTTTTGGTGTGTGAGCGGTTTTTTCATCGGTTTTTGGGTTAAAACCTGGATTGTGAGATTTACCAAATTGGGCAACGTAACCAAACAAAGTAGGTGAGCCATTGGTTAAATTATTGTAAGTAAAAAGTAACCCAATAAAAAATAACGTTGTCGTTGTCAGTAATAGAAACTGTAAAAAATAACGTCGAAAATTAGCAACCAGAAGTATCAAAGAATAGACAATGAACGGTAACGATATTGCCAAAGCAGTATATGGTCGAACATTAATCAGTAAACCTAAACTAACCCCTGAAAAAACTGAAGACCACAGTGTTTGGCATTTTACTGTTCTTGCAAAAAATAACAAAAAGATCGTGGTATAGAATAGACCACTAGCATGATTCATAAACCCTGATGACATAACAAATAGAAATGGAGAGAAAGCTCCAAATAATGCAGCTAAACGACCTGTACGTTGATCATAGATTTCGACACCCAGAAAATAGATCAAGATTACAGAGAATGTACCTAAGGAAGGGTTGATTATCCACGGGGAATTAATCAAAACTCCTAACATCATTAATAATGAGTGTCCTGGAGGAAACACCGAATACCACCTATCGGTACGCCAAATCATTAATGGATTAAAGTCAAACAAATCTCGTAAAGGTGGAGCTGGTGCGACCAAACGCCCGAGAGCAAAAATTTTCCCATGAAAAATTTGAACAATACTATCTGTGACGTGAGGTAGATGATCAAATAGGAAATAGGCTCCCAAATTGTAAACCAAGAATACAAAAGTACCGATCATGCATAGAAAAAACCAAGTTTGAGTATTGAATAATACTCGTTCTAACCAATGTGTCATCGGTTCAAAGAAGCGTAAGACAGGTTGAATAGCAAATAAAATCAAAAAAATTGCGAAAAAACCAAAGACAAAAGACAATACGATGTGCCAGCTTCGTGATGTGGGTATCATTGTAATCAGAAAAATTGAGCAAGCAAATAACCGAAATACGAAACGCTGAATTTTGACAAATTTGTAGACACCTCGCCAAGTTTGAAAGACTGCCCAAGATAAGAGACTAAATACGAAGACTGGGATGGAAACCCATCGATTTATCACTAAAAAAATTGAAAATGAACATATTACAAGCGAAGGTATCCACCGCTTATTCACATTATATGTCATCAGAAAGATTAGGAGGAAACTGCCACTCCAAATTAGACCCATGAATGAAAAATTGATTTGTTCACCCAATAGAAAAATTTCGATTGTTGTAAATTTTATCGGACTTGATAACTCAGAACTGATATCTTTCAGGGTCCAGGGGGTCTCCTGTCTGACGATCGTCATTATCAGTAATAGACCTATTAAAAGACAGATTACTCTCCACACATTCAAACTCTTCATAATCGATGATAGAAAATTAGGTATTAGCTAGAACCGGAAAATCGTCGAAACAACATTAAAATCGTCATTTCGTTTAGACAATAAAGGAGCGTAACCGTTAATTTGATTTTGAGAATATTTTTGGTCAAATGAATTATGACCAGTCTACCCCAAAATACAAATAAGAAGTGAAGTCAGACATAATACTTGAGCTTTTTAATCGCTATTTGGTTAACATTACAATCGTTAATTATCCCTAGATTTCATTAACTAGATTAAGATGTTAATGACTCGAATCGAATTCCGTAATAAATTAGCCCATCATGATCGGTATTGTTAAGACTATATCGCAAGAAATATGGAATCGTCGATCAAAGTGAGCGAGATAAAAAACAAACTAATCTCGACGGTCTTCCTTCTTTTGGCGAAAACTTCGGAATACTGTATCTATACCAATTAGCACGTAGATGAGACCTATTGTCTAGAATCTATACTAGTACAAAAAGCCAATCTCCACATTGTTAATACTTGTACTCAAACCGGCGTAAAGGATAACTCGTGCAGGGTAATTAATCAGGCAGGTATCAGTACCTGGTGGTACCCTTTTTCCTATCCTTGCAGTTTCTTCTTCTTAGTTATTATTTATCTTCTTTCATATCTTACGCGCTGCATCCTTTCTAGCATGGTTGCGACTAGTTAGTATTAGTAGTAGTATTCGATTGTCGCAGATATAGCACTAATATCATAGTTAAAAAGAAACTTTTCTTCCTGATTTTCGACTATGCCCTTCAAATTGATACATACTATCTCTGACATCGTTCCCTTTTTTTCTAGTTTCATTCTTTTTCTAATCCAACCCTTCCCACATAGCCTAGACTTTGTTGACCTATCATTTACATTGAGATAGAATGATCGCGGAGGTGAGTTTGGTCAGAAGTAAATAGTCCTATTCATATAAACTGAGACAATGAACACACTTATAGATGCAACCCAACTAACTTGAGATGCCCGAATGGTGAAATCAATATCCAATGTATTTAGTCAATCCGAGTTGGATTTTTGGAATCGAAATGGTTACGTGATTCTGCCTAATGCTGTTCTCTCCTCACAGTTGGATGATACAGTAATGGCAATGGAACGATTTTTTGGCCAAGATTTCTCTCAACCAACGGATTGGTATAATTATCCTCCATTTTCAGGTGGAATTGCACCGATGATCCATGATCAGGAATTGTGGAATAATCGTCAATCAAATCGGGTCTATCAAGCTTTCGCTCAGATTCTTGATTGTTCTGAATTGCGAGTCTCACAAGACCGAGTCAATTTTAATCCTCCAAATAAAAATTCTGTTTGGAACCATCAGGGAACTATGCATTGGGATATAGATAGTCGTCAAAAACCCATCCCATTCCAAGTACAAGGAGTTCTTTGCTTGACGGACACAGAAACCAACCAAGGCGGATTTAAATGTATTCCTGGCTTTCATCGAAAACTGAGTGATTGGGCTGCTAGTCAGCCAGCCGACCGGCCGGCACGAATGCTTGACACTACTGGAATGGAAATCCAGTCCGTACCAGGTCAGGCTGGCGATCTGATCATTTGGCACAGTGCGTTACCCCACAGCAACAGTGCTAATACGTCTAATCGACCTCGATTAGCCCAATATATCACTATGTGGCCAGTTGAAGGAAGTTTGCCCGGCAGTGGCGTATTGCCCTTAGCTGTGACTAAACGCAGATTGTTGGCTCAAGTCTTGGATGTGGCTGAAAGTTTGATCGCCAGATGGCTGTTGAACTATCAAGAATGCGATATGGTGCTAGTTGAAGTCGACCACTTACTGGGTGAACACCCAGATTACCCCGCCTGGCATGTTGAGGTAGCAGGACAAAGTTGTTATTTGAGAAAGCCTTGGGTGAGACCGGTAGACAACCGACGTCTGGCCATTTATCGTCCTTATGCTATGGGCCATCATATCGACACTCCAGCTTTACCAATCGTGGACGAAAACGCATTTATTAATGAATTAAAAGAGGCCGCGGTAAAAGTACCTACAACGGGAAGGCAATCAAAACTAACAGTAAATCAACTCAATCAAATGAAACAGTTTCTATTCCAGACACCTGAGCAGCATGGTTTTGAACAGAGGTTATGGGATGAAGACAGTATTTGCGAAATGTTGAAACAAAAGTTTGATTTGGAAATAGAAACTCGTCCGGTGGTCTTAACGGATTTAGGACGAAAATTAGCTGGTGTTGATACTTGGAGTAATCCATAGAATTCATCGTCAAGGAAAACTGAAACTGTGAAGCTAGTGTAATTTAATGTCTTTCTCCAGGATTGATAACTCGTATAAGGTATTTGAGCAGGTATCAGCATCAGCTTTCACTTTTTCTTCTATTCTTGCTGCAATTTCCTTATGAAATCTTATTGGCCTCCTACTGATGTCAAAATATAATCCAGCTAGGCACTAAATCCTAGATTGGTCTATCTATGTTAGGTGTCTTCATTTTTATTCTCGTCGTGGTATTGAATTTATTCGCTATTTATTTGATCAATTATAAGCTCACTATCGTCTCCCTCAGACCGATTTGTAGGATATTCCCTCTACTGCTCATTGACTGGCCAAATTTATCGCGGTATTGAAGCGGTAAATACTTTTCTTTTCTTTTTACGACCAGTCCTGATTCAGTGCCTTTCTGAAGTGTGTGCTTTGGAAATTGAACATGTGTTGTCAACTACAACAAGAGGACCAGTACAGGTGGTTTGACAAGAGACTACAAGTCCACCTCTCCGTGTCAGCCCGTATTTTAGGATTAAGGTATGTGGGGTTTCGATCTTTAAATATAAATGGTTCTTTTTTATCAATTAGATAAGAGTATACTGGAAAGCTATGTAGAGCATTCGATAAAATGGACATTGGTAAATTTTGTTCTATTTAAATGGAACAAACTATATGAAAAAATTAAATACTGTTTTGGTAACATCTATTTGTTTGCTTTTTATAATCGGGTTAGTTACGGCGCCCATTTCAGCGGGTCTCAAAGACAAACTACAAAGTGATGAGTTTGAAGGTTCTGAATTGAGTAAAATTTGGAGTATCGACAATCCAGATGTGGGCACATTTGAGGTAAGTGGTGACAAACTAAATATCACCGCTGGATCTGGTGATACTTATGTAACCCTAGATTCCTTATTTATCTATCAGGAAGTGAGTCAAAAAAGCTTTGACATTAGTACTAGCTTTACTTACAACTATGAAGACACTAGTAATGTTACAGGTTTGATAGCTTATTCCGAGACCACTAAAGACCTTAAAGACCGGGATGGTGAGTGGGTTACTTTAAAATTGTGGGGACGGCCGGCCGCCAATGGTAACAATGCGGTAGTTCAGTATCAGAGACGTGAGAATGACGCTGACCCGTATGTCGGTACATTCAAGTTTGAAAATGGAGATGATTACTTACCCAAAGTTGGAGAAGAGACCAAGGTTGCTTTTCGTCTGAAGAGAGACGGAGATACTTACGAAAGTTGGTTTAAACCAGAAGGAAAAGGAGAATGGGTTTCGGTGAGTAAAGTCACAAGTCCTCTACAAGATCCACTTAAGGTTGGTTTTATTGCTGGAATTGGGGGTGGTGGTGGCACGATGAATGTCGCATTTGATAATTTCATTGAAGCATCTTCTGCAGTTACTCCGGTTAATCCCAAAAACCGGCTAACAACTACCTGGGGTGAATTGAAAATTAAATAATTCTGTTTGATAGAAAAATACAGTTATTATTTTGACTAATCAAGAAAGATCCCCAGACCAATTTAGATTGATCTGGGGATCTTTAACTATTATAGCCCAATAATCGAAGCCTTTATTTTTGATATTCTCTATATCGGGACAAAATCATATCGTTCTTAAACTCTCTATAGGTTAAGACCTGTTTGTGAAACAAAAATATTAAATAGTCGATAACGTCGGGAATTAGTCAAACAAATACAGCTGAGAAATTAGTATAGCCTACAAGTGTGGCAAGCTTACTAATCAAATAGACATATAAGATTCTATTAATAAAGAAAATAAATACTCTGGTTGGGTGTAACTGATACTGATCCCTATCTGGTTATTCCATATACGATTGATCCTCAGCTTGTATAACAACAATGGTTAATCAATGTGTATTAATCCATCAAAAATTTTGGATTAGCTTTTTAGTCCTTGCATCCTTTATGGATTAACAACGCCTATCAATAGTCTGTTAGTACTTTTCGTTGACTCCGATGAGATGATATGACAAGCTAGACAAGAATTAGAATCTTAGACCAGGAAAACAAATGAATTTTCAAACTGTTTTCATTGGGACTTACACCGAAAAATTGCCATTTGTCGATGGGAAAGCGGAAGGTATCTACTTTTGTCGCTTGGACTTAAGCTCCGGGGAGCTAGTTTATCTGTCCAATACCGTTGGTCCGCGCAACCCTTCTTATCTGGCCATAGATCCACAAAAGAAATTTATTTATGCTACTCAAGAAACAGAAGTGGAAGATGACCCCAAAGTACACGCTTGGGCCATCGATGGCGATACTCTTTATTCCTTGAATGATCGACCAGCAGATGGTGGCCTACCTTGTCACATCACGGTTGATAAAACCGGTAAATTTGTTTTGAGTGCGAACTATGAAACTGGCAGTATTGTTTGTTACCCTATTCGAGAAAACGGATCATTAGGTGAAATAAGAACTCTTATTCAACATCAAGGATCTGGTAGTTACCATCCACGCCAACTTGGCCCTCATGCACATGCGGTTGTTTTAAGCGCCGATAACAGACTTCTATTCGTACCCGACTTGGGTCTCGACAAAATCCTAGTCTACCAGTTTAATGAAGAAACAGGCAACTTAACGCCAAGCGATCCTGCCTTCGTCAAAACACATACAGGTGCTGGTCCACGCCACTTTGTTTTTCACCCTAGTAACCAATACGCATTCGTTTTGAATGAAATGGATGCTACTATTATTGTCTATGCATACTACAATGGTCTGCTAAATCCGTTGCAAACCATCTCGACACTACCTCTCGGCACAAGCGCTACCCCATCTTGCGCAGAAATTGCCGTGACACCGGATGGCCGTTATGTCTATGCTTCTAATAGGGGGCATAACAGCATAGCTAGATTCATATTTGAAGATGGCCAGTTAGCTGCACTTGGTCACACCCCAACCCTAGGCGAAACTCCTCGCGATTTTGCTATCGACCTTACCGGTAAGTTCCTGATTGTTGGAAATCAAGATACGGACACGGTGGTAACTTTTCAAATTGATCACCAAACTGGTAATTTGAGAGCAACCGGCTTCGTGGCAAAAATCCCAAACCCGGTTTGTATTTTGCCAGTTCAGTTGTGACGACAGCTGAAAAATCAGGTGGTTCTATATTACAAGAGCAAGGCCAGTTTTAGAATGCTATGAGCGATAGGGATTAGACCTGATCTCAGCACGCTTTCTGAGGTTTGGTGGAAAACTTTATTGAGCCCTGTATCATAATAACTAAGATATTTGGGGGGAAGTCATACAAACCTATTACTAGAAGTCTCATCGGTTGCGGCTACCATATACGCTATCATTTGGATCATTTCGTCGCCTAGTCCACCACCCAACTATTTGTAACGTTATATCGTTGAGTAACAACAAAACTTGAAACAACCCATCAGGAGATCAAGTCAATCAAGTCGCAACCACCGCTCATCAAATGGATAATTTACTAGATGTTTTAGCTGATGTAATACTTTCAGCCTAGCATATTTAAAAGAAATATGAAGCAGAAGAAAACAAGAAACGGCAATTGAGTTATCGCTTACAACAACTCAAAGACTCGTTAAAGTCAGGATCAGTAGAATTACCCACCTTTAGAAAGTTATTGAAACAAGAACTACACCAAAAAATGATAAGGCACATAAAGAAACCTTGACTTACACACACTGACAGAAAGGATTCAGGCCCATCCTAATCAGAAAGTGGAAGTCAAGTTTAGAATTAAAGAGAAAATTGAAGGAGCAGATGGGCGACAAAACCTTGCTTCCCACTACGTTACTCCGAGGCCGTCACATGGAGTTGCGTAGAAGATCCAATCGAGGAAAAAAGATTTAGTCCTTTTATTTCATTATGACCATCTTTCGGGTTTAAGTGTAATCTCTATCCCGAAAGATGGTAGAAATAGGTGCCGCTGGTTATAGACTCTCCCGTCTCTGTTTTCCTACCTGTTTGCTTAAATTAACTTACAGGTAAATACTCTTAAAGCAGATGGAGACGTCTCAGATTTAGTAACTGTCCAAGATATTGTTGTAACTTAACTTACCGTGGAGATCGAAGCCAGATCTTGTTAAGGTAAAAATCAATGAGAGTATGAGAGAATACTTATCAGACGAAGAGGATAAAACTACTATCGAACAATGAATTACTAATGGTCGGACACAAGAAGAATACGTTGATATCGTTCAGCCAATCATGGAAGCCTATTGTGTTAGTTGGCACCCTGATGGGGACCAACCTGATTATCCTTTAGAGACTTATGAAGAAGTATTTGCGTCAGCTGAACCAAGTGAGGGCCCATCTATTGGAAAGTTAGCTCGCTTCACACACTATCATGCTTTTGGTATGGAGATTTACGCTTTTTTATTAAGTGCTATATTTGCCTTAACCGCCTTCCCTCCATTTTTCTCGCACCTTTGGCGTTGCTCTAACCCTCCTATGCATTTTCTTAGATATTACTTCTTGGTGATTGATTCGCTTAGTTAGCCCAGCCTTTGCCTATACCGTTTGCCTGGGGGAGTAGCAACGGATACATTCGTTGCTATCACTATCTTTGGCTCACTTTACGACAGTGGATTCGGCCTGTAGAAAAGTAACTTAACTTTTCCAGTTGTTCATTTTTAATGATGATGTCCTTCCTCGTCCAAGTAGTTTAGAATCTCTGCATATCACGAAGAGGACCACCAATGGGGCCGTATTCATCAATTCCTTTACCCGGAGTGCTGTAATGACAACTGTACAGGAAAAGAGATACCACCAACACTTCCAGAATGATTATTAGGTAGTCTTTTCTAATTCATAAATCAAGATTCTTATAGAACGCTTCTTTAATTTGCTACAAGTCAATAAACTTGACGTTTTTTGCTATTAGGTTTATATTTCATTCTTTTTTGTTTTTGAATAAAAATTAAACTAATATTCTTAAGAATAGGAGTAAGTATCCTAATAATAAAATAATAGACATGATTACACTAAAACCGTTTTATTCGAGTCTTGTTAATTCTATCTTTTTGTGCTTTTTCGGTATTTTTGGCTATGTAAATTCAGAAACACCATCTATTACATCTTTGATCCCAGTATTTTTCGGTATTTCACTTTTGATAATGAGTCCAGGGATAAAAAATGAAAATAAATTAATTGCACATATAGCCGTAATATTTACATTTCTAATTTTATTAGGTTTGATCGTTCCTTTAATGAGCTCAATCCGTAGATCAGATATTGGCGCCGTTATAAGAATAATAATCATGATTGTTTCAACGATATTAGCTTTATTCAGCTTTATTAAAAGCTTCATTAATGCCAGAAAAATGAGAAATGAAAACAATATTTAGCAAAAAAATATATCAGAGTCTGAACAACAATCTTTCAATGCTAAACTTCTTATCCTCAGACTCAAATTGATTTCCACTCGTATCAAAAGATAGATTTTTAGAGTTGCAATATTCTGCGCATTTACGAGTATTTGTAAGGTTTTTTGTCTGTTCTGATCTAGAAATTTCAATAAATAACATTTTATCTATACACTCTAATAGTCATTACTATTAGGTAGCCAATGTGTAATAGTGATGCTTATTCACCTACAAATGGTACAAGATTGGTCTGATAAAGAAAGGTAATTTCAATGATTAAAAAGATTAGTTGTTATTTTTTATTTTTATTGGCTTTTTCAATTTATGCTGCGGAAGAAAAAGTACCATTAATTTCTAATGCTGAGGAGTTGAAAAACGTTAAAGCTAAAAAAATCGTTTGGCAAAAGGATAAATCTGTAATGGTTTCTATTCCATCTTCGAATAATACCAAAAATTTTTGGATGGATATTACTGAAGTTACGGTTGGCCAATTTAAGAGATTCTTAGAATTGTCAAATTATGAAACCGATGAAGTAATTAAATGGAATGATGTTCATAAATATTCTCCAACTGACAAAAATCCGATGATTTGCATTAGTTGGAACGATGCAATGGCTTATGCTAAGTGGGTAGGTAAACGATTACCGACAGAAAAAGAATGGGAATTTGCAGCTCGTGGCGGTTTAATAGGCAAAGAATATTCATGGGGTAATGACGAGCAGATGGCACGTCATTATGCCAATATTGATGGAATAGGTGGTAAAGACCGATGGGGAAATGAAACCGCTCCGGTGGGCAGTTTTAATCCCAATGGATACGGTTTGTACGATATGGCTGGCAACACTTGGGAATGGTGTCAAAATTGGTATGATAGTAGTCAATCCTCAAAAGTATCAAGAGGTGGATCTTGGGTTAATAACATGTACAATATACGCGTAGTCGATCGTATCAGATTTGCTTCAAAGAATTGGGACTTCAACTTCGGATTTCGCTGTATTTCAGGACCGAATTGATCGTTTTTCAACTCTAATTTAAGATCACCTTTTCTGACTTCATCTATTCTACATCACCGATCTACTACTGATTATCGGGCGCTTATTTTAGTTGCTCTGAGAATTAAAAAAAATGGTACTCATCACATAATAAATCACCACACAAATCGAATAGTGTCGGGACCATTGATTGTTGAAGTCTGAGTGTATATATTTGATGAAAATCTAGGTCTAGTTTTTAATCACTACCATTACGGTTTCATGCTTACAAAAACTACATGATCAAAAAAAACTTCAGTTGTTTTTGTTTTCATGGTGCCTTTTTTTCAATCTAATTTTAATCTTACCGAATTTCTATATTATAAAAAAGTCTCTTAGTCTGTCGTTTCCCTGGCTCTTCTTTAGTGGGTCCAATCCAGCTTAGATGGTTGTATCTGGTGGCGGTTGAGGCAATTCTAATGGTGGAATATCTTAGATTATAAGAGGCGAATATTGGTCGACATAACGTCTGAAAATGTATTTTATCAGACGTTACTAATGAATACCTGAAATTAAACCGTTCCAAATCGATTAATTGTTAGTATTCTAGAGTCTATCGAACATTATTCCAATTAATAGATCAGGACTCAGTAAAACTAACAAAGGAAAAGTCGTCATCGTCATGGAATTTGGATTGAACTACACCACATACCTATGAAAAATGAGCCCTAATTTTTGGGTGTTGTCGACCCAAATATCATATCAAGTAAGAAATTGGAAATAAAACTAAGGGATGGATACAAAAGTTAAGACAAAGACCAAAATTAGATCTTATAATCGGGCATAAATAGACTAGATTATTTCTTACACCAGAGTAAAGTAAAGTCTGAAAACTTGATATCCCACCTTTAAATCAAGACCTCGGGGTTGTAGCATTTTCGAGAGATAAGAATAAAGTGTAACCATTAACACATGGGAATGAGTTGCAAGGAGAGGCAATCTTATAGAATTTTCTGTACTCAAAATACCGAGAAAAACGGTAATAATTAAGCGTTGACTAAAAAGTGACAGTGGCCTTTTCAGGCCTGAAGTGAAATTGTTTTTTTTGAATGGAATAGTCAACATTAGGCAGAATTTGTCAGGGATTGACAATCACATTAGCCGAAAATTTGAAAAAAGATAGGTATAAAGGCTGAAAATATATTTGGGGTGGGCAACAGATTACCAATCTAGATAAATGCAAGAAATCTTATTGCTTCAACAAGCTAGATACGGAAATATTTCGTTGTTTCAAGATGGAATTACGACACAAACCAAAACGATTTTATTAGGGTTTTTGGAGTAACAAGTTAGGTCAAAAGGGCTTAAAAGTGAGAAAATTAGGCTTTATAAGGTCAATTACGTGGGGTGGGAAGGGGTAGAATTTTGCTTTGAACGCAGAAATAAACAGAAGAATAAGCCCTCGATTTTTTGGCCCAAGTCTGCATGAGAAAAACAAGCAACCTGAAGTATTGAATTTGATTCTAGCAATTAAAAAAATAGGGGAAAATATAGTCAAGGTGGTGGATATGTTTTTTGAACTTCATATCCACCACAAAACTAATATGGGTTCATGGGATTCTATAGCAGAATAATACGAAAAATATTTGGTCAGGTTACATTAATCAAATATAGTTTTTGTAAATTATTCGGCATCGGTTTCAACAGTAGCCATCCAATCTCTAAATAGTATTGGGTTTGATTTAGTATTTTTTCAATCCTCTAAAGAAACATAAACATTCAAATTAAGCTGGAGTCGACTTTTAAAAGGTTTTTTAGATGTATTTAATAAATAGGAAATATTTTAATCTTGACTAAAAAATAGTAGGGCGAAAAGCAAACTGAAAATTAAAACGGATCGAATTATCATAATATCTCTTAACTCGAAGATAGCCAATTAGGGTGCCTTGGCAGACGACGGGGTACCCGCTCTGTGCCAGATACAAGTTTCAAATATCTAGTAGGAGTATATAGTTGAGCCAATTACTTTCTCCACAATTTGAATATAAACTAAAGTATTTTCAATTAAACAAAGTAATTATTCAAACCAATAGGTGATTGTTCGAATAATTATCAGAATGTGGAAAAGCTATCTACAATAAAGAGTCAAATAACTTAGGGAGAGCAGACGCCGATTATTCATACCGCAGACCTTCCTCATCTTGGATGCAGTGATACTTGTCAATCATCAACGACAACCCTCTCCATCAAGAACTAAATCAACGCCAAAAACAACTAAAAACATTTCTTTATCTGAACTGTCTAATAGATTTTAGCCACGGAAAAAGAAACTTGTTTGAATTGAGACATTAAACCTTGACAATGAATCTAAAAAATATAGAATTGGCGCTGACTATTTAAAAAGACTATTTAAAAAATAGGGAATTTGAAGAGGTTAAAAATGTTGAAAAAATGTTTTTTGTTGATAATTTTTTTGATTACATTAGGGTTAGGGACTTTATCGCCAGAGAGTTATGCCCTAAACGATGATCCAGCCTTAAAGCTTTATTTTACTTTTGATGAAGGCAAAGGTGACACAGCTAAAGATCATAGCCAAAGTAAATTGAAGGGGAAACTAACAGGTAACGCCAAGTTTATCAAAGATGGGAAATTCGGTGGGGCTCTTTCTTTGGAAGATACGGACTGTTTGGTTCAAGTACCCGCATCAGACGAACTTGACATTACCAAGGCCATCACTATGGCAGCTTGGATTTTCCCTCTAGAAGACCAGAATGATTCCAATGTGATGGGACGACGTACGGCAGGCAACAAGGGTGGCTATTGTCTGCAGTGGAGTGGTTTTGGTGCCGCTGCCAAAGTCGAAACTTGGATTGCCTTACCAGATTGGAAAGGAACCCGAAAATTGCAGAAAATCGAGCCTAAATTGGAGCAATGGCATCATGTTGTAGTTACCTATGATGGTAAGAAAATTAAACAGTATGTAGATAGTAAACTTGACGCCTCTGTGGATGCTGCAGCAAATAAGATCACTAGTCAGAAGGTAGAACTTCATATTGGTCAAGCTCAAACTGGTTTGCCTAGCATGATCGGCAAAATAGACGAAGTGGCTATTTATGACCGTGCTCTAACGTTAGACGAGATTAAGTCTGATATGGAAAATGGGGTCTTTTTTGCCGTTGATCCCAAAGAGAAACTGGCTACCAAATGGGCTAATCTCAAAAAATAAACCATTTGGTATTGGGTGTTAATCAGATTTCTTGGTTATAAAAAAACGTTCAGCTATCTTAGCCTTTGAAAGGTGATGGATAGAAGATAATTAAGTGATGTTTGCAGTCAAGCCATTGTCAAACGAGTACTTGCTGATGTGCAAGCGCAATTAATCGATAGTACGTTAGTGATGTGCAAAACAGTTCCTGCTAGGTGCTACGATGACTACTAAATGTGTCAAATGCTGCTCGTGGTTTTTGATCTTCATTTTTCTGGTGGTTTCAGGTTGGAAAACAGCGGCCAAATCAGAGCCGACATCCGTTGATGATTTGATTCAGCAACTTCAATCTGAGAACCTTCAAACAAGAATCTCTGCTACTTATGCTCTTAGTCATACTAATTCGTTAGTAGCAGTTCCGATCTTGGTTGAAGCGCTGAAAGGTAATAATAGGCTAGTTCGGGCTGCTAGTGCATACACCTTAAGTCGAATTACATCTCCTCTAGCCAAGACTGCCGTCGAAAGTGTCTTGCCACAGTTGATCAATGACCTAAAAGATCACCCAAATTTGGTGTCAGATGATGTCGAACTTCGAGCCGCAACCATTCTGGCCGTTGGCGCTATGGGGCCAGTTGCCCAGAAGGCAACCCCCATCTTGATCCGAGCACTTAGCGATACCCGAAATCAGATTCGTGGCAACGCTGTGGTAGCTCTGGGTCGAATTGGTCAACCGGCTGATGTAGTTGTAGCAGCCTTAGTTGAATTCTGTCGAACAGACGATTTGGCAAGAGCAACTGGGGCCTACGCTTTGAGTCAGATTAGTTCACCCGAAGCTAAACATGCCATTATTGAAATCTTGCCCCAATTAGTGAAAACCCTCCATGCTGGTGATTCTAAAGTAGAAACTGCTACCCTAGTCGCTTTAGAGGCTATTGGGGCTCCGGCAGTTTTTGCGTTGTTGGAACAAATGTCTCAGGAAAAAACAGTAGTTCGACAATGTGCAGCGCAAGCATTAGAACAAATAGGGGAACCAGCTATTTCTCTGGTTATTCAAACTTTATCGAGTCAAAATCAAACACTCAGGTTAAGTGCAATATTAGCCTTAGGTCTAATTGGGTCTGCTGCCAAGGCGGGCGTTCCAGATTTAGTGATGTTGCTTGAAGACCCAGACCCTTTAGTTTGTGGTTTGGCGGCTTATGCCTTAGGTGGTATCGGTTCGGCATCTTATCCGGCCATATCCATACTGACAGAACTTCTATCTCATCCTGATCAAGCAATTCGCACTAATTCAGCCTATGCCTTAGCAGGAATTGGCCCATTGGCAATAGTTTCGGTTTCAAACCTGATTCAAAATTTGCAAGATTCAAATACTGAGGTTCGTTTGAGCACTATTCATGCTCTAGGTCAAATTGGAGCAGATACTGCCGTAGAAAATTTAATTCCACTGATGTCGTCGCAGGATGAATGGATTCGTTTATGCGTAGCCAACACTCTAGGACAAATTGGGGAAGCCGCACAAGAATCTGTACCTATGTTGATTGAAGCTTTAGTAGATCATCATCAAGGCGTTCGATACAACGCAATTAACGCTTTAGTCCTAATTGGCAACTCGTCAATCCCACGTCTTATTAACACTCTCAAAAATGGGAATCGAATTATGCAGTTACGAGTGATAGATGTTCTGGGCCAATTTGGGAAATCGGCTATACCTGAATTGCAGAAGACGCTGGATGATGAGTCCATCGCAGTGTGTCGTGGTATCATTACAGCCTTAGGGCAAATCGGCCCGGACGCTATCCCTACTCTTCAGCTAGCTCTTAAACATCCTAACAGCCAAGTTCGGTGGGCTGCCACTCACTCATTAAAGAAGATCGATACGGCAGAGGCTGCAGCTGTTTTATCCGAATATTTGGATCGTCGTCGATGAGTCGAATATTATCTAGCCAGACATCAAGAGTAAAAAACTAGCTATTAAAGCATTGGTTCGCCCCAGTGTGGTCCACTCGTCGCGATTCTCCAAATCGGTCAGACCGATATCAATCCAGTCATTTTGGGTAGGAGAGCGATGATCAGAATTCACTTAATGGCCAAAATATAGCGGTTTGTTGGATCGAATTGAGGTTTGTACCGGTAGAGCTAGGCGAGGCTGTTATTGGTCGTACAAATTCAGGTGTTGACATCTGATTCTCCTGTGATTTCAGTTTTTCATCGCCTATAAAGCAGGATTAATTCTGGAGTCAGTTGACGGGCTGGCACCCAACTCTAAATTGCTAATGGAGGTATCCGTAAGATTTCAGCTTCTTCCTCGGCAGATAGATGGCGAACCACAGAATGGAAACGATTTAAGGCTAGTGTTGACACTTCAGTGACTAGGGCTAATTTATCTTTATCTTCAATAAACGGCTCGAATTCTGCCCAACGTTGAATGGCTAGTGCAACCACCTTTTCTCGTTGATAGACATGATCAGATGTAAAGACACCGGCCACTGTTTGTCGATGATGATAGCCAAAATAAACAGTGATGCGCAAATCCGCAGAGTAATTGGTAAATGAGCCGTGAACTAGGTTCCGATTATGTACAATAATATCGCCGGCATTAACTGGGACCGGAATCGAATCTGGTAGCCTAGAACCATGCGTTTCAACCATCGATTTTAAATCGACCTGACCCCATTGATGCGATTTTGGAATTACCTGCAAACAACCGTTCTCCACTGTTGATGGGTAAAGATAGATGCCAAAATTGACACCACGCTCCGGTTGTACCCCAGTCTTGAAACTACCGTCCTGGTGCCAGTCAAAGGACGCACCATAGTGGGCTGCCTTGATAACAACCGACTCGGCGAAGGGAACAAAATCAGAACCACACAGAGAAGCTACCGCTTGCAATAATTTAGGGTGACCGTAGGTACGCAATACCACTTCCGAACGAGCTAAGGGGTTGCTGATGCGATTAATAACTTGCCCCACACCCTCTGGATTCTGTAAGGTAAAGCTAAAGTCGCTTGCATGTTCAACGGTTTGTCCATAGCGATTTTTCCTATTGTTATAGATTGTTGGTGCCGAATCGATCATTTGAGCAAGCTCTCGCCGTAATGCTTGAATCTGACTATCCTCGAAGAATCGTTCTAGCACTAGGAACCCGTTTTGGCGATAGTGTCGAATTTGTGTTGGGGTTAGCATACTGATTACAGGGATGGTAATCTACGTTCTAGCGTAATCTTCCATGTCCATTTCGGTTCAACCTGAGTTAAAGCGCGATTAAAAATATCTGCTTCATCGATGACTCCGGCAAAGAACTGTGTAGCGTCTCCATTGAAGTCCTGCCCAATTCTTAAGGAAGCATCATTGTCAAATAGTTCTTTAGTGGCTGTGGACTTATTTTCGGATTCCAGTTTACCTTCAATATACATTTTCAAAATATCTCCTTCTTTAAAACTGACGGCGGCGCGATGCCATTGATTTCCCTTCAGCACCTCCGGGCTATATACATCAGGCACACTGGCCCTCAGCTGAAACTGACTACTACTAAGTCAATCACCTACATCTTCCACTAACACATTTCCCTCAAAATTTATTCTAGGTTAATGGCTACATTTATGCGACAGCATTTATAGTTTCATAATTACTAATTTCTTGGTTTCTTTTTAGCTCCAATATATGAATTCTTACTTTAGTCTGATACTTTCTTGACCAATTGATTCTGATTATAAAAGTTCACAAAAAATAAATTATAATTGGACCTTAAAAAATACTACCATCAAAACCACCGCCCCAATTACCGCCCGATTTCCCTGATTTGTTTCCCGACTTTGCCTTGGCTAGCCTATCTTTTGAGTATTCGTAAGCGTTACTCTTAGATGAAAAAGGTTTATTTGCTCTATTTTGGCTAGGTATCGTACGATCAACTCCTGTCATTGATTGGATAGACAGATTTCCCAATTTAGTTTTATCTCCAATAATGCTAATGATCGTCTGCTTTTCACCAGAGGACGATTCGGCTTTTAAGCCCGTCGACTCAATTTGTTCAATAACTATTTCAATTTCTTCTGCTGTGGCTTCTGCGTTCATAATGACAATCATTTTCTTGGATGACTCCCAAAGGAATATTTCATTATTAGTATATGTTACCCTAATTTATCTCTTATGCCAGTGTGAGATAATTTCAGATGATTGGGCTTCGAAAGATAAAATTTTTGGTATTCGCCTAATTACCCTATACGGGGTTATTTATCACATGTATCTCTATTAAGTAAGCTAAAATTTCACTTAGACATCATTTCTATGGCTGAATCCACTATTCCACTTATTTCTTGGTCATTGTTCTTATCGTTGCCTCTGGCCCCATTTAACTCAGGATTGAAAACGTTTGCATCCGGACATCTCGATCATCATCCGATAAGGCATTTGTTAATACTAACACTGCTTGACCGAGAATTATTAGATGATAGGTTTTTTCTGTACAATCGGACCTGTTCGATTCTATATAATTCGGTTTCCATCTAGTCGAACTAATCCAACAGATCCTCGACGTCTTGATTTGAAAATTCTGTTTTCTGATCTGGGAAAATGAGTTGATCGTCTGATAATTCATCACCTAAAGAAATAGAATTCATTTCGGCTTCAATGTTTGGTTTTACTTCATACTCTGACTGATTCTTAGCTGGTATTATTACATTAGTAAGATAATATACTATTGGCTCTTCAGTTGGTTTCCGTCCACTAATTTTACGATTGTCTGCTGGTAATTTGTCAAAGGCATCAGGTTCATCCTTCTTTGGCATTGGCTATTCACAACTAATTAAAATCAGGACGAAAATAGGACAGATTATTTTCATCATTCCTCGACCCATATAAGGAATCTGTCGTCTCTATATCTTAGGCCAATAGTAAAAAAATCAATAATTTAATAATTCTATTTTTTAAATGGGTTTGCACATTGACAGTATATCCGAACTGTGAGAAAACGCTCCATATTCTTTACTGGAAAATAAGTAAAGTCCCGGCCCAACCCTGCGTCGAATTTTTTTGTGCCTGTAGATATCCGGTACTTTCAGAATTCTCAGACCCAGAGTAAGTAACGCATCGACCTGACCAAGACTGGTTTGGGTAGAGAAATAGCTGGCCATCGATCTACGGCTAAATTATCTCACTTTACGCTCAGCCATATCGTACCGGTCTCCTACCCTTAAAAAATAAAATCTGCTGTTACTGGGTGGTAATCTTTTCATTGACCATCCTTCCCGAGACCAGAAGCCTCCATCGTAGACTAGTACGTAGCTTTCGCCCACTACTTGGAACTGATCGCCGGTCACAACTATCCCCGTCATCTCGTCAATACTCAAGCCTAGTAATTCGGGCCGTTCTTGCAGAATCTGAAACATGTCGTAGTGCCGGTTTCGAGCTAAAGTGTGCTGATCAACGGCCACATTTTTTAGAAAACCGAACCCTTGTTGGTGGTCTCCGACCATAATTTGGTTATGACGAGTGTCTCCTCGAGCTAAAAATGAGCCTTGAATGGTGGCACCCGCTGAGGAACCTCCGATCACACCGCCACGTTCTAAGATTTGCCAAAACATTTGTTCAGTTCTGGTACCTTGGTAAGCATCAACCAATCGCCACTGCCTTCCACCTTCAAAGAATACACCCTTAGCTTTAACTAAAGGCTGGATAAAATCTGGGCTATTGGCCAATTCTCGATCATTAGTATGCAAGACTTCGACTTGCTTAGCACCCAGTTGGCGTAAGAGTTGTGATATTGGTGTTTGCTGACTATATTCGGTGGCTTCACCGGCGGTTGGAATGACTACAATCGGCACTTCAATACCCCCAGCCAAAGCCATGAATTGTCGGCCAATTTCTGGAGTCACACCACCACCAACTAGCAGCAAACTGCCATTTTCAGGACCAACCAGAGTTGGTTGTTGATGAGCTATTAAATAATAAACTAATAAAGTCAATCCGTTCATTGAATCCGCCAGTCGAAGGTTAATTTATATAGTTAGGATAGTAGTTGTCTACTTGTCCTACTATTGATCAAGAATAGAAAAGTTAGGCTGCACGAAGTTTACAATGGTTCATCACGCGGTCTGGAGAAAATCTAAAATCTAGTCCGAATAAAATTGTGTAACACAACTGCCAACGCCATCAATTTCAATTCGCAGGAGTGTATCCATTTTAATTGGAACCAATTCCACGGGTGAGCCTGGAATGACCCAACTACCACTTTTTAGAATTTCGCCTTTTTGACTTAAAAATCTGACCAACCAGCGCAAGGCATGTAGCGGACCACCCATAATTTGATCAGCTGTAGCTTGAGTTATCAAAATGTTATCTTTAAAAACTTGAAAATTCTCCTGCTGAAAAGACAACCGTTGAGCTGAAACCTTTTGTTTACCGATGATTAAAGCAGCGTGAATTCCACCACTGCAAATCAATTCTGACAATGAATTGGGTGTAGCCCAAAATTTGAAATTATGAATTTCGAGGCCTGGACTAACATATTTGATGGCTGAAATCAATTGGTCATCGGATAGATTTTCTCCGGACAGATCTTTGTCGATTTTGAAAACCATTTCGGGTTCGATAGCGCAATTTAGATAGTTTTTCCAATTTAGTCTGATACCTTCTGAAATGACGTGGGGTAAAAACAATCGAGCACAAATCGGATCGTTCAACCTGAACTGAGACCGAATAGCATGACTGGTACAACCTACTTTGAAGCCGATTACCTGCTCTCCCTTTTCAATTCTCATGTTAGTAACTATGTCCTGGACTTGATAAGATTGGTCAATACTCAGTTCTCGCAGGTCAGGTTTTTGCTTAGTTGGCCAACAATTTTGATAAAAAGTGTGGTAGAACCGTTTTGCCAGTTTGTTTATTAGTTTGTTTTCAGGCCCACGCATCATTTTTTCTGCCCGTAAACTAGGTGATCAGTTATAGTAGCCGATTGAGAAAGCTGATCAATGGGTTGTTCTGACTGATTAATATAAAATTGTTGTCCATCACTCTCGGTTGAGGACAAATGAGGCAAAATCACCATTAATGGTTGTCTCATTTGATTGACAAATCTCGGTCTGTTGTCCATTTTCAATATTATTTCTATTTTAGTCTGCGACATATATTCGAATCGAATAATATACTGATCTTGGTTCTGATTGCATAAGTTGAAGAAATCAGTAGAATCCTTGAAAGATAAGACAATGGTCTCCATATTATCCAGAAGGCCATCAGCTTTTTTCAGCCGAAGAGTGCTGATATGGACCGATATAATTCTGACTTGTCCGTCTCGGTTTAGATACAAATGATCGAAATAGTTTTTGCACTGATCTTCTAATTCTAAGAAAAGTTTCCATATTAGACGACTTAAAATAGAATTCGCTGCCCCTCAATTGTCTCATATTTTTCAACTGAAAAAGTCAGATGTTTGATCAAACTTTTAGAAAAAGAAAGAACATATTCTCAATCAGCTTTTAAAATGCAGATATAAGAGTAAGTCAAGAAATTTTTTAACTTGATGCAGCGATGACTAATAGCGTCTGATAACTAGACTGATAGGACAGTATAAACCAATATAACAGTAATTAAAATCGGCATCTCCTATCGATTTGGATTAAATTGGGATTTGCCTCGGTATTTTTTCTGCCGTCTTACGAACAGGGCTACTTTCATCTTACAATATTTGAGTTAGTACTTGTACTCATCTACAGGAGCTGGGCTTATTTCGACTAGTGCCTTGATCACATTAGCACGAATAAAAACATCATCCTCTTACAATAGTAATATTAGGTTGAGTATTGTCTGTTTAGTCTTAGGTCCTATCTCTGCTAATTTGTTGACTGCACTAATACGAAATTCAAGACTTTCGTTTTCTAGTTCTTGAATTTTGTCGTGTTAAACCACATTAAAATCTTCCCGATAAACTGTAAAGGTAAAGAGATCAATTGATGATAGAAATTAGCTAATTAATTAACAGCAATTAGATTGCTAGAAAAGGCTCGTCAAAATGGGGCATTTTTGTGCTTATAGTTAGAAATCAAGTTCTGCAAGGAATTCCACAATAGTTTGATTAAAAGGCTATCATTTCTAGATTTCAGGGCACACCAAATTGTTTTTCAACAATCAATTCGGGTTAGCAAACAGCCAGCCAACCAAAAACAGGATTGCAAAAGTTAAACGATACAGGAGCCTTAAAAATACATATAGAGAATTTTACCTCTTTCGGTTTGATCATATTACTTAGTTACTCAACTGATGATCACGATTTGATTGTATTAATCAGATGATGAAAAATATTAGATAGGAAAGAATATGGATATTAAGAAAAAAGAACTAAAATGTAAGTGGTTAGAATCTTAGATAAAAAAGTGGTACCAACTGATACTGATACCCAGCCTGATTACTTCTGCTCCAGATACGAGTTTCAAACATCTAGTAGGAGTATATAATTGAGCCAATTACTTTCTTATCACTTCTTGAATATAGACTAAAGTATTTTCAATTAAACAAAGTAATTATTCAAACCGACAGGTGATTGTTCGAATAATTAGCAGAATGTGGAGGAGCTATCTACAATAAAGAGTCAAATGGCCTAACCACATCTTTCGTACAGGCATATCGCATAAACAAACAACAGAGGGTATATGACCTGACAGAAGATATGGTTGTTTATGCCTGCTCTTAGCTTATTATTAAGATACCCGAAATTTAAAAATTATCAGAAAAAAGAAGAAGGCAAACCAGATTACTATCCGTTGGCTAATAGAATGGAGAAACTGATCTGAGTCTGGTATATTTGGAGAATAATACGGCACTATCCATTCTGAGTAACACTTGACTGATATGGTTCTAATACTCTGTGTTTGCAACAAGGTAATCTACTTTTTGACGGCTAAAATTTGACTTTCAGTTTAGCCCAAGCTAAGACTACCTTTTGATGAGGCTCGACCACATAAGGCAAACTTTTAGAGAGGACATAAACATCATCAATTATGACTTTAACCACTTGATCCGCCGACAAATAGATGGTCCACCAGGGAAAAGTCCCCAGATCGGCGTTGGAATGAACATCCTCTTTCTTCCATTCGGTCTTTTGGCCCGGATCGATGGTGATCGCCATCTGCTGATTGGCTTTATTCCATTGCAAACGGTAGGTTCGGTCGACATTCTGGTTATCCGGAATATCACTATAGGCAAAGGTTTTCCAACCACCAAGTTTACCAAAGGAACCGGAACCAAAATAGGTTTTGGGCCCCCAATCGTGTTGATGACTAGGAGACGCACCAAAAATCCAGTTATTCGCCTTCCAGTTTGGTTCTTCGTCAGTACAAAGAACGCCGAACCAACCACCAGCCTTGGAGAGTTCAGCAGATTTAACTGTAAATTGGATACCAGCGATGTCTTTCTTAGCCCAGCCAAACCCCAACTTGAAGCCAGGATCGCGACCGCCAGCTTGCACCACCTGAAAGACTAGCTCATTGTCTACTATATCCATCTTTAGTCGTGCTTCCGGCGTATACTGAATCCACTTTTTTCCAAATTTAGCTTGACCAGGATCTTCCTTAACAGCGTCCAATCCTTCTGTGAAATCGTCGTATGGTTTCCAGACCCCAGTTATTCCAACCGACAAACAGAGAAAAAATTGTATTAAAAAAATGAGAGACAGTCGATTGAGCTGAACCAAATTAGTCATCGGTTTACCTCTAAAGTTGATGGTCGGTACTCAGTTTGATTTAAGACAAAAAAGTTACAACTTTACGTCATGAAAGTAAGTTAGAAACATTAGCGAGATAAGCTCATGAAACAAATTAGGCTAATTTAATAGCTTGATGAAGACTATCCGTAGAATTTCTGTATCAGTTCAGCGGGCTTATCCCCTATTGTTGTCGGATCAATGGCATTTTTACCAAAAACGACCGGAAAAGTTTGCCTAGTGTCAAGAGTTCTAGTTTCCGAGTCCATATAAGTTACACTGAAGGCTCGGCGAGACATCGGTGTAGAATTGATTCCTGACTTATGTAACAAAAAGTTATGTAGCAAAATAGCTTCCCCGGCTTCGGCTTCTAAGGAGATTACTTTTTCCATTGGGGCATATACATCGACCTGCTCTGTAGAAAGGAAGTGACCTTGATTTATAATACCGTGTTGATTACTACCGGGTACAATCTGCATACAGCCATTAGCTATCGTGGCCTCGTCAAGTGCTGTCCATATGGTTATAATTGGGTTAGCGTCGATCCCCCAACCAAACCCCACGTCTTGATGCCAAGGGAGCGGTTGACTGAGTTGGGATGGCTTGTTCATTAACATCGAGCGGAAAATTGATACCTGCTGGCCAATATAGCAGCTCGTAATCTGTCGAAATAAAGAGTGTTGGATATAAGTGAGGAAGAGGGGATCCTGTTCCAAGTCGTCAATACGTCGATAAGCCCGCGTTGGTATCTGATGACCTAAGGTTCGGCATACTTCACCATCAGAATTTTGATAAAGCTGAAGTCGCATATTTTTGTACTTGATACGGCCCACCATAATATCGTCGATACGTTGCTGTAAAGCCGATAAATCTTCTGGGGACAAGATCTTACCCAATCGTAGGTAACCCTGAGCCATAAATTGTTTTTGGACCGAAGAGTCGAAAGTCCGAGGTCGTTTCATGACTCTTTTTCTTTTAATGATGAGCTGGAATTATCATTCTGATTGTTTCACTAGGCCTATGATGGCAGGTTTATGAATTTTGTCGCTGACATGACCATTATATAGTAATGCAAATTACAGGTCAACAGAGCCAGGATCAAATGGGATAGGTGAAATAAGGGGAAATATTTCTCATAACATTTTTGATGCTTCTTTTGGCAGAATCAAATAGTCTTTCGATATTCTATTGATGAGGAAACCAAATTCAAACCAAGCTATTAATCAGTAATGAACCGCTTTTGCTACTATCGGTCAGGTGTAGAAAATGGGTGTTTCCTTTAATTTCACTTGCTCCTAATCCTTTCTCGATTACATTTGTATCTACTTTTAATTCTAACCTCTTGTCAATTTTAGCTCCTGATGGTTCTTCCATTCTGACACAAATTAAGCTAATGATCTCTACCTCAGTTCGGTTCAGTAAATGATCAATATTCCAATATAAATTCTTGGCTGATCTTGGGATCAGGGCACCACGGGCTAACTTTATATCTGAAAACAACTTTAGTATATTAGGCCGAATCTGATGAGGCATTCGATCAGAGGTACGTGTAACATACCTGACCAATTGCCATGCCAAGGTCGAACTTTTTTACCCAAATCAGATCTAGTATAAATGTATTCTGCCTTTGGCAGATGAATTACCTTCCCCTTTTTGAAACGACCGAAGGCTAGTTCTAGATCTAAAACGACAGAGATTAGTAAAACATAGATACCACAGGGAAGGTCGAGACCAATAACAGTTATTTTACTAGAATTGGCAACTATTGATTATCTGACGGTTATCGCTTAATTTTGGTTGTAAATTAAATGATAATCTGCTACTTCAGGATCGTAAGTAGTGAAAAATTATCAGGCAAAAAGGTGAGTTAGAGGGGTTGATCCACCTTACAGAAGAGGGTTTTGAAGACGCTACTATTATATCCAGATTGGACCTATCCTTTAGCTAAAGTCACAAAAAAGACGAGCCTGATCGCTCGCCTTGATTGTTCTTCAATAACTTCTAGCATGAAGCCAGAGCCTGAATATATTTCCTCCGTTTCCTATTTCGGGATAATATATTTATACAATGACTGTAATGCATCACTTCAGAATAAGTACTTTTTCAGTCTGTGTATGTAATACACGATTGTAACTGGGACGTATCATAATTTAATAGAAATCAGAAAAACCCGCAGAACCTATACACATGAAAATTACTTCGGAGAAGAATTAAAAAATCTAAAGTTGTTTTTTAACTCTGGTGAGCTTTAATACTAACCTCAACCCACTTTGAAGTCGGAGTATTGCTACCTTCAGCAACAGAATCAAGAGGGACTAGAACATTTGCCTCTGGGAAATAAGTAGCTAAGTTACCTTTTGGAATTTCATATGGGACCACTTTCCATTGCTCAGCAGTAATTTCTCTTTCGGCATAGTGACTAGTTAGGTCTACTTTGTCCATTGGGTTTAGGCCTAGTGCATTCATATCGTCTGGGTTCATAATTACGATCCTCCGTGAGTTATATATGCCACGATATCGATCGTCCATGCCATAGATCGTAGTATTGTACTGGTCATGACTCCGAATCGTCATTAATACAAATCGCCCTGCAGGAATTGAACGTTTTACCAGCTCATGTTTATGAATGACAGCCTTTCCTGAACCTGTGTCCCAGATGGGTCCATCTCTAGGTCCATTTGGCAAATAAAACCCACCTTTTTGACGGACCCTCTGATTATAGTTAGCAAATTCTGGAAGTATTTTCTCAATCAAACCTCTTGTGTGATTGTGATTTTCTATGTACTTGCTCCAATTGAAAGGAAAATCTCCAAAGCAATATTCACCAATGCTACAAATAATGGCAGGCTCACTTTTTAACGCACTTGAAAGTGGAACTGTTTTTCCTTTTGAGGAATGAACCACACCCATTGAGTTCTCAACCGTTAAGAATCCTGAAGGATCAATTTCAGTACGTCCTAAACAGGGTAGGATTATTGCTTGTCGGCCAGTAACCAAATGACTTCGATTTAATTTTGTGGAGATTTGAACAGTCAGTTCAATTTTCTGTATTCCTGCTGCAACTTCTTCTGTGTCCGACATGGCTGATACAATATTTCCTCCTAAAGCCATGAATAATTTAATTTTCTCATCCCGTGCGGCACGAATAAATTCAACCGTATCATAACCGGGTTTTCTCGGCATTGAGATCCCAGTCTCATTTTCGCAAGCTTCCAAAAATGATGAGGTTGGGTGATGGTTGATTCCAACAGTACGATCGCCTTGGACATTCGAATGGCCTCTGACCGGACATGCTCCAGCTCCAACCTTTCCGAAATGTCCCCCGGCAAGTAGAATATTGCATATTTCATGGATTGTTGCCACTGCATTCTTATGTTGAGTTATTCCCATTGCCCAGCATATAATCAACCGATCTGACTTTGAGATAATTCCACCGAGTGTTTCAATCCGCTCTTTAGTAATGCCAGATTGTGTGATAATTTCATCCCAAGAGGTTTTGATAATGTGTGATTTCCATTCTTCAAAACCTTGGGTGTGGTCACGAATAAATTCCCAATCTAGCTGTCCTTCTCTGATCATTACTTTTGCAATACCCTGCAATAATGCTTGATCTCCTCCGATTCTTACCGGAAAATGGTCGTCTGCAATTACCGTTCCCTTACCAATCAAGCCAATCAATTCTTGAGGGTGTTTAAATCTATTTAATCCAGTTTCAAGCAATGGATTAATGCTGATGACAGAACCGCCATTACGTTTTGTTTCAGCTAAGGCTGATAGCATCCGAGGATGATTTGTACCTGGATTTTGGCCAATGACAAGTACTAAGTCTGCATGTCTAAAACACTCTAGGCGAACTGTACCTTTACCAATTCCAATAGCTGACGACAATGCTACTCCGCTTGATTCGTGACACATATTGCTACAATCTGGGAGATTATTAGTTCCTATCTGACGCGCTAATAATCCCCAAAGGAATGCTGCTTCATTAGATGCACGACCGGATGTATATAATACCGCTTGGTCTGGGCTATCGAGTATTTTGACTTTAGATGCAATAATGGAAAAAGCCTTGCTCCAACTTAACTCTTCATACCGATTGGAATCCTCTGATAAGAACATAGGATTTGTTATTCTACCCATCTTATCGAGTTCCATGTCAGAACTTTTTGACCACTCTTGAACAGTCTTTGACGATAGCCGTTCAGGTGTCAATCGTCCTTCGGTTAATTCGGTAGAAAAGGCTTTGGCACCATTTTCACAGAATTCGAACTTTGATCGATGAGAGTCGGGATCAGGCCAGGCACAACCTGGACAATCATATCCATCGTATTGGTTGACATTTCTCATGGCACGGATAGTTTGGGAAATGCCAGCTTCAGTTAAGCCAATACGGAAAGAACTAGCAACACCCCCAATACCCGCTGCGACTTGTTTAGGTTTTCGGATTTTGAGAGATTCAGATTCAATTGGAGTCTGTGCACGAACATTTCTACGCATTGAATATCCTTGTTCAAGATCAGAGGGTTTTAGTTCTAAGTAGGGCCTGAATATTAACTTTTACACAATAGTCGCCAATGTTATTCTGTGTAAAAAATGAAGAAAAATGATTTTTGATAAATTCTTCGTCGAATAGTTATGAAAACCATGCAAATTACTAAGTTATTGTATATAAAGAATCTACCAGCAAATAGGGACTATTTTTCTTTTACCTCCTATTAACCCTGATTTTTCGATTATATTATTTTTACTTACATTTACTATTTTCGTTTAGAGTGAAAGTGTAATCTTTTTGTCAAACTATCAAAATTAATTAAATAAAATAAGCAAATAGCAGATAGGTGCCGGAATCAGGACCAAATAGAATGTTCGGGGCTGAAGGACAGCTTATGACCCATATGCTAATGAACGCTGTTTATATCGGTTAGATGCCAGAAAAGAGTGCTATCCAGATCAATCGGTCAGGGACACTTATTTAATCGCCCAATCAAATGCCATATTCTTTCAACATGTTCCAGGACAGTTTTATGACTAAGTATTAGCTCATGTTCTAGTTGAATTGGCATAACTATTAATACGATTGAAAGGTAACTTCTTTCAAACTGAGACTAATTGATAGTTTTAGATAGATAAGCTACTTTTATTTTTGGCATCGATGAATTTGGGTGAGAGTTGAGACAGAGAAATAGCAGATGAAGTAAGAGTTGTTGAAATTTCTGTTGTTTTTTGGTTATTAGATGGTTTAATTTCTTCAGATTTTGGATTTGGAGTGATAGCAGGATTTAACTTGGCTAATTCTGAACGCAACTTTTCCGTAATTTGATCAATGGTGGTTCTTAAATGGCCAGAATCCTTTCTCAATTGATCATAAAGTTGTTGAGAAAGGCTATAAAGATTGCGAGGAAAATAACTTGGCCTGTTTTAGGATTCCACAACGAAGAGAAAGTTGAAATTCCTTTGTTCCAAGAAATGACTGAAGATCTTTGGGAACGATTGAGCGAAATTAATAACAACTACCTATTTGGCGAAAGGCTAGATAGGTAGTTGACACGATAAAGTGTGGCCTCAAATGTGACTAAAACAAACACAACCCTTCTGATGACAGAAATTGAAAAGAAAATGGCGGGAGAGAGTAGAAGTCGCACAGTCAGGATTTTTGAATTCCTAAGCGATTCTCTAACGCTACCAAAACCACCAAACTCACTAATATTTCTAGAGATTTCCATATGAGATCTCTTGCTTTCTTCAAGATAAAAGTGTGCCGTCAAGTGTGTTTTTATCCCTTGTCTTAGTTATTCATTAAGGAATGATTTATATTTACTTTGAATGGTTTTGAAATCATTATTTCGACAAGTAATGAAGAGGACCTTTGGCTAGTTGTCTAGATAATATAAGCAAGCCACAAAGGGTAAAGTCGCTTTATATTAGTAGCACTGGTAACGATAAGCATGATCCAAGTAGTAACAAACTAAAATAGAAGACGAATTTTCTTTGAAGATAGGCAATAGATTAGAGCAAAAACTTTGTCCGCTGCCTATTTCAGACATTCCATTCCTGACGAGCTTTATGCATAGGGACAGTTTCGCCTTTTTGCCAAGCATAATGCCCAATTGGTTGTAATCCTACCCAACGATTGTCAACTGGCTCATTAGCAGGCTGGTAACGCGTATCCGAAGACAAACGAAAACGGTTGGTTGTGTTATCCAAAGAAGCATGCATAGTAAACATCCCAAATATCAGTACATCACCGGCCTGAAAATTCGTCGTCTGCCATTGTCCACCATACTTATCGATTAGTTCGAAAGGATCATTAGAAAACCAGCCAGTAACATGATCTCGGTCAACATCCATCTGACCATATGTTTGTTTGATTAAATCATAACGATGTGAGCCTACCAAAACCGCTAGTGGACCAAGCTCTATCGGAATATCACCGATGGGCGTCCAACAAGTTAAAACATTAGTTGTTCCTCGTCCCATATAGACAATGTCATAATGAGCGCCAGTGAACCCCTTAGGTGGAACAACTCTTAACCATTTGTAGTCATAAGTCAAAGCTGGTGTTTCAAAAAAATGGTCAAAAAAATTCATGATCTGAGGTGATTCAACCAAATTTAAAAAATCACTATCTCTCGTCATTTCTTGATGCCCACCGAAAAACCCACCTCGTTGACCACTTTCTGCTACCCCATCGAGCAAAGGAAAACTAGTATTAATTTGCCCTTGATTGGAAAGTTGATTTATTAAGTGCTGTCGAGCTTTTTCCACTACGTCAATTGGTTGTAGATTGCGAATGAGTAAGTATCCATCTTCCTCAAATCGGTGGTGTAAATCATCGACTGAATCTAAAATGTCGTTTGACTCCCTTAGCCAACCCAGATATTTTTCCCCTAAAATCATTTTTTGTTGATTCATGGTAATAATCATTGACAATTTCTCCTATCTGACCGTTCTGTTAATGGCTCCATCATATACTGATTAGGTAATAGTCTTCAACGTTTGGTCTTCTGTCGAATACTAAGACCATATCTTTAACGCTGTACGCTCTAAAACCCCTTACTAGACCAAGATCAACATATTGGATAAATTATCCTTTGGTTGCATTTCAATTGTAATGGTTGGGTTCTTCAAGTCTGTATCGGCTATTCGAATAGTGAGGATCGGATATATTGCCTTTCTGACTAAGAGTCGAGTTGTAGGATTACCCAGTTGGTCTTTTCTGCTTACCGCATAAACTATCAAGAGTCATATCGAGAATGCGGGTAAAAACGATGTTTCCAGTGGGTTGTTTCTTCACGCAACACTTTGGTAAAGTGGAGTCAAACCGTGAGCATGCCAGTCAAGATCAGGATTAGCTATTCAGCTGATGGATAAATTTTAAAGCTATTAGGTCATAGCCATGAAAGGCTATTAACCAATCTAATCGAGTCTCTCACTCAATTAGAATAATAAGTTGCTTAGTTTTAATTCGGAGTGCAGGTTAGTTTCCTTCTGTTATACACATCCATAGTAATACTACCGTGTGAATGATCAATTAGTTCCTTGATAAGCCGTGAAAAACCTATAGAAATTTAGCAGAAGATAACAATCTTTTTAACCGTTAAGTGATTTTTCAAAGCTAGAGATATGCTATCTATTTTACTTGTTTGAAAAGGCCTCAAAATATTCGTTACAAAGCAGTTGAATCTGGTTGAAAGAAAGTATAGAAAAAGAACAAAACAAAAAATTAGGATAATTTCCTGTTCATATTTAACTGTGCATCTGCATTAGCAAAATGGAAAAATCGCTAGGTAATTAAAATGAAATTTACTAGTCTAAGGCTTATGCTAATTGTTTCGACTGCTGGTTCTGTTGGGGGAAACAATAAAGTTTTAGGTTTGGATGGCGATGAGAAAGGAAAGCACTAATTTAAAATCAAGTGACTTAGAAAAAAATAACAATGATATCTGATAATTCCTGATATTCCAAGAACAGTTGTTCTAATCGATGATGAACTTGGTTTTACAATGGTCTTGAAATAGTTGATAAGCTTTTACTTGTAAGTTAGCTTTTTCACCATAGGTGATTATTCATAGAGAAAAAGAAGTTTGTTACTAGATGTTCTTACATAATTTTACTTCAGAAATGTGAAAGAAAAAATCGCACATTCTTTTTCGTTTCAAAAATAGAGATTAAGTTATGGCTCTCGATTCTATTACTTTATCATTTTTCTGTCCTTTTAAATCGTATCTTCTGGTTTACCTTTACGTACAACCGCTACTTTTTCCACTTTCCTTCAACCTTGGATTACTACGTTCGAAACCTTCTCAGTCAATTTAATCATAATTTTTACTCTTAATGGAAATCTGACACTCGTATCTGGATACATAGAGGGTATAGGGTATTATTGAGAACGCTAGTACTAATATAAAACTCAAGTACACCCCGACTATCTTGAGTTACATCGATTCTATAAATTAATGAACTTAAGGCGTTTTTTCCTCTGTAGATTGCTCTGCAAAGCCTATTCTATTTCACTCCTAAAACTAGACCCAATCCTGTCAGGGCGAAACTAATCTTCAAATAAACCACTTGACAAAAACATGAATGAACCTAACAATGCTGTAATACTGTTGTTGCCAGTCATAAAGTCAAAAGAAAGAGGCTCGACACACAAAAAGGTAAATAGAAATAACCAAAGGGTAAAGAAGTGTGTCCAGCACATAGTTTCAAGGAAATTGAAGCTTCAATGTTAGTCCTTCCTCTAAGCTTGAGGTGCAAGCTCCTCTGAGCTATTTTATCGCTAATAGTACTAACCATGATGGTTCTACTCTTATATACTAAGGCTGATTTGATTCCATCCTGAATTATAAAATTGCCACCATATCAGGGAACAATAAATGAAGGGGCACCGAATTCCGCTGTCGTTTTCGTGATGCTTTATCGGAATGGCAGGTCGATTGTCATTGGATACAACAAGAAGACAAAATTCATTTGTTTCCTATATTGTTGCCAGAAAAGAATATCAAAATAAACTTGGATACCAACTTATTGTTAGTATCGGAAATTTACTTTATTACCTCAATTTCGATAGCTGGCATTTTATGTGGGAGAAATTTAATGAAAAGATCTGTGTGGTTTTTATTTTCAATTATCTTAGCAACTATAGTAAATTCTAAAAGCGAAACAAATACGACACTGACAATTGACGATATTTTTCCCACCGACCGAGTCTTGGATGTACAAATTACTCTCAAGCCTACTGACTGGGATACGATCCGCTTTCAATCTCGGGAGTTTGCCGAGGCTCTGTCAGAAAGCCGTCAATATGCCCCGCCTGACCACCCTTATACTTATGTTGATTCTAGTGTTTCCATCGATGGAGTCGAATTCTCGCAAGTTGGTATTCGTAAAAAAGGGTTCATTGGTTCCCAAAATACTGATCGTCCGTCTCTTAAAATCAAGCTCAATCATATAAATAAAGACAGGCAAATTGATGGATTAACCAACTTGACTTTTAACAATAACCAGCAGGATGTCAGCCTCATCAGCCAGTTTATGGGCTATGGATTATTTAACGCTGTCGGTTCACCTGCGCCACGATGTGCTTACGCTAATTTGACGGTAAATGGTCAAAACTTGGGTATTTACACACATGTAGAAAGAATACATCGTCCACTGTTAAAACGGTCTTTTAGTAACGATCAAGGTGTTTTGTACGAGGGTACAGTAGTCGATTTTTACTCTGGTTGGGTTGATTCTTTTGAACATAAGTTTGGCTCTAAAAAAAAGGGGAGAAAGAAAATCAAGGACCTGATTCAGGTTTTGCACAATCCTGAAGAAAATATAGAGACAGCTATCGGTAAATTAGTCGATCTTGATGCATTTTATCGATTTTGGGCATTAGAAGGATTATTGAGCTTTTGGGATGGTTATTCTGGTAACGCTAATAACTACTTCTTTTATCTTCACCCAGAAACAGACAAATTCTATTTTATTCCATGGGGAGCTGATAGTCTATTTGAGAGATACAGTCCGATTAGAGACGACAGTCAGGACCCTATCTCAGTTAAGATACAAGGCTTAATCGCTAATCGGCTGTATCAGATAGAATCAGGCCATCAACATTATAGACAAACACTGATAAATATTATGGAACAACACTGGAATGAAAAGGCTCTACTAGCAGAGACGGAAAGAATAGAAGCTCTGCTTAAGCCTTATCTCGCTGTTGGTGAAGAAATAGAAACCCAGACAGACCCCATAAAAAAAATAGCAGAGACAGAAAACAAAGAAAAAGATGATGAGGCGGAAAAAGGGAAATTTATTGTCGACTGGTTTCTGTTAGGACCATTCTATACTAAAGAAAGACATAGTTTAGCTCAAGATTTTTTATTGCAACATGGGGGAGAAGATAACATTTATCCTGATAAGGAACAGGAGTTTATCAACTCCAAAAATCAGCCCCTAAGGTGGCGTTCGGTCTCAGCTAAGAACGAGATAATTAATTTGGTGAAGGAGGTAGGCCGGTTCGATGACGTGACGGCCTATGCCTTTACTGAGATCGAAAGTGACCAAGACCGATATGTTGAATTGGGTCTTGGTAGTGATGACTCAGTCAAAGTCTGGATTAATGGTTACGTGGTTCATCAATATGAGGAGGCGCGTGATGTAGAGATCGACCAAGACCGGTTCATTGTTAAACTGAATTCAGGTAAAAATAGATGTCTCATCAAGATTAGCCAAGGAATGGGAGGTTGGGGGTTTGCAATCCGGCCTGTTGCTAGTTTTTCCATGGATGAAGGGATTTTATTATCGGGCCAGTTAATTCTGGAAGGAGAAAATAGGGATGATTTTCCCCCAATTCGACTACAAGCTAAAATCAATTCAGGTGGGAGCACCTATAGTCGAGATTTGGGATTTTTAGTTCCTGGTCAGTCGTATCAGCGGATCATTCGTATTGGCCAAGGCGCTCGACTCAAGTCACAGCAAGCTGTGGCTAAGGGAGCAATGTTAGCCGAAAGAGATATGGAATCACGGTCAGATCAAGAAATAGATTTGATCATTAATACCGAATCGTCTTTAGCTTTGAAGGTATTCAATCTTGGATTAGCCCAATCCCATTATGAATTTGTTGAGGCGTTGACAGAACGAAGGGAATTTATCCAAAAAAGAGATAGTCAGATAGTGGCAGAAATCACCGATGGAATGCCGAAATGGGAGTTTATTCCGCCAGAGCCGTGGGCGTTGACATCGATCTTTGGCACACCGTTCCCTTTGAACAATTGGCAGAATGACCAAGTCTTTGGCAACGATTTTCCATTCAGGAATTGGTCGGAATTGTTAAATTTTACTAGATTAGTTTTCTTAGGGGTAGTAGCTCTTTTTTGTTGCCTTCATTTATTTAGCCGTAGATATTCGATTTATTGGTATTTACAAGTGTTGAAAAAATATCTTGTTTTTAATGGCCGATCCAGACGAAATGAATTCTGGGTTTTTCAAGTCTTTAACGTTCTACTCTCCATCATTTTTCCCGTTATCGCAGTCAACTTAGTAAGTATGATGGGGGGGGATTTGGAGATAATTGTGATCACCTATGGTTTATCCATGGGCATTTATAGCCTTGGCATCATAATTCCTAGTTTAGCTGTTAGTGTACGTCGACTACACGATGTTGGTCGCAGTGGGTGGTGGTTAATTATCGGCTTGATACCCATAGTTGGTTGGATTCTAACTTTAATCTGGTATGTATCTGATAGTGAAGCCGAAGAGAATAAATATGGACCAAATCCCAAATAAAAATAAGTAAGATCACCCGACTGGGGGATTGCTAGCCAGTATTAATTGACCGAATTTTTCTGGCTTATTTTTGAAGTCAAGTTGGATGTCATTTTTCTATCATTATTGTATTTAGGCTTGTCTGGACGACGATTCCAAAGTAACAATCTAATTTTAGTCAGTGTTTAGCGGTTTGTTATACCAGTTTAATATTTAGGAGAGAAGAAAAAAGTTAAATGAAAAAATTAGTATTACTATTAATCACTTGCTGCTACTTTCTGATAACTAGTCTAACTGCTGAAAAGGATGTATCTAAACAGAAACAAATCAATTTTTACATTCACCAACGTGTACTCGACCAATTTGATTCTGATGAAGACGGCCGACTCAGCGCCGTTGAACGTGAAACACTCCGAAAAGCTGGTAGCCCATTTGCGGTGAAACGGCCCAGATTCATCCGGAATCGAAAACGTCATGAACAACGAATTAGAAAGTATGACAAAAATGGTGATGGCGAGTTGGATCAAGCAGAGGAGAAAACCGCTCGACAAGCACTAGAGAATGTATGGCGTAATCTAGTTGGCGAATACAAAGCTTTCATTAATGACCGGCCAATCGTGGAAAATCTAGAAAAAATGCAACAGGATGCTAAACAGGGAAAGATCAAAGATTTCCCTGAAGAGTTGTATGATTGGATTCGCGGTAGTATCAACCGGTCAGGAAGTAAACGTATGCAGAAGAAGGAGAAATCGCCGAGTAATCATCTATTGACACGATTTGATTTCGACCGGAACGGTCGCCTTGAAACAATGGAATTAAAGGAAGCCCGCGCGGCGATAGCTGGTCAATCTAAAAATGATTTAAGCCAAGTTGCCCAACCTAAAAGTCAACCAGAAAATGTATCTATTATCGAACCACAATCAACCGAGACCGGCACCCTACGCATTACAGAGTTCATGACAGACAATAAAACAGGATTGGTTGATGAGGAAGGTGAACTCGTTGATTGGATCGAAATTCACAATTATTCATCTCAGAAGAAAGGACTCAAAAACTGGTCGCTGACGGACTCAAAAAAAGGTTCACGCCAATGGTTTTTCCCTGATATCCATTTAGATGCTGGTAAGTATCTGGTTGTATTTGCGTCCGGTAAAAATCGAAAGAAAATCGGTCGGCCACTACACACAAATTTTCAACTTAAAAAAGGTGGTGAATACCTGAGTCTGATTAGTCCAAATGGAGATAAGTCAGAAATCGCCAAAACCAAATACCCTAAGCAAAGATCCAATATTTCCTTCGGATTGCCCTTATCTGATGACGGTACTGAAGGAGAATTTCCTACCTTCTTGGCTTTTCCGACTCCTGGCCGGGAAAATACAGGGACACATGTTGGTTCGCTTTCAACGATCGAGTTATCCCAACCGCACGGTCTGTTCAAAGTTTCTTTTACATTGAAGGCAAGTTCTGTAGATAGCGATGTAACAATTCGTTATACAACAGACGGGAGTAGGCCGAACGAATTAAGCTCGGTAATCGATCAGCCACTTGAAATTGAAAAGACGACCATTATTCGTGCCCGAGGGTACAAATCAGGCTATTCGCCCACGCCAATTATTACGCGGAGTTATATTTTCCCAGCAGATCGTATTGACGACTCGGCTGATGGTTTACCACCAGCTAATTACCCATACGAATGGGGGGTTGGTAAATCAAACTACGGAATGGATGCAGGCATTACAGGTGATCACAAATACCGAGAAAAAGTTCTAAAATCGTTGTGGGCAATTCCTTCTTATTCGGTCGCCATCGAACATGAAAACTTATTCAGCAATGAAAACGGGATCTATGCGCATGCAGGGTGGCACGGGAGAAAAGCCGAACGCAACTGCTCGATTGAACTTTTGCCGACGGAAGATGGACAGGAACACGGGTTCCAAATCAACGCTGGTATCCGTATGAGAGGAGGTTTTAGTCGACAACCACATGTTCCTAAGCATGGCTTCCGATTTTTTTTCCGTCCTCGATACGGAGCAAGGAGACTCAACTACGACCTGTTTGGTGGTAATGCCGCTAAGGAATTTAGTCATATTGACTTGAGGTGCAGCCAAAACTACGCTTGGCACCATGGATTCAGTTCTAAGGCATTGTACATTCGAGATCAGCTCAACCGGGACTTGCAATTGGCCATGGGCCATCCTGCACCACGCGGTAATTTTCGTCACCTTTACATCAATGGACACTACTGGGGACTTTATAATACCTGTGAGCGACCAAAAGCTTTCTTCGGTGAATCGTATATTGGAGGTGAGAAAGATAGGTTTGATGTTGTGAAAATCATGGGCGGATACTCGGAGGACGAGGATCAGGATCGTCGTTATCAGGTCTTTGCCACTGATGGCAATATGAAGATCTGGACACGTCTAAATGAACTGTCACAAGGCGACTTGAGCGACTTGGAGACCTACTGTCAGATGATTGGAGTTAAACCGGACGGTAGTCGAACACCTAACTCCAATCGACTACTTGATCCAGTAAATCTTGTTGATTACATGTTGATAATCTTCTATGGTGGCAACTTGGACGCACCCATTAGCTGGTTCGGACACAATCGTGGAGGGAATAACTGGCATGGACTCATCAATGGCACCCAAAATAAGGGATTCCGATTCATCATTTGGGATGCCGAACATACTCTACTGGATCTCCAAGAAGATCGCCTAGGCCCCTTTCCAATCGGGGATACTGCCGATCGCAGTAACCCACATTGGTTGTATCAGCGATTACTGGAAAATGAAGAATTCCGCGTACTATTAACAGACAGAATCTCGAAACACTTTTTCCGCGACGGAGTTTTGACCCCATCATATGTGAGAAAATTATTTGATAGACGTATTGCTGAAATTGAGCCAGCTCTATTTGCCGAGGCTGCTCGATGGGGAAACCCACGCAAGACTTATGAATCGGTACTCACTAATTCGGAATGGCGCGTCGAGACTCACAACTCTGGTGTTGCTAAACACCAAAGTTGGTTTGCAGAAGTTAATCGTACCAAAAACCAGTACATACCTCACCGAACGGAAGTTGTTGTCAACCAGTTGTTTAGTCGTGGTTTATACCCAGATCTACCAGAGATTTCAGTTCGTTGGTCAGAAGGAGACAATCAAGATTTGGAGCTTATGGCAGGCAGATTCAAAATCTACTACACAACGACAGGTCAAGATCCACGGATGTTTGGCGGAGGTCTTCATGCGGATGCGCACCTATATGAAAAGCCATTGACGATAGTCAATACCGATGGTGATCGTGTTCTTTGTCGAATCTTGGAAGATGAAGAATGGGGGCCTCTACGAGAAATCGTTCTCAATGAATCGGATAAAAAGAATGAAACTACTTACCCGAGCGAAAGCAGGCAACCATAGAGAAAGAGAAATTTCATAATTGTTCTAGTTCATTCAACGTACTCATTGAAAATTGAGAAGGATTGTCGTTTAACCAAGCTTATGGTGTTATTTCGTAATTCGTGAAAGTAGTGGGACTGAGTTAGTGCGTGCTATCGGTGAGAGGAAAGATAGTTAACAATAGGTATATAACCGAGATTTTGTCTGAGTTAGATTTTAGGTGCAACCGAATCGGTAAGAAGACCATTGATAAAAAGAACAATGATTTTGGTCTGGATAAGCTGAAATCTTTTCTTCCATTGTATATAAGGCCAAATTCCATGATCCATGATTGTTACCACCAAGTATTCCGAAATAACCATCTACTTACAGGTATAAAAAATCCGAGGCAAACTCGGTAGGAAGTACCCATTTTTTACCGTCAATTTTCGATATTCTAATCTGTCAAAAGAAAATATATCCTGATCAGTGTTTCATATTTCTCACTAGAGAAACGATACGATACCTGTACTCCTCTGCGTTTAGACTATGAAAGTTCTATTGAATGCGAGAGTGAGTATTATGATGTACAATGGCGGGCTTTGTCAAAACTCGGCTGCTTTGTTTTAGGTACAGGCAATTTATTTTCAATACTGAACATCAATAGATAAATTACAGGAGTTGGAGTGAAACTATTATTCTGGATTCAAGTCTTTGCGATCATGAGCACCATTGGCGCTACGTCAGAGTACGTCGTTGTTAAAGAGGAGACTGCTATTTCATCTTCTACTCAGGCACCAACGGAGTCAAACCATATCACCCAACAAGTTATCAAACTGGTCGAAAAACTTGGCGAAGGCTTACCAGGGGACAATAATGACGCTACTGAATCTTTAATTCAAATTGGTGCTTTGGCAACTCCTTACTTACTAAATGTATTCCAAGATGATCCTCCACCTTATCAAAGTAGAGATTTGACTCAACTGAACTGGGTTCGTTTACGAAGTGCACACTGTCTCAGCCGACTTAACTACAATGGGATTATCAATTTATTGGCCGAAGAAATCGAGCGGGATTTGCACCCTACTATGCAGCATATCTATGCTATTTATCTAACCCGACACGATCTCAAACGGTCGATTCAAGTTTTAGTCTCTAATCTCAAGAAAAATAACTACACACGACCAGACATCATCATTACGCTGAAGAATATCAATAGTCCACTGGCCATTCCCATACTCAAGCCTTTACTGAAAAATCAAACGCTTAAGTTAGACACAACAGAAATATTGGTCCATTTAGGAGATACGACAGGAGCCAATTTACTTCTGTCGCAAAAAGATAATCCAGAACTTCGATTAGCAACAGCTTTACTGCTTGGTGAAGACCACCTAGAATCCATTTTACCCATATTAAAGAATAACTTAAAACATCGGGAGGCTAGAACTAGATTGCGAATTGCCGACAAATTGGCTGATTTGGGTCAAGCTAATTCCTTGATTTCTACTAAAGATAGACTGATGATTTTATTGGAGATGCTAGAACAAGAACCAAATGAATGGGAAAGGGGAACCGATCTTTTTTTAAATGAAATCCCTAAACCAGCTGATGAAATCATTACAATGATTGGACATCCTGATGGCTATGACCCACGTGGCACCGAAAAATTAAGACAATCAGTTATCAATCGATGGAAAAAACGATTAGAAGTGGAAGGGATAAAATGGCTAAAAGGATTAAATTATAGAAAAGCGCTTTTAGGTAGACAGAAAGCCACAATTGGTGATATCGAAATTTCTAATCAAAATGTAGACATGGGAAACTTTTTTTGCATGACGGGGCAAAAATCCTACTTAATTGGAGCCATGGATGGTTCCTTTCGTCCGGTTGGCAGATTGCTTGGCGATGAAGGTGGTTTTTGGGCTCCGCCAACGAAATTACTGGATGGCTTTTTGATCACAGTCAACGAGAAAGATCGATTAAGTTGGAGGTTAGACAATTGTACAAACTTTCAACATCAATTTTCACACAACCAATTCTTATATCAAAAATCAGACTTGATCATAACAAGAAGAGATTTTGTCATTGAAGAGCAACCAGGATTATTTTCTCAATTAACCATTAGAAACCTCGAAAATAAAAAACGTAAAATTACAATTGATTGGCAAAGCCGAGTCAATATTAGGCCGGCCTGGCGTTCTGATCTGACTAACGATATCGATATCATTAGTTACCACCAAGGGCTTATCAAAGCCTCAGACGCGTCGCAGCTAGGAGAAAAATTGATTTTTGGCTCAATAACGCCACCGGTCAAACATGAACTGGACGAGAATTTGGCCACTTTATCTTATTCCCTTGATCTACCGGCCAAGGGTGAATCGTCGCTTTCATTTTTATTTTTAAAGCTGGGCTCTGACGCTGATAATCAGAAGTTTTTGCAGACTTTTGACCAGCAAAGTCAACTACTAGAACAAAAAGCCCGGACCTATCAGGAGATAGCTTTCGATGGGGTGCAATTCAGTTGCTCTGACCCGGAGATAACGAGTTCATTCATATTGTCCAAACTCAATCTGCATATGTTACGGTTGGACTTACGTCCAAGTTTGCCAGATGTGTGTTTTTTTGCGGGATATCCCAATTACGCCAGAGTTTTTGGGTGTGATACTTTTTATTCTACTCCGGGCGCCAATGGAGTCGGTTTTTCTGATGCAGTTGCTGGGGTCTTGAAAACACTATCAGCCTCTCGAGAAAACCCGCATGGTATGCCATCCGGACCGGTTCCACACGAAATTTCTACCAGCAACCGACTGATTGGTATAGCCAATTCTCAAGAACCTCCTCAGTTTATCTGGTCTTGTTTGCAACACTTTCGGTGGACGGGTGATCAACAATTTCTAGAACAAATTTACCCGGTATGTCAGCAAAGTATTTCATTCTTAAAAAACCATAGAAACATGGATAGATATGGGTATGTGGAAGGCAATGGGTTAATTGAAGCACCTGGTGCGGGTGGAAAAACTTTGGAAGCTACTTGTTACCTTTACTCGGCTTATACCAGTTTGGCTGAAATGTCGGCAGCTTTGGGAAAAACAGACCACTCTAATGACTATAAAGAAAAAGCTGAGCGTCTGAAGGAAACTTTCAACCAACAGTGGTGGAACCAGCAGGAACAGATGTGGGCCACAGCCCTTGAGGCTGATGGTAAACAAAGAATGAAAAATTTTTGGTCGGTTATTTTTCCGATGGAAACTAAATTGGCCACTCCTGAGAAGGCAATAGTGGTTCTCAACCGTATCCAGCAAGAATGGGTCAACCAATGGGGAGGAGTACACACGAGACAAGAAGATATTAGTCAACAAGGGTCAGGTGTGGTTACCACTAATCTATTCGGTCTGGTTGGCTTTCAATATGGTTTGTCAGAATTTGGTTGGCAGATGACTCAAAATGCAAGTTTGGCTCCCAGACAAGACCGAATGCCTGGCGGATTTGTTGAAGTTATTCCTCCAGGCCAATCTAATTTTATGCAGCTTTGGTCGGTAGGTCCATTTATTAATATGATCATTCAAGGGTTAGGTGGCATTGAACCAAACGCCAGTAAAAATCAGGTTAGGGTTTCACCTTCTTTGCCCAATGGATTAAGTGAGTTGAATTTTGAAAGGCTACAGATAGGTAAACACACCTTAAGCTTTTCACACCAGTTGAGAGGAAAAATGATTGAAACGGTGATCACACATCATCAAGGAGAGGAACCATTAGATATTATCTTCAGTATTAAAAATGAAGAGGTAGACACAATTTGGGTTGATGATCAAAAGATGGTGATGTCAGTCGGCCAGCACCTAACCTTAGGTTACATTGAATCTACCCTGAATCTGAATCTTCCCAATGGAACTCAGACTAAGCTAGTTAGAGAGTTAACGTTTGAAAATTAGAGCCCATCTCGAAAACGATTGAAGAAGTTTCAGGCTGGTTTGTTATTCTGGCTGTTAGATTCTTATTAATTACATTATTCAATCTCGTGTAATAGATAGATCTATCAGGTGGCAGACACTAGTTGGCAACCACGTAACGTAGGGGAAAGTGGAAAATCATCCATTGGTTCTCGAGTGATATGCTCTAGTAACAACACTATTACTATTTGATTAGCTTGTAAAAACTGATGGTTTGCAACAAAGAATGAATCAGTCCTCAATTCTTTTTATATAACAACTGGCCCATTTCCACTTGGACTCAAACCGTTTTTCTTGTTTCACATAGATAATTTGCGTCAGTTGGCCATCAGTTATTTCTAAGGTATAGCTGTGGCTGACTAATTCGTTTTGGGTTGGCAAAATCTGATTAGAGATGATTTTTTTACCGTTAGCTATTAGGTTGAGTCTGACAGGTTTGGGCGTCGGACTGCTAGCAAACTGTACCTTCACTTGGTATTGTCCATTGGGTAAATCGATCTTAAAAACACCGTCAAAATGATCCGTCACAAAATCTCGATTAGGGAATTCTTCAGTTGCATTATTGTACTGTCCGTCACGATTTGAGACAGTAACCCATCCATAGCCGTGTTCTCTGTAGCAAATATTAGGCTCAACGGTGATACTGTTTGCTTGATGTGGTGCGCCTGCCGGCTGAAAATCGTAGAGTAGTTGATCGAATGACTGCTTCTGCCAAGCTATGGCCTTATCAGTCTTGCGACGCTGATATAGTGAGTAAGCAATTCCGCTATGAATTCGTTCATAACTTCGTTCTAAATCTGGCTGATCATGGTGATTTTCCATGCGCCAAGCCAAAACGTAGTCGGCTGATTTTATCCATCGGTCTGGGTTAGTTTTGTAGTTGATAGGGAAATAGGGTAATTCGGCTTCATAGTTGTTCAAAAAAACGGCCCCATTACCAATGCAGTAAAATGCAGGCACATGGAGGAAAGGAGAGGTGTACTTGATCGGTCCAATGTAGGGTGATGTCCGATGAGCGGGACCATCCCATAATGAAGATCGAAACGTTAATGTCGAGTGTGGCTCAATCTTATCAACAGCCGTAGTCATTTCGGATGTTTCTCTGTCCAGATGATAGTAAGCATAGGCAGTCAAACCGAAGTGGTAGAGTGTAAGTAAGGTGATGACGATCGTGAATGTATGCCTAATATAAAAATGCATGTTAGTAGTAAAAAAAGGTATCAGGACTAGGAAAATGTATATGTGAACCCGATCGTTGATCCAACCACCACCAGATTCTACTGACCAAGGAACGTAAAAAAATAGCCAAGTTAACCCACCAGCTGCCAACAAAAACTGTTCTTTACCGTCGATGACTGACACCCAAATCGGTTGATCTCTCTCTCGATGGATTACACGTTGGATACGATCCCAAACTGTTAGTAAGAAGGCAATAGCTAATATTACCAACACCAACTGACCAACGATGATATGCTTGTCAGAGTAGTAAACCATCGATTTCATGTTAAAAAAGTATTCGAGTAGGTGTGTGAACTGCCAGTGATTCTGTTGGTAACCAACCGTACTGGATAGATAGTAAGCTAGCATAATGAAATAGATTGGCAGCATAAAACCGACAAAATGAACCAAAGGCATTAACCCACTCAGGACCTGCTTCCAATTAATCTTGGAATCTTTAGATGGACGGGTATCAGTCAATACTATGTACAAATGGGAGTAGATAGCAAAACAGGTCATTATTACCACCAGTTGCAAGAAAGATTGGAAATGTGAGAGATAAGTCAAAAGTAGAAGTAGATAGAGAATACCGAGGCGAGGCAGGGTGAGTCTGGTTTTATGCCGCCACCAAAAACCAAGGCTAAAAAAAAACATCGGTAAACTGAGAGAGAAGTTGTAGAATCCCATGTGGAGTAGATAGTTATAACTAAAAATAAAACCGACCAATCCTAGACCGAAGTTCATCCTTCGTCCGTCGATGCCATATAAAAAATAGAGAAAAGCCAAAGGAAGTAATCCGATACTAAGGCTGACTACGATTTTCTCACAAATAATTGGCGGCACGATGTGCATGAAAGCAGTCATTATCATCTGCGAGCTCCAGTTGGGAAACAACAACAGATTGAGGCTATAAATTTCACGTAACCGATAATTTGTGTGCTTGTGATATTCTTTCAGGACATAGGAATTGTATATGTGACTTGAGCCGTCTTGAGTAGGAAAGTAAGTAAAAATCCAAATTGGAAGCAGATGTAAAACCAACAGAAATACTAGTAGCAATACCTTTGGGGTCAAGTTCTTAATGCGCATTTCTTTTAAATAGACCATTCAAATCTTAAACCACCAGTTGTTAGTAAACTGAAATTAGTGTCTAGAACCAAGTTCATTCCAACACCATAGGGTAGAAACCTTTCCTATAAGAGGAGTACAAATGGTGTGAAAAGAAAAATTTCGATTTATTCCCCTCTCAAAAATCTAATTTAACAGGAACCCAAAAGCCATACAGTCTAACTAAGTCTCAATTCTTTCCATCTAATTGGTGTTCTTATAAATGGCCATCAGCAGATCATCATGGGGCAAGAGTTAATACTGACCTAATAGATATAGAGAAAAGCGTTGGCATTTAGCAACAATAGACAAAAATCGGCTAAAGCACGAATTTGGGGTAAAACTGTCCACGGTTGCGGATCTGGTGTGTAATCCTGATAAACATCGAGTGTTTCATTGTAGGTAAAAGACTCACCTGTCATTTCCTCAAACATGGTACGTACGACCGAAACAGGAGGTAATTTTGGAGTAGGCAAGTGTAGTTTATGATACTTGGTCATCTGTTTTACGAAGATTATACATCGATTCACTTCGTTTGCTTTCGCGTTCCGGCCCCAAGCCAGTTGAATACCACGCTCAATCTGTTGTTCTAGCTTTGGTCGTTCTTGATTTAACCGTATTGCCATTGCTAACGCTCGTTGATGGCTATTCCGACTGTTGAACAGCGTTAAGGCTTGAGGTGTTACAGTAGATGTGATTCTCAATTCACAAGAAGAGTCAGCTGAAGGCTGATTAAAAACTGACAACATCGGATTTGATAACCCTCGCGACCGATAGGCATAGATAGTTCGTCTATGTCGTTCGCTTGGTGTAGCTGACGGTTGGTAAGCAGGAGCAATCGATCCCATGACATGACGTGGTTGTAAAGCCACTTCTTGATTTATTTCGGGGAAAACTGGTAACCCACCTATCTCTCGATTCAGTTCACCCGATACAGCTAACATGCTGTCTCTTAGTTCCTCTGCACGCAACCGCCGAGGCTGAAAGTGAGATAGTAGTTGGTTCTGTGGATCAGTTTGCACCACCAGATTATACTGCGGATGGTAGCTACTCCGCTGGTAAGTTTGAGACAGCATTATTTGTCGGTGAAGATTCTTAATTGACCACCCGTTATCGATAAAATCCTGAGCCAACCAATCTAATAATTCGGGGTGAGTCGGTTTTTTTCCCATCTTACCAAAATTGTTAGCATTGCCAGCTAGGCCTACACCGAAATGATGTTGCCAAACCCGATTAACAATGGAGCGAGTTGTAAGAGGGTTTTCCGGATGAGTGATCCAATCTGCTAGTCGGACACGTCGGTTTTTCACTTGAGAATCAGTCCGTTTCAAACTGGTTTCTCCTAAAGTCGGTAGGACACTCAATGTTCCAGCGGCGACTCGGTCGCCAGGCGAGTAAATTGATCCACCCTTTAAAATGTGGGTTGTCTGAAGATCACCAGTTAATTCCGAAGGAATTCTCATGCGACTGGCAACATGTTTTTTTTCGATCCATGGCCCATTGTAAACGCTAAATGCAATTGGCTGATACCGATCCAACTGCCGTTGTAATACTTGAATTCGTTTATGAAGTGCTTTTTGTAATCCTAAATCTTGGTAGGTTAAACCATAATAGCGAGGAGGCTTCTGGTCTATCGGTAGTTTGTTCCGTTTACGCTTTTCTTGATAGGTTAGGCCTCGAGATTCCATCCATTCTCGCGCGGCAGTTTCTTCTTTTTCATTAATGGTGTTGCGATCTGATTGGGCTTGGTCTAATAGGAATTGAATTCTTTTCTGACCTACGTCAAAACCTATTTGATTTTCCTGTGGTAAATATTCTACATCTCGATCGGCAAACTGAAGTGGAGCAAAGATTGACTGAAATCGATAGTAATCTTTGGTTGGAATCGGATCGAATTTGTGATCGTGGCAACGAGCGCATCGCAAAGGAATGGACAAAAGTGTCTCGCCCACAGCATTGGTTACATCATCCAAGTAAAATTGCCGTGTTTCCAAAGCAATTGTCATACCTGTTTGTTCCCATGGTCCCATACGTAAAAAACCTGTTGCAATCAGCATCTCCGGATTAGTCGGGTCGATTTCGTCTCCAGCCAATTGTTCACGCACAAATTGGTCATACGGTTTATCTTCGTTAAATGACCGAATCACATAGTCTCGATAACGCCAAGCATTGGGTCGCTCAAAATCGTTAGAAAAACCGCTAGTGTCCGCATAACGGACTATATCTAGCCATTGTTGGCCAAATTTTTCGCCGTAACCGGGGTTCATCAATAACTGATCTACAACTTTCTCAAAGGCATTTGACCCTTCATCTGATAGAAATGCTGCAACGGCCTCCGGTGTAGGTGGTAAGCCTGTAAGATCGAAGGTCGCTCTGCGAATTAACGTTAATTTATCTGCTTTGTCTGCAGGCATAATTCCGAATTTGGCTAATTTTCGATGAATAAATTCATCAATTGAATTTAGGGCATTGGATGGCAGATTCGGTCGTCTTATTGGCTGGAAAGCCCATAGATCTTCAGGTTGGTAGTATCGATTAGTCCATTCCTCAGTTAGACCACCACTGGTTTTAATCAAGACACCTGTCTCTTTATTTGACCGCTCACTATTGGCAAGAATTTTCCAACGATTAATATCTGGCCATGGGGCGAATGAATCAATCCATTGTCGGACTAGTTCAACTTGGTATGGTGTTAGACGATCATTTTCCTTGGGTGGCATTTGTAGACTTTTATCTTTCCAAGTGATAGCTTGGTAAAGCTGGCTATTTTCTGCTTGGCCGGGTATAAGTATCTGATTCTGAATCATATTTCGCCGATTGGTTAAATCCAGTCCACCACGTATATTCTCAGGATTACTACCATGACAGACAAAACATTTTGATTTCAGTAAAGGATAGACCTCATGCACAAATCGTTTTTCAGCCTCATTTTTTGTTATCTTTTTTCGAGATAGATTCTCTGCTGTCATTTCGATTTGTACTAAGCAGGATAAGCCAAGCAACCAGGGAATTAAAAACGAAATTTTCATTTGTCGATCTTCTGATTCTACTGTATATTCGATTATTTATATGATCAGTATTGGTAACAATTTAACCAATTAGCTCATCGATCACCGTTCCTCCGGTTTGCGATAGCTGCTTGAAACGGCCGCCATGAAAATAAGTTAGTTTGTTGTCGTCTAGCCCAAGTAAACGCAATAATGTCACATGTAGATCCTTCATTGGGTGGACAACTTCAACAGCTTTTTCGCCAATATCATCGGTCTGACCAATAATGTGACCAGCTTTGACTCCGCCTCCTGCCAGCCAGATTGGCATGGCTTCAGCATTGTGATCCCGCCCATAAGCAATTCCCCCACCTCGAATTCCATTATCTGGGCTCCGACCAAACTCGCCTGACCAAACAATTAACGTTTCATCCAGCATGCCCCGCTGTTTTAGATCTGTAATTAAACCTGCAATTGGCTGGTCAATACTACGAATCAATGATCCGTGTGCTCGCTCTAAGTAGTCGTGGGAGTCCCAGCCACCAGAATAAATTTGAACAAATCGAACACCTTGTTCTACTAATCGACGGGCCAGCAAGCATTTTCGGCCAAAGTTATTGCTATGGGTTTGATCGATGCCATACAACTGTTTGGTAGCATCTGATTCTTGATCCAAGTCAATAATATCTGGTACTTCCATCTGCATCCTAAAAGCCAACTCATAGCTCTCCATTCGAGCCGATAATTCATCGTGGTTTTTATTCTGTTGTTGATGTTGATGATTGAAAAATCTCAGCAAATCCAAACTTTGTCGTTGGTGGGAACGGTTGATATAATCTGGTGGATATAAGTCCAAAATTGGTGAACCTACTGACCTGAGTGGGGTGCCTTGGAGGTTGGAAGGCAAGAAACCATTAGACCAATTTCCAGCGCCGCCTTGTGGATAAGCGACCTCTGGTAGGACTACGAAGGAGGGAAGATTCTGGTTTAGCGTACCTAATCCATGTGTAACCCAAGAACCTATAGCTGGATCTCCACCAAATTTATTACCCGTATTCAGATGATACATAGCAGTGGGATGATCAACTGAGTCGGCCTGACAACCTCGATACCAGCAAATGTCGTCAGCTACATTGGGCAGATGAACGAAAGGACTAGAAATATCAGCCCCAGACTTTCCCACTTTTCGGCTGGAAAATGGGCTTTGTACAAAATAACGGTTGCCTTGAGACATGGCGGAAAACTGCTGTCCCGTACGTTCAAATTTTTTGAGGTGAAGCTCAGTCAATTTCGATTTTGGATCGAAAGTGTCAATGTGGCTGGGTCCACCTTCCATGGTTAAAAAAATACAGGACTTGGCTTTAGCCGTCAGCATTGGCTGAGGTTGTAACTTTGGTGTGTCGAGCGAGGTTAATGTGTTTTCAGCGGCCAAAAGGTTACTGAAAGCAATTGCACCAATGCTGGATCCCAATCCATACAAAAATTTACGACGATCGGGAAGTTCTTGTTTTATGGGTTTCACCCTTCTACCCCCTCGTTTGATCTAAAATATGGATTATATACCTAGACATCAACTTTACTCTTTAGACTCCGAGCTGGTCTAGAACATCCTTCATATACCTGAAAACTTTTTTCTTTCTAATATTTTTATTTACGTTTTTACATCCGAATTGGATCTGCAACACGATGATATCGATCTTATAAACTAAAGAAGCGATGTAGAGTAAATAAAGCGCACTCTCGTAACAGAAAAAGTTTACAAAAATAAGTCGTTTTAGTCAATAATGAAAAAACAAATATAAGGATAGAAAAAAATCGCTAGTCTTGGCAGACTAAATCTCTTTGGATCTTGGCCTACGAGTGTATGCCTAAGATTTAGAAATCTCTATTCCTTAGACACAGGTATATTGATCTGGTTGACAACCATCAAGTTTTGCCCTAGGATAATCACCCTACTCCCGAAAACTAGAATTGAATTGACAAGTAATTCCAAATAGTTTTTGTTTTTTCCTTTACAATCAAGACAAGTTAAAGAAAATAAAGTCTCGGTTATGAAAGAATGTTGGTGAGATATGTGGGGGTAGATTCAATTCCCTGAGCCCATCAAATGATGATTAGTTAGATAATACTCTTAATCGTGTAACTGTCAACCGTAAGAATTACTATCAGAATTATAATATTCCCTACATATTGAACGGTGATGAACCAAAGTCCATAAAGAGGTAAAAACAATCGTTATCCTGACCTGTTTGATGAAAAATCATAGACCTTTCGCTACAGAGGGAAGAACATGAATCAATTTCTTGGACCATGAAGCAGAATATTGAGAGTAATAATCTCTTCGACGATGAATGAGACATTTAATTTAAACATTAGGCACAACATTAAGATGGAAACTATAACTTCAAAACATACCTTACAGGCTGTTCCTGTTACACAAGTTCAATTTACAGACCAATTTTGGACTTCAAAAATCGAAATAAACAGAACCAAGACCTTAGCCCAATGCTTTCGACAGTGTGAAGAAACTAACAGAATCCGTAACTTTGAGGTTGCAGGTGGATTAAACACAGGGGATTTCGATGGTATCTTCTTCAACGATTCTGATGTCTACAAAGTGGTGGAAGGTGCCGCTCACATTTTGGCCTCCAATCGTGACCCAGCTATCGAAACACAGCTCGATCAATGGATCGCCAAATTTGCAGCCGCACAACAAGCTGATGGATATCTGAATACATACTACACTTTAGTTGAACCGGATAAACGCTGGACTGATTTACCGGTTATGCATGAGCTTTATTGTGCTGGCCACCTGTTCGAGGCAGCTGTAGCACATTACCGTTCGACTGGTAAATGTTCTCTGCTTGATATTGCGACCAAGTTCGCTGACTATATTGATAGCGTTTTTGGGCCAAGTGGAAAGTCTGGTACTCCCGGCCACCAAGAAATTGAATTGGCTTTGGTTAAGCTGTACGAAGTAACGGACGAAAAGCGGTATTTGGATTTGGCTGCCTTCTTTATCGATCAGCGAGGTCAATCTGGATCTGACTATTCTCAGGATCATGTACCTGTTCGTCAGCAAAGTGAGATTGTGGGGCATGCCGTACGGGCTATGTATCTTTATGCTGGAGTAGCAGATGTTGCACGTTATACTGGGGACGAAGACTTGTTTGCTTGCATGGATCGGATCTGGAAAGATGTAACATTACGCAAGATGTACATTACCGGTGGAATTGGCCCCTCTGGCCACAACGAAGGTTTCACTGTCCCTTACGATCTACCGAACGAAACCGCTTACGCCGAAACCTGTGCTGCTATTGGAATGGTTTTGTGGAGCCATCGTATGTTCCTCTTACACGGACGTTCAGAATACATTGATGTTTTGGAACAATCCCTTTACAACGGTCTATTGTCGGGTGTTTCGCTGGACGGTGATAACTTCTTTTATACGAATCCTCTATCCAGTCACGGTCAACATCACCGGCAACCTTGGTTCGGTTGCGCTTGTTGTCCAACTAACGTAGTTCGGTTTATTCCACAGGTAGGTGGTTATTTTTATGCTAGCACTGCCAGTAGTTTGTGGGTCAATCTTTATGCTAGTAATCAGGCTACTGTCTCTATGGGTGAACAAATGGTTAACATCCATCAAGAGAGCAATTATCCGTGGCAAGGATGGACAAAATTAACCCTAGAGCCTGACAAAACTAATGATTTTCAGCTTTGTCTCCGACAACCTAACTGGGCTAAACAGGTCGGTCTAAAGCTCAACGGACAAATACTTGAGATCACATCTAACTCAAACGGTTACTTGGAAATTACCAGAGCTTGGCGGGCTGGAGATGTGGTTGAAGTCAATTTTGATATGTCAGTAGAGCGAATTATTGCTAACCCACAAGCCAAAGCTAATAATGGAAAGTTAGCGCTACGCCGAGGACCATTGGTCTACTGTTTGGAGGCGACTGACAACGATGGGTCGGTACGAGATATAGCCTTACCCAGAAATAGCCCATTGAAAGCCAAATTCGAGCCAAATCTGTTAGATGGGGTTGTAGTTCTCCAAGGTCCGGCCAACCGTCGTATATCCGCAGATTGGGGAACGGAACTATATAAAACTGCCAGTCTTGACCAGGAGACCCAAATCACTGCTATCCCCTACTTCGCCTGGGATAACCGAGAGTCCGGCCAAATGGCAGTTTGGTTGCCAGAAAGTACGATTCTGACCGAGCCTAAGTTACAGCCTAGTATCGCCAGTCAAGGCCGACCATCAGCTTCTCACGTTTTTGGCCAACTATCAGCAGCTATTGACGGTATTTTACCAGCTAGCTCTGCTGATCAAACTCACCCTAAGTTTACCTGGTGGGATAAAAAAGGAACCCAAGAGTGGATTTGTTTGACTTTCAACGAACCGGTTCAAATTTCAGAATCTTCGGTTTATTGGTTTGATGATACTGGATTTGGTGAATGCCGTCCACCAGAATCATGGTGGTTGGAGTGGGACAACAGCGGTCAATGGCAACCAGTTAAAAACCCATCTAAATATGGCCTTCAGTTAGATGGGTTTAATTCCGTCACCTTTGATCCAGTTACTACTCAACAGCTAAGAATTGTAGTTGAACTACAAGATAATCTATCCAGCGGGTTGCTAGAATGGATATTAAACTAAAAGTCATTAAGAAATCCTGAAAAACGAATCCAGAAAGGTTAATGATGCAGACTTCGATATCCTATCATCAAAGATGTCAAACCATAGTTTGGATTTTGTTCGAAAGTTTACTGTAGTTGAAGCAGTGCTTGAATTCAGGCATAGGATCGATCAGATACTAACTGCGGTATTGATCGTGATCTGTTCGCCAGATGGCCGCTGCTATAAAAGAGGACACTGTAGTATCTTATCCTTCTTTTGATCAGGGTAAAGGTAACACAGAAACTGGTGGGAATGAAATTAACAACCCAAAGAGTAAAGTTGGTTAGTAATAGTGTTAAAAACAAATCTGCAAAGGTGAATTTATTACGGTGAGTCCTCAACTACATTAATAATTATAAAACCCACAAGCTTATTGGGATTACGCCAACATAGTAGTTCAATTAAGATATCTATCAATTAGAATTCTGCAGATGGCCTACGAGGTGGCAGAGGTTGTACTATTTGGCGTCTTTCTCTCGTTAATCTAGAAATTAGATCTGGAGAAGGCTGAAAACCATAACGATCGTTCCCCCAATGTGGGCCATAGCGGATGATCAGTATTCGTCTTTGGCCTTGATTAACTCGACGAGCTGAACCATGCGCTAGGCAATCAACAAAACAGGCTGCGTCGCCAGCTTTCAGTTGGACTTCCACTGCTGCTGGTACTCCATCCAAAGAAGGCGCTTTCTCTTGTAGTGATGGGTGGAGAAGGTTAGATTTATGGCTGCCTGGTACGATCATTGTTGCTCCGTCCCCTGGTCCCACATCATTTAAAGCCAGCAGAATATTTACCTGTCCGCAGCGGAACTGACCGTTATGATACCGGAACTGGGTTCGAATTCGGCGTTTACTAGCTCCAGAGTGTATCCGAGTGGATTGGCCATGGCCACGGATATCAGCAAATGACTCATCGATGAATAATCCATCATCTCCGCCAACGAAACAATTGATATGTGTTAACCAAGAAGGATGATCAATTAATCTTTCAAAAGGAGTACCCATTTCAAATATATTGTGCAAATGATAAGTTTCACCCCGTCCGGGATGGCGATAAACCCAGTCTCGCCAATGTCCAGGTTCTAGATCCAGATATGAGTCTAGTGTGTTATTAAGTTCTGACAGATGATTTCTGTCGATAGCTTCAGGAAGACAAACATATCCTCGAAGATCGAAGAGATACTGTTCTAATGTCGTTGGCACGTATTAGTTTCCTTGTTCATCTAATTAAATTCGATAATTCGTAAATAGAATAGCACTTTCAAGAAAGATAGGAGAAAATGTTTTCACAGATCGGAATATAAGAAATAATAAAGAATAGAAGGAAATAATGCTTCATCTCATCATCATATCAATCAAAGAAGGATTGATCTTCTTCCTTCAAAAAGGGCTTGGTTAATTCTGGAATCAAATTTATTCCCATACCAGGTCGATCCCAAACTTCAATAAATCCGTCTTTCACAATTGGGTTTGGTAATCCTTCCACGATATCATACCACCATTCTGGCTGGCCTATCGGATATTCGAATGCGATATAATTTTGTGGTAATGTGGCACAAACTTGAACTAGAGCAGCTAAACCAAGCAACCCATTACCGATTCCATGGGGAGCCATCAAGATTCCGTGCAAATCTGCATATTCGGCTACCCATTTCAACTCTGAGATACCACCAACATCGCAAGGATCCGGACCAATAACGTTAACCGCTTTTCTTTCAAGTAAATCTTTGAAATTCTGGCGCAAGTAAATTTGTTCACCAGTATGAATGGGAGTTGATGTTGACCGAGTTACTTCCCTATAGGAATCGGGGTCTACCCATGGAACGTAATCTCCCGTCAGCATATCTTCCAACCACATCAAATTCAAATGCTCGACTGATTGCGCTAGCCGAATCGCATCGGGGACGGTAAATCCAGGGCCACAATCAAGTGCTAGTCCAACCTCATCACCTAATACTTCTTTCATCGCCTCGATACAATCGATTAAGTGTTTCATTCCTGACTCGGTTATTAATCCCCGATTCAATCGGTGCCCTTCAGGCAAGGATTCGCCGTAATAAAAATTAGGTATTTGTTGTGCCATGGGCGAATGAAAGGCAACGCCCTGTTTGATAATGGTAAACCCTTCCGGAGAAGACTTCATCAATGCCATATTATCCGCATGGTGTTTGGGCTTACCTCCCTTTGACGGGAAGCGAATCCCACCATTATAGACTCTGACTAGATCGCGGACTTTGCCACCTAGTAGTTTATAAACAGGTAGATTAGCTGCTTTGCCCGCAAGATCCCATAGTGCCATCTCTATGGCACTAACGGCACTCCCCCATGGTTTGAAACTCCCCATTCGACGGATTTGCATCATGACCCGCTCAACGTTTGTCGGATCTTGACCTATAATATGATCCTTATAAAAAATTACATGAGGCTTCAGGTAGGTCTTGAAAGATTCGATTTGTCCAAACCCATCAATACCCTCATCTGTCACTATTCTTACTACTGGACTGTTTCCGATAACTGCACATTTTAAATCTGTAATTTTCATTTATTTCTCACCAACAGGCGTTGTAGGTTTATCATAGGATTATTTGGGTATCATTAAATTTTAATTGTATTATAATGCATAAGGTGGATTGGTTGTGATGGACATTATGCTTCAGGTTGACTCAGTCAATATGATTATGGCGTAAACACAGTACCTTATTATTGATTGTCTTACTATCCGTTTATAGATCTCAAGATCATGCAGATACTCATCTAATAAGACAATTAGTCAAGTTTCTACAGTCATTACTTCATTTCGAGAACCAGTTTGTATAACTTAATATTACATGTTGGACCAGATCTAGCCACACTTGAGTTAAAGAATAAGGAGAGAAACCGATGGCAATGGTACAAATGAACCGCCTAGAACCATTACAAGACGCAACTAATCTGCTTGATCAACAAACAGATATACAACGGCAACGGCAAGCATCACAAGACGGTTATTTATTTTTTTCAGACAACTAAAGTGTTTAACCTTCGACATAAAATTATGTCTATTTGTGAGAAACATGGCTGGACCCAGTGTGGCACAAATTACATCGAGGGGCTAGCTAACCCTGATTTATTGGTAGTAGAACATGAGGATTCTAGATGGAAAGATTTCTATGTAGAGGTACAGAGATTGCCAGAGTTCCACCAATTGGCTCTCGATGAAAATATTATTCGAGTTTTTGAAATCTTGTTCGGCGAAAAAGTTCTTCCCCACAGCCGAAATATATGTCGCTTGGTTTTTCCAAATTCTTCCTCTCATTCAACTCCACCCCATCAAGACAATTTGTATATTGGTGGATCAACTGAAACGTGGACCGCGTGGATACCTTGGGGAGACTGCCCTGAAATGCTGGGAGGCTTAGCAGTAGCCAAGGGGGCACACCGCCAAGGCAAATTAGCCGATAAAAGAGCCGTTGGCCCAGGAGGTCGACAAGTAGAAGTCTCAGATGATCAAATATGGATGGGTGGAGACTATACCTGTGGGGATGTGATGATCCTACATAGCTTAACCGTACATCAGGGATGCGACAACTTGAGTGGTAATAAACTTAGAGTTTCTTGTGATTTCCGATATCAACCACGAAGCCACCCCATACGTTCTGACTCTTTAATGTCCCACATGTACTTGTTAAACTGGGAACAGATTTACCAAGATTGGGAACCTAATAATCCAGCCAAATATTATTGGAAAGACTGGGATTTAGAAATTACAGGCGAAAGCTATCCCACATGGGATGATTAAATTGGGAACGGATTTGCCGAAATTGGAAACCTTATCAGTTTAGGATAAGGTTTCCAATCGATTCTATCAAATTGATACATCTTTAAACTGAACAGCTCGCAAATTTATGTGTGACAGTAGATTTTTCCAGTTGAAACTTGACAAACCCTTATCATAGAACGCGCTATTCCCGACATTCGTCAAACTGACGGAAGCAATTAAATGTTCGTGATGATACATTCGGCGAACGCTTTACCACCAATAGTCTCCACGCTATCAGGTAAAGTGTAATGGTCAGACTGGTGTAATCATAGAAGACTAAAAGTGCAATCTATAATTCGGTAAATAGGGTAAAAAACCTCTGCAGTTTCTTACTCTCGTTGATTGGATGTTTAGCTACCATTGAAAATATCGAAAATAATTCTACTAAAATGATGGCGAATACTCCCGGTCTGGTGTCGTTTTGGAATTTTGTTGTGATTTTAACTGTCTTTTTTTGAAATAATGGAGGAGTATCAGTATGACTAATAAATCTCAGAACACTGGTTTAACAGAAGACCAGAAAAAATTTTACCAAGAAAATGGGTATATTATTTTAAGCTGCGTGTTTAGTACCACTGAGTGCCAAGACTTTGTTGGACACATGGAAGATTTAGAAAATGGAAAAAAAGATCTGGAACACTTTGGTCAACAGAGTACTTATGGTTTCCGGACCTTCAATCAACATTTATATGATCCATGGGCCTTAAATTTTCTAATTCATCCACGATTAGCCAAGCCATTAGCCGATTGTATGGGAGATGAAGCAGAAGCCATTCAAACAATGCACTTCTATCAGGGATCTGAACATCCGCGTCATCAAGACCAATATTATCTACCGGACTGCATGTCGGCTTGGATTGCCATGGTTGACGTAACTGATAAGAATGGTCCGTTATGTGTCCAACCAGGATCACATCGAGGGAGAGTGATCACCAAAAGAGATGTGTCAATGGAATTCTCCTCAGGTGAAACCTATGAAGATCAACAAGCAAATCGATATTTCCCAGCGGTTGAGAAAGTTTTTATGGAAAATGGCGTAAAGGAGATAGAATTACAAGCCAATCAAGGAGATGTGGTTCTATTCCATGGCCGTCTGATACATGGTGGAGCCAAAGTTAAGGAACCGGGTAGTTCTAGGCACGCACTAGCCTGCCATTATATCCCTTATCATTCTGAGAATTGGGATCGAGATTGGCCACGTATTGGTTTCAACGGTACCCGCAGAATTCACTTTCAAAATTAGAACAGCCATTTTCTGGTTGGACTGCTACATCCTATAACTCTAATTAAGTCTGTATTGAGCAGGGAATCATATACCAACATGTGTGACGAGTTTGATCAAATTCACCAAGTTGCAGGCAAACAATCAGGTTGGGAAGTACATAAGGAAGACGGAGCAATAAGACGATCGAACGTGCTCAACAAAACGACCAAATCTGGGATTGTCTCTATAGCAAATCTTTGCTAGTTGCCGCTTACCATCTGCTAAAACCAGACTTCAAAGTCTACGATTTGGCTTCTCCTGACCATGATCATCAAAGGTTTTACAACGATTATGGTTCCGCTATTCCCATCGGCAACAACTGTGTTCTTAATTCCTTGATTTTGCTGGACCCGTTCACTGAAGATAACGGAGCAACCCGAATTGCACCCGGCTCCCACCTCTTAGGCTTATAACCGGAAGGTGTGATGGGCAATACACTAGATCCTCATCCGAACGAAACTCGCTTGACGGCACCAGCAGGTAGTGCAGTTAACCTGAATGCTGACACTAAGGCACGGTGGTACGCTTAACGTTAGCGGTGAACGGTGACTTAGGACACCTTTCCAGTGTTTACGCTGAGAGCCAAAGCGACTGGAACAACAGATTTTCTGACACCAACACTGTATAACAGGATGCCATCTGCTCACCGCTATCTATTAGATATAAAACCATCTAAACCGTAAGTTGAAAAAAGAAGTATAAAAAAACTTTGAGAGAAAATAGCATTATTTAAAATAATCGCCCCTAATTTATAACTCTTCACAATTAGCAAATATTAAGTGTTGTCAATCTATTTCTTTGATAACCAATATTTGGTTAGGCTGAACAGAGTGTAAACTTTTTTGATTGCCGCTTGGCCACTCAATTTCGATGTCTGCTGTCTTGGCCGTTCCTAAACCGAAGTAGGCACGCAAATCGCTTTGAGACAGGTAGCTTGATCCAGACCGAATCTCCCGAATCTGGGTTGACTCTTCTGTCTTAAGGCGAATCCGAGTTCCAATTGCATCTCGATTGCTTTTTCGACCGATACATTTAATGGCTAGCCAGTGGTTCTCATTGCCTCCATCATTGCGTAAGACATCTAGTCGCTGATTGAGATTGGTAATAACTAAATCTAAATCTCCGTCATTGTCCAAGTCCCCATAAGCCATTCCCCTGCTGACCTTACGAAGTTGTAACCCTGAGCCAAAATCGGGACTCACCTCTTTGAAGGTACCGTCACCTCTATTTTGAAAAAGCTGATTGCGTTGTGCATAGGTTCCGACCTCACTGAAATCTTCAATATTATCATCAATATGACCATTAGCTATAAAAATATCGAGATAGCGATCGTTGTCGTAATCAAAAAAAACAACTCCCCAAGATAAATAGATTAAGCTCTTTTCGCCAATACCACACGAATAACTTAAGTCAGTAAAAAAACCGTTGCCTTCGTTATGAAATAGAACGTTGGGCTGGTCTTGAAAGTTGGTAACAACTAGATCTAGATTCCCATCGTTATTATAATCTCCAAAGCTAGTTCCCATACCATTGAGAGGTTGTCCATCTTCATTAAAGGCGACTCCTACTAACATCGAGACTTCAGTGAAGGTTCCATTACCCTCGTTTCTAAATAGGAAATCTTGCATCAAATCGTTGGCAACAAAAAAGTCTAAATCCTGATCGTTATCATAATCTGCCCAGCTAATACCTAGTCCTTTACCAGGTTTCTCTAGGCCGGCTGCTTGGGTAACATCAGAGAAAGTGCCATCCTGGTTATTACGATATAGTACATCGAAGGTCGGTTCAAAAATATTAGGACTGCAATAGGTCGGAAAATCATTCTTAGCACACTTGGGATTATTGCCCAACTCAAAATCGACATAATTGACCACATACAGATCGAGATATCCATCATTATCATAATCAGCGAAACTAGAACTGGTACTCCAGCCTGATTCACCAACCCCTGCTTGTTGAGTAACATCCGTAAAAGTGCCGTCCCCATTGTTAATATAGAGCTGGTTTGGGCCAAAGTTTGTAATATAAATATCGGGATCACCATCGTTATCATAATCGCCGACACAAGAACCTACTCCGTAGCCGATACCGGTTACTCCAGCTTGTTGGGTAACGTCCGTAAAAGTCATATCGCCGTCGTTACGATAAAGTCGATTTCGAATTGGATTTTCCAGTTCAGTCCCAGGAAGATTGCCTCCATTTACACAATAGATATCGAGATAACCATCAGTGTTAAAGTCGAGTAAAGCAACACCACAACCGAGGGTTTCAAGTAGAAACTTTTGTCCACTACGTCCATCAACATGCTCAAAATCAATACCACTATCTAACGTTACATCCACAAATTGGGCGACTGTCCTGATGCCTGAAATAAAAAAACAGATGGAGAACAAAGTCCAAAACCAAGAAATTGAATGTCGAATCATCGCATCTTGCACAGAACCTCAATCAAGGATTCTGGATTGATTTTTGGATTTGTTTCAGCCCACGTTGATAAAGTGTATTTGAAGGATCTAAATCAATCGCACGCTGAATTGATTTAGTAGCTAACCGATATTCACCCTTCCGGTGGTAAATCCAAGACAAAATATTCAGATGTGGAGCCGAAGGTTGAATTTTTACGGCCTTTTCAGCGACCTCTAACGCCTGATCAAGTCTGATTTTATCCCGACCGTATAATTTCGCCAATCCAATTAGAGCCTGAGTGTTTTGGGATTGAATCAAGAGCGCGTTTTGATAGTACCTTTCTGCCGCTTGGTAGTTCTGTTCATTAAAGTAAATTTCAGCCAAAGCACACTGGGCTTCAACCAGTTTGGGTTGTAATGTTATGGCGCGTTGATAATATTTTATAGCTTTCTTCGATTTAGATTGACGTAGATAGGTTAAACCTAGTGCAGCGTGTGCCTGAGCCAAATCTGGTTTTAAGGCGATGGCTTTTTCTTGAGCCGCAACAGCAGCCACGTAGCGCTCTAACATCAGATAGGATAGACCCAATCCGCTATGAGCTTCGGCCAAATTGGGATTGCGCCAAATCGATTTTCGATAGCTTTCAACTGCCCGTTGGTAGGCGCCATATTTCAGGTAAGTCTGGGCCAAATTAGAGAAGGCTGCGGCTTGATCTTGTCCTCGACTACGATCGACAATATCCCGTTTTTCTTCTATTTCTTTAGCTTGTACTTTCAATCGCTCAGCTATGTTTAGATGTTGAGTTGCTGTTGCTTTATGGTTAGGATTACTTTGACTAAGACGAAAATAAACTTTAGCCAAATTATAGTGGGCTGCCCCCATAACAGGTTTATATTGAATAGCAACCTGATAAGCTTTAGTAGCCGCCTGTAGTTTTTTCTGCTTAACCAGCAAGTTGCCTTTCTGATAGTAGGCTTCCGCTAACCGATTAGTCGCTGGCAGATGTTCTTCTAATAAAATAGCTCGGTTTAAATGTTGAAGAGCTTCTTTTATTAACCCTTGTTTGGCAAAAATTGTTCCTAAGTGATAGGATGGCTCTCCCCAGTTGGGTTTTTGCTCAATTGCTTTCTGATAGGCAGTAATAGCTTCCGGAAATTGGTAAAGTTGTGAGTAGGCATACCCAAGTTCGACATATAGTTGGGCCATACTCGGTTGTAAAGAAACCGCTTGTTGGTAAGCCTGAATAGCTTTTCTGAATTCGCGATTTTGAGAATATACAGCACCTAATCCGTAACAAGCCATTTCGAGATTAGGATTTAACTCTAAGGCATAATGATAATGGGTTAGTGCATTTTCAAAATCTTCTACTGCCGTATATGATTGAGCTAACTGAAGGTGAAGCTCCCCTGATTCAGGTGCGAGCTCAAGTCGTTGATGGTAATCAGTAATTGCAGTTGAAAAATTGGCAACCCCAGTATCATTAATGGTTGTCGACCGTAATTCAAGGGTGGTGGATATTAAAAGAAAAATAAAAAACACATAATTCAAACAAGGGAACCACATTGTTTTTCTAAAGACGCGCTCAATATGCCAAATAACCGTTGTAATCGTCTGGATATATCAATGTCTCCAACTTACGGTTTCTGTATAATCGATCCAGTGTTGTCTACTAATGGGTTTCTAACTTGACTTAACCAAGTCAAGTCAAGCAAATTAGCCAAAACACTAATGTTATTAGCGTTTTGGCTGTATTCCAAATTCCACTCAGTCAGCTTGGCGAAAAAATATAACACAGATAGATTGTGATTAAAATTAGTCAATCGTCCAATCAAGATCAGTCAGATAGTTGATTCTATGATTGTACAAATCCAAAATAGACGACTCGATGCATTTAAACAAGCTTATCAAATTGATACATCAGAGACTTGTTAGATAGTCCATTTCACCTGTAAATGTCAATGAATGTCTCAATCCAATAAAAAGGGGAAGGTTTAGATCAACATTCAAGATAGGGAATGCAGTATTCTTATTGAATCAATGAAGATCAACCCTACCTATAGAAACGAGAATTAGCAAACCAGGATCATTGACGCTTTCCTGGTTTAATTTTTTTATGCAATCAACAGCAATAATATTTATGTCAATTAGTCTATAATTCTTAAGGTGAGTTCTTTATTTTACTCCATTTGGTGGCTAGTTTTGCCTTTGTATCGTCCACTACTAGCGTTGTCCTATTGTATCTGATGGGTCATGACAGACGATTCATCTGCCTAGCTGTAAACAAAATTATCATATCACTATATCACTTTTTTGCAAGTCGGAAATCTTTTTTTACGAAGAAGACACAAAAAGTCACCATAAAGTCATGAGATACAATTTTAAGAGGATGGAATTGCTCGAATATTTCTACTTAAACTGATACATTTTTTAGTAGAAATATTTGGTAACAAAGCTTATAAATATCAACAAACCGAAAGCTCTCGCTGTTTATTACTAGTCACTGAATAACCAGTTGTATGCAACGGATACAAGAAAAATAAATTGCACATAAGAATCAGTAGAAGATTAGAAATTCGATACCAGAATCAAACTAGTCTTGCAGAGGATAGTTCCTTCTTTCTTTAACATTCATATAACCAGTTTTCGCTTCTCACTTTGTTGACAATTATTAAATTTCACCGTAGGATACCTTCCGCCAGTCTTTAGACATTAGTAGTGAGATGAAAGTGGAGTAAATTTGTTTGATTTTTGATTTTACAATCAAAATTTTTTTGGCCAAAAGACGATAAAATGAAAAAATTAAATAAACTAGAAGCTCTAGAAAAGAGAAATGAGTTGGTGGAATTTGGATTTACTACTGTACCCACAGTTATGCCAAAACCCTTAGTCCAACAACTTCGCATCTGGTCGGATAATATTCTTGACCGTGTGGCTATCGACCGAAAAATTCGCTATCAGGGTAGTGATATCTTTGTACATACGGAACGAAGATGGGGTGAAAACGGTAAAGAACGAAAACCCAATCATTTCCCTGATTCAATTGCCGAAAAAATCATCGACTTACCGTTACAGAAAGAAGTTTGTGAATTAATTGGGTTGGAAAATCTGAATCCAGATGATTTGGTGATAATCTTGTCTAAACCTGATTATGGACCACCACTATACTGGCATCAAGATTTTATGAAATGGAATAGTCCAGAAGCTGCTACTCCTTGGCCTACACGTGTGTTCTTGTCTTATTACCTGACTGATACTAACCGTCAGAATGGTTGCTTGCGTGCTATTCCAGGGACACACCGTAGACGTCATCTACTACATGACATTCTTCCAGATGCTCATAGTGCAGAAATTCAGTCTATTGATGATCTTTCTCATCCGGCTTTTGCTGATTATCCAGATGCCGTAGATGTACCGATGAAAGCTGGAGATTTGCTGATAGCAGACGCACGATTGATACATGCGGCTTGGCCAAATCAAACTAAACACCGACGGACTCTATTACTAGCTTGGCATGATGTGTTTTCATTTCCTCACCCACCTAGTTGGTGGACGGAACCAGTTCCAGAAGTTATCAAGAATGCTAGTAAAAGTCACGAAGTATCGGCTAATTCTCGAACTCCGAGCGATTATATCCAGTAAGTTATAAAATGAAATAATTGACGAAAACGGAAAATAGGTTCGTTGTCAGACAAGATTGTTATTGACATTGTCCGTGTGGTAGATAAACGAAGGCTGAATAAGATAGAAACTGAAGAGGATAGAGAATGAAACCAGTATTTCGATTAGACGAGCCAACAGATGATGATGTTTCGACCTTCCACCGAGATGGCTTCTTAATCCTACCGGAAGTTTTTACAGACGAAGGATTGAAAGGTCTAACTGAAGAGATCTTATCATTACAAGAAGTGAAAGATTACTTCAAATCCCTATCTAAATCAAATCCAGAAGCTGATAATCTACCTCCGAAACATCCTTCGAGCTACTTCGTCAGGCCTTGGAATGACAGAGGCCCCTGGGGCGATAGGTTAATTGATGCACCATTAGTAACAGCCTTATTACATTCCACGATTGGTTCAAATTACCATTTTTGCCACTCGGCTATGAATATTGCTCCCCGTGGGGCTAAACGACTTGGTTTCCATCAAGACCACCACCATTGGTTTCATGAAAATCCGATTAACTTATCGGAACGAGACAAATGGTATATCCAAATTCTGTATTATCCCAATGGTTTTAAGCAGGGGGATCGCAACCTGATGGTTATTCCAGGTAGTCACAAGGTAGCTCCGACACCGGGTATATCCCCGGATAGGCTACTGTCGGGCGAATGTGACCAAGAAGCGGGTAGAAAGTTAGAAGCACACCGGCTAGAATTACCCGCCGGTAGCATGGTTTACTTGAACGCTAGAACATATCATGGAGTTGAATCCAAACCGTGGAATTCGCCGCAGGCTTACCGCCTATTCGTGATCGATATTTTTAAACAGTCTGGTCCACCACACCGTTATACACAAGAGATACCAGTGGAATGGATGAAAAAAGCTAATCCGGCCCGAAAAAAAATGTTTGAACGACAAGCCTTCACTGAAGACTGTTGGCTAGAATATAAAAAAGACGTCAGTGAAGACTTGATGATATAGATCTGTATTCTTGATAGACTGATGAAATAATATTCCATCGGTTGTTAGTATCAATAACTATAGTAATTTTCACTTTTCTTTACGCCATATTCAATTAATTTCAAAACAGATCTAATTTAACCTAAGCAAAAGATGAAAATTACCTGAGCGTCGAGTAAAGGGTTAAAATATTGGGAAGTCAGCCCCACACTTGTACTGCTACGATAGCAGGTCGAACAATATTTCCATTATGTTTTTGAGAAAGTAATCTAAATCGGCAAAAATCCAATTTTGAAAAACAAATTCCAATCCGTTCTACAGATATTACCTATTAATAGGTTTCAAGAGAGGTTCATCTATGAATTTTGTAACGTTACTTAGAGAACAGCCGGATATTGTCAGAAACTATCATAGTATTGGGTGCGATCTACTGAGTAGTAAGGGAACTGTAGAACAAATTGTTGTCTCCAAAGGAGAAGAAGCAACGGCTCTAGATAGATTTTACAAGGCTTTAGAAACAGCCCATGGTGCGATTATCGGGCCGTGGTATCGACCATCGATTGATCTTCACCACTGGCAGTCCGCTAAAAATTTGCAAGTTTTTTCCGGAACCTTTGATAATAGGTTTGCGAACTGGATCAATATTGATGTACTCAATTCAACAGGTATTACTGTAGTTGATACATCGCGTGGAATGACACCTTCGGTGTCCGAATTCGCGTTAGCAATGACACTAAATCTAATTCGCCACATTCCTGAGTCACTAAATTCGACACAAAACGGTAATTGGAGAGGTGATGTAACCTGGAATCACCCAAACTTCATCTACGGTGATTTAACTGGTCGCCGAGTCGGTTTAGCAGGATTTGGTAGTATCAATCGGCGTTATGCTGAATTACTTGAACCTTTTCAGTGCACTATTCATAGTTACGATCCCTTTGTAGCTGATCACGTATTCGATAATCACAATATTCAGCGTTCTGAATCTTTGATTGAATTAGCAGCAAATTCAGAAATATTTGTCGTAGGTCTCCCTCCGGTACCAACTACTCTAGAAATTATCAATCAAGAGGTGATTTCATCGTTACCAAAGGGAGCGTTGTTTGTTTTAGTTACACGCATGGCAGTAGTTGAGCAGAAGCCATTATGGGAGAGGATTAGGGCTAATGAATTGGCCGCGGCTATTGATGTTTTTGACCCTGAGCCTCCTCCTAAAGACGCTTGGTTTCGGCGGCACCCGAACGTACTAGTGACACCCCATATTGCAGGTGGAACTGACTTTTGCCATCGACGCTGTTTCACACATGCCTGTCAAGATGCCTTGTCGGTTATTGAAGGCCAACAACCGATATTTCAAGCAACTCAATGGGACCAACTCTGTTATGCAGGCAAACTGAAATCTGATCAGTAGAATTTGCTCGAGTTGGCGGTTTAGCTCCGCAGTATCTTCTTTTAACTAATTACTAACAAAAGACAAACCTTTTTCTCTAAAGTATCTGTAAATTACACTTAATTAAAATAGAATGTGATGACTGTTAACTATCAACATGCCAAAGCAAATATATCTTATACCGCAGATTCTTAATCTTTTCTGCAAACAGAATATGCGTAGTGTAATGGGTTCGGCTACATTATGAAAATTTATCGGAGGGAAAGTATAAAACCTTACTTAAACGAGCGTAAATAAAGGTTAAATCCGAACAGAGTTATTATTGAATTTATCTCGAATAAGGTACGTCCCCAAAATCACCAACTTCATATTCCCACTTTTCCAGATAATATTCCTTCTTCTTGAAACGATCACCAATCTTTTCCAATTGTTTCGACAACTCTTGCTCTAAATCCTTCTGAACACCTGCAAACTCAGGAGTGCCAAACAAATTATTTAATTGATAGGGATCTTCTACATCATCGAAGAGATAGTACTCAGTATCACTTGTTCGAACGAAAGTATAGCGGTTGGTTCGAATCGCACGATAAGCAGCATCCAGATAATTTCTTTCACTAAACGGCGATACGCTCATATAAAGTGCAACATGATCTTCTAGTTCAACTGGATTGCGAACGCAGATTGACAAATCACGACCTTCGACTGTATCGGGAATTTCCAATTCACATAATCCCAGTAATGTCGGCATGATGTCAACTGTGCCCAATGGGGTCATCACTTTCCGGTTCTGGTATTCAGAAGTAAATGGAGGGTAGCGCAACAGATAAGGTACGCGACAGGATTCATCCCAGAAGATTTGTTTCGTAAATGGCTTTTTGTCATGAGATCCTAACATTTCTCCGTGATCAGAGGCAAAAATGAGAATAGTATTTTCTTCTAACCCTTTAGCCTTTAGTGTTTCTGCGATGTCGCCTACACATTGGTCCAAGGCCGCAATATGAGCATAATAGCCTGCCGCTTCTTTTCGGGTGAATGCTTCTGATTTTGAATCATCGAATGCTACGTTAGGTGAGAATATGATTTCTTCGGGTGAAAACATTTTTTGGAATTTGGGGGGAGCATTATGATGCGGGAAATGTGGAGGCCCAAGTGATAAAACCAAGAAAAATGGGTTTTCGGAGTGTTGGTTTATATAGGCACAAGCATCATCCGTCTGTGCAAAAGCATCATATCCAGGCCATATTTTAATGTCTTGGTCATCGTTATCATAATACTCAGAGTTTTGATAGTCATGCGTACACTCTAAAACTTTCCAATAATCAAAACCTTGCCGCCGTTCGGGTGGTATGTAACTGGCACGACCATGTCCGTCCACATGCCACTTACCTATATAGGCCGTATCATAACCGCCTGTTTTGAAAGATTTGGCAAGACTCCTCTCCTCAGGCGACAGTCGTACATCATTCATAAACATGCCCGTGGTTGTAGGAAAACGACCAGTTAACAATGCAGCTCGTGCTGGTGTACAAACGGGAGAAGTACTAATGGAATTGGTAAAATTTATTGATTCAGTAGCCAGCTGATCTATATTTGGCGTGATTGCATTCGGATCCCCATTATAACCCGTTGCTTTGGCACGCCATTGATCTGTTAAAATGTAAACCACATTGGGCTTTTCGTTATTCTTCATCAGATATTTCTATGTTTTTTGGCGGTTGAACCAGTATTGTGCCAGAACGAAAACTTTCCCTTCTACCTAAATTGGGTGTTTTCTCATAATTTGTCAACCACCAATTATTGACAAATTATTACTGATGGTATTCATTGACGCATGTACCACCATTTCGTGATGTAGATTGACACGCATCACAATCCTTACTTCAGAACCGAAACGGCTAGTACGTAGACTGTCAAAATTTAAAAGATCTCGGCTAGTAGATCGTCTTCGATTCTGCCAGTCTTGGAGCAAAAAGTCAAATATGTTACTTATGCCGAGTTCTACACCATCTCATTTTTCCTCTCGATTGAGGAAAAAAACATTTATCAGTAATTGTGTGATCTTAGAATTCGTCAGCTCAATACTTAGTTTATCGGTCGCTTCCGGTTGAATGTTGATTTCTGCTTAGTTCTATAATATGCTAACTTACAATGAGATTGCCCAAGAAAGAAAGGTCTTCCAGAAATACTTGATCTGTTACGCTAATCTTAATCCTAAAATCATCAACAACGAAAGAGTTTTGGATTAAAGACTATATGCAATTCGGAGTAACTGGTAAGTATCTGACAGAAATATTGAAAGTTTTCTACCATTAGCCTACCAACTTGGTTTGAAGGAG